>JAAHTH010000021.1_pt2 | contig 109079 bp, 171 predicted proteins | sample 6116091 | NCBI WGS metagenome assembly JAAHTH01 (sample SAMN13939990, study PRJNA603662) | sponge metagenome | isolation source: marine sponge | host: Mycale hentscheli | place: New Zealand | collected 2006 | reverse complement strand
CCCAAAACCTTTCATTTTGTTGATCAAATTCCCATTCAGCTTGAGCGTCAATCATGTCCTCATCGCGTATCTCAAGAAACTTTAGATTTGATGGCGTTTTTCGTGACAATATTGTCATTTTAGCAGCTGTAATCTGGAGAGGACTTTTTGATCGTTCAATTAGCATTCTTAAAGTCTTTGTTGATGCGTCGATCATGTTGTCTAAATAGTCTTGAAGTGTCATGATTGATTCCTCTTTTCAATAAGCTTTTCAACAATAATAAGAACATCAACGTATTGTTGAAACTCTTCGTTAGTGAAAAGTGTTTTGTCATTACCGGTAATGAATTGTATATCAGACTCTAGAGTATCATGCCATAGTCTCAAGCTGTCCATCCCTGCTTTTTCATTTGAACATTCATCAACAATTTGTTGAAGCCACGGATCAAAGTATTTTGTTTGTTGATCTTTCATATCAACTCCTGTTAGTGTTTGGTACCTTTATATTATACTATAATAGCGTGTGCTTTTGCATGTGCTTTAAAGTTTTAAACTATTATGCACCGAATCGTGGATTCTGGACTAAATCGTTGGGTGACTCGAGCTTTGCGCTAGCAACGTTTGCTTGAGCTGACCATATCTTTTGAAGATGATTTTGTCGCCATGTTGTCTCATTCTTGACTGGTAATCGTGCTACTTCGCCATTTGTGTATTTTATAACTAAGTGTGTATGTTTCATTTTGTTTCCTTTTGACTGATGATAATTGTGATGTTTATATTGCACATTCAATTTTAAACTTGTGAGCTTCCAATATAAACGCGACTGTAGTAACCTAGCGTATCTATTTTTGAATCATTATTATCGATGAATGCAAAACCATGATACTGTCGACACCAATGCAAAGCGCCTTCGATCATATTACATACACCAATTTTATATTCTTTGGTTGCTGTTGAATCTGTTCTTCCTAATTCTCGATTAGCCCAGATTAGTAGGTGCTTGAGTGGTACAGCATTGTGTTTGTATGATTCATTTTCCATTGTTTTTCCTTTTGGTTTGGGTTGTTGGTGTTTATATTATACCATAGCATACACGTGTTTTGCATGCATGTTACTCAACATGATTATGACTAATTACTTTAAGCCCACACTCATTAAGTCTTTGAATGAAACGTAAAGCTGCCCTGAGCTTTGAAAACTTTGAAGTGATTTCTTCGCCGTTGTTGTTTTTCCAAGTTATGTAATGCATGTTGACTCCCTGTATTTATATTATATTACACTCAATGTACTTTTTGCACGCCAAGCTTACAGTGGAAAGAACTGATCTTCTTTTGACTTGACTTGACCTCCGATGATTAAAGGTAACGCCACCTGGAATTTGAAAATGTGCCAAAGTTTATCGCGATCATCATTTTCACTGATGCAGGAATTGAACCACTCCATACGAGTCATCCCAGGATTGTCTCGAATCTCAATTAGCGCTTTTTCTTTAAAATCTTTAACTCTCATTTTCATCACTCACTTTTTCAATATAACTGCGTTTGATGTAACCAATCTCATTTGTTCGATTATTCATGATTTGAGTATGACCTTTTCGGACGTAATAACCCAGAAGCGGTGCACATCTTGCTCTGACAATTGTGAATGTATCACTTTGTATGTAACTGTTGCATGCTATTTGAGGCGGCAGTTTGGTCTCTCCATCAACCGTCATACCCTTAGAATGAGGACTATTTCTCCACTCTACAACTTCTTCATACGTTGTCTTTCGAATAATCTGTGCTCGTTCTCTGACTGCAGTTTGTGTAAGCTTGACTAACATTCCCTTTTTCATATTTCCATCCTAACTAAACTAATGGTTGTTGTTGGTGTTTATATTATAACATATATGTTTTATTATTTGCACGCGTGCACTAAACGGCAGCTAAAGGTGGTAATTCACCACTGTGTATTCCGCCGTGCTTTTTGATAACTGTCAACACCACATCTACAGGTACAGAAGGATAAACAGTATTCGTCAGATTATTTCGGTCTTCAGCATACTGTACAATTAAATGTTCTTGTTCTGAAGGGTAACCCAGTTCGACCTCTTCATAAGGCCCAACATTGTTTCTAGGGTAGCAATATGCCAGTGAACTAGCTTGAACACTTATTTCAAAACCATCATTACACTCAATTTTTTTATATCTTTTAATCATTTCAATAAACCTCTTTTTGTTTTATCTTGGTTGAGATGCGCCCACCCTATCCCGAGAGTAACCAGCTCTCTCTCCGTCTGTGTGCTTTGCATCACAGACTTTAATCCCAACCAAAGGATAATCTATATATTTGTTATTTTATTTTGTCAGAAACAGGAATGTTATTTGCTAAAACTGTAATCTTGGATTTCTTCAAGTTCGCTTACAGTGTCTTCCAGTGCAATTACCAGAGCAGTCAATTCTTCGAGCGGTAAGCGAAGAGTGAATTCGTTGCCAAATAGAATTGTTGCACATCCTAAACTGTCGACTTTGATGACAGTATGTATTGAGCCTGATTCTGTTTCCAAGATTATACTATCTAAGTTTTTGTTTTGATAAGCCATATTGTTGTTTCCTTGTGTTGTAGCGTGTTTATATTATACTACACTCAATGTACTTTTTGCACGCTAAATAATCCCAGACCTTTTGTGAATGGTGTAATTGATAATGTCCCAAACGAATATTGAATCCTCTGCTAACACTGCGTATATGTCGATCTTTGCACAGTCTGCGCAGTCATTGATAATGAATTGCGGCATCTTTTCGCTAACGTAGTTATCAACAATCCAGTCAGCAAATGCTTCTGGAACATCTGCAAATGCCGTGCAATGTTGATCAAAGTATTCTGCTAGATGTTCAGCAACTATTCTGACTTCTTCCGAGTAATGTTTGTCATGATAGTCTTTAATCTCTTGACAAGACATTTCCGGCAGCCTCGTTTGTTCCTGCTTTTTGTGATTGTCCATCGGCACAACTTCATAGGACAAAGCTGAAGCTGTGATCAAGACTTCAAACCATGTTTCGTTCTTATCAAGAATCTCACCTGTGACAGTATTTCGAAGCTGCCACCACCAATGAGGCTCACCCGGTGCATTTTCTAGTCTGACAATTTTTTCAACGACATGTAGCTGTCCATTATGTCTAGGCTTAATGTCTAAGTGTATCTGTTGATGTATGTAAGCTTTCAATCTAATCCTCCAGCTTTGCTACTAATTCGACGTTAGTTAATGATATACATGCTTCTTCAATCAAATGTAGTTTGAATTCCCAAAGGCACTCATTAGTTTTCTCTAACCAGATAGTTTCACGACGTTCATCATCAAATGTCAATGTACTGTATACATGCGAAGCTTCACACAGATTTGTTGAAACCTCAAAAAGAGGATATACGCTGTCAGCCCAATTGTTACACGCATAATCAAAATCTTCAACAGTAACTAGTCCATAATCATTAGCTGTATCAGAATGAACATCAGTACACCCTAAGATAAATGCCATCATATTATACAGCCTCACAATCAAGTTGCTTATAGACTTCTCTACCAGCACGCTTCAGTATGCAAACCATCTCAGCTAGACTGGGAAATGTTCCGAACTTTTCAAAAAGTTTTTTAGTGTCGTGTCGAACAGTTCCTTGTAGATAACATTGAGCAAAACCATCCCAGCTCCGTAGCTTGATTTCTGACATATTGCCTTTAGATATTATAATTTGATCGTAGTAATAAAGTTTAACGTCATCGACAAAATCAAAACCTAGACTTTTTCCTGCTTCAATGAATTGAGCATAATAATCTTCATGAGAGATGACATCTTGCAAGTACTGGTATCTTGAGTATAACATTATTTTTTACTCTGATTGATGATTCTAATTTCTCTATCTGTTATTCCTTTTGCTTGAAAGGCTTTAGCAAAAGTTATTAGTGTGTCACTGTCTAGTGTTTGATGTTTGCTCAGATTTAGCCAGAAAGTTATCAGATCATGATCTGATAACTTTGATAACATCTGTAAAAATTCTTCCTGATTAATTTTATTTTTCATTGTGTTGCTCCTTGGTTGTTATTATTGTATCATACATTGCTTTACTTTGCATGCATGGCAATTTAAAGGGCTGCTTCATAGTATGAAGTAATCATACTCATAATTTCTTCTTCTGATTCAATTACATTGCGAGTGCTTTGAGAACCTGCTTCAAGCACAATATACGTAAATTCCGATCCAGTGTCTCGATTTTTGTAATCTTTAAGAAACCTCTTTTCAAAAAGGACAATGTTATTAATGTTTATGTATAGCAGCCTTTTATCAGAGAGATCAGTAAGAATAATGAATGGGTTCATGTTAGTTTCCTTTTGGTTGGTAGCTTAAGTTTAAGGTTTTGTATCCTCTGCTTTATTATAAGTCCTTTTTGTTCTTTTTTGCACGCGCATTGCGAAGGCCTTCCAAAAAGTATTCATATCCTAAACTACAAATTTTGATTAGCATCAAACATATAATAGCTTTAGCTATCATTGACTACCTCTAAATATTCTCTTCTTACATAGATAAGATCACCTTTTCTTGTATCAAGCAGCAGACAGAATCCTGTCTTAGCGACACCATCTTCCTCAAATTTAGTTCTAGATCTAATACAGACATACAACTTATCGACTTTTAGAGGATTATAATAGCAATAGTTTTGTCGATTTTTTGATAAGTCAGTTAACGGCGGAAGATTGTGAAGTGATTGGAGTGCTTGGATTTTTTCCTTCTCGTCATGATTATATTTTGAAAAACCTGGCACTTCACGAAGTTTGTCTTGAATCTGACCTAAGATGGGTCGTTGTCTTGCACCCCCAGAGTCTTTCGTAAAAGAATTAGCAATGTTAACTTTGACTAATTGACCTTTCCGCATAATGTACTTCCTTAAAAAAATGAGTGCAGGGGTCAACCAAGGAGCCAGCTATGACGCACCCCTACACTCGAAACCGCGTCATAGCTGACATGTTTTCGAATAAAATGTGAAATTATATATATGCGCTTGAAGGAATTGAACCTACTTCTTTAATCATAAAATAGACTGACGCTTTTCCGTTAAGCTATTGAGCAAAGCTCTTCAATTTTTAGAAGTGCTTTTATAAAATATTTTGAAAGCGGGGGAGAGAACTGTGTCAATGACACACAGTTCTGCAATCAACCCCGAAGTACAGGTTCATGTTGTTTTACAATCCGCCGTCAGAGATACGTGCTAGTTCACTAAATCCTCGCTGTCCAATTCGCATAAATACGATTTGTCCACAGCCGGCAAACCTGTTCTTGGTTGCCTCAAGGATTCGAGCGCCTCGTAAGTCCTCGTCCTTTGTTTCGATTGAAATATGTAAGTGAGCGTCGATCAAGTGTTTTATGTCGTTAGAACCAGCCATTTTACCATCTTTCGTGACCTGCCCGATAACGACAACACCGCATTCAGTTTCCTTGGCCCATTCGTTTAATGCATCCATGGCTCGATAAGCTGTTCTAGATGTCTTGCGACCGGACTTGAAGTAACCATCATCAAGTTCTTGAAGCGAATCAACAATCAACATGAAAGGTTGATCAGGATGCTTAGCACGCAAACGATTTGCGGACTCCAAGAGATGAGGAACTGATGACGCGAAAGGTACGTTGACTCTCTTTCCGCTAGGTAAGTCAACCCATTTGTCAGTGATAATGTCAATGTTGTGCTCAGCGCCAAGTCGCTTTTGAAACCTTGAAACCATCTCCTTTCGCATTTCGCAAGAAGCAAAAGCAACTCGAGTGCCATGACCTCTTAATGCGTCAGCAATTTGAAGAGTCAATGTGGTCTTTCCGCAACCAGGATCACCAGTTAGAATGGTTGATTGAGTTGGAAAGAAACCTTGGTCGCCTAAAACGTAGTCGACAAATGAAAGCCCGGACTTCATTGGGCGATCAAAGAATGCAGGTATTTCGATCTCATTAGATTTGTCTGATGCTTGTTCATAAATATAGTCAGCAAGATTATCAAAATTGACGTCCTTGAGTTCTACAGTATCTTCTTTTTTGCGTGCCATGTGAATAGCTCCTTTGATTTGGTTTTGGTTGTTTGCTTTGAGGTTGTTCCTCGCCTTATTATTGTACCATAATAAGGCAAAGTTTTGCACGTGCAGTTTTTATTCTAATCTTCCTCTGAAGAATCTTCTTCTTCCCACAAATAGACATGTTCGTTAGCAACCCAATTTATGCATTGTTGATGATCATCATCAATCGGTCCCCAGAGCGGGAGAATCTTTTTAGATCCTTCCCAAGCTGTATCACGAAGAATGTACATTCCTTCTTCGCCGTCAATGAAAACCCTTGAACCGTTCTTAATTCTAATTCTTTTCATTTTTAAATTCCTTAATTAAAGTTTTGTTTTATGTTATTATTGTAACACACAAAACTAACTATTACAAGATTGTAGCTTTCTGAACTACTTAAAGCTATTAAACTTTACTAAATCACCGCATTTCACAATTCTCTCCTTCAATAATCGTATATTGAAAAAACTAATTCGCAATAAGACAATTGTGTATATACTTTTTTATTAAGGCGAAACAAATATATTTGATAAAGATCTGACCAATTGTCTAGTTTGCGAAGTACTAAACCCATTTCAGCCATTGAATGAGTTTTACCATGAAATTTAACAATGTCGCCGGGGAACAGATGCATTTAATCGAGCTAAATCTTTTCAAGCTTTGAAAGCATGCCTTGTGGGTAAGTTACGACTTCATTGGTTGGCAATAAGATAACATACAAAGGAACAGACTTATGTTCCCATTCTGACATGTCGACAACTTTAACTACTGTTCCAAAGCAAGGTAAGAAGCCATATCTAGATTGAATCCAAGTTTTTACAATTACACCTTTTGTATATTTGCAATTCATAAAAGCTCCAAAGATACACTAGGTATCACTGTTATTCTACCGTCTGAAAACATAATTTTATAAAGGTGTTTGAAGTTTGTTTCGTTACTGATAACCATTCCAATCATATGATCTTTAATTTGAAATGAGGGTGTAGGTGTTCTTGATGCTCTTATGAAGTTTGGACCGGTATGTATTTTTGTTCGGACAAGTTGTCCTGGATAGAATCTAGAATTAGTCATTTAGACGTTATTCTTTTCCATTTCGATAGCAGCATTTAATGCTCCGGAAAAAGAATCGTAAAATTTTATCTCAGAATGAGCGCGTTTAAGTAAATACTTGTCGCTCACTGTTTCAATGCGGTAACCTGAATATAATAGTTTGTTTGACTTTGAGTCACATTGAAGCCACACTGATCTTCCACTAAATCTCATTTCACGAAATTTCATCATTTACTCTCTATGCTTGACTGGGTGATAAGGTATCCTCACCTTTGCGATTATCTTCAATAAATCCTCTGCACTTCCTACAGTGTGCAATACAGTTTCACCTGCCGTTATTTCATAATGTTTTTGTGAATAGTGATGCGGTGATACTCTAATTGTAACTTCACTTACCACTAGGTTGTAACCTATAACGTCTTGATACTCAAAAAGCACAAGTTTAGATATGTTTTGACTCATTGATTATTTCCGTCCTTTATGGTTGTCGTTACCAGCGTTGTGCCCGACGTGCTCGAACTTAACGTTGTTAAGTCGATGACCGTTGACGATAGCTCCACCGCCCGAAGACGCATTCCAAGCACGACGATATAAGTTAGCTTCACTTCGTGTTTCAAAGCGAACAAAGGAGATGTCTGCCATTTTACCTGAACCGGTAGTGAAACCTCGAATTTCTGGAGCTGGATCGCCACCCATTTCCTCCGTGCATGCGGGACATACGTTGATGTAACCTTTGACTTCACGTTTCCACCTCGAGTAGGGGTTAAACTCTATTTCACATTCTCGACATGATTTTAGATTTGCCATTTCATCTCCTCAATTAGCGTTGGTTTTAATATTATATAATGTAACAAATGTTTTTTACACGCGTTTTAAACTTCTTCATAGTCAGTGCATGGGTTTTCAATGTTATGTCTAGCAATATTAAATGTTGGTGACATCCAAGTTTCAACAATCTTATTCTTTATTTCATCAGTTATATCTTGATGAGCTAAATACTTGTACATTGCTGCCCTCATGTCGCCACCTGAAATAGCACATTGAGCACGAAAGCCAATGTGAAAAGCGCCAACCTCAACAGGATCAAGAAAGTACTTCATTACTGTAGTGTCCGGACAATCACTTGAGCTAAATAAAGGATAAACTTTGACTTTGTTTTCTTCAGTATTTTGAGCTATGTGATGAAGCTCGTGAGCGACTGTCCCAAATAATTCTGCATATGTCATCTTGTGATGCTTGATATGCTTTCCTTTTGGCAAAACAAGACTAAATCCAACAGCTGGCATGTAACAATCATCCGGGCCGGCGCAAGCCCACAAGTCATGTGTAAACTTTGCGTCATTATCTCGAGCCACATTAAAGTGCCAATTAACATAATCATTACCGTCTAGTATACGTGCCTCGTATAGCCAGTCAACACATCCTGTATCTTCTTTCTCACCTTTCTTTAGACTATTCCAAATAGCATCCGCAATCTCTTTGGTCAACTTGTTGTAATAAAACTCAGGATTATCTAGTTCAATTTTAATCATAAGTACTCCATATTGGTTGGTTTATGTTGGTGTTATTATTGTACTATAAATTGTTTATTTATTGCACGTGGTTATTCCTCAAGTATATGTTCATATTTTATGTTTTTATTGATTGTCATATAAATGATTTAAGATACAAACCTTTCTTTGCCTGTGAACTTCGTTATCTTACCCGGGTAACCGACTCTTCTCATTTCAGCCTTCCATTCTTTGCCGTGACCAATCACCCTTGACCCACGATCACTTTTCTTGCCGTGACCAAATTGTACATGGACAAAGTGGTGACACATTTCATGCAGCAAAACTCCCAAGAGCTCTCGCGAAGACAATCCTTTGTTCGTCGCCAATGTTATTCTTTCACAAAATCTTTTGTGAGAGTAAAGTCCGTACCAAGGTTTTGAAGTGCTAGTTACTGATACTGGGATCTTTTTAAGACTTCCTCTCCAAAACCTTGTATTTAAAGAATCAAAAGCATCATCCCAAGAGCTAAATGTTAGACCTTCAAATTCCAGGCTGTTGATTAGCTCTCTATCTTTACTTTCGTTGATTTGTTGTCTAGCTAAGTCAAGAAGTTTACGTCTCTGCTTTCCTTTCATACTGTACATGTTTAAACTCCGCTATTGGTTTTGTCCTTTTATTGTACAATATTTTATACAAGAATTGCATGCGCTGTTTAAAGTATTAGACAATTAAACTTCTTTACTTTCAAAACCTTTAACTTTGCACAAAAATTTTAAACTTTGCCCACTGTGCCTCATTGCATTTTAGAACAGGGTTACCATCCTTGTAGAGTGTTATCCATTTAACACCTGACATATTGAAGTTTTCAATTTTAAACTCATGACTTTTTCGATGACCTTTTATTTTAAAAGACTTATTTGTTATCATTGTTTTCTCCTTGCTGTGGTACTGCAATTGCTGCACTTTGTGTATCAACTTTTACTGTCTCAGTTTGACGATGTCCAGAAGATTCTGATAAATATTGTTCATGCGCTCTAACACAAGCTTTAGACAAGGTTTTAACTTGATCAACAGTTACATCGGGTGTTGTTTTGATAGTACAAGATGCACCTGCCATATATACAGCTTTACCACTCGCGAGGGCTAGTGAAGTTTGAGCGTCTTCATTTTGTTTTTCTAAGGTACGCATATACTCAGCTACTTTAACTGCTGACGTAACTTGCGAATATAAAATCGAAATGATCAGTAAAAGCCCTAAACTTTCTATAAAATTCGTTCTTAACCAAGTAATAATTTTTTTCATGTATGTTGTTCCTGTAATTGTTTTAGTTTTTTAATAAACGTTTTTGCATTTTACACTTTGTGTGTAATAATAAATGTTAGGCGCGCGGTGCGCAGGGTGCACAGTACTTTTTACAGAACTTGCATTATTGCCGGTCTAGTCTTTTGAAACTCAAAGTCAAAAAGCCAGAATGTTATTCCACCTTGCATCAAGAGAAGATAAGCAAAACGCTCTCCAACGAATAACTCGTCAGACTCTTTTTCAATGTCAATACACATACCATAACACTTCCCATCAGGCCATTCCGGATGAAATTTATTATTGAAAGAATGAAAAGACGGTGGTGGCTCTCTAAATAAAATTAGATCTCCCGGAGCAGGTGTTATTTTAATTTTTTTCTTCTTCGACATCGCAACCACAATTGTTATGTTCATCACATTGTGAATTATCATTACTTGAAATTTCTTCTTCGTACGCGTCGCACGGGGCGCGAGGTACTTTTTGCTCTGTTAATTTAATTAGATACTTACTATAGAATCCTTCCCATAGCAATTTGATAGTCCCACTCGTATACAAAAATTACCTCACCTTCTATTAAAAATTTAAAACAGTATTCATAATCAAAAAAGTCTTTTACCATCGATGACGATTCAAATAATTCTAAACTAATTATCTCCACGCATAAAGCATTATCACCTCTACAAAATCTTCCACCGAAACTTGTTGAAAATTTTCCGTTTGAGTTGTCAAGAGATGCATAACCCCAGACGTTATTGAAAAAAGCAACTAGTTGACCAGGTTTAGGTATGCTGGAATGCCAACGATCTTCTTCTTTTTCTTTCAATTAAAATCCTTTTACGCTACGCGTAACGCGCAGGGCGCGCAGTACTTTTTACAGAACTGTTATTCTTCAAACCTTTCACTTAAAACATACCAAAAAATGTTGGTTGCAATCCAAGCTATAGCAAACATTGCTAAAAGAATTAATAATTTCATTTTTATCCCTAAAATAAATTTGGTGGTGTTAACAACACCACCAATTATACTCTAACAATTACTTAATTTACACGTAACTTTAATTTAAAGACACAACATCCAAGGCTACCATGATCACACGCCCATACGAAAACAAAACAAAACAGACAAATACTTGACAACGATTTATCTCTATTACATATCAAGAACACAGAACAGTTATTAATTTATTTTTTGAACAAGTCTAAAGTCGTCATAAAAAAACTCAACAGAATTTGAAATATTTCCTTTATAAGTTTTCATTATTTTAAGCGAAGAACTTTCTGCCATCAATATTTCATAAGTTAAGTTTTCACATCCTAGTGATTTAATGACTTCTTTTATATCATCTTTAATAAATTTACGTGTAAGTTTCGAAATAGTAATGTTAGTAATGATCCCAATTGCTGTGGTTTTATAGAATGGGCATTCAACCTCAACTAAGTCACCTGTATTGGGAATATACTTTTTCATTGTTGCTTTTTAATTCTATCTATAAAATCTTTAGCATTGCCTGAACATGTTATTGTGCCGTGATTATTGAGTCTCAAATTAAATTTAAACTCATTTATTTTGCTTACACATATAATTTGATAAGCATTGATAAAATAATCGTAACCAGATGTATCAGTGATAGATATGATTGGAAGTACTTGATTAATGTTACTCATCAACAATGCCTAAATCAATTTGCGTATAGAGGCTTTCAATTAGGCTGTTAAGTGAATCAGCGTCTGATTGATAATTTATATTAAATAAATGAAATTGAGTAAATTCTAAAAACTTAATTGCTTCTAGAATATTTTCTTCTTTTGAATAAGAATTTTCAATTGAATGCCCGGAGATTTTTAAATCAGGACTCAAATGATTCCCGGTAACTTGATAGAATATATTCTTTAAGTCATCATGAATATCATTTATTTCTTTCAATTCTTTTTTATTCTTATATTCTTTGAAATCAATAACATTTTCTAAGTTATTATTATCCACCGAATTTCCCATCAAGCTTTTCAATTAAATTATCGAGCTGTGCAACATCATCACCTAGACGTGCTCTTATGCGAACAGTTCGAATTGCTTCACGAAGAACTCGAGGTTTGAAATGTTGCTTGTAGTCTTCAAAAAGACTTTTTTGTTCTTCTTTTAAGAGTGTTAATTCTCCTTCAATTCTTTTAAAATCTGTTAAAAAATTTTCGATCCTAGGATCATTTTCAAGTATTACTGTCTCATCTGACATATGTCTTTCTCCTTTTTAAAGAACTTTATTATTTTACTACTTCAAACCTTTTATTTACAAAAACAATTTTTCCTGTGCCGGACAAGTAATAATTGTTAAATGACTCTGCCATATAATCTTCACTCACTGACCACGTTTGTATTTTGTTCAAGATGTTTTTATACAGGCAACCGTCGGGTAGCAATATTGCAACACACATTTCATTTTGACTAGAGGAGCCATGGATCATTGGCTGTATCCTCAGGTGTTTCTATATCTTTACCTTTTGGTACTTCCTGCGTTGTAAAGTCACTTTCAAAGTCTAGATCACCTTCAAAAATACCAATGAAAGCAAAAACCCCAAGTGCACCGGTTGACATGATATGCTGTGCCTCTGATGAGCTATCAGGTATACTAATGTCTGGGGGTGTTCTAAACTGTACTAAACCGGGCGTGACAAGTATCATTAATACAGGAGATCTAATCCCGTGTTCAATCTGATATATTCCTGCATCTAAACGATTAAGCCAGTAATCATTATCAGAATATTCAAAAAATCCTTGCATTGAATCACAAAAATCGTCTATGTTTTCTTCATTCATTGAACGAACTTTTATCCCATTACTCAAGCCTTCAATAAAAGCTTTACGAAAGTTTTTTAAAGTCGTGATATCCAAATTAACCCCCAACTATTTTTTATCAATTTTTGTTTCTAAATAACTTAGAACCTCTTCAATTTTACTGCGTGCTTCAACTAATTTCAAAATTTCTTTGTCTGTTTCACCAAGCGTTAACATATATAAACTTCTTTTCATTTTGTTTAGAGACAACCACATTTTTGATAGTTCTTTTTGTCTATTCATTGTGATATAATCCAAAACAATATTAGAGAAAGAATACTGTCAAATAAAGTCTTGCCCCAACCAACTGTCAAACCGTGACGAACATCTAGCTGTAAACTTTCAGATGGCATGGGTAAAAGTGTAATTATAAAACCTGTTGTAAGTGAGAGAAATATTCCAAGCCCTATAAGAAAAGGAAAAATAATTGATTTAGTACAAATCAAATAAGTCATTAACACAACTTTGATATAATTGATTTTAAAACAACCTTTCGTCTCAGCTTGCTTATATAAATAATATTCATCAAAGAAACGCCAAAAACCATAAAATATCATACAACTTAATTCCAAAGTCATCATTTTCGTTTTCTCCCGACAATAATTCCAATTATTAAACTAAGAACGAATGTAAAGAATAACGCAAATCCAAAGTACTTTACAACTTTTTTCTCTTTTCCAGACTTGACAACATCTTTGTTTGGAAGTTCTATAATGTCTTCTTCTTTAATCAGATATATGTCGTTATGTGTGTATTCTTTCATTGTAGTATTTCCTGTTACTATTATTATACTACAATACATAACTCTTTTGCACGTATATTTTTTACGCTAAGTAATTTTAGTCATCACATCTAGCTCTTAACCAAAGAAGTGTAGCAACCAGCAAGAGAGAGAACCAGCCTGCTTTATAAGTGGTAATAGAACTTACCGCATCACATCCCTTTACAGGTTCAGACATTTCACTGTCTAATTGAGGGAGTTCTTCATCTTCTTCTTCGGGTTGAAATACAACAACTGCAGTGTCTTCCGCCTCAATCCAGCCAGAATCAATCGGTTCTTCTGACGGCTCAACAGCGGGTTCAGAAGAGGGCTCCTCTACAACGGGTTCTTCGTAATCAGGAGGAGGCATAATTTGAAGATTTCCCATGGAAATACCGAGATCATAATGCAAAGGATTCCACCAGCCGAGATCAAAGTTGCCAACGATATTAAGACGAAGAATTTCAAAAGTATTGCCTTCTTCAACTTGGATTGCCAAAAAATATTCATGATACGCGCTCTGATTATCTCTCACTCCTGTGTTTAAATACATGTCCCATGCCATGATATCAGCTCTACCAGTGACATCAACATCCCACTCGTAGAGCGTTACCTCGTATTGGGTCTGAACGCGGTATTCACTTCCCACATATCCTTTTACCTGTATATCACCAGAAGCCTGTACATCGCCATCTTCGTTAATCTGATATTCGCCATGAGCCATGGCCGAGCCCTCAGTATTCCCACCAATTCCATATTGATTTGAGAACAGAACTTGGCCGTAAGCGTCAATGCCATAATTTTCAAACGGAACTGACCAATCCCATCTAAATGCACCATTTGGATTTGCTGAGTTTTTAAGTGCTTCAACTGATAAAGCTGGGTGTGCTCCCCAGTCCTGAAATTCATCTGCCCAAAGATGACAATCATAACCATTAATCCAGGGTACAGCGTAACAATTATTTCCTGGGTTTGATCTCGCTTTGATTACAGCAACATAAAAGTCAGACCCTCTATCTATTGAAGATTCAAACCAAAAGAATTCGATAATTGCATCAACTGAATTACCATAAACATCAGAGTTTCCTGCGTATAATGTGTTTCCTTCAAAATACGCATATGGTGCAGTCGAAACATCACCGTGAGAATCATACACGAGATCTAAAAGTACCTCATTATCACCTTCGAGTATTTGAGCACCATTGTATGAGGTTTCAGATAGTGATATGTCGTCTGCAAAACATAATGACGATGCCAACAAAAACTTAAACATTATTTCTCCAACTTATTATTGCTCAGATTAAAGTAATTAATCTTATCTTGTCTTTTCATTTTTTTTATTTTTATTTCTTCTTTACTTGCAACAGATCTATTTTCAACAATAAAAGCGCACAACAACACAACCGGTCTTCTGCTTCTTGTGTATTTCGAACCCTTCTTTGAATTGTTGTGCTCAGTTAAACGACGTTGTAAATCTGTGGTTATTCCGGTGTAATAACTATTATCACTACATTTCAAGAGATAAACGTACCACTGTTTATCTTCGTGAATAATAGTCACCTAATCTTTCATCATAATATGATGTGTCATCGTAATCGTATTCTGGTGCTTCTTCAAAGTCACTTACAGGTAATTCAAAGTGCACTCTTGAATGATCATCACTTGCTAGCGTATATTCAGGTCTCATGTCTTTTGATTCTTGAGATCTAACGCTAACAGGCATTACTGGATCAACTTTCAAATTAAAAGCTTGAATAAAAGAAAGTAAATCAGTATTAGACATCACTTCAGCTATAGGAGACTTAACAGCTACAGAAATTAAGTCACCTTCGTCAATTTCCAACTGGTACAAATCATCATAAAAAGATTCAATGAGATTTGCTATTTGATCAGCAGAATCTTGATCATCTTTACTAGTATTGATCAAAGCTTTAATTTTTGGCATCAACGTTTGAGGAATAGAAATGATTTCTGACTCAATAGAGTTGATTGCTTCGGTTATTATCTTTTTTAATTGTTTTCTTGTAATTTTCATCTTAATTCCAACATGTTATTAATTATCATAGAGAATAATAATTTGATAATTTTACCCTCCTTTCGGCAAGAAGACTCTAGCTGATCCGTCACCATAATGACTTAGCATCTGTCTACCTCTGAAATCAGATGTTTCAGTGCCATCACCTTGTGCAATTGAAATATGACCAGACTTGCTATTACCTTTTCCCCAAACTACAATTGCACCAGCAGGTAAAGAAGAAAGACTCGTTGCAGGAACTTCAATAAACAAATCTTTCTTTGCTGCCAATTGATCTGCAGCCATGTAAGCGTGACCGCCGTAGAGAAATCTTTCAATTGTTTTATCAACTGCGTTTGCAACATAAAAGTAGCACATACCTGTCGACTTAGTTCTACCTGCAGTCTCAGCTAAACTAGCTGCAGCTAACGCTCTTCCAACCGTCGGATTATATTCTTCAGATGTTTCTTCTTGTGGCTGTTCTTCTCTCTGAGGGATAACATCCGTTGTTGAAAATGTTATAACATCACCCGGATGAATTATCTCTTTCCAATCGTTTGCTGATTGTACAGTTTCAACTGAAACACAGTGCTGTTGAGCAATTGCCCAATAAGAATCACCGCTAACAACCGTGTGTGTTATCTCATTGCTATTCCGTAACATCGCAAGTCTTTCTTGATTAGAACCAAACTCTTGAATATTTTGTTGAATCAGATTCTGATCTGTGCCTTGAGTTATGTTTTTGTGTTGTAGTGACTTCATATTAACCTCTCTATTTATTTTTAATGCGCAGGGAGGTTATTTTACATATCTAATTTATTTCTGTTGGCTGTCTTTTGTCTATAATGATTATATCATCAGCATGTAAAAACACTTTTTCAGCAAAAGACGATCCGCTTCTAACGTTATTTAAAAAAGACTTTGAAATATCAAAACCGGCCTCGTAAAGTTCTTCCAAAAATGAATCAATTATTTCTATTTGTTTTTTGTATATCTGATCTTCCGGGTGTGTATCTGTTGGAATATCCAATTTACCTTGCTGTAAAATAAAGCTTTCTAGTGTTCTACTAAGGAAACCTTCTTCTGACAATGGGAAAAGTGTAGTTTCATTGTTTGTGAAGACATCTTCTAGGTCATAGACCAACCCTTTTTTGTATGCATCTTTAATGTCATCAATTGTTGATTTTATAAGGTAATTAAAATATAAGTTTTGATTATTTACATCTTCATAAAAGTTTTTAATAAAATCAAAAGTCTCCTTTGACATCCCTTCATTATCCAATCCCTTGACATCCTTGGATAAGATACCCTGATCGCTCTGATTCATCCTGTTTTTTCTTGTCAACTCTTCAGCATGTGATTGAATCAGATCTATTGTACTGGCCTTTGCATCAATACTTTTGCCTCTTAATTCCTGTTTAAGCAAATCTACATCTGTTAACATGTTGTCAATTTTTTTCTTTGCTGGATGAAGACCCTGTGTTTTTAGAGTACTATCTTTAATAGCATTTATAATCTGATCAGATATAGTTTTTCCTACTATCTTTTCAAAGTCTCGTTTTGAAACACCTTTGTTATCAGCATTTACTGTTATGCTCCCATAGCCCCGGCCTTGTTCTGGAAAGTATATTGTCCCGTCGGTTGTACCTATTGATATTTTGCTATTTGTAGGAGCTCTAGAATCTGCACTTTTTAAATAAACGTCATCATGAATAATGTGATACAAGATAATATTACCCATGCCGCGATCGGATCCACCCATGACATAGTTATAAAATAGATTATTTCCTTTATTCGCTATAGCTGTGCACCATGTTGTTCCTTCGCCTAGTGAACAAGCTGCTTCTCTTGTATGCGGCATCGTAACATGCCAGTCGCCATACTTACCTAAATAATCCATTTCACGTTCCAAGTCAATACCAGTAACCTTGCCTTTTGTTCTTGAAAGAACAAGTCTTAAGTCGCCAGGATTGTTATACTCATTAATATCAGTAGGCATTTTTATTTTTGATATCAACATTTTTGATCGATTAAACAGCACAATGGTAGACGCAATATCAGCAATTGGCTCTTCACTAGCAGAACCCTCTGGAGAAGCAAAGTATCTTGCTAGCCATACTAAATCTGGTTTTTGTAGCTTGTAAGGTTTTCCCGAAGCAATTCTTAAGTCTTCAATTCTTGGATTGTCAGTATCTAAGCCACCTGCAATTGCTGCTTTATCTGCAACATCTTCAAGCAAAAGCTTTTCAATGGACTCTTTTATTAAATTCTGTAGTCGTCTTTTTGTTATTTTCATCTTAACTCTAATATTGTTTATTAATTATAAAGAAAATTTAAAGAATATCTTTTGCTTTCGTTAATCTGTCTGTTTCTTAGATTTTCTTCCGACCTTGCGCGCACGAACTGATCTTTGTCATTTTTTAATTTTTCTAAAGTATTCTCTGGAGTGACTTTATTAATCGCAACTTTCTGTCTTACAAAAGGCATTGGGTCGTTTGATAGCTTTTCTAAAAGTTCTGGATCTTTTGAATGATAAGCAACTGATGCTCTAACATTAAGGTCTTCATCTTCAGATAATCTTTTTATAGCTGATGGACTAAGTTTATTGAAGTTGCCACGAAAGACGTACATTTTTACAAATACGTCTTCGTCTTCTGCGAGCTTTTCTACTAAGCTTGCAGGTGTCGCGGGATTAGCACTAATTACGCCCCTGACCATCGACGAATCAGAACTAGCGAGTACTTCGATTATTTCTAAAGGTAGATTCGGGTTCTTTGCTAACTGAGTTTGTACCGAGTGACCCATCACTCTGCCTAGCGAAGCATTAAAAATGTCAGTTAAAAGTTCAGTCGGTGTCGATGGATTCTTTGCTATGCTTTTTTGAATTGTGTTACGTAAATCATAGTCAAACTGCGGTTCTTTAGTCTTATTAAACAGAATAGTTAAGCTTGCAGGTGGGGTTGAAATGTTTTCTGCGATTTCTTCCCAAACATTATCATAATAATCACCAACTTCTGACATCTTATTTAAAATTTCGCCAGGCGTATTTTCATTATTAGCAACTGCGGTTCGAATACTTTTGTTCGGATCGTCAGAAAAGTAACTTAAGACATCTTTTGAGACGTTATCCAACTCAAGAACTTTAATAACAAACTGTGTTCTAGCTTCTTCATCATAATCTTTTATGATCTTCAATAACAAATCTAAATTGGTAGCAGCTCTTTCGACAGTCTTTAAAGCTGGACTAATCCCACCGTGTTTCTGAACTGAAGTATTTACTAAACTCATCACTTCATCGTAATACGATCCTAAAGCACTTTCTAAATCATCTTGCTCGTAACCTGTGTTTGATGCGTCTACTGATAATCCGCCATTAGTACCATCCATCCTTGGATTGCCAGATATAACACCTAAAGATATTCTACTATCATTGTTTGCCTCAAAAGGCCATGGTCTTTCTTTGAAAGGATCATCTGGTTTTCTATTATAGTCCATAATGTAAAATAACATCATGTTAACTGCACCGTTCCCGACGTAATGATAAAACAAATTTTGACCGCTTCTTTTAGTTGTGCACCACGAAGTATCTTTGCTGGTTCTTGCATCACAAGAAACAGAGCCACGAATAGTTTTTGGCAAGATAACTGTCCACGGCCCTGCCTTACCAACGATCTCTAAGTCGTCTCCCGTCTCTAAAGGAACAAATCTTCTTCTGTCTAACCCAGATATATCAACATTGGTTTCTTCAATAACTGCTCTAAGTGAGTTAACTGTCGGATAAATTTTCACTGACAGGTTTAACTGATTCAGTATGCTTGGATCATTGAGTCGCTTTGATTTTGTTTTTATTTTGTTAACAAAGTCTGATTTTTTAAACTCAATCACGTCTGGGATGATGTCTTTAACAGGTTCAGTTCCTCTCACTTTTTCAATCCAAGACAATTCAGGAATTTTTAAACCTTGCGCTTCTGCCTGTCTATACTCTTCTTTTCCTTCTTCGGGAATATTTAAAGCTTCAATCCATTCTCTGTCTCTTCTTGCTTCATTGATAAGATAGTTTTCTATTAATAGTTTTAATTCGCTTTTTGCTATTTTCATTGCTGTGAACCTATTTTATAAAGTTTACCTAGCTCATCCAATTCATCCATCATCGGCGTGGTGTTCTTGATATACATTTTACTCAACGGAGAGGCTGTCCAATCATAAGAATTTTTGTCTAGACTCGCTACATCTTGATCACAATTGTCTTCCCAGTCACGAGTCAACGTATTATCTAGATCATCTAGCTGCACATAATCAACATCATTGCTTTTCCCATCACTTCTGATCATGTAGTTGTTCCATACATTCCATGCGTCTAGTGATACAGAATCTCTATCAGCGATTAGCCCAGATGCTTCGCTAGATGCGACCTCGATAGCAACATCGTATAGTAATGGCCCCCAACCTTTAGTTGCGACAGTATTTTTAACTGTTGCAGCATTACCGCAAGGACCGGAGGAAGGCATTCCGTAACTAAGATTCTTTGTATCTAATGACATCAACACGTAACCCATGGGTCTAAAATTGCTAGCCTCATCATCAATTTCACCATTTTCATCTATCTTTGCATAATGAATTAAGAGTTCTGGAGACTTTGTATAATTTATGACTACTACGATATCTGCTGGTAGTCTTTCTGGCATCTTCATCCCTTCTTGTAGGATGATGCCTCTGATTGTTTTTCTTAGCTGTCTTCTTGTCAACTTCATCTTAACTCCGACATGTTATTAATTATCTATGCCTAGATGAAAATGTATAATAAAGTGGTGGAGCCGAGGGGATTTGCACCCCTGTCCGCGGTAGTCTTAGTTTGAGTCGTCCACAAGCTTGTCTGATTATTTCTCTAACCAGAAAGATAGCCACATTTTTTCCAATCAACTCTTGTGTGACCTTAGAGTTCCACCTGCTACCAACAGGGTAACCATTTTGGATACGGCAAAGTCCGCTAGACTCCCTTATAAATTTTTCGTCTCATCCATCTGACTAATCTCTTGTTTTACACCGGAAGAGATACCGGCAACGATTAAGCCGCTAAGCGAGCAGATTCGTAATGGTAATTGTTATTTGCAATTATTGTTTTTGAACTTTTAAGGATGTGTCTTTCCTGCTTGCACTCTCTCTTTGATACTACCCCGTCGAATCTAAATCGGCCCCATATTTTTAAATAGACTTGCCAGTTCTCACATATGTCGGAGGAAAGTGACAGTGTTCAAAACATAGTTCTTTGGTTTTGAATCGCTTTATTACTATCTTGCACTTATCTGATGTATCTATTTTTGATCTATAGATAATATGCGTACCGAATGTCATTGTTGGATAACTAACTAATTCTTGTTTGAATAATCGCATACAATGTTCACAATTACCTTCAACAGCTTTTACTGTGAAGTGCTCGTCATCAAAGTAATTAAAATTATCATTCATTTTTTTCTTCCTTTAAATTTCTTTTTAAATCGATTAGGATCAGGCTCTCTAGGACTTTCTAAGTCTGTGTTCTTCCAATATTCTTTGTTATTATATTTTTTCAATCTAGTCTCAGCTGATTTTTTATTGTGTGCACTGTAAGAATCATATACAATATCTTCTTTGCCTTTCTGAATCAGACAGACACCCCATCGACCACTTTTTAATTTTTTTACTTGAAATTTCATTGATACTCACTCCTATACTTTTGAATTAATTCAATTGCTTTTTTATTTAAAGTAACTGGTAATTCTTTACCTTCGTTGTAAAAAAGTACATTAACATATTTATCGCTTAACTCTGAACTTTTTAAAACTATACCTTGTATATATCTACCTTTTTCTTGCGCAAATCGCACTAAATCACCACGATCAAATTTTAACATTTTGTCTCCAGTTCAGTGATGTATTGTAAAATGTGTGTAGGAGCACGAGGCCAGCTATAACTACCTTTGTCAGTCCAACTAGATGTAGTACATATGTCTGTTTCTTTTAAGACATACGATAAAAGATCGTCGTGATTATAGATGTACCAATTAATTTCACCATCTTTGTGTACAGGATAAGCAACAAACAATTCTTTGTATTGATAACTCTTTTTGAATGTTAGTCTTCCTTTAAGCTGAACTTTTAAAATAGCACAGTCTGATGATCGATAAAAAATAATATCAGCGCCGTTTTTGTCACCATTAATTCTCATGTGTTCTAGATATCCGTAATCTGACATTAAACTTATGAGTTTAGAAATGTTATATGACTCTTTCTCCTTAGAAGAAAATGATTCATAGAAGCCTTCATTCAATCTTTTCAAGGTAGTCGATGTCAATGTCATATTTTTTTCCTGAATGTGTGTAAATTGTTACCATTGTGCATTTATGATTAAAATGATTATCTGCGATATCTTCAGATATATTCAAAACCAAACCGCAACATGTAAATTTATTATCATTAGATCTAGGGTTTGATAAGGTCCATGGGTGAGGTTGCACAAAAACCAAGTCACCTTTTTTAATATTATACAATATATCACCTTAAGATTGCACGTTTTTAAATTTTACAAAGATAGTCTAAGTGAATAACACACTTTTCACCAGACGGTAACATTACTAATCCTATTCTGGTAGAAGTAGAAGTAGTGCTTAAACTTGATTTTAATAATATCATTGTACAATCAAAAGAATTATTATTATTCCAAGCATCAGGTGGGTTATTTAGAAACGCTTGTTTTACTCTTACGAGATCGCCTTTTCTTAACTGTGTTTTTCTTCTTGACATCAGCACTTTTCTTTTGTTTTGCTGTGGTTTTGATTAACTTTTTAGAATTTTCTTCTTCATCAGACTTTTCAGATTTTTCTTCTTCGTTGTCGAATGATTTTGTTTTGACATGATCAAAATAATCAATTGATTTTTTTTGATTTGCTTTTATGTCCCACTTCATCTTTTTTAATGTTACTTTTTCCCAAGCAGCTAAACGACACGGAACAACAAAAAATTTATATTCAGTTTGATCCTGAACGAAAATGCAGTCTTCGGGTTCATTTTCTAAAACTTTTATTACCTCTCCCCACTGAATATCACTCCAGCAAGAAACAAAATAACAAAGGTCACCCTTTTTAACTTCTTCTTTTGTAACAAACTTAGAATGGGTGTTTGTTCGAACTGTCTGTTCTTTTACTTTTTTCTTTCTTCTAGGCATTTGATCCTAATGTTTTAGCTATAATGTTGTAGAAAATTGTTCGACAGTCTGCTGTATCTTTCAAAGAAGAGTGAGCATTCTTGTCTGATAATCCAAAATGTTCTCTTAATACTTTCATGTTTTGTCGCTCACAATCAAGAAAGATGTGTGATAGTGCACGTGTATCGTATATTAAAGAAGAGAAATTAAATTCTTGCTTGCTGATATCTGATGAACCCTGAAATATTTCTGTCCAACCATTTCTTGTAAAAATAGAAGATAATTGACGATAATCAAAAATAGCATTATGAGCTACAATTGGACCCCACTTTAGTCTTTTAGCAATTTCAGGTGCAACATCATCAAAAGAAGGTGCATCTTTCCAAGCTTCTTCTGAATAACCTACAATCTTTAAAGCTTCGTCACTTGCCTGTTCTAAATCTCGAGCAGTGGGTTTAACTTTGGTGGTAAAAACTTTTTGGCTACCGCCTTCCCAATCTGTTACTATAGTAATGTCAAGAAGCGCTGATCTGTTTATGTCGAGTGAAGTTACTTCTGTGTCAAAAAATGTTATTGATTTAGCATTTGAAAAGTTAGCCATGTATTCTCCTAATTAAGTTATGTTTATATTATAACACAAGCGAATTAAGATTTACACGTTTACTTGTTCAACAATGCACTTCCAAATTTTCTAAGCCTATCGATTAATTCCTTATAAGACTGTGACTGATCTTCTTTAGGGAAAAGCTTTTTAATGTACTGCGTCAAAACTTTTTTGGCTTCATTATCATCTTTCTCATCTGTAACGATAATCATCGCGCCAATTGCTTCTTCTACTTCTGATGGCTCTCTAATTGTATTGTCTTCTGGATCACTGATTCTTACAGACTCTCCGTTCATTGCAATTGTGTATATTCCCTTTTCAGTATCTACTTCTAATTTTCGAATAGAGTCAGTCTTTTTTGATTCTTCTCTAGTCGATTCTTGCTCTGATATTATGTTTCTTATTGATTGTCTAACAAGATTTCTAATTTGGTTTTCTGTTAATCTCATATTAGTCGCTTGTGTCGCTGTGTCCATTCTGCAACTAATGAATTAGTAAGTGCTTCTAAATCTTCAGGTGCCATGTCAATTGTTGATGTATCTACTATAGCTGGAAGTGCTTGATCAACTGTTAATGCTAATTTATCACTAGCAGATTCTTTATATTGTTTAGTAGATATAATTTGCAATGTCGCAGTCAAACCAAAAATTAAAGTCAAAACAAATCTAATTATATCTACAGTAGTTTCAATATTAGGTTTTAATGAGTTTTGAATATATTCAATTGCTGCGTCTACAACAAAAGCTTTTCCTTGATCTGCCAAGCTTCTTGCGTAGGGATTAACTATTAGGCTAGTACCCATTGTAGGTATTGCCAACATTAAATCAGTTGCTAAATTTGATGCTTTAGACATAAAAGATGGCTTGCCCATATTTTCTCTTAATTCAACAAGAAAGGATTCTAAATTATTAATAAGATTTCTAAAATATTCAATTGAAGCTTCTCTACTTTTCAATGAATCTAGCGCTTCCTGTGGTAACTGATCGTAAGCTTTTTTTGACATGTCAAAAACATATCCATCACCAATTACTACTGCTGCATTTAAGACTCTTTGCAATATACCCCCACTGAGTCCTGGATCATAGGGAACAATTGTATTGATTGCTTTGCCCATAAATCTACTTAGACGCGTTAGTAATGAAATTATCATAGGCTGAAGATTATCTAAGACAGATTCACCTAAACCCGTTGAAGATATCTTTTGCAGTAAAGTTTTAACTGAATCGTATATAACCTCAGGTCCTCCTGAGATATCAATTCTTTTTAATAATTCTGTTATCTCTTTGATAACTTCATTTTCACTAGTTAAGATATCAACTGCTTCCATTGCTTCGTTAGCAGAATCAATTGCCATTAAAATATTTAAAAGAGTATCTGCCGGCATGCCTGTTAAGCCTTCGAGAGTTACACCGCCAACTATCTCAACAATATCCTTGACAACGTCTTTGGGTCTTAATCCCAGTATATCGACAGCATCTGTTACAACATTTTCATTTATATATAATTCATTATGTTTATAAGCATTTAAGTTTACTGTTTGATCTAGACTAGTCAAATATATATTTTCTATTTCTAATAGTACTTCTTGATGTATGTCTCTAATATCACTCATTATTCATCCTCTACTTTAAAGAAATAATATGTTGATAATAATTATACAACTTTAAAACAATTATTTTTTATTTTTTTTATATAACCAAGCAGGAATCATAAAAGTATAGGCTTGATCTTTTTCATATTGTAAATCATTTAAATCAATGGGTAGTAAACTAGTACTGATCCATTGAGGTTCTTGTATATTTATGAATTTAATTAAAAGACTTCTGGGTTTAGACCAGTTACCAGCAACTGCGTCAACTGTACCAACTAGCGGAAAGTAATTGTTCTCTACATAATTTTGATATGTATGTTTCCATTCATTATTTAGAAACAACTTTTTTATTCCTATACTAGTCAACGGATGATCATCTTCAAATTCAATATTGTTAGTAGGTACAACTAAATTTGTACAGTCTTTTAAGATTATGTTACTTTTATGTGTATTCCAATTATTAGTAAATCTACTTACTTCTAAACATTGTTTACCAATGATATCTTTAGTAAATTTCTGATATTTGTTATTTCGAGGTTTTTTGATAAATTTACCAATTCTCATTAAATTACTCCTGTATATTTTACTACTCACGCAGTATTATTTTAAACTAAAAAAGGAAAGATTGCATGCAAAATTTAATTGAACTCTATGACGACAAAATAGGTAAAGTCGAGTATGTTCAACACATGGGTGACGATTTAACGATCGTCAATGCTGCTCGTGTTTCGTTCGGAAAAGAAAAGAAAGAACTAGATGGACGCGACAAAAAGTTAATCAAGTATTTGATTAATCATAGACACACATCAACACTAGAACATAATGTGGTTACGTTTAGATTTACTGTTCCACTTTTTGTTAGAGCACAGCATCACAGACATCGAACATGGTCTTACAATGAAATTAGTAGAAGATATACAGAGATCAATCTAAATTTTTATGAACCAAAAACTTTTAGAACACAGCACAAATCAAACCGTCAAGCTTCAAATTTAGATAATATTGACCCAGTTGTCTGGCCTGACTTATCAGACCCAGATTACGGTATTACTGCTTCTGGAGCCATTAGAAATCATCATAAAAATTCAGTTGATTTGTTCAACAAACTACTCAAAGAGGGCGTGTGCAGAGAACAAGCTCGAGGTGTGCTTCCACAAAATATGTACACAGAATATTATGGTAGTGTGAACTTAAACAATTTAATCAAGTTTATTTCGCTAAGAACTCATGAAGGTGCACAATGGGAGATACAGAAAGTAGCCGAAGCTTGTCACAGTATTGCTTCAGAAATTTGGCCACATGCTATGTCTCACTTTAAACTAGAAGGACATTAAAATTTTTCTAATCGCTTTGCGCAGAATAGATTCAGTAACTACACTTTCACTACTAGATTCAGGTTCTCTCATTCGCATAGCACGACCAATAATTTGATTAACCATGGCAAAAGATCCAGTCAACTTGTATATGTTTCCGTTGGGTGCTTTAAAAACAATTCCCTCAAGCGGCGAAGCAATATTAGTTTCAGGGTCACCAAGCTTTTCAAGTTGTCTAACCATATCAAACTTACCTTCTGTATCTAGTCTTCTAATCTTTTCAATTGAAGTTTGTAAATCGTCTTTTAGTTTTTGAACAGCTCTATCATGATCAACAACAAATGCACTTTTAACATTACGTAGAACTTCAATTGCAAAGTCGCTAATTATTCTTTCTAAAGGTCTCAAAGCAATAGATATTACTTTGTAAGCATTTGTTTTAGTACCATATTTTGAAGCTATTGGTCTTCTGTCAGTTGGTAAGCTCTTTTTGAATGCATTGAATTCTTTTGTTCCGCGAAAACTTGGATCTTCTATTCTTTTGAAAACAATTTCTAATAGCTGTTCCGCTTGTTCTGGTGAAAAGTCAGCAGCTAAAACTGCACTTTTGTATCTTGCTTTGGCCAAGTCAGAAATTGTAGCATTATCGCCACCCAGCCCGGCTGATAGTGCGTCTAGACTACGAATTAAACTTTTGTGCGCTTCACTGTCTGAAATATTATTCAACTTAATAATAGCCGGGCCGTATACTTCCCAATTTTCTGCATCAACATTGATCTGAGATTCATTCAAAGCAGTCACTAATCGTTGAAAGGCTTCAATAGCTTCAGGATCGTTTGAATTCAAACCATGTAGTACTACGTAAGATGCACCGTAGTTAATGATATTTGAATCTTCGCCTGTTTCCGGGTTGAAATACATAATCTCCATATTAAGATAACGATTGCCATCTGCGAATATGTCTCGCTTATCTTCTGGTGTTAACGAGTCTAACGCTTGTCCTATTACTTCAAAACCATGCATGAAAGCAGTTTCAGCAGGATGACCTGCCCATTTAGCAGCATAGTCTTGAGTTGACATACCACCTTTTCTAATGTCAGAAGAATTTCTAGCAGTCTTTATTTCGCCCATGTCGTCGACTGTTAAAAAAAGATTTAAACCATCAACTTTCTCTGTTGCTTCAACTTCAGCTTTAGCAACCATTCCTAAGATGTCTTTGATTTCTCTAAAGGTTAAGTCCAGGTCTTCACTAAGATGTGCCATGTGTCCAGCTGCGCCACCCATATTATTCTCCTTATTTATCGATATAGTTAATTATTCTTTGAAATTACAGTTTACTTATCAGTGTCATCATTGTCGGGTTTGTCTTTGACAGGATTCAACTTCTTATTGATTTTCTGTTCTTTCTTTTTAAGCTCACTCAAAAGTTTTTCTAGTTTTTCTTGCGATTCTTTTTTATCCCAAGATTCTTTTTTAATGTCATTTTTACGAACTGATTGTGTGGGCTCAATTTTAGTTTTGGCAGGCTTTGTTTTTTTAGCACGACGTGGTCTTTTGGAAGTGTTAGTTTTATCGATTGTAGCATTTTTCAACGAAGACTGGGGAATGCCTAGTAAAAACGATTCTAGATAACCTAAACAAATTACTTCCGCTGCTTCAGGACCCTCTGTTTCGTAAAGTGTATCATCGAAAACTTCTTCTAATAGTATCCAACCAGTTTCTTTCCAGAGTTCAATCATTGTTTGATTTGCAGGTTCTTCCATCCCTGCTCTTTGAACACCCGTAGCAATTGTAATTCTTGCTCTAGACGTTGTTTTATTTGAAGAACCGGGATACACCCACATCATTGCGTATATTGATGATCGAACATATGAGTTCTCTGATGAAGCTTGTTGTGTGTATAAAAGTCTGTGTTCAAATTGTGGATCGTGCATAATATTTCCTATTTGTGAATTTTAATATTGTCAAAGCAAGCAAGTAAGATATCACCTGATCGACAAAAACCGTATTTGTAACCGTGTTTGTTTTCTGTAGAATTAGTAAGATACTTAATTCCTTTTTCACCCTTCTTATAAATTAACTTTGCTAACTTTGCAGAATCACTATAAGCTATGATTTTGGTTTCACTTTCCAACACAGTTAGTGAAAAGCATTTTGAGTATATTTGAATTACATCTTTAATCATCGTTGTTATAACTCTCAAATTTAATGATATCAGCCATCGCAGGGGCAAATAAAACTGTACTCACTGCTTCTAAAAAGAAACCATCGTCAAACTCAACTGTTATGAAAGTCCTTACAAAGGGTGAAGGTCCGTATATATCAACTGCGAGTATAGTACAATTATATCCTAAGTGGTTGTATATTTGCATGTAATCTTCGTAATCAACGCCCCACGCTTCAGGTTGTGGGACTATTATGTCAATAAATTTAAGTCTAGATCCAACAGATATTGGATTGTCTTCAAAATCCCAGTCATAACCTAGTGGACTAAAACTATTTTCGGGTAAATGCTCTACTAATTTTAACCCTACGGTTTCCTTGAGTTTTTTTATCTTCTTGATTATCTTTTGAATCATTTTCTATCTCATACTCAATTGCTGATTTTCCGTAAGCAGTTCGACCCTTAAAGGGTCTATAAACGGCACCGGATCCAAATCCTCGTCCGCCTTTAATCTTGACAATTTGATTTAATTCTTCTAAAATTAACTTGTATATTTGTTTCATAAAATTATTTCATAAGATGTGAGACATCTATTAAAGAGCATACTTTGTTATTATATTGTGCTTAATCAACTTAATTTGATTTCCCGGTAGATGACTAGCTTTATTTTGTTTTCTTTTAATCAAGTATCTCTTACCCCATGCCTCCCTGCGGGTCATCCGTGCGAAGCAATCACACCGTGTTATTAGTAACTATCAATTTCGTTCTCTATTAACACGCATTGTCATAATTGCACACGACAAATACATTATTGGTACAGCAGTGAAAACAATCAATGTTTCACTTTGCAGCAACAAAAATGGTCGCACCGCCATTAACTTGGTAAGTGAGATCCCTTTCTTTTTCAAGTTTCTCAAATTTGAAGGAGAAGCTATTGTTCTTTTCATTCCATTTGTTAAAACGACTTTGGACCTTTGATATCCTTGTCGAGTACTTTTCTTCAACTTTTTGAATATCATCAAAGCTCCCGTTATTTTCAATTAATATTAATTGTTCTACATTTCTTTTTCTTATCAATGCGGTGATTTCTTGTGAAAGTTTTGATAACCAACGCTCACGAATATTAACTACACTTCCATGTAAACATTTAAGTTTTTTCATAGCGTTGTGCTTATTCATTCTTGATTTACCACGCGATCCGGACGCTGGAGGAAAGAATTCGTTAGGCGTCAACCCTTCAAACAAAAGGACACAGAACTCAGTGAAGTCTTCGCTAGCAAGAATATAAAGGTAGTCTAGACTTTGTTTACGACATAAAGTTTCCCAGTCTGTTTGTAAGTCGTATGATTTTGTTTTAGAACCAGACCCACTTGTTAGCTTACATTCAAGCTCTTTATCAATATCAACAATAACAACATCAGGTTGTCCAGGCGCACCATCTTGTACAACCTCTTTAAACTTTTCACCCAATACTGCTGCAACTTCTTTTTCTTGTGCTTGAGATATCAATGCATTTCTACGACCAAGATTGTCGCGCAAGTTGTATCCAAACTTTTCAAAAGTTCCTGCTAATGCATTCTCAAATGTAGTTAAGCGTCGTAATACCTCAACAGCATCTTTTTTTGTGAAATAAGTCAAAGTAGCCTCCTATTAATATAATTTTGCTACTCTTATATTATACCACATTTAAAACAAAGTTTGCACGTAATCTCGCCAAATACCAAAAAATCCAATTGCAACTTGAATTAAAGCAAAACAGTATATTAAATTTATGATATCGTCTAAAAACTTATAATATGCTTCATCAAACTGCTTGTCAATATCATATTCTCTTTCATCAAAAATAAACTCTATATTGTCTTTTAAACGTTTCCTCGCACTTTTGTATTTATCCACCCATTTGTTCATTTAAAGTCCTTCCTGTATCAACCTCGTGAAACTATCACATACTTCTATAACTTTTCCTCCGGCAACTAAAATCTTAAGATTGACTAATGGAAAATCTTCACCTACATAACGGTATGAAAGTATCAGTCCTATTGTTTTTTTGTTCATTCTTGGTATGTTAGTGGCATGAGGAAATTCAATGAGATCACCCACTTTTAGTCTCATTTATTACCACCAGATTTTTTCAATAACATTACCTGACGGATCTTCCAGGTATTCATAATTGCTGCCGTCACGATGCTTTTTTAAAGCATTGCAAGGTGTACCTGTTAAATCGAATGCTATATGTGCAGGATGCATATCTTTTAAAACAAAAGATACGTTTAAATCACCAATCTTGATGCTAGCCCAGGTTTCATCTACGTAATTCACTCGAGCATTAAAATTTTGTGAATACCATTCAATTGATTCTTCTATGTTGTCAACAATAATTGCTACGTGATCAAGTTTCATTTAGCTCTCCAATTTAATAAATTTTAATCATTGACAATCATAAGTTAAAACTTTTTATCTCTTAATTGTACTAAGTGGCCTTGATGTTCTTCTAATTCTAGCTGCGTAAGGAACAGCCTCAGGATCTTCAGGCTCAGGCTCAGGTAATTCAAATTCACCAATTTCCTCATCAGCCGGTAATTCAACCTTTTGGCGTCTTGCTGATTCCTGTCTATAAATTTGTGTCAATGCATTAATTGCATCAGTATCACCGTCTGCAGCTAAAGCTAACAATTCTTCTGTTGATAGTGGTTCAGGTAAAACAATGTATGCTTCAGGATCATCAATATCATTTAGAACATCAGCAACATTTTGCTTTGTATCTTTAACTGTATTAGCAATAACTTTCAAACCATCGCTAACATCTTCTGGTTGATAACCGCTAACTGAAACACTCATGCCTGGTGTGATGTCAACATCCGGATCCATTGCACCGTCACGTTCCGTTTCTAATTGTTTAATCATCATGTCAATAATTTTAGCGTCCGTGGGATCTTCTGGATCTAGATCATCCAAATTAATTTCAGAATAATGAAGCATCCCAGGCAGGTCGACACCTTCAGAGTCTAAAGGTACATTTGCTGCTTGATCTCCAGTTATAGATAATGTATCTGAAACGTAATCATCTTCGATTGTTGTCACAGCAACGCCTGCAACAATTCTATATAAATCATCCAAACCTTCGATATCCAAAACTAGTTCTTCAGCACGTTTGTTGTCATTACTTTGTCTAGTTTTCTTAATTGGGCTCATTGCTAAATCAGCAATCTTTTTGACAGCTGCTTTTCTTTTTACTGGGTTTAAACTTGCTAATCCCGACGAAGCTTTAATTAAATCTTGAATGCTAGGTTGATTCAAACCGTTTACAATACTTAAAACAAGATATCTTTCACCTAGCGCTTGATCAGAGACATTATTCTTTTTAATATAATCATAAGAGCGCTGCGCGATAATATCATTTTTCTTACCTAACATTTCTTTACGAATTTTTGCTTTTTCAATTTCTTGAGCTGAATACCTCTCTGGATTTCTTAACACTTCTATGTACTGGAGAGACTGAACAAAACCTTGTCCGGCTTTAAGCGCCTGTCTTTTCATGGGCCCTTTTTTAACTAATCCTTCGATTGCTTTAAGCGTATCAATGTTATTTAAACCCTTTTCCAACATGGGTTTAAGTACTTTTTTAGCGACTAGGTCTCCAATTAAGTCGCCAAATATGCCAACACCAGGAATCATTTTAATAATACCTGAAGCAATCGGTGCTAATTTCTCTGCAGTTTTATCACTAATTTTAACTTGTAATCTTCCAGATCTAGATGAAATATCTGTAGCTTTGTCTCGAAACTCTGTAGAATCCGGAAGCGCTAGCACTTCAAGCGCATCAACATCAGAATCAGATATGTTCGGAATAGTTTCGATGTCGGGATCATCAAAAACAAATTCTGTCTCTATATCCAGATCTCTTGTTCTCATTGCCTTAAGCGCTTGCAATCTTTGTGCAGCCGTGGGCGTTCCTGTCAATGTTACTCCGTCTGAAACTTCGCTGTTCGCTTCTTTTAAAACTTCAATAAGATCATTTGTTTTTTCAACATATTCCCACAAATCTTGAATGTGAGCTTTCATTTCCAATCTATGTTTTTGTTCTTTTATTGATTGTCTAATAATTCTTCGAAGTGTAGCTTCATTTAATCTCATTTTTCCCTCAACTAGTCAGATACTAATAATTATGAATATTAATCATATTTTACTAATTATCTCAGCAGAAGTTAAACTATGATATGTAATTCCTTTTGCTGTATATGCTGTTATCAAACCATGTGAAACATCATTATCTCTTTGAGGCAGAGACACCTTTACTTTAAGAATCAAAGCGTATATCCTCTGATTTACTTCGTAGGGACAAGAGACCTTTATTAAATAACCAGCTTTTAATTTTTCAATCCCTAAAAAACGAGACTGTACTTGCTCAAAGTCTTCAAAAAGATAACCACTCATACTAAAACACCACACAATTAAATATTATGTGGTGTTTGAATTAATTCTATTTAAAGTAAATTTACTTTCTAGCTTTCTGTATTCTACGATTTCTTCTTGCCATAAGCTCAGCAACCAATCGTAATCCTTCAAAGTCAGAGTCAGAATCATTATCCATAGCTGATTCAGGTGTTGGTAAAGTAACGCCGCTTATATCATCCATTCCCATCATGGACATACCATCAGAATCAACATCCAAATCTGTCATACCATCTGAATCGCCCATTGCCATCGTGTCTCCCGGTGATTCAAAAACAATATAATCAGCAAGAAGCTTTTCAATTTCTGCCATTTCATTTGGGTCAATTCCGAAACCAAAGAGCTTTTGTTTAAGTGCCATCATCATTTCATCAAAAAGACGTGTTTGAAGCAAACGATCAACACCAAAAGATGCTAACTTTCCAAAACGACCGGTCTTTTCAATATACTCTTTTCCTTTCTTGCCCAAACGAGCTTCTTCTAAGTCTTTCATTTCTTGAAGAATGACTTTTCTCAATTGAGATTTATTTAGTTTTTTCATGTTAATATCTCCCATAATATTTTTTCTTTAGTAAAGCAGCGTGACTTAATCCATATTGTCTCTCTTGCTTTTCTTTTTTATAATCGTTTTCTTTCTGATGAGTATTCATTAAAAATCTTTCCATCATATCACCAAAACCTGCGGGCGTGTCATCTTCATCATCTACACGATTTGGTAACCCATCTAAGTCTGTATCAACATCCGTCTCGTCAATATCTACTTCGTCTGCACCAATCAATCCTAAAATGGACTGCGTGTCCATGTCCATATCAAACGGATCCTCAACACGACGTGAATCATACTGTGCTGAGCCTACGCCTAAAGCAGGCATCGGAACCATCTGTTCCTCTAATAAGTCTAATAAACTGTACTTCTTTGATTTGTTTTCACTCATGTTTTCTTTACCTTTTTTTGTTTGATTTAAAAAAGCCTTCATAAAAGCTTTGATTGCGACAGCTGGATTGAATCCTATTTCACCTAATTTTTCTTTAATGTCTTCAACTGGTTTTTCCATTTTGCGTATTGCAGCTGCTATATTGTCGAAATATTGAGAACTATATTTATTAGGTTTAAGGATATCATCAAAGTCCATTTTAAATGTATCTGGACTAGTTTTTCTTTCTCTTAATGCGTCCGATACTCCTGGAATTGGAGGTCTGCTTGCTGGATTAGAAAAATAGAAATTAAAAAATTCTTCTAATTCATCATAAGATTTGTTTGCTAAAAAATTTCTGTAATCAGCTTTAAATTCTGGACTAGTAACCCAAATTTGGTAGCTCTCAATAGCTTCAATCATTTGTTGACGTTTGAAATATTTACTAAGTGCTTCAAAAGAATCTTTCATTGCTGCAAGTGCAGTGGAGTATTCATCGTCAGTACTTGTGAAGATAATGATGTCATCAACCGGAATATTCTGCGGATTTACTACGTCTAAAATGTTAGCGATACGGTCTTTCTGAATTCTGACAAATGAATCATTAGTAATAAGTTTATTTGTAAAGTATATGTCTAAAAGCAATTGAACCCATGGGTCTAAAGATGAAATGTCTCTTCCCCCTAATTTTTTAGCAACCTCATTTGCAAAATTCATTTGAATTTGAAGTATTACAGCTTCACGAAGATCTGAATCTGCTTTGAGATTTGCAGTCGTTACATTTCTGTTTGAGGCGAATAAGTCAACATACCTTTTTAAAGCAGATGCATTTTTTTGAGCTATCAAACGAATTGCTACTTGTTGTTTTAAGACTTTGTATACATCAAGTGAAGTATCGTCCAAATTGCCCTCGCCATTGATAAAAGCAATTGATTTGTCTTCAGCATCTGCTGAAGGGGCAATTGCAACAAAAAAACTTTGCATTGTGCCGTTACCATTCAACATACCATTTAAAAAAGCATCAGCATTTTGATGTTTCGCTCCAGAACTTTGAGGTAAAAGCCCCTTCGTGCTAGCAACAGCTCCATTATTTGCATTTGAGGCACCACCTAATGTTTTATTGGGATTGTTTACTGCCCAATCAGTTCTAGCCTGATACCAGTCTTTGAATTCTACAAATTGATTATCATTAGGGGTGACAATATCAATTCTAAAAACCAGTCCGTGACAACCGATAGCAAAAGTAGCGAATCCAGAAAATACACCGGTCATCAACCCGGGAGCTAGTTTACCAACGTCACCGACTGCACTGTCTTTTGTAACAAGATTATACGAACTTTCAAAAGCACAATCAACTGATTGAGAATAACCTGAAACTGTTGACGGTTCAACGAGTGCCTGGCCTTTAGTTGTTGTGGAATCTGGTTTTGCAGTAGACTTAACACTGTATAATACTATTTTTTTTCCATTCTGACTAGTCGTATCTGCCAGCAGATTTTGTCTAAAGTCTTCTTCAAAATCAAAACCGTGATTATCATCTTCATCTTCATATTCGTCTTCACCGTAACCCGGATAGTATTCTTTAATTACAGAAGACAATTCATTTTTTAAAGAAATTTCATTTAACGTATCGCTTGGTATTGAAGTTATTTGTTTGCCAGCTAAATCTGCAAAAGGAAAATTATCAAAAGACCATGTGTAAAAATTGCCGTTTAATTCTTCAATATCGCTGCTTCTAAATATTGCAGCTAATATTTCTTCAAAAGCCTGACCGAAACCCGGTCCTCCGGATATAATGTTCTTGACCAATTTATCGAAAAGCTTAGCGTCGTTAAAAAAATAAATTTGATTATCAGTGCCAGTCAAGTTTGTACCTGACTTGGCATCTGACATGTCAATTGATTCTTTTAATAAAATTTCTTCAATCAAACTTTTTAACATTTTTCTATTTAGTTTCATTTACATAAACCTCTGTGCAAAAACAACTGCAGCCATTGTGAACTGAATTACAGTAAAAATGGTAATTGCTTTTGTCTTAAACAATTTTAACTCTTCGACTTCATCTTTTAAAATTTTTAATTGACTAGGTGATGCAACTTCATCAATACGGTCTTTCCATTTAACAATCTCTTGCACTTTATCCTCGCGAGCACGAATCTCAGTAATCTCACGTTTCACTTCTTGCAAGCTCTCATTCAAATCCTTTATTCCCTGTGCCAAAGTCTCTAATTCTTTTAATACTAATCGGGAGTATTCACCCCATCCGTTCTCAGCTGACATCTTTATCTCCTTCAATATTACCATCAGGCTCAACTACACACAAGATGTCATCAATTCGACATGTAATACAATCTTTCGTTGTATCGGGTTTTTCTACCATGTCTCGTAAAACTTTAAGTTGACTGACTAACCAATCACGTGCTTTAATTGCAGAGTCAACTTTAGACTCTTTTGCACATAATTTATCACTCAGTTCTTTAAGCGACTTAAATCTATCTATGATATCTTGCGAAGGCAAAACACAACCTCGAACTTTAAACGTATAACTATACTTAATTATCTATCAAACGTTTAAAATTCTAAGATACTTTTCTTTAACGAATAACGTTTTACCGTCTACTAAGACAACATAAGTCTTGGGTTTGAAATGTTTTTTGTCATAAGCAAAGTCTTCAAAATGAATTGCCTTGACTGTTTTTATTATCAAACCAGTTTTATTGTGAATTCTAATTTTATTTATTTTTGGAGTCGGTATACCTACAAACTCAATCTTAACTAGATCACCCTTTTTCGGATATGTCTTCTTCATTTACAATCAGCCCCATATCCTCAAAATAATCAGATATCTGTTGATTAACAGGTTTTGAGTCAGGAAGCCAGCCTCGATCTTCTCCGTGAGGCCAACCGCCAACTGTGAAAGGACGATCAAGCATTAAATCTTTAATCTGCTTTTTTGCTGTCTTGCTTTTCTTTTTTCTTTTTTTTACTTCTAAAACTAGAATTTCTTTTATCAAGCTTCTGATTTGTTTCCTTGTCACTTTCACGATTTTTCTCCTCAAGAATTAATTCAACCGCCCAAGCCAAACAAATTATTGCAACAGCTATGTTTAAAATTGCAGTTTCGCTATCTCCCATGTATTCGGCACTAAACACTCCAAGCGCAATATTAATTGCGCAAGTTAAGAGCCAAAATTGGTAGCTAAACTTCAACACTAATCAGCGCGCATTAAGTCTTGAGCTTTCGCAATATACATATTACCGTCCAGTTCAGACTTAAAATGAATCCACATCATTTTTGAGAAAGCACCTGATGTGTTGTTAGCAGTCACTGGGCGGAATTCAACTTTTAAAACTTCACCTTTATTGCTCATGTGACTAATAAAACAAATACGATCACCAACTCTAAAATTTTTCATAATACACTATCCTTGAAAGATTGAGGAAACATTTTAGAATGTCTACGATAAAATCGTTCCCAATCAGAATCTAATATATAAGTCACTGCTTGGTCTTCAGAATTTCTAATGCTTCTTCCTACAGATTGTACTATAGTTTTAGCTACTTGTAAAGGATACCAGTCAGGGAATTTATACATTCTTTTTTTAACAATTTTATCACCCAAATAAGGGTAGGGTACTTTACAAATTATCTGAAATCTAGACGCGTCGCCTTTTAAATCCACACCCTCTGCCATAGAGGGACTTAATAAAACAGTCGCGTCACGAGACAATTTGTGTTTCTCTAGTACTTCATCTCTATTTGAACTATCATGAATCAGTAGTCTGTTAGACCTCACATGCTTCTTTAAATAGTTTGCAACACGATATGTGTGACAATGAATAATTCCCTTCTGTCCTTTGTGCTCTTTTAAGATCTGTCTCACAGCTTTTGCCATTTGAGGTAACGTCATTACAATTGCTTTAGCAGACATACTACCAACACCGCTAAATATGATAGGTCTATTTTCAACAGGAAAAGGTGTGGGAATACTAATAAAACTAACTTCAGAAGGCTTTAGCCCTAAAGAACTACAAAAAGTTGTTTTGTCTAAAATCGTTGCTGACATAAATAAAACACGCTTGCCCAACCTGTTAATGAACTGTTCTGCAAAGGGTGCAACATCTATAGGCCTGAAAACAAATTTTTCTTTACTACGGCCCTCAGGTTCAACGACTTCTAAAATCCAATTATCTTTATCGTACCCCTTAAGAAATGTACTTAGTTTCTCAACGTGGCTTGACAACATTTCGTACTGTCGTTGTAAGCTTTCCAATTCTTTAATTTTACTTTTAAGTCCCATATTCTCAAGCTGCTGCTCAAAATGAGTTAATTTAATTTGAACAGTTGGAAAATAAGAATCACGAATCCATTTGTATACAAATTGTTGTGTTTTCCGGACAGGCCACTTTTCTTTAATTGCGCTCTCACAAAACCGTTGTGATACAGTTACTTCAACAAATCTACTCAATTCATCCTCGATGTTGTGTGCTTCATCAACAACCATGAATTTTCGAGGTACAACTTTCCCGGAATAAGCAGCTTCAGTCAAAAAATAAGGAAAATTAGTTACAGATTCTTGAGATTCTAAAAATTCTTTTTTGGTCTTTTTATAAACACAATTAAAAGTACAAGATTTAAAATGTGCAGATTTTTTGTCCGGATTCGCAGCTAAAGCGCGCTGTGATTCTTGACAATTCAATTTTTTACTAAACGAACAACGATAATTTGAAGAAGACTTTAAAGAACACATGCTCTTTCCGAAGTCTTTAGAGTACTGATCTTGTAGAATTTTTTGAGTTGTTACAAAGTATGTGCCGTCAACATAATTTTCGTCTAATTTCTTTTCATGAAAATTCATAAAACGACCAACTGTCAATCCAATTGCAGACTTTCCGCAGCCTGTCCCTGCTTCAACTACTACGAATCGTTTATTTTGATTGATATATTGATCGAGACAATGTTCTATTGCTCTTTTTTGTTCTGCACGAATCGACTCGTATGGAAAGAATTTGTCAAAATTGAAATTCATTATGCTCTCTATTATTTTATTGTTTCAAAAAACTCTTTTGTATTTAACGTACGCGCATTTTCTTTAATAAGAAAAGCTGATACTTCATACCAATGCACACCTAAGTTTTTAAACTCTAGATTTGGGATGATTGTATTAACTTTATCATGCGTTCTTCTAATGTACAAGTTCTTCATAACTTTTTCTTTAGTTTTTTTATTAATAGCGAAGGTCATAATGTAAGCTAAGTTTGCAAAATTATAGTTTTCACGTAAACCTAGTTTGACATTTAGTTTAGCTTTGATGGCAGTTTCAATCATTTTTGCCATATCTATTTCTTCTTCATCTTCTTCATCCCAGCCAAAGTTATAAGGATTACCTAACGTTGAAGAAGTAGAAATAATACTAGTAGAATTACCTGTGTTTTTATTTGTACCAGTAAATATCGGTGGTGGATTTTTTGGTAATATTCCTTTTCCAATAATCATTTTTTTAAGACGATTTCTTTTCTTGTTGCTACTATCTTTTCTAGTATTAGGTTTAGATTTTTTCTTGATTATGAAAGACATGTTATTACCTTTGAATAAATTATTTAGTATGCCAATCGGCAATTGAAGAAGCCCAAGAATTAGGCTTAACTCTACACTCAAATCCCACTGCAGTTACCCATCCACTAATGAAATCAACAAATTTTCTTGTTTCTGATCTTTTAGATGTACCCACATCTGCGTGTATTTCTATACGATTTTGTGACTGGGGCAGCTGATATAATATTGAATTAGCTAATAATATTGCATTATTAACTTCACGTGATATTTTTAATTGAAGATCAAAGTAAATCAGTGTTTTATCTCTGTGTTTTTGAAAATAATAATTTGCAACTTGTCCTTTATTGAAATGCATACAGATTGTAGTAGCAAATGTACAACCAAAATTAGAAAGCATACTATCAGAGCCTACGTAAACTTTAGCACCTTCAATTTTTAGATATTCTTCAATCTCTTTTAAAACCTCTTCGTAAGTCATCTGTTTCCCGTTAGGTTGATGCCATGCTTTTTCTTCATCAAAAGTGTCGCTAAAGCGTTTACTCATAAAGAAACCCCCTTTAAATTAAGTATAAATTGAGCTCTTTAAATTTTATAATTAATCAAAAATTCGAAAGATATCTTTCGCCGCGATCACACAACATTGTTACAACAATGCCAGACGGACTGAATTTTTCAACGTAACGTTCTGCTGCTAACAGATTTGCACCGCTTGATATCCCTACTAGCAGTCCTGTTTCTTTTGCAAAAGCTTTCATTCTTAAGATAGCATCAGGTGTGCTTATTTTAAACTCAAAGTCAATCATATCTTTGTTTAAAAGAAAATCAGCACCATCATTAATGCCTTGAATTCCGTGACACTCTGCACTCTCTTTGGGTGATGTTAACACACAATCGACTCCAATGTTCCAATGATTCAAATATTTAATCATTCCCATCATAGTCCCGCCAGTTCCAGAGCCATGCACAAATGCAGACCATTCCAATCTCAAGTCTGCTAACTGTCCACATATTTCAGGTGCGGTTGTTTTGTAGTGACATTCAACATTTAAAGGGTTTTCAAATTGACATGGACTCCATGTGTCTGATCTTTGTAGTATTTCATTTCGAATAGAAATTGCATCTTTAAAGTCATTGTCACCAGTAAAAATAATTTCAGCACCGAAAGCTTTCATCATTTGTCTTCTTTGGACAGACATGTTTTTAGGCATAACAATAAGACACGTACAGCCAAGCTTCGATGCTGCTGATGCTAAAGCAATACCTGTATTACCGCTAGTGGCTTCAACAATTTCAGTAATTCCCGGCTTTATTAAACCTTTAGACACAGCATCATCAATTATGTAATTAACCATTCTATCTTTGACAGAACCTGTGGGTTGATAAGTTTCTAGCTTAGCATAAATTTTATCTGTTATTTTCATGAGCGGTGTCATTATTTCTTTTTCCTTCTAATTCTTTGTGTTTTCCTTTTACTCGCTTCTTTACGTTCTTCAGCATAATCATAAGCTCTTTTCAATCTAGCTTTGACTTTTGGATCTTTTGCATTTTTATAAGCAGCACGTGCTCTTTGATGAATAAGATTTATAATTTGAGATTGTCTTTTATGACTTTTTGATTTAAAGCTAGATTTTGAAAGGGTTCTTCTAATAGCTGCAGCACTTTTAAATTCTACACTCACAGTATCGCTAGGATCTTCATCAGTATAAAGCCTCCTACCACTCCCAGGTGGTTTTTTACCTGTACCAGTCTTAGGGTCACCTTCACGCATTTGTTGTAGTTTATATAATTCAGGTTCTGAAATTGATGATGTAACGTCAGCTGCAGTCATTCCAAATTTGTATGGATCACGCTGATAATCAGTGATTGTTTGTTCTTCAACATCGTTTTCTTTTATTTTTTCACAGTTAGCTACACGTTTTCCTGATTTACCAGATTTTGTCTTTTTTCCTGACTGTGCACCCGGCTTATAGCCATCCCAACAAGGATTGTGGTGTCCACCCTTATATTTTATAAATTCTAATATTAGTTTTTGAAGCTGTGATCTTTTAATTTTCATTTTTAGATTCTATTCTTTTTTTGATGACTGTTTTCAAAACCACAAATATTATCACCGTTTGATGTTGCTATTTTAATTAATACTTCTTCATCGTAAATCTTGCAAGCTTCTAATAAAAGTCTTAATTCAAACATCATATCTCCATCACTGTAAGGCTTGTAGACGTCATTTATGTTATCACTGCCTATTCCTACCACTAAGCCGTTTAAAATAAGCTCATCAACCGGTGTGGTGGCATTATGAATAGGTGCAAGATCTTCTCTTCTTGGGTGATCAATCCATGCTGACGGACATGTGATAAAAGAAAGATTCGCATCTCTACAAATCTTATAAACTTCATTACGATAATCTTTGGAGTGACACGCTAAAGAAATGGCATGAACTGCAGTCACACGACCCTCCAACCCCCACTCAATTGTTTTCCTGGCCAAAAGTTCAGTTTCTTTTTCATTAGATGTATTCAACTGATCGACATGAACGTGAAGTCTCTTTTCGTATTTTTTAGCCCAGCTCATAACCTTGTCAATGTGTAGTGCTGGATCATGATCAGCATTGGGTAAAGACCCTATGATATCAATGATATCCATAGAATTTTCAATTAAAGAACTTTCTCCACTGTTTAGTATACCTTTTAATGTTTGACAAGCAATTTTAAGTCTAAAATCATTTTCTTTTGATTCTTGTTGCTTGACAATTTGCGCAGCTTGCAATGCTCGAGTCCCACAAACACTGTCGATATCAATAAATGTACATGCTTTTGTAACACCAAAATTCTTTTGTGCTTTTATAGCATTGTTAATATTACCATAAAATCTTAAAACATCAGCATTTTTTTTGTAATCGTCAACTAACTCCCACTTTTCAATCAAGTGATTATAAGCTTCTTCTTTTTCAAAACAATGAAATGTATAAGCTCTGTCAAAATGTGCGTGAGAATTTACAAATCCGCCGGCGCGCTGAATCTTGTAGAATAAGCTTTTGATCATTCTGATTCAGATGTATTTGTTTCTTCTGTCAAATCTGATTCTTCTGTCAAATCTGATTCTTCAGCTTTTATTTCTTCCAGCATTTTTAAAGAATCTGCCCAGTTAGTCATTGACGGGTCTTCTGCTATATTAACATCTAATTCCTGATCAGAGTTAGCAGGAACTGTAATGTCGACTTGCTGTTCACCCTGAGTAACAGTTACTGAAATAGTTGTTTCTACTTCTGATTGAGCGTCTGTTGTTTCTTCAACTTCTTCAACTTCATCAGATTTTGTTGTTACAGTTTCATCTATAACCGGTTGCGCGTCTTCAGCTTGTGCTAAACAACCTAGTAATAATATTATTATCATCTTAACATCCTGGGCATGGAATTTCGTGTGCATCACAGATCAAGCACTTAACATCCAAACCAGCTTTTTCAACTGCTTGATGCACAACTTCTAATTCTTTTTGCAGATCTGATTGCTGACTTTCTAACTGATCTAATCGATACTGCATTAAAGTCCATGTGCCTACGATACCTGCCAAAGAAGCAGCAATACCAATAAATGTTGCAATTGTTTTTAAATCAACGTTCATATGAATTTCTCCTTTTTGCATAATTATCAAGTTATTCAACTAAAATAAGATTTTTATATGGAAAGACTTTTTCTTTTTCACCTATTCTTACTACTGCCATCTTAGAAGTTAAATCAGTTTTTTGAATAATTTCTATTAACAGCCCAGCGGACACATTGCTTTTATTGCTATAAGCATCCTTAGTGACACCCACTAAATCACCGGGTTCAGGTAGTATAACTGTATGATCAAATTCTTCTATTTCATTTGTTGATTTTAAAATAATACAATTAGCTTTGTGTACTTTAAACAAATGGCTATAATAGTCACTAGGTTGTATTTCTTCTACTAATAATTCATGTTTCCCTACAAGTGTAACATTACAAACCTTGTACATAATTTCAAATTTTTTATTTAATTTCTTTTTATAGCCTTTTACAGCAACAATATTCCCAACTTCAAACTTCTTCATGTTAATTTCCGCCACACATACTTAATTATTATAAAACAAGGAGAATTTCATAATGGCTAGAATTAAAAACATGGGTGCATCTACGGTTAGATTTAATGAGGGCGTCATTGTTTCTGGGAGTGCATCACAGCCTGATGGTACAATTTCAGATTATTCACTAATAGTTTCCGGCACAATAAAAAATGAAGGTAATATTGAAACTAAAAAAATTACTTTAACAGGTGCGACAACATCAGATATAACTCAAGAAGGAAACACAGATTGTTTAATAAGGTTTAGAAGAAACAATGACTTTCCCGGGATTCAAGTCTGGAATGGTGGTTTTAATATGCTAGAGTTCTGGCAAGATTATGACGGTCAAGTATCTCCGGGTTCGAATCAAGGCGCAGTTATTATCAATCAGAATGGTAATCAAATTGACTTTAGAGTAGAAACTGATAATAATCCTAATGCGATTTATACTGACGGAACAAATGACAAGGTCTTTCTTGGCGGGTTTCAACAGGACATTGCAGGAGATGATGTAGGTGTTTATATCTCTGGATCTATAGATAGTAAATTAGTAGTTAATGCTGATATGGTTGTGACAGGAGCAATCAGTTTTGCAGGTGCTGAATCAGGTTTGATTTTGTCATCGCCAAACGGAACAATGTTTGTAATTACAGTCGACAACGATGGAAGTCTAGGGACTTTTCAATTATAAGTTACTCTAAACTTTCAGCAATTTGAACTAAAGATTCTTCGCTGTAACCTGCTTGATAACCTTGCATTACTAGATCACGATCAAAGTAATAGAAAGTTGGCCAACTTGAAAGATATAATTTTTCTTTTAAGTCCACCGGATTGTTAGTAATCAATCCCCTATTACTACCCCAAGTAGGTGATAGAGTAATACCAAAAGTACCGTTCCAAAGACTAATGTCAGCAGCATCAGGAGGATATCCATTAGGATCTTCAATCAATATAGTAATGTACGTTATGTCTGGGTACTGTTCTTGAAAAGCTTGTGTATTCACACCTGCTGCTTGACATGGTTCACACCACATGGCACTAAGATCAAGGATTACAGGCTTACCCTTGAGATCATGGAAGTTTTTAATTTCTCCGTTTGCATCAAAAACTGGAAAATTACATATCTCCAAACCAATCACTGAAGCACATGTTGAATCATTCACCTCGTAATCAACAGATGCTGTGTCTTTTTTTAATTTGCTATCTGCGCAACTCATCAATAAAGTGATACTCATTAAAATATTAAACATTTATTTACTCCTAAGGCACCCAATATTTTTTACCCGATCGATCGATATAAGGATTCATAATATGACCGACAACATTTACATGATTTAGTCCTAGTGCATGACCTAATTCATGTTCAAGTATTAAAGGAACGTTAACTTCACTATTCGGAATAATAATTTCAGCCGAAATAATGTTACTCGTTATAATCATTCTTCTAGTCACACCGACTGAATCAACTGGCATCGATCCATCGTGTCTTATTAAAATAAAACCTAACGGAAAACTTTGATTACAAACATAGTCATCGTAATCAATTATGTAATGATCAATTTTAAAAGATTTAGATTTCCAGAACTCAATCCCGTTCAGCACATTTGAGATAGGGATTCTGCTTTCTTTGCATATTACAATCTGCGGCGGTTGGTGCCAAGTTCCTGAAACGAAAACATTTTTTGAATATATTTCATCGAACACGTAAGATCCAATAACATAAAACAAAACAGATACAATTGTGATAACAGTTAATCTTCGCAAGGCTTCATACATCTTAACAGCCTATTATTGCATAACTAATTTCAATACGCTGTCCTTCCGAAGGGATACTATCAGAATTAAAAATGATTGAATTTATTGATGCATCGTAAGACCAGTTATACGATTGTTGTCCGTTAACATAAACTTCAATTGAAGCTTCAATAATATCTGTCTCTGTCAATTGAAATACAGACATGTCGCTGACTTGTTCTGCTAAATCTTTTAATTGTATACCCCAATCAGGTGCACAAATCGAATACCATGACCCGCTGTAATGATTAATTATTTCATAATAACCGTAACTCGGCTGTAACTGACGTGAAGAACCCGTGGGTGAAATATATTCACAACCAGCAGGATAATCGCTAATCACTCCGTACATTTTAACACTATTAACACTTGATTTCAAGCCGTCGAAAAACCAAGTATAGTTTTGCCAGCTTCCTGTACTGTAATCAGGCTCATCTGATAAATAAATTACTGCCAAGCTAGCATCTTGTCTATAAAAACTAGAGATAGGCCCAGCAACTGAATTGTCCTGCAAAGCAAGATAAGCCATCTCTATCCCTTTTTCCGTACCACTACCCTGTACGCCAATATTTCCGATTGTATACGCTGACCAGTCAACTGGATCTGGGTGATAATTATCGATCCATCCTGCACCTGAGGATTGCCAAGTGTAATCGGATGTTGTAATAAAGCCCATATGAAAATCAGGATTAGTTAACAAAAACTGATCCATGAAATCAGTCATTTGTTGTGCTAACATATTTTGGAATAACGTCATAGACCCACTATCGTCAATAACCCACATAATATCAACAACAGGCACAGGATCTTGTTCCCAGGTTTCTGTGAAAGTTTGAAGGTATTCTGTTTCTCCAGCTTGCACAGCCTCAACTTCTGGAGTTAACGGATCATTTGATTTGATCGTGATTAAACTCTCGTCGTAACCTGTATCTTGCGGGTTGTATGACACTAAAAAGTCTAAAGCATCTGCAGGTTCTATTTCCCAAGGTGGGTCAGGTAATGAACCGTATTCCATAACAATATCAACCGGTTGATTAACTAGTTGAAGCACTGATTCCACAACTAAGTTGACATTTCCTTCGTTTTTAACTGTTATTCTTTCTTCGTTGTCGCAACCTAGACTTACGATTCCGTATTCTACATCTACGGGACTAACAGTTATTACAGGTGCGTCACCAAATCCGGACAAACCAATTTGAGTTAAACTTTCATTGTTGTCTGATGATAGTATTTCAATATTACCAAAATTTGTTTCAAATGTTTCTGGTCTGTAAATGACTGTATACTCAACATACTCCTCAGGATCCAATGTAATAATGTCAGGTCCATCTAGATTAAATCTATTCTCACCTAAAACTAAAACAGGCCTATCGACGTTTAACACATCGTTGCCTGCATTCATAACAATAAAATTTTCAACGCCTGTTTCATATCCAGACAACAAATGACCGAAGTCAATATGTTCAGGGTAAACGACAATTTCAGGATTCTCCGCGTCTACCTTGTAAAAGGTCGAATCATTACATGACAGACCACACAAAAAAAGTAACATTGAAAGCACACCACACCTCCAAAGTTACTTATGTCTGTTAAACTCGTTATTAATTAAAATTTACATAAGATTTTAACAAACTATCGATTTTTCTAATTGAAGCTTCATAAATTTCAGCTGCATCAGCTTGTTTCATGATCGCAACATTTCTTGATGTGCTTTTCTCTAATCTATCATAAGCTCTTAATATTAAATTTCTAAGCTCAACTAATTCTTCTACTTCTTTATCTTTCATTTAAACCTTCCTTAAACCAATCAGGTGTTTTTGATCGTGGTTCCCACTTTGCAAATCTTACCTTATCTTTAAGATAATATGTCCTATAGCTTTGTATAGGATCATTATCTACTTTATAATCATCACTCATGCATATCGAGAAAGGTGTTCTACCTTCAACAGGAAAATTGATTGGCAAGTTCTTGCCCAACCAATGACACACTGATTCAGACTTGTGATTCTTTTGATAACGATTAGTATACTCAATCAAAAGACACGACATTAACTCTAAATGCCAAAAGTAATTTTCAGCAGACTGTCTTGTCCATATAGTGCAGGGGTGATTTACGTGAGTTAAACCCCAGGGAGGCTGCTTTTCTTTTGGAACCTCAGCTGCAAGAAACTGTTTGACGTCTCTCATAAGTCTAAAATCTTTTCGAGACTTATCAAAATGATCTAACCAACTCATCCAATGCGCAGCGCACAACATCTGCCCTGCCTCAAGTATCATTTTTACAACATGCTTGTTACAGTGATATTCAGCTGCTTTAATCGGATTTTCGTCTAAAATAAAGATGTTCATTTATACTACCCCAGATTAGGAAGAATGTTTTCATTGATCAACTTGATAGTATTATCAGGGCCTGATGTTTGATAAGCACCACGTCCATTTTCGTTTATTTCAAGATACAATTCGTAATCGTTGCCACCTTCAAAACATCTGTCGCCAACAAACCATGCATCTTTTGCATCATGAAACCGTAGAACAAATGATTTATCCCAACCGACTGGGTATATGTCAATTGAAGTTTTACCGCCTAATGCAGTAGAGAATTTACCTTTAGAAAAATCATTACCTTCAATCATTCGATCTAACTCTTTTTTTAAACGAATTCTAATGTCACTTTCATTATCAAGTGCTTCGAATTTTTTTCTTACTGTTTGATTAGAGTCTCTGCCAATTGGGCACCAGTTTAACAGTGAAACTCTATTTGAAGTAAAATGACCCATAACCGAAAAACCTTTTAGCATGCTAGCATCATTTACACATTTATTTTGAAGACCTAAAACTGAACAAATCAAGTTTTGCCATGCAGCATCACCAACTTCATCAATCATATCAACAACAAAAGTATTTTGCCATTCTTTTTTCTGATTATCCCAAGTCCATCTTTGTGTACCATTACAAGGATAAAGAATTAAATTTGATAAGTTAGGTATGTTAATACGATCCCATAAAGGTGACATTTGCTGTTTAAGATAATCTAAACCTGAACCGGTAACAATTCCCACTTTTGTTTTTGAAAGTAATACAGTTAGTTTTTGTATCATTTTACTTTCAATGGGAAGTCTAGCAGGTGTTAATGTACAATCCATGTCAAATAAAATAATTGACATAATCTACTCCTATTTTTTGTTTATATTATAGCTTACTTTTAGCTTCGTTTGCGTCGTTAACGAGCCAAGAACTGCTCTGTATTTTTCCGCCTCCTACACCCCAGAGCATTGTAATCCCTTCGCTTTTGCAAACTACTTCTTCGGGTACATTACCTGCTTTGCGATCGCCACCGTTTCCAAAATAATTGGGTTTAATGGATTGTAAAGTCTGACAAACAGTATTATCAATATCAATGCATTTTATAACTTCTTTTACACCGCGCAATGCACTGATAATTTCTGCGCGTTCTTCAAAAGGCATAAAAACATAACCTTTTTTATTTTCTAGCCACGCATCAGTATTCAGTATAACGATGACGTCACCAAACTCCGATGCTTTTTGAATCATTCTTACATGACCAATATGAATTGGATCAAATCCACCACTCAATGCAATCGTCTTATTACTCGAATTTAATGTCTCCAACTGTAACCTCCAGTATCTTATTCTGACAAACTACAGTATACATCACATCAAATAATTTTACAATCTCAATATCTTCTTTTGGAAGTGCTGCTTCTAAATCTTTTAAATCAATGTCAGCAGAATTAAGCAAAATGTCTGTTTGCATATTCACGACTAAAGCAAGAAAAGTCTTTTTGTCATCTAGCTCTGTATAAATGTAAGCTGCATGACTATTAAGTTCAATTAAGTCTCCAATCTTAACTGAAACTACTTTATCCAATTCCTTCAAAGCCATTACTTCCGGTTAAAATTGGAAATTGTTTTGTGTTGACAGACGTTAAACCGGCAATAATTTCAAAACCCGTAGTTCCACCTTCGCCCAGGAAATACAATTCTTTTGTTTTTAATTCATAAGTTATTGAAGAGGTTACACCAGAATCGAGTACTATATAATTTGAAGTAACACTTCCTGTTGTACCATTTGTAGAAAAACCAATTCTAAGTGGATTTGCGCCAGTATTCTGAATGTTGAAGAATCTTGTGACAAAAGGAAAAGAAAGCTTAAGTGGTGTACCACCGACAGCAGGAACCTCAGTTGTTGCAGATCTAGTAACGTAAGGTGTTCCACTTACAAGGTATTCAGCAGCGTTTCCGGCACCAGACCGAGCATATTTTAAACTCATAGTATTAAACCTCAAATAATATCATTAATTATAATTATACACTGTCAAGTTAAATATTGTATATATTTTTCTCATGCCATTCTTCAATAACACCTGTCTTGACAAAAACAAAATAATATTCAGGATGTAGTGGATTTCTTCCTAGTACGACGCCGAGTTCTTTTCTTAGGTTTGATGGCGTCATCTTTAATATCAACTGCGATTTCTTCGATTTCTTCGAGTGCTTCGATTTCTTCGAGTGCTGTTGTTGTTGACAATTGTTCGATTGATTCATCTTTTTTTATTTCGTATACATTCTTAAAAGCTTCTTCATACATCTTATTGTCTGGTAATTTGACGTTAATACTATTGAGAAATAAATTAAATTTTTTAATAGTATCTAGATCATTAGATCTAATCAAAGTTTCTGATGTGCATTTCCTTCTTCTTAAAAAGTATTCATAATTAATTTTCATTTTAATTTCCTTCTCTCTTTAACTATATATCAAATTCTATAAAGATAAAAAGCTGCTAGGTTTCCCTAGCAGCAAGATAAGCAATTATTGTTACAATTCTTTCATGAAATCAGCAATACCTGCTTGAAAATCAGGGTGTGCAGATATCCGTTTGATGTTTTCTTCTGTCAATTCAACATCATATAAACCACAAACTTTAGTTGCGATCTTCTTCATTGATCTTAAAAAGATATTTCTTGCTGTTGAATGATTCATTTTGAAACCTTCATCATTCATTGATTCAGCAATCTCAACATAACCTTTTCCACCCAAAGTGGAAGATGTTGCGTAACCGTTTTCTTTCTTATAACCTTTGGGCATTGACATATTACTTCACCTCGTGTACAAATGTTTCATCAATAACGTCATCGATACCAAACCGAAGACGTAATACTTGTTCTTCTCTTTTCGTTAATTCAGAAAAAGTTTCACGAATAACAGAATGAAGCTTAGCCGCATCCATTTCATTTTCCATTTTTTGAAATGATTCATCAGGGATCATTTCACCAATTGTGCGATTAGAATCATCAGATACTTTTGCATCAATTGATTTAAGATAACGAATTTTTATGCTATCAAGTGCTGATTGAACTAGTTTTTCAGAAACATCAAAAAACTCACGAATCTCTTCAGTTGAAGGAGTAGCATTGAATTCTTCTTCGTAGTTCTTAATCATAGCTTCAATTTTGAAACTCAAACTAGTAGCATGCGAAGGTACACGTATTGTATTACGATTAGAGCTGATATGCCGTGTTATAGCTTGTTTAATCCACCAACATGCATATGTGCTGAATTTAAACCCTTTTCTCCAATCAAACTTTTCAACAGCTTTCATCAGACCAATATTCGACTCTTGAATTAAGTCTTCGAGAGCACAACCTGATTTTGAATATTTCTTTGCAATACTAATTGCCAATCGAAGATTCGATTGTATCATTGTATCTCGAGCGTAACTGTCTCCGCCTTCAATACGCTTAGCTAACTCAACCTCTTGTTCTCTAGTCAATAGTTTGTGATGTGATACATCACGAAAGTATTGTGTTAATAGTGCGTTTGCATTACTCATTTATTTACCTCCAACAAATTTTAAAATTTAAAAGCTTAATACTCTATTATTATAACATGTAATTAAAAAAAATGCACGCGTAATACGTGCATTTAAAGTTTGCAAGATTTATTTATTGAACATCAATCTTGCGAGATGTTTTTTCACTATTTTTAAAAGGAATTGATATTGTTAAAATACCTGATTCGTAACTTGCATCAATGCCTTCAACATTAACAGAATCATCTAGATCCCAACTTCTTTTAAAAGAAGACAATTTAAATTCATTTAAATGACAGTTCTGATCAATTTTGTTATGAATATTTTTATATTCTCCGTAAACAACTAACACGCCATTAGTTACTTCAATACTAATGTCACGCCTAGTAAACCCAGGAATTGATAATTCAATAGTTACAGAGCACTTATCCGAAAAGATATTTGCTAGAACACTAAATTTTTTCTGATTGTAAACAGCGTTGTCAAAGAATCTGTCTACATTATTCTTACCGCGAAGATGACTTCTTACAGATGGATAGAACATTAAAAACCTCCTACAATAAAGCTCTATAATTTAAAGATAAACACGATTTCTCAACCGGAAACCCTAAAAATTATTTTTTTTATTTTTTTTGCCGTACAAATTAAAGATATAATCTTCGTGTGCTTTTTTTCGAGATCCTCTAATTTGAAATTCTCTCTGAATAACAGCAAGGTGAAATTTAATATCATTAATTGTTTCTTGATCTTCTCTTGATCGATAAGCTTTGTGTAATTCATTCTTTTTAGAATAAAAAAGACTGTTTAGATATCTGTCGTCAATCTTAGAAACACTATCGAAATTAATAACATCCATTTATTTTTTCCTTATGATGAAATTTTTACTACCAATTTTGTTTTTTAATGTCTTAAATAATTCTTTATCATTTAAAACACTATCAATTATAATGTGATAATCTTCATTTTTATCATTTAAAATATAATTTTTGTTAATTATTTTTTTGACTATTAAAAAATTCAATGTTAGATTCATTGCATCTTTTGATGAAAAGTATATCAAAAGTCTTTTCTTTTTCATGCTAAAAGAGCAGCTTCTTGCCATCCATGGTTATTTTTTTACCATTATGCATTAATATAGCAACTGATTTGACACCGGGAAGTACTTTAATTGTATCCGCAAGCTGCTTAACTGAAGCGTAAACTTCATTAGTCTTTGCCATGTATTTGATACCTACAAAGACTTGAGCGTCACCATCAAAAAATCTTTTAACTTTAGCTTTTTGACCAACGACTGCAACTCCGGGTGCAATTCTTATTCTAGTTAGTAGATCAGGAACATGAGAATCACGTTCAATTTTTAAACTAACTAATGTGTCTGATAACTTTCTTTCAAGTTTGTAATCAGACTCATTGATATTATTCTTAATTGTTTTTTTGACTATAGCGGGTATCATGTATTTAATTATCTATAAACTTTTATTTTTATCTGAAAAATCTTCAATCATGCCGCATCCTACTGATAATAGCATTGATGCAACTGAAGCGGCATTTTCCAATGCACACCTTACAACTTTCAGCGGGTCAAGAATTCCGAGTTCTATCATGTCACCAAATTTTTCATTTCTTGCATCATATCCGTAATTGTGATTATCACGATATGTTTCGAGAATATTTTGTGTAACGACATCCGGTGACTTACCTGTGTTTCTCACAATCTGTCTTACAGGTTCCAAACAAGCATTTTGCACAATGTTAATACCTGTCAAATAATCAGAAGAATAATCAGAACTTTCTTTCTTTAATTGGCTTAGTACATTACTCGCTCTAACTAGTGCTACGCCACCACCGGGCAATACACCCTCTTCAAGCGCAGCTTTTGTTGCGTGTAAAGCATCATCAACACGATCTTTTCTTTCAATCATTTCAGCTTCTGAGGCTGCTCCGACTCTAAGTACAGCGATACCTCCTGACAACTGATTTAATCGATAAGTTAAAACTGCGCGATCATCTTCATCAATATCTTCTGTCATTAATTGTGTTCTGATACTATTTATTCTTTCTTTTAACACTTCTGAATTCTGATTATTTGACACAAACAAAGAACTAGTTCTTTTAACAGTGACTTTCTTACAATTTCCAAAGTGTTCATAGTCGAAAGCAGTGAAGTCGTCACCTTCACCATAAACTTTTCCGCCTGTAAGTACTGCTAGATCTTCTAACATCTCGTGCCTTGCCTGCCCAAAACCTGGGCTTTTTATAGCACAAACCCTAAGCGACCCTTTTACTCTATTAACCACCAATCCTTGCATAGCATCACCATCAATCTCATTAGCGACTACAAGTATAGGTTTACCACTTTCAATAGCAAACTCTAACGGACGAACTAAATCCTTTAATGAATCAAACTTCTTATTACTCAATAGAATCAGACAATTTTCTAATTCACAGTGCATCTTATCAGAATCTGAAATGAAATACGGTGACAGAAATCCTCTTTCAATCTTAACGCCGTCGACTACTTGCAAAGAGCTCTTAAAACCTTTAGCTTCTTCAACAGTAACAGTTCCATCTCTTCCAACTTTTCGAACTGCTGTACTGATTAAATCAGCAATTTCATGTTCACCATTTGCACTGATCAAAGCAACTTGATACAATTCTTCATCACTGCTTATTTCTTTAGCATTGCTTCGAAGTTCATCTAAAACACGAGTGACACCGGTGTCAATTCCTGCGCGGATATCAGCTGCATCGTGACCCGCAGATAACAGCTTAAGACCCTCTGTGTAAAGGGCTTGTGCCAATACCATCGAAGTTGTTGTACCATCTCCAGCCTCATCTGCGGTTCTAGCAGAGGCTTCTTTGATAACTTGAACACCTAAATTTTCAAATTGATCCGACAAATTGATTGACTTAGCAACTGTTACGCCGTCTTTTGTAATGATCGGATGCTGATTTGGGCGTTCAATTAAGACATTCTTTCCACGAGGGCCCATAGTACATTTAACTGCATTCGCTAAAGTATTGATACCTTTTAATAATTTACTGTTTATCTCGTCGTCAAATTTGACAATTTTTCTACTTTGAAGCATATACCCCTAACCCTTTAGAACTCTTCTACTCTCTGTTAAAATACCTTCAACAGTTATTTTTCTTCTTGTGCCCAATACAACATTTACCGCTACAAATAAGTCACCGACTTGATAAGCAACTTCATTTTCAGTTATAATTTGTTTTTCTCTTAATTTGACTTGATAATTTTCGCTTAAACAAGTTTCCATCTAAAATTCTCCTAACAACACATAAATTGTATCTAATCATCATGATTTGTTAAAGGAATAAAAGTCTCAACATACTTGTTCCAAGTCTTCTCTTTTAACATTGTGTTGAAACCAAAATCATCAAAAACACCGTACATTTCTTCAGTGTCAAAATGTGTATTTTCTGTCATTTCAATCTCATTTAAGCGTGCCCTTAAATCGACTAACCGAATTAGATTGACATTTCTCTCGAATATCTGTCTTTTAATATTATCTCGAAGTGTTTCTTGTAGTAGTGAAGGATTGTTAACTAACTTAGTTGCAGTTTTGTCTCCTACGCCTGGAATTCCAGATATTGCATCTGTTTTATCTCCACGAAGTGCTTTCCAAGTTACATAATCATAATCAGGCCGTTCTACATTCTTTTTTCGAATGGGATTATAGATTGTTAGATTTTCAAAAGCATTATATAACTGAATAAAGTCACTATCAGACGAAATGATTGTGCACTCATCACCAGCATCAGCATGCTTTGCAACAAAAGTTGCAATAACATCATCACACTCAAACTCTGTGTGTTTAACGGTTGTGAAAGGTAAAAAAGATTTGACTAAATTAATAATAATTGCCTTTTGTCTATGAAAGTGATTACCCGGGTTTGTTCGCCCTGCTTTATACTCACCACCTAATAATTCGTTCCTAAACTTAGGGTTGCCCTCAAGTACAAAGTAAACCTTATCAGGAGAAAATCTTTCAACTAAAGGACGTATTCCTCTAAAAAAATTATAAACAATTGCGTAGTCACCTTTTGTGAAACCACTTCTAGCTCTATGAATTAAATTATATGCGTCTAAAAATAACACTTTCATGTACAAATACCTCTAATTAATTTATCTGTTTAAAAGTTCAGCAGCAGCCGGATCTATATTTGCAACCATGCCATTTCCTAAATCTACTTTTATTTTATCACTTTTATTATTGTTTTGCACGCTATTTTGATCATTCAAATTCTGTTTACCTAAAATCGATTTTTCTCTTGTTGTTTTTCTTGATTTGGGTTGAACAAGAGGAATGTCTGCCCAGTCTGAATCTTCATCAACTAAAGCTTTTTTAATATCCTTGGGCAGAAATAATTCATTACCCACTTGAACAGCTTTGTCAACCATTCCTGTGATCGCTTTAGTCGCATTTGTTATCATCTGCTTCTTTAAGTCTGTCTCACGAATAAAAACTATAGCATCTAAATCAGCTAAATCAACTAGACTTTGCTTTTCATTAGGTAGTTTAACCATATAAGTTATTTGTTTACCTCCAATTGTTTTCCTCACAATCTCTTCAACAACTTGAACGGGGAAAACTCTAGCAGATTTCTCTACTAACAAATAAATTATTTGTCCAACATCATAATCAGTCATATATAAACTCCAGAATAAAACTATATTCTAATTGTATTGTAAGAATAAAGATTTTATAAATAAAAATAAAAAGCCCACAAATTGTGGGCTTTTTTTTTGGGATTCGAATGTAACTTTTAATTATTTCTATTAATTTTACTTTGAAGTTCTTTAGTTAAAACTAATACGTCATGGCCGGTTTGCTGTGTATAAGCAGTAAAGTCAATTCTTGCCAATTCTGCTTTTAAACGATTCTCACTTCTGTGGCCACCATATGTTGTAAAAATTCTAATCAAAGTTTCAATCGCTGTATTATGTAATTTCATATTTCTATTTAAAACCTATGCCTGGAAAAGATGTTGTAATATATCCACGACGACTTTTGCGTGGCTTATTCTTACCATACACCCAGTTTCCAGTAATGTTAAGGTCTTCCATCTCTTCTAGAATACTTTTTACTTCTTTATCAATAATAGACTTAAGCTGTGATTCTTGCAATGCTTGTTCTGCTGCTTTTTGTCGTTTTGATTCTGCTAACATCTTGATTCTTCGAAGTTCTGCAACTAAATCTGCTTCATCAATTTCAAAAACTTCGTCTAGATCATTATCATCTTCGGATTCTGAAACTTCATCTTCAGCTCTTTCATCTTCATCGTCAGCTAGCTCCATTTCATTAAGCTGCTTACCGTGATAGTGTTCCTTATCATCAGCTAAGCTTGGATCTTCGTGACGGCTACGATTTGATCCTTCTGAGATTACACTACTATGTCCGTTTTCTAATCCTGCTAATTTTGCGAGTCTTCCTGCATCAAATTTCATTTTGATATCCTCCTAACAACTATAAGTATTTAATACTTATTCTTTGTTCCTTTAATCTTCTAGCTGTACTCTAATTTTTTCTGTAATTTGTCTTCCGCCGGCTACAGCTGCTGCCATTGGTTGCAAGTCTAATGCTAGTCTAACTTTGTCATAATCTTCAATTGAAAGATTTTCTTTAAGTATCGCCATGTCTGCATATTGATGTAAGTCCCAAGTAAATATTGGAACAGGATTCCCATCCAAGCCGGGTTCTATTTCACCAGTATCACGACTCTCAAATATATAAAGCAACTGTGGCATTACTTCACCTTGCGGCACCATGACAAAGGGGATTGCTGAAGATCCTTCTTGACCTTCTTCATACATAATTTCTGGGATCCACCTGGATTCATTCATAATTTACTCCTAAATTTAAAAACTATACTATTTTATTTTGAAGTAAATTTAAGTAAATAAAAATTTAGTCTAAACTATTACGAATAAAAAATGGTTTGATTTCGTTAAACGAATTTTTTAAATCAGCATTGTTCTCTGAATTACTTTCCAAATCATCATAAACAATTTTCAAATCGTTACGCAGCATTCCCTGGATATCCTGATCAGCTAATTTATTATAAGCTGTTTTAATCGTACTTGATCTTACTTCGGGCTTAAGCTTTTGAAGAGTTTCTCTTGTTTCATTATTCGAAACAGCGTATAAAGATTGATATTCGCTCAAATTATTAAATTTAAAAATCTTTGAAATTGCTTCAATGATTTTTAAGTAACGATCAAGCGAAGATATGTCTTCACTTAATAATTCATCTAAAAGAATTAAATTATCTCTCAGACTATTTTTGTCAAGCTCCATGTTTCGTAAAATAACTGCTGACGGCTTTTGATTGTAAATAGCGTCCATTGTATTTGGAAAGTGAATGTGTGTTACTTTACTAAAATCATCATTGACTAATTCTGTTTCTTCAATAGCTTTATTCTTGTAGTCTTTAATATCTATAGCCTTAACGTCAGCCTTTGAATCGCTAGAATTAAAACCTAAAAGTGCAGCTAAGCCAAATAATCCCAACTTAATGACCTCACAACCACCCACAGGGATCCCAAAACTTAAGCTCCTATTTAAACCCATGATTTGCTTATCGGTAAATACAGGAACATTCTTGTCTGTTTTAAAGCCTCTTAAAGTATCTTTGAAGTCGCAACCTTTAATCTGTATTCTTTCACCACTCATTCGTCTTTTTGACATTCTTGCTTCTTTGAGAATTTCATCACGAATAAATTCTCGAAGTTCAGATTCTTTTAATTTAATCTTCATCAGGTAAACCTCTCAAGAATTTACGAATTGAGTTATTGTTAAAATCTTCATTGATTTGATTTTGGTTTAATAACATTTTTTTAGATGACTTTCTTTCTAAATATTTTAGTGCTTCAATAGCACCTTGTAATTTTGAAACTTCTTTACGATGCTTGTGTCTGCTAGCGCCTCGCTTCAAGCCAGACTTTACGTCTTGAATATCAGTAATTAGTTTTTCTAAGAATTGATTATATTCTTCTGTGCCATTATTGAGTGCACGATGATTATTTTCTAAAAGTATCATCATTTCTTCAAGTGTTTTATCTTTAAACATTGTTATCTCGTCATTAATTCTCTAATCTTTCTACGCAATTCAAAATCAAGTTGAACTTCGTTAACCCTAATTGGAGGAGCGATATCTTCTCCAGCGTCATCTTTGCTTTGATCAACTTGTTTTTTTGCTTCAGGCTGCTCAGCTGATTTTGATGTTTTTTCTGGTGTAGCTTTTTTAGGCTTGCTAATTGTAATGTTTAAAGGGTCATCCTCGGGATCCTGTGCTGTAGCACCATCAGTTTCACCTGTTAATATTTCAGCCATTTCTTTCATAAACATAACTAATACTTCACGTTCTGGCACTTCTAGTCTTTCGTAATAGATCGCCGCTTGATCTCTGACGGCGGAATCTTTTGTTGATTTTCCACTTCTTAATTTATTAATCGCTCTAATTAAAGCATCAAATGAAGCGCCGAATGTCTTTGATGCATCAGTCTTAGGCTCAGTTTTGGTGACTTCTTCAGGTTCTTCCACTACACTGACTTCAACATCTTGTTCTTTAAGGTTATATGTTTTTTTATCTTGGTTGAAACTCTTTTCATATGAGTCAACATATTCATCATTACTTTCATTTAAAGATTTTTTCACTGCTTCTGAAGCGACAATTTTTAAAAACTTCTGTAATTCTTTTGTTGTGTTTAATTTGACGTAACTCATTTTATGTCCTATTGTATGTAGTCAATTATACAGTGATATAAACCGCTATTGCTGACCTTTTTAATCATTTTTATATAACTATCTTTTTCGAAAGCTATTTTATCATTTCCAAAGTTAAAGGAAGTTAAGGATATTTCATGTTGAAAGAACAACAATTTAATTGCGTCAACATCTACTTCTATTATAATTTTTTGTTCTTTAAAATCAATCAAAAAAACATCTTGACAAATTTCATTGTCATCGACAATCATACTTAGACTAAAAGAACCAAGATTTGTATGCTCAGTGGTGTCTTCTTCGCCTGTTAGCTGCTTGATATCTATCCTGTCTTTTAATTCTTCACTAACAAAAACAGAATTAGAATTCAACACTGTTGAAGTATTGGGTATCTTCATATAGCTCGTCAAAATATGCTGATAATTTTAAATCTTGTTGTGTAACTTGATTTAAACTAGTTGTATGCAATTCAATCTTTACTAGTAAATGATTAATTGTCATCATTGCATGATGATTGATTTTTTCTTGAAATTTCAATGATTCATTCATAAAATAGATTAAAGTCCTTAGATTCTTAAACTCATAGATTCTTTCTAATCTTTCTTTGTAAATGCCTCCGGTTCTTTCCCAAGGTGACTCTTTTGACGGTTCAATTGGAGTCAACTGACTGTCGTCTGTAAACGCTAACATTGAACTTTCACTTAACATTTCTCGAGGCTCATCGACATGTCTATTAATCTTTGACAATAGCTTTTCTAAACTTCTCACAAAATTCCCCTTTTGTTTTTATTATATAATTTTCTTTATAAATTTATAAAGTTCTTGAAGTTCAGTTCCTATCTTTTCTTCTTTTGTTTGACGATACAAAGAAACAATAAACTCGTTAAAAGCACCCTTAAGATCCTTCTCAGAGATTTTATCAGCTTTATCAATGATTGAAAATAATTCTCCGCCTTTATCAAAAGCTGATTCTAAATACTTGTCAAGTTGTGTTTGATAATCTTGTAAAACAGCTGCAAAAATCTCTGGTGTGATTCCTGCCTTAAGCATCTTTTTAACTTTACCTTTGGTCACATCAGAATAATTAGGAGGATCAGACTTACCAGTAACAGCTTCGATAAAAGCTCCCGGGACTTTTTCCATGCCGGCTTCGTCTGCATATGCGTCACCAGCCAGATCCGGGCCAACCTTATCCATTAAGAATGTTGTAGCTTTTTTAAATTTTTCAGAGTTAACATTGCTGATAATATTTCCACCAATAGAATTTTGTAAAATGTCAGTTAACTGATCAGATTCCATATCACCCTTGACATCAAGAATGTTATCTAAAGTAGCTGACAATTCTTGAATATTTTCAATATCAGCTAGTGCTTCTTGCGCTAACTGTACGTATTGTAATGACTCTTCATCGCCTTCTTTGGTTTTCTTTTCTATGAATTCAGGAATATAATCAATCAAACCGTCAATGATGTATAAGATTGAATCAGAGTAAGCTTTTCTAAAAGAAGCTGCACCTGGATTGGCGTCTCCAGCTTGTGCACCCCTCAGCAGCATTGTGAATTTAGATGCAACATGTTTAAGATACCATTGACGAATTCCTGATTCACCACTGAATTCAAACCATGGTGCCATATCGGACCATCGCCCGGACTGTTTTAATGATAATTCAATATCTTTAAGTGCTGTATCATCTTTTACAATTCTTTCTTTAGGTAGCTTTTCCTTTTCTTTCTTAATGTCTTTTTCTAAATTAACTTGAGATTTAATATACTCATCGTATATACTCACGATTTCATTTATAAAATCTTGTATATCAAAACTGTGGTCACTCAACGCTATTGTTGGATCACCTGATTTTAACATTTCAAAATACTCTTTCATGTTTGCATCAATATTAGCGACTATTTCTTCATCTCTAACTGTTGCAGTTCTAAATCTTGCGCCTGCTGCTTTGATTATTTGATCAAAAATACGATTTGCTTCGTTTCTTAATACATCATCTTTTGTAATTGACTGTTCAGCTCTAATTTTTACAAAGTTAGGATCAGATATCAATGTTTTAGCAATGCCTCCCAAAACTGTCATATAAGCTACTTGTCTAGAAATATTTCTTTCACCTGCGATTGAAGTAACTAGATTTTTCATTCTTGTATTGAGCATCATATTATCATCTAATATTTCTCTAATAACTTTTAAAATCACACTATATCTTTCATCTTCATTCGAAGGTCTTTTTTCACCTAAAACCCTAGCTGTCCCGATAACGAAAGGATTAACTCTTTCTAAAGCGTCTATATCAGATTTACTAATTTTCATTTGTGCAACTGATAGATAATTGCCTAATATTGAACTATACGCAGATTTAATTGCTGCAGCTAAAACTTGTATTCCTGTCATGCCTGCTGCAATAGCGTCTAATCTTGCTTCCTCTTCGGGCTCTTCAGGAGGTACGTTTTCAACACCAGTGAAGTCAATTGGGTCAATCCCTCTTAGTTTTTGATCTGCAGCAGCCCTTGTAGCAGCTGCAGCTGCTTCATCTCCAAATTCACGTGTTTCAACATCGCCAGCGTCTGTTCTACGAACAACAACACGCTTACCGTTCGATTCTTTTATTATCAGCTTAAGTAAAGAAACTAGTCGATTTTCATTCATTTCGGATTCCTCGTCATATAATTCAGCTTCACTTCTATCAAGCGCGTCATCAAGAAGCTCATGAAGCTTTCTATAATAAAACTCAATTTGACTGTTTGGTACTTCATTTGCTATTACTAAAGCAGCATCACCCAATTCATCAATAGTTGCAGGCATAAATTCTGGATCAGCAACATTTGGTTTCTGTGTTGCTAATTGTGTTGCCATCATCTCAACGGGCTTGATTGGTTCTTTATCACTAATAAATTTATCCATCATATCCAAACTATCGCCAGTTCGACCTTCTGCGATGGTTTCTAATAAACCCATCAGTGCTTTCTTTTTAACAAAAACTTTCATAGAACAACTCCAATATACAGGGTTAATTATTACGCAAGATTAGGAATTGTTAAGTTGTTCTTTAAGTCTAGTCAATAATTTTTGCAGACAAATACACAACACCTACTCCAGATAAAACTCCCGCTATGTAGATTGCACTTCTTGTCCACTTAGGTTTATATACCTGTTTTTCTAGAAAGTCTATCTGCTGAGCTCTGAGGGCCTCTAACGCAACACTCTTTTGTAAGCATGCTGTTAACTCTGCTTCTTTCATTTTTAATTGATAATTAAAATCTGACTTTTCCAAGTCCATATCTTTTTTTGCATCAATTTTGCATTGACCCAATTCAGCATCAGCTGAAGTAATAATTTGTGCAATTGCGTCAGGACTTAATAAAGTTCCATCATATGGAGCTTTTTCACCTCTTTTTAAAGCAGTACCCTCGTCAGAAAAAGCTGGACTAGTCAGTAATAGCAAACACAGAAATAACATGTACTTAATCCAAACCAAATCGGTCGTTAATAGCGTCAGTCGCGCCTTCTGCACCTAAATCGATGATTTTCTTTTTATCTTCTTCTGTTTTTTTATTTAAATCTTCGATTGCTTCACCATGTACTACTAACGCATTTTTAATATCAGCAGCATAATCTTTAATTGCTTCTTCCTTAAGCGCTTCTTCAGTTTTATGTGCCTTGTTAATGATGTCAATTTCTTTTTGTTTATCTTTTTTTGCTTGATCCCAAATTTGTTTGACGTTTATTTTCTTTCCAATTAAAATCAAAAAAATTGGTACAGAAACACCTAGAAGAAATTTCCAGTTTATTCTGCACCAATCTAAAAAACTTAATTTCATTTTTCCGTCGACTATCTTTTTGGGATATTCGTCATCATTGCTCGAAACACTCTTGACTTAATCCCGGGTGCACGAGCATCACCACCAATTTCTGCTGCTTTGGTTCTGACAAAATTTGTCAGGCCAATAATTTGCATAACAGCATATTCCATCAATTGTTCTTCTTGAAAGTCTTCGTCATAAGAAATTGTTCCGTCTGGATTCATTTCAAGTATTACTTTTTCTTTCTCTTCTTTGATAATTTGTCTAAGCTGGTTTTTTGTTAATTTCATTTTATACCTTGTCCTATACTTAAGTTTATTGTAGTGAATCTTTTAAATCATTTATGATATTTTTGATTACATACACAACGTCTGAGTAAGTCAAACCTGGATAATCTTCGTTATCAACATACTCCATGCCTTTCATAGTAGAAAAGCCTAAGGCAGCTTGAAGATCTTCCAGCGTTTCGTCAATCTCATCAATTTCATTGTCAGTTATAGCGTCAGCAATTGTCAAGGCAATATCTTTACCGTTTTCAATTACTACTTTGCGCCCCTCATTCTGTTGAATGGTTTCGTCAATAATCTTTCTAAGCTGTCTTTTTGTGATTTTCATTTTATTTTTTCGGAAAATTATAATTTTTCAATTTCATCTGTCATAAGCAACGCAGACAGACGCTGTAAAGCTGCAGAAACTGCTACTTGCAGCATGCCTGATTTAAGCAATTCCTCTTGACTAGCTTTATCACCATAAAGGTCATCAGCTATCATACTAGCAATCTGATCGCCAGCATTATTTAAACGTACCAAAGAGCTGACAATGTCATCATCTGACAGTGCGTTAAGCAAAGTCTGAACTTTTGAATTGTCAGGCATCGCTGGCGGTGCATCATATGTCATATCGAAGTCAGAACTTTCGTCATCAAATTTTGGCACACCAACGTCAGCGGTCACCTGTGCACGCATTTCATCGTCAGTAAGTTTATTTAAGTCTACCATTTCGCTAATTAAAGCTCTTAGTTGCATTTTATTTAGTTTCATTTTTACATTCCTTTCCATACTTTAGCAAAGTCTATAGCGGACTGTCCGCCAATATAACACATAGCAATCATTCCCCAGATGTCAGAGTCTAACCCGGCCCAGACCAACAAAGAAGTTGCTGTTATAAAAACCAAAAGTTTTCTAGACAATATTTTGCCCATAACAATGTCTAAAAAACCAACTTTATCGTCAGCTTGAGTTCTATTAATTTCTTTTGAAATCGCGGCTGTTTTTTCTTTTGCTTGATCGATTAAAGCTACTCCAACATCTTCAATGACGTCTTTGTTGTCTTCAATTAAACCTTTTACTCTATTTGCACCCATGTCTTATTACCTCTGTGTGTATAATTAATCGTCTAGAAGAGGATTTTCCTCTTCTAATACGTTAAAAATATCATCAATGTCTGTTTTAGCAAAGCCTCTTTTCTGTTTATTCTCTTTAAACACTTTTAATTCATCAAGAATCCTTATCGCATCGTTAGATTCGATTGCAACCCTTTGAGCAAATTCTTCAAAAACTTCCTGCATTGAAAGTCCACGCTGAAAGCAAGCAATTCTAAATGCTGCATGTGCTGACTTTGTTATGTTGACATGAACAGACTTTTTTGCATTCAATCCATAGTTTTTTGAAGAACTCATTGGATCACCCTCCGGAAATACCTGCGCCGGCTGGGTTTGCGCCAACGCCAAATGTGTCTTCTGAAGCTGCTTCTCTTTCAAATTCTTCAAGAGAGTATCCAAACTGTTCTTCTAGAGTTTCTTTGAATTTGGCAACGTAAGTATCATTATACTCTTTTTCCAGATAATTCTTTGCTCTGTTAATAATAACTTCTTCTAAGTCCAATAACTTGTTCGCATTTTTTGCTAATCGAACAACACTTTTTGCAAATTTGTCAACGTCCATGGAAGGCATTTTCGGTGTCAAGCTTTCTTCTGCTTCTACATCTTCACTACCTGATGGGGGTTCAACCGTTGACTCATCTGCTGCACCCTCAGGTGAGTCGCCCAGGTCTTCATCACCCTCTACTGGAACTTCTTCAACTTCGTCTTGCTCGAATAAGAATCTTAATGATTTTTCTCTTAAAGACTCAAAAAGAACATCTTCATCATCAGAAGCTTTAATCGCGCGCTCTTCAAAAGATATTAAGTAACTATCAATTTGATCGTCAGCTGAATCTCTAGCTAAACGTGGTGAATCTTTCTCATTCTTTACAATCATATTTGGAGACTTTTCTTCATCTTCCAATAACATTTTTAAAATTGAATTCATATTATTTACCTCTAACAACGTTTAAAATTGCGTCAGCTTTTTTAAATCTATTTTCAATGACCTTCCAGTTGAGCTGTTTCATCATTGCAATCGTGTATGTTTTTACATCTTTTAAATAATCTTTGTAGTATGCATGTTGCCAAACATCCATTACAATTACTGGATAAGAACCAAACGGAACATTTAGACTGTGTAAATCAATTGAACAGTTCATGTAAGTGTGTGTATAAGTGTTAAGATAAGTAATTGCCCAGCCACATTGCGAAGCCAAACAACAAGCAATGAAATCTTTTTGCCATGCATCAAAAGATCCAAAGTCTCTCTCTAGCCGCATAAAAGATAAAGAGTCTGTTGTAATCTTGCTGTGCAAATCGCTGATGTTTGCAAAATATAATTCATGAAGATAAGCAGCATTCATATTATATGTTTCAGCAACTTTTAAATTTCTGTAATCTGAATTATTAGAGTCTACTGTACCCCTGTTGACTGTGTCTAGCTCTGAGCTTATCTGATTGAATTCTTTAATATAATTCTGGTATAACTCAATATGATTTTCTTTATTTGCAGTGCTAAGAAATTCTGTATTTAAATTAAACTTCTTTTGTTGTGCGACTAAAGATTCGTCAAGTTGTAGTGTTTGCTTTATGACATCTTTTATTTTTTTATCAAATATCATTATTCTTCCTTAGATGTTTTCGTAATCTTTAAAATTATTTTTTTCAATTTCTATGTACTTTTTATCACCTTTAGGTGTATATCGATAAACAAAAAGCTTTGGATTATTTTTATCAGACAAATCAATTTTTTCAATTGTATATTCAACTTTAGATTTTTTATGTCTAATAACTAAAAATTTTTTTAGCAAAAAAAGATCCGGATCATCAATGTTGGGTACACCACCCAATGATTCAATGACGCGCTTTGTGTACTCTAAAATTTGATTATTCATTATATCTCATCTCTAACTTTATTAATTATTAGTCAGAAAACCTTCTTACATTAATACCATGGTTTTTAAGAATTTCTACACCATTTGATTGTTTGTAAAGTTCATCATAGATCACTTCGTTAATTCCTGCGTTTATAATTGCTTTTGCACATATCTCACAAGGTGATAATGTTAAATACATCTTTTTCTTCTTTGGGTAATTATAATCACATTTTATAAGCGCGTTAATTTCTGCGTGAATAAAACCACTTTTTCCTGTTTCCATAGAATCTCTACAGTTCTTACCACCTTTTTGATCACCGTTATAACCAATTGAGAGAACCTGTGTATTTTCCTCATTAACTATAACTGCGCCTACTTTATGTTTATCATCTGGTGACCTTTTAGCTATTGTGTGTGCAAAAGATACCCAGATCTGATCCCACGTAGGTCTTCTACTCATTTGGGTTTTTACCACTCTTCAATACAATTTCGCATATGTGTTCAAGTCTTTCAATATGTTCATAAGCATCCCATGGATTAGGACCAACAGCACACACACCATGATTCTTTTGCCCGACAATATCATATTTGACTATGTTTGTTCCAGTATTGCGAATATCTGTCATTGACTCAAAAGTAGCTGCAGCTAGTGCTGAAGATGTCACAGGTAGAACTGGAACACTTGGCCCTACACGAGTGTATCGTGATACTTCTGGAAATTCATCTGATAATTTTTGCAAATCCCAACCGGCATACATCGCAGCAATGATATGTGTAGGATGAAGATGAACAACAGCTCTAGTGCCTCGATGATACCGTTGTAATTTCGTGTGCATTTCAAGTTCACCTGACGGTGTCGAGCCTTCTGGTAGATTAACTCCTGCAGGCGTAATTTTACATTTAATAATATGTTCTGGATGGATGATAGTTTTTCGCCAACCTGATGGTGTTATATATAACGTCTTTGAATTGGTTCTACAAAGTGATACATTTCCGTCTCTTGTGGTAATCCAACCCAGCTCATAAGCACGTCTCATCACGTCGCCCATTGCTGTTAACATTTTTCTTGCTCCTTGTCAAATATATCATCAATATTTGTGTCGCCAGGCAGTCTAAAACCTGCAGCTTTGCGATGACCACCTCCGCCAAATCGCTTGGCAATTTCAGAAACATCAACATGTTCGTGAAAAGAACGAAGACTTACTTTAATATCTTTATCGTTATGATCATAATACCAGATCATTGCAAAGTCGCAACCAGGAGAAAGCTTAGATCCAATCTCACTCATCCAATGTGGGCTATTGACAACCATAACATGCTTCGAATCTAAGTACCGGTCTGCTGCTTTGTCAGCAACTTTCTTCACAACAGTCTTAGAATAAGCAAGTATATAGCTCCCACGTTTAACAGCATCGTCAAAAACAGAATCATCTTCAAATTTTTCAAATTCCTCAAATTCAAAAGGAACCATGTCAAAAGCTGCGCTAAACTCTTTTGAATAGGGTAGTTCCCACTTCCACAAGTCTCTATCCATAATATACTGTACAAACTTAGGAGGCTCTTTCCCAGGATGAAAAAACTCCCAGGAAAGCATAGCGCCTGATTTTGTCATGTCAAAGTGTGTATTAGATATGTCATGAAGTTCAACCATGGCAGACTTATGATGATCTATTACAATTAAGTCATTTGCGTCTTCAATCATTTTTTTTGTTGTCGCATTATCAAATGAAAAGTCTAGAATGACAACATTCTTACCTCTAACATCAGGAGGTATTGTACCATGCTTGCATGCATAATATTCTGATCTATTTCCGAGTAGCTTCCATGCTGAATACGCTGCACCAAAGCCATCGGTACAGTTTGAATGATATATTACACAATTTACACTTGAAGGGTCTAACATATGTTCTCCTCAATAACGATAATTATTTGGTTCGTTTTGCTTTTTAAAAGAAGTAAGGATGATGTTTCTGGCATCGAGGTTCGTATTTGTCAAAACCGCCTACGGATATCTCACCAACATCAGAGTTGTCAAATTTTCGATAAGTGTAACTTGCATCTTCACCGCACGCTGTACAAACAGCAGTGCACTTATTGATTTCAGTTGCGTAAGGTAAGATTTTTGTAACTTCATCAAAGGGAAGACAAGAAGCAGACAAATCAATCGTAGCGACCAAGATAGTAAAACCTTGTTGATGCAAAGTGATTAAAGCTTCAGCACACCCAGGTATCATGAAAGCTTCATCTACTGCAATTATAGGTCTTTCCGCTCCTTTGTAGTTGACAATGTGATATAAAATTTCACTACCTGCCTCTACAAGCTGCGCTGATATTTTCATACCAGAGTGCGTCACTATTTCACCTTCTGAATATCGATCATCAATTCTAGGTTTGAAACATAAAAAATCTTTTTTTCTAATTCTATACCGATCTAGTTCTGACAAAAGCCTTGTTGTTTTAGAACTAAACATTGGTCCACAATAAACTACAAATTTCGAATACATTTTTTAATTTTTTCCTTTTTTTCTTGTGTTGATTCATTTGATTCTCGACCGTATTCGTCAATAATTCTAATTGTATTAAACCTTTCGTTATTTGTACAATTACCTATTTCCAATATTTGCGAAGTTGTTAACGCTTCAAGTCTGTAAGGACAACCGCACTGAATATTTAAACAATCACCTACTTCCAACAATTTTGTTTTTAGTGTGCACTTAGGTTCATCGAAGAAATCAGAATTAGCAAAATAAGCTCTTACTTTTCCTTTTAAAATAACCAAAGACTCAAACTTTATTTTGTTATACTTAAAACTAGTCGATTCACCAGAATTAATTGTAATTAATTTAGCTGCTATGTTTGAATGACTGGACGCAACAATTTCTTTTCCCCAGGGTTTTTGATTAAATGTAGCTTTACTTACCCAAGATGAATTACTCATTTAATCCCCACCAAGCAATTGTTCTTTCTAATCCTTCCCAGAATCTTACTTTGACGTCATAACCAATTGTAGCCTTAATCTTTGATATATCAGCTTGAGTGTGTTTTACATCTCCTGGACGTTCAGGTGCATGTTTAATTTTTACTTTATCATCAAATATATTTTTTAAGTGATTCAAGATCTCATTGTTTGAAACTCTATCGCCACAAGCAACATTAAAATAGTCACCTTTGAAAACTTCTAGACGATTAGCAGCTAAAATATTAGCTGATACAACATTATCAATGTAACACATGTCTCTCGACTGTTCTCCATCTCCGTCTGACCTACATTCCAAACCACTTTTGATTGCGTGACACCAAGCTGATACTGCAGTAGAATAAGGACTGTCACCATACTGACCGGGACCGAAAACATTAAAATATCGTAAACACACAATGTCTTGTTTGTATAACTGCCAAGCAATTTTAGCGTAATCTTCAATTGCAGATTTCTGCCAAGCATAAGGTGATTTAGGATCTTTTTCAGTACTTTCAGGTGTAGGCATAACGTCAGCGCCTCCGTATACAGAAGAAGAAGAAGAAAAAACAATTCTGTTTACAGCGTCTTTGCATACTTCAAAAAGTCTAATTGTCTTTCCAATGTTTGTGTCAGTTGTCTCATACGGATGTTCAACTGAGTAACTTACTCTTGGAACTGCAGCAGTATGAAAAATAACGTCATAAATGCGTGACAATATTCTAAGCAACATACCATCAGACGCAAAGTCATCTTGAATAACCAAAACTTCATCTTGCGGTCTGTTTTTATTCTTATCTTCATAAGACTTTAAATAAGCACCGATAAATGAAGCATTAGGGATTACCCTGATGTCTATGCCGTCAAGTAACTCAAGGTGCCCGTTTGACATGTCATCAACTACATCAACTTGCCACCCTTGTTTAATTAATTCTTTAGTAAGATTGCTACCAATAAAGCCGCAACCACCAGTTACTAGTGCTCTTTTCATTTAATCTTCTCCTGTCAGTTCTTTAATTTTAGATCGGTGAATTGTTTTCACCTCAAATTTCTTTTTAATCATCTTGTTCCAGCTCACTGCCCCGTGCTCCCAAATCCTCCAGTACCACGATTCGAATCAGATAGTTCGGAAACTTCTTCAAATTCTACAGATGGATAGGGCATTATAATTAACTGACCAACACGGTCTCCTATTTTGTACATGTTTAGTGAATTACTTTGATTAAACTTAAGCATGAGCTCACCTCTGTACCCAGAGTCTATGACGCCTACAGCGTTTGTAAGATACTGACCGGTTTTGTAAACCGAAGATCGAGGAAACAAAAGACCTACAAAGCCGTTAGGAATTGCGACGGCCAAACCGGTTTTGTAAGTTACATGTAAATCATTCGCATCGAAATCAACAGCTGTTAAATCCATGCCAGCATCACCTGACTTTGCGTAACTAGGAATAATTGCATCTGGACACAATTTTTTAATTTTTACTCTCATGATATCTCCTTAATTAACCATACTTGGAATATGTGCTGAGTTAATTTCAAATCGGACTCTACAGAAGTCGCTTTCAGACGACAGACCCAGGGTGTTAAACACATTACGACACATTATCATTGCAAAGTTTAAATCGTAATATAGTGTGTCTGCAACATCAGATGAACGCAGGACAATGTTACAATCCAGCTCACCTTTTCTATAATTGAAGTGTGCTAAAGATATACAGGAGTCATCTGCGTAAACAAAGCGCCTTGATTCTTTTGTCTGACCGCTAGATAATTCCAGATTAATCTTTGTTGACAATTCTGTGTTTATTCTTTTATAATAGTCTTTTTCTTTTGGGTAGTTTGAAACATTATCATCTATTCCTTGAAATGTGCCGTCGTCAAATAGCGTAAAGTTAACGCCAATTGCTTCGCCACCTCTCATTTCACATAGCTGCATGACTTGTTTTTGAATGTCTAGATAACTAGAGTTTTCAAGTTGCGTCATATTATTGACAATGTCACTGATCCAAACTGATGCATCGTTAGATCGAACAACTATTACATTAGGAAAATTTTCAAACTCTTCTGCAACTTTTTCAAAAGCATTATAAACTTTCTTAAGTGAAATAATTGTATGAAGCTCATCAGGAGTAAATTGATTTCTTTGTGATATCTCATCCCATTCTGGCATTAGAATCAAAAATCGATTATTGAGATTGAATAATTCTTTCTTAACGTTTTCAATATTATGAAAGCTGTCACGTTTATACATGTCTGAGAAAACTAACATTGAGATGGCAGATCGATCATGAATATTCCAACGATAATCAGTTGCATTATGCAGTTGACTGCACATTGTTGTTTTTCCTGATCTGTCTGGACCTTCTAGATTTAAATAAAATGTTGGAAAGCGTACCATTTTTATATCTCCTATTGTTTATACGCAATATTACTGTTTAATAGTTTTATTTACATCAAAATTAAACAACGAGTGGTCTTAATTTAGCAATGCTAGTTGATGCACCCCAGTTTTTATCGTTTGATATTTCTGCTAGCCATATGGTATATTCTTCCATATTTTTTGGTCGTCCACCCCACACACGTAACCAACCTATATTTTGTTCATTGTCAACAATACGAAGTCTTAAAAACGTTTTACCCTTTTTAGTTTTCTTTTCAATGATTTCTTTTATAGCACACCAAGCGATAAATTTACCTGCTTGATCAATCTCTAGAACTGACGGTACTTTTGCTTTGACAATTTTTTCCATTACTTCTTTTGGAAATAATAAGTCGTCACGTAAAGCTGACGTAATGTCGTGATACATGTCAAGCTTTTCAATCCTTGTCCAGTCTTCAATTTCTTGTACTTCATCAATTAACGTAGGTAGTTGTTCAGGAGCATTTTCTTTTTTGGCTTTGCGTGCAGACATACCCCACACATTCTTTTTAAGTTTATTATAGTTGTCTATGATTAAAGAATGTAATTGTCTATGACTTTGAATTGTACCATCATACATTTCTGTTATCGAATCAAATGCTTCAATCTTACACAAAGAATCAAAACACGTTTTGTTAACTTTCGAATGTTTCCACTTGCCATCTTCGTCATAGAACAAATCGTGTAACGATGTGTATGGTCTTAATTCCATAATTTCTTCAACTGCTTTATTACCTACACCCTTAATAGACGCTAAAGGAGGCACAAAAGCATTACGTTCGTCAGACCATTCCCATTCAAGACCGGAATAATTAATGTCAGGTTGTGCGATATCATAACCCATTTGCTTAATTTCAGCAATTGCTTTAGAAAGGTTTTTAGGATTATTGTTTTCAGATTGAAGGATTGTTGCTAACCAGTCTAATTCATGATATGTGTGCAACCAAGCAGCATAGTAAGAATCAATAGCATATGCCACAGCATGTGACTTGTTAAATCCATACACACTAAAGAATTCAATTCTTTTCCACAACTCTTCACTTACATGTTCGGGTACACCATTGATTTCTTTTGCGCCCTTAACAAATTTTTGCTTAGCGAATTCACGTTCATCGCCCTTCTTGCCCATAGTGTCAAGTGATTTCTTAACCAATGTTTTACGAAGTTTATCAGACTCAGCAGGCGTAAAGCCCCCTAATTTTTGAGCAAGAAGCATAAACTGTTCTTGAAAAGTAACATGTCCGAATGTTGAGCCCAGTATTTCTTCAATAATTGGGTGTGCATATTTAACTTCAGAAGCATTTTGCTTGTCTTTTACGTACTTCTTGTGAACATTAGCACGTAGTGGACCTGGTCGATAAATTGCTGTCAAAGCACCGAGTTCTTCGATCGTGGTTGGTTTAGCTTCTTCACAAAATTTACGAGCGCCTTCTGCAGTGAATTGAAACACGCCAACTTTTCGCCTTTGATGATATACATGTTCCCAAACCTTATCATCATCTTGTTTAACATAACGACAATTTACATGATCATCAAACCAGTCTCTAATTTCAAGGAAAGACGGTACTTTTCCATTTTGTTTGTGAAGAATACGACGAATACAATTTTCAACATCTTTTAACAATGTTAATCCGAGAAAGTCAAACTTAATAAAACCATTGTCCTCAAGATTTCGAAAATTCATGCCTTCTGTCCATGGAGTTTGTAGTTCACCACGAACACCGATAATTGGCATTGATTGTTCTAAGTCGCGAGGAGGACCAATGATAACACCACCTGCATGACGCCCGATTGAACGATTTTGCATAAACAACGCTTCAATGTGATCTTTTACCTTGGGATATTTCTCCATGAATTCTTTGTATCCTTTGGAATACTTCATGCAGTCTTCGTGCTTCAAAACAAAGACAGACTTTTCTGTATTCGCATCTCGTGCTTGATTCATAACTTCTTCTTGAAGAGGACCGGTCATTTTATTGACTTCAGTGAAATCAACACCGTAAAATTTAGCAATATCTTTAACTAGTGACTTGAGTTTAAGTGTGTTAAAGTTTGATACAGGTATTACAGCTTCATCACCGTATAATTCTCGTGCAGCATTAATAAGTGCATCACGATCACCAGCATCAGAGTCGATATCTGGCCAGCTTGTTCTATGTCTTCCTAGGAAACGTTCCCAAAGCAATCCGTATTCTAATGGATCTACCTGTGTGATACCTAACAAGTAATTTACAAGTGAACCACCGCCAGAACCACGTGCGGCGCCGAAGAGTGTATGATCAGCTGCTTTATGAAACACTTCATTCATTACAAGGAAATAGTTTTCGAAACCAAGAAACTTAATATCATCAAGTTCAGCTACAGCTCGTTTGACATATTCTGGTTTTGTATGCATCTCTTCTTTAACCAAAGCAGACTTAACTTTTTCAGTAAGCTGTTGCATTGCTGATTGTTCAGGTGTGTTAAAATCAGGTAGTTTAACATTTGTATCAATCCAGCAGTCTTCACACTTTTCCCAAGCAATGTCATGTGTCAACTCGATTGAGTCTTTAATCTTCTGTTCATAACCCTCATAAGTTTCTTTGTATTCATCGTAATGACGAGTAAATTCACCCCACATTTGTTGTGCATTTTTAGGATAAAGTTCACACTTGAGATCTTCAAATTCAGGAAGTGGTGACGGATCGTTACCCATCCAGCCTAATTTTTTATAGAGTTCTCTTGCTTCCCACTTGTCAGGTGAATAATAATGAGAATCAGCAGTTGATATTAGCTTAATCCCTGTTTGATCAGCATGACGAAGTATGTGATGATTAACAAGATGTTGTTGTTTAAGTCGATTAAACTGTAGCTCAAGATAAAAGTTATCTTCACCAACTGCATCAACGAAACGATCTGTTAGATTGTGCAGTTGTTGTTGAATGTCTAACTCAGGTATCTTTAAAGCATTACCACGCATAATGCGATTTGAATAAATTCCGCCAAGACAAGCTGTTGATACATTTAAACCCCTTCCATATTTTTTTAGCATGTTAAAGTCAATTCTTGGATAACGATAGAATCCTTCTGTGTAACCTCTTTTAATCAGAGTAAATAGATTAGCTAATCCTTCACGATTTTGTGCAGTAACAACTAAATGATAACGTCGTTTCCACTCGTCTTTACCCAGTTCAAAAGTTTTTGTTTCGTCTTCATTTTCAATAATATGCCCACCCTCTTCGTCTTCTTTAAGCGCTTTGAGTTTTGCATTAGCACGATCGATCTTTGCTTGTTCATAATCACACTTCCATTGCTTCAAGTCAGGAACAAAGTAGAATTCGCAACCAAATATCTGACGATACTTGTGGTTCTTTTTTACTTTTTCAGCATGTTTATGAGCGTGTGCCAGTCCTGATCCATTACCGTGATCAGTTAATGCCCATGCATCCATACCGTTCTCAATAACAAAATCAATATGACTTGATGGATAACCTAGCCCGTCATAAACAGAAAACCCAGAATGACAATGCAAACCAACAAATCTTGTTGGTGGTGGAATAAGAATGCTCATGTTTCTCCTTTTTTTATTTATAATACTATAAAGCCTCACTTATATTTTACAACAAGTGAGGCTTAGTTTGCACGCAAATTTATTTATTACAAAGTTGTTATTAGTTTGTATTCAAGGTGTTTAGAATCACCTGATAATAAAAAATACGTACCTTGATTGCTCATAACTGTATAGTGGTAATTGTTTTTATGTGGGTCAATTGGTATAGCTTCGTTTTTACAATTATGAATAGAAAAGACAAAATTTGACTTAATAGGAACTACCTTAACTACGATACCAAAAACAATAGATTGACTGGTCATAGTAATATCTAAAAAAGATATTATATCACCAACACAGAATTCACTTTGGATAGAATTGGGTGAGGTCAAGATTGCGCTCCGCTGCTGTATCTAAATATTCAAGCGGATTATAACCTTCTGCTTTCAGAATGCTTTCGTATGATCGATCAATGCCTTCTTCAAGCGATACACTAGGTAACCACCCAGAAGCTTCTCTAAACTTCTTTGAGCTCAATATGTGGTTTCCAAGGTAATCAGTTTGAGGGTGCCATCTAATAACATCAGAGACATCCCTGCCAACCTTTTCGCATATCATCTTCACGATATCACCAGTTACTAGCGGAACTTGAGCTGAGACATTAAAGTCATTGTTCCAAAGACGTTTTTTAATTGCGATTGCGATTGCATCGCAGAAGTCATCAACGTGCATGTAATCTTTAATCTTGTCTGGATTTAAAAACATGTCAACAGTTGAGTTGTTTAAACTAGCGTAGATTGACTTTGCAATTAAAGAATTCATGTCGCCTTCGCCCCCGTAAGCAAAGAGAGGACGCATAATAAGCCAGTTGTCACAAACTGATCTTACGATATCTTCACCTGTTCTCTTTAATGCACCATATAATGTAGGTGTAAATGTTAGATCAGATGTTTCTGTAATTGCAGTTTCTTGATATTTTGGAGTGTCATAGATAACAGTTGTGCCTATAAAACAGACAGGAATATTTAACTTTTGTGCCGCACGACAAATCTGATAAGTTCCTTGAATGTTGGTTAACGTTGATTCTTTTGAATCTAGCGCAACAACATCTGTTCCAACCACTGCTGCATTATGAATAATAACGTCAATATTATTATTATCAAAGAAGTGTAACCAAAAAGATTCAGTGTTACGATGAACACAGAGCTCTCCTTCTTTTTTTGTATATGCTGCACATCCAAATTTATCGATTGTCTCATCAGCAATAGGATTGCCCGAGGAATCCCCGGACACCCAAATCATGCGCTGTTTTTCTATTGCTCTGGGTAAGTTAGAACCGATAAAGCCTTTTTCACCTGTAACAAATACTCGCATTTATTCAATTTCTCCTTGATATCGTTCTGTAATTAGTGTTCCTTCTGTTACACAATGACTAAGATATTCATCTAATTCTGCCAGTGAACGACACACCTTAATACCACTAGCAGCTAGCATTAGATTGAATTGAGCACCAGCTGGAAGCCCATCACAGAAGTAAACAATTGGCTTTTCAAGACAATTAAAGTAACCTGCTTCAAAGATTGTACCCATATCTTTGTTACGAGTGTTGCAAAGAAGCCAGTCACTTTCGTGAAGATGTTTAATGTTTCCAGCGAATACTTGATCTTGCATGGACTCAGCAGCGTCATTATCACAAAGATTTTCATCTTTTGGCGAAAAATAACTAATGCCATGTTTGTCAAAGACTGTTTTAATATTTTCTACCTCTTGAAGCCAATCTGGACTAAACCATCCGCTAGCTAAATAAACTTTTCCCAAACTCATGTTATTTTCTCCCCATAAATTGTTCATATGATGTTGTTATTGTATTAATTTCTTCGAGTGTTGATTCCCAAAGCTGTGTAAAGATTGTTGGTGTACCCGGATTGTTTGTTCCATTAATGTCTTCCCGGCGTGATTGGTAAATTGAATCTTCGGGATTGTATTCAAACAAATCATTCTTAGGCTCTGGCCAATACAGATTTGTACCTCGAGAAGTGAAGCCACCTTTACCATCAGGTACGCGGAAAGTTTTAACGTAGTGCATATCAGGTTTATTGAAGCTAATCCTTGTTGACGCTTCTGGCAGAACTTTAAGAACTTCACGAGCCATATAAGCAGCAAGTAGATTATCAGCTGCTGGTTGAATTTGCATATCTTGTCGCTGTGCGATAAAACCTAGTAAGTCCTTTAGATTTAGACGCATCAGATAAAATGAAGTCATTGCTTTTGGAAGGATCATCCTAGCGTCCATCATAGATACAGCTTTTGAATCTGTCATGTCAGAATATAACTGCTTTGATTCTTGAACTAGACGTACCCACCTTTCATAGAATTCTGGTGAGTTTTGAACTGCTTCCGGTACAACAGCAGCATCATCACGCAAATCGCGGTCGCCAGTACATTGTGCTGCAAAAGAACCAGCACGGTGGCGGATAATATGTGTTACTTCTTGGAAAGAGAGACCGCTTAGTTTGAATGTAAAACCAAGACATTCCATCGGAGTGGGAAGTGCTCTAAAGTTAAGTACGTCTTCAAGATTTGTAGACAATTCTTGTAAAGATGCAATACTAGGGTTTGTTTCATCATGATGATCAGCCCAAGTTGCTTTTACATACTGCCAAGCAACATTAAGTGCTTGAGAACGTGTTGGTGAGTCAACTAGTTCAACTTTAAGTGCTTGGAGATTATTAAGAATGATCGTTGAAGGCCTTTGACCGAATTTAAGGTCCATTGGTAATTCAACAGGTTTAAGACTAATATTTTGTGGCATAAATTCTCCTTTTGCTTTAAACAATAAAGGTTACCACAAATGGGTAACCTTTTACAAAAATGATTGTTTGAAATTTAAATTATTTAATGTTGTTAACAGATTGACTCATCTCAGTATTAAAGTCATAACGAAGCTTAATAAGCGGGTTAAACTTTGCAATTTCACGTTCTGTTACAAGTGTGCCTTCTGGCTTTACGAGTTCGCCTTCAACATCAACACCTTCGAAATCAATTTCAGTTTTTTGCTTGTAAACGATTTGAGCTTCTTCGGCGTGTGAAAGTGTAGCGATAAGTAGTAGATTAAGCATTTTATTGTCCTTTAGCTTTGAGTTGTTTTAGTTTTAAGGATTTGTTCCTTACCTTATTATTATACCATTAAGCTATAAAAGTTTGCACGTCCTTTTGTTTTGCTTTTGCAATACCTTTAAAATCATCCCAGGTTAAATCATATCTGAGAAATGGTATGATTTGTGCTATGTCTGCTCCGTATTTACTGCTTATTTCTTGATAAGACTTTCCTTGGTGAGTTGCCATGATTAACGGATTTTCTTTTAACGCAGCAGCACGAACTGCGAATTCATCAACCGGTTTATCCATCCCTTTCAAAGCATTCTTGTAGTCATTGAGCATTGCATTGATTAAACCTTGGGCATTTCGTCTTTCAATGTTATTGTCTGAAAATCTTTTTTCTTCTATCCACTTATCAATAATTTTTTCATCAGACATGTTTTCAAAGTCTTTACGCAGAATATTCTTAATTTCATTAGCGTTCAATTTGTTTGTTCCTAACAAAAATTTAAGTGCTGTATTTTTAATATGTCTGACTTCATGATCAATAGTATTTTTATCACCTGCAAGTGAGAAAACTTTCTGATTGATAACAATTCTTGGGTTTGTCAAGCTTTTTGAGCGCCAAGTGTCTAGAGCAACTTGCGACTGATCATCAATTAACTCAGATCCTTTAGTAAACTTATCAGATGTTGGATTTCCTTGATCATCAACTTTAACATATAATGCATATGCTTTTGTGTTTCTAGCACCACCCTTTTCTTCTTTAATAATGATTAATTGAATATTGTCAATAATTCTCTTTAATTTTTCTTTTCCTGAATCGCTGACAAAATCAATTTTATCAATCTCTGACTTGATTTTTGCTTTAGACGGTTCAAGCATTTTTTCATAGTCTTCCCTGCTTTTTGTTTTCGCTTCAAGCAAAGACTGACGAATAATTCTTCTAATTTCATTTTCGGTTACTAACATTTATCCCTCGCTACAGAGTTTAATTATCTCTGTAGGATTAGAATAAAATTGTATATTTTCGTGTTCTAAAAATTCGTTATACGGTTTCACGGGAACCAGTGTTTTGATTCCATGCTTTGCATACTCAGTTGCATGTTTTGGCGAATCATCAATTGCAAATCTAATAGAACCTGAATCATAATACTTTGACTGTGCACACCAACGAAATTTCTCAGTACTAAAATCAACTGCATCAAAACAATCTGAATAATTACGAAGCCATGTGTAAGTGTCATATAAACACTTTAATCGTTCATCGGGTCTTGCTGTTAATAACTGAATCCAGTAACCTTGGTTTTTTAATTCTTTAAGTACATTAAATGCTCCAGCGACTTCTTCCAAAGCAGCAAAACCACCACTTGCTAGATACTCTTCAAATATCTGTTCTGGGTTTGCATCAGCTTCAGATAATGCTGTGATAAAGTAATACTCTTTTGAGTCAACACTCGCGTAAATCTTTTTAACTTCACGCAACCAGTTAGAGAATCCGGATCTAAATTCAGCTAAAACATCATCGACATCAACAATCAAAACAGGCTGGCCTTCCCACTTTCTTGATGACAGTTCGTTTCGAAGATTAAGATAAGCGTCTTTCTCATAAAACGCATTTGAGAATTCTTGAGGTGTGATATCCCACGTGTTAAGGATTGCCAGTATATAACGAAAAGCATCAACAGCTTCATACTTTAGATTCTGAAGATCGGGCACTTTTTCCTTTTCAACATGTTCTCTGAAGTTGATCGTACTAATTAGCGCACTAGTTTCTTGATGCAGACAGAGAGCTAATGTTTTTGTGATTTCTTCTTTCTCAGACTGTGTTAACATGCCTGCTGAATTGTGAATCTTTTCATGAAAGAATTTTTGCATTAATTGACATTGTTCTATTGTAAAGCTCATTTTTAACTCCTTGGGTTAATAATAAAATGCGAGGCAACGTTTTTACACGCGCCTCGCAAGTTGTAACAAAATGTAACTATTAGTATTTGTTTGTTACACGATCGTGAATGATTTTGTCTTTTCTACAGAATGCATCAAAGAATTCATCGACATCACAATCAACAGCGATCAACAGTGCGTAAAAGTAGTTAAATGCATCAACAACTTCTTCTAAAAATTCTTCTCTATCGAATTCATTAATCTCTGTTATTCGATGTGTTTTCCAGTTCTTGAGGTGTTGTAATGCTTCAAACATTTCTTCAACCCCTCGCAAAGCTAAATCACGACAGTATTGTTGCCCATCTTTTGTTGAAACGTCGACAGGAAATTCAGGCTGTGCATGAGGCATAATATCTTTAAGGCGTGACATGAAGTCACTTCTCATTTGAAATATTTGCTCAAGCTTATCCTTACTCATTAGCTCAAGCCTCAGTCTGATGTGCTTCTACTTCTTCTAACATCTTTTGAATATTAGCTTCAGCATTTACAGCGTAATCATTTGTAAGATTTAACTCACCGTTATCCTCTTCCAAACGAATTAGTCGCAAGTTATCAACGACATCGGTTCCTGTAATAAGTGCAACTTGAAGTTGCCGGCAAATTTCAGCAATAACTTGATCAGATAATTTCATTTTTTTCCTCACTTTTGTATAGTTGGTACCCAATGGGTTGTTCTTTTGTCTTTTGTTGTTTCCTTAACAACTTTATTACCGTCAAGGTCATACTTTTGATTATATACTGCAAATCTACGAGTGTACAAACCTTTTTCTCCATTTGCATTTCTATAAGTTGATATTGTCGCACCTCCACTTTCGTAAGACTTTTTTGCAATCAGTTTAGTAAAAAGAGCAATTGCGTGAAGTTCAGTATCATTTAAATCTTCGATGATACGATGCGGAGACACTTCAGCGTGATATAAGATTTCTGCTTTAAGATAATTTCCTACTCCTGAAATTAAATTTTGATTCATTAAATTTTCTGCAATTGTCTTTTTAGGCTTCCGCTTTATTCCTTCAACAAAAAATTCTTTAAAAGATTCAAAGTTTTTATACTCACCCAATATGTCTGGGCCTAGATTCTCAATCTTTTTAGCAAGTTCTTCAACATTATTTTCATACTTTAAAGTACCAAAGTTTCTAATATCGTTAAAATACAATTTTTGATCTGAACTAGTAGTTATAATAAATCGTGTATGCTTTGTTCTATAACTTTGCCATGCACCACTCATGCCTAGTGTATTCCACAAACTAGTTAAATCTTCAAAAAGAAAGTATATGAATTTCCCTTTACATGTAACTGTCTTAAGACCGATCGGTAGCCTTTCAGAAAAGTCATTAAAACCTTTAAAAGGCCCGTGTTTTTCGTAACGTCCGGAAACGATATCAATGTTGATAATCTTCTCTTTGTTTGAAAATGCTGTTTTTAAAAAATCAACAGTTCTTTTTACTTCTGGGCCCTCAGGCATACTTTTCTCCTTTACTCTTCCTCGAATGTTGCTAATAATGGGAAACCTAATGCTTTACCTATATTCAATGTGGTTTCAGTTTTAGTCTCAGCGACTTCTTTACTGTAAGGGCCTCCTGCTACACCTCGTCCTTTCTCGTGCACATCCATTGTTATTTCCCACGCGGAAACGCTACTATGATGAAAAACGCTAACTAATACAGACGCAACCAGTTCCATTGGAGTATAGTCATCATTATGAAAGACAACTTTGTACTTTTTAGGTTTCTGATTCTCTTGACGAACTTCATCTTTATCAAGTAAATCAACACCGCTGTCGCCTTTAGACGGATTTTTCTTTTTTTGTGCCATGAAACAACTCCTTTAAATAATTGTGATAATTTACTAATGCGCCGTCTTTTGGTTTTACACTTTCCCATTCACCCAAACAGAAGATCTTATAAGCATCAGATGCATACTTTCCAACCCCGTAGAGGCTGGTGGGTTCATCTTTCCAATCTAACATGTTGTAATCATCAGACATTCTTCTAAGTGCTTTAGATCGTCTTTCTGATAAACCCAACGGTTTGATCAAGCTAGTTAATTCTTGCTCATTAGCTTTTGCCAATCTTTGAGGGTCAGGCCAACGTTTGATTGTTTCCCAAAAGAAAGGTTCAGAGGTTCGACGTTTTGTTAGATTACAAAAGATGCAACAAACAAATATCTTCCACGGATCGTCGTAAATTTGTTCTTGTAATAAGTCGTAAGGTGATCTCGGTGGTACCCAAGTCATAAAACCTCCTATGTTTATATTATAAACCGGAAGTTTAAGTTTTTGCACGCTCTTTAATTCTTCTTCTCATTGCAACACTCATTGCAGGACGTGTCCCTACTTTACGATCAGGTTTGACTCTTTTAACAATTTCAGATGCTTCTTTGTCAGTAAGTTCAAAGCCTAGCTGCCTGAAATAATTTTTAAGAAATGTAACTTTTTGTTTCTCATTCAGATGATACCAAATGAAATCGTGTGACTGTGTCAATCTTTTAGCTTCAACTGCACCATCTCTTATGTCAGTCTTAAGAGTGCTAAGATGAATATTCTGAACAACAGGCGGCCGGACACGAACTTCATTTGCATACACCATGAGATAACCGTCATCGGCATTGTTATAAGCATCTTGTGATTTCTTGTAGATGTCAACCAAAAAGTCTTTATCTTCTTGATCATAACTTGATATTTTGTCTGGGTGTGTTTTTACAGCAACTTTTCTAAGTAATTTCTTTTGCCAAACTGCATCTGATCTTACTGACGATGATTTGCGGTAGGTATCGTCCAAGCTATCGTCAACATTATCAACATCAGTGCTGTCACTATTTGTTCCTGTGTCATCTTGTTTTGCGCTTTCAGGTCCCGAACTTGATCCTCCCGTATTAACTTTTGGGAAAAATTTAGATCGATAAGCTTCTCTTTGTTTTTGTGCAATAAACTGTTCTGCTTCAACAATTCTGAATCTTAAGTCTTGCTTACCTTCTTCACAAACTGATTTTGCTTCGTCTAGTCTAGACTTAACAAGTTTTAGTTCTAAAACCAAAGATTGATATTGAGCTTCCTTACTCACTTTTCTTTAATTTAGCAGCAATATGTTTGTACGCGTCAATGGCAAATAATATCGGCCAAATTAAAGACCGGTTCGCAGTCTTTAAAAATATGTCACGTTCTGTTGTAATATCATTTCTTTGTCTAGCAGGAAAAGCTTTTGCAACCAAAGTTGTAAGATGAGCAATTGCTGTGTAGGTTACAAAGTGACAGATTGATACACAAAGATAAAGCTCTATTGCTAAATAAACCAAGAGTGTTTCTAATTCCATTATTTTTTTCCTTGAATCTGTCTAAGCAGTTTCAATATGTCTTTGTCTGTAATCGTTGCTTTGTCATTATTTTTATTTTCATTGACAGCTTTGACTATTGTTTCTGATTCTTGCTTGCTAGCACGAGTCTTGCTATTGTTAACTGTAACTATTGGAGCTTCAACTAAAACAGCAGATGCAGTTGTCTTTTTACGCGGTTGTCTTACTACTGCTTCTGCTGTAACAGAAACTGATTTTTCAAAATTAGCTTTCATTTCCAAAGGTACAAATATTTTGTCATCAACAACGACTTCTAAATGTGTATCGTACAAGCCTTCTTTAAGAATATTCTTAAGTGAGGGAATGACAACAGAAATTTCTCCTTGACCAGCGGAAGCACCCTTAAAAACAAAATCCATTTCTGGTCCTTCTACAACAAATCTAGATGACGCAGTTCCGGGTCTGTTACCATCAACGTTAACTTTAAATTTTAACTCATTTTCTTCGTCTAGCATCAAATCAACGGGTCTCATGTTTTATTCTCCTAATCTTTTTTAATTTTTAGTTTAGATATCCAAACTTTAAATATATTTTCCTTTCTATATTCTACACTCTGAGGTTGTGCTGTAACATTTATATTTTCGCCTTCTTTGGCTTTATATGTTACGGTATTAATTATGGGTTTGATCAATTCTTTTCCATTAGCTTCGATTAGCATTGCCGATATTTTTATTTGCTCGATCTTTTCATTGATCTTTTTCTCTAACTTACCTTTAGCACTTCTACCATGACGAACAACTGCGCGCGCTATTTGAGTAGCTGTAGAAATAGGTAAGAATCCAGCTGATACTAAAGCTGGACGAGGTCCCAAACCTCTTGTTATTAAAGGTGAAGGCAAACCCATTAATTCACCTTAGTTCTATGAAATACCTCTTCAAAAGATAAATTTTCATTGCGATCTTTTAAATTATAACGAATGAGTTCAGTCGTATTATCAGGTGCGTAAAAAACCATTTGTTTTGTTGATTCTTCTATTTTCCAGCGACCGTCAGTCAAATAACGTGTATATCTTGTGTCAACAGCATTACTAATTTCTTCAGCAGCAAATACACTAGTGCTCTGTCTATCCCAGATAACAGACCCACTAAAGTGTGTGTCAATAGACACACTAGCACCGTAAATTCCGGATCCGTTGCTTAATTCAAAAACACCTGAATTTGTTCTAGGTAACGACTCAGTGCCCAAAGTATTTACCAAACGGTAGCCAATGCTTCCCGAAACACCTGAATTTGCTGCGCCTAAATTAGCTGTTAGAAATAAAGATATATTTGCCATTAGATATCTTCCACTTCGACAACTGTTTCAAACACATCTTCTTTAATTTCTTCTTGCCCATGGAATTCTTGTGATTCTTCCATTTCTGTTTTGATATTCCTAACGTCTCTTAAACTAACAGGATGTTCTCCGGATGATCTTTTTTGAGGATCTTCTCCAGCAGCAATTTTTGCTTTAATCTCTTCTTCTTTTTCAAATTTTTCAATAAGTGTAGAAATTGAGCTAAATCTAACGATTGCTGCATCTTGTTGCTTAAGAAACTGATTTAAAAAAGTTCGCAAAGAAAACAGACCCTTGATAAAATGTTCTCTTTGATCAACTTCACTTTCATTACTAGTTGATTCTAAAATTAAATTATCTATGAATGAAACAGCTTGCGTTACAATGTTTCTTGATTGAGCATTAATTGCTTTGAAAGATTCTTCTGAATCTTTTGACTGCTTTTCAATAAAATCTCTCATATTTAAAACCTCGTTTTTAAAATAAATATCATGATCTATTTTAAATAAAAAAAGGGAGAGGTAAAACCTCTCCCTGAAAAATAAATTTTCTAAACGAATCTATCTAAGATTATGCTCTCATGATAACAGTAACGATATCATCAGCTTCAAGTGCGAAACCGAACTTGACTAAAGATGCGGTATCAGTTGACATGTCAAGCTTAAAATCAGCTGTAGAAGCAACATTACCTACATAAGTGCTAAATGCACCTGCAGTAAGATCTGGCTTCATCAATTGACCGTTAACATATACATCGAGAATGTGAACAGCACGTGCTAATGTAATAGCAGAAAGATCAACAGTTGTTGACAAACTAGTATTTGCTGAAACAGCGCCATCTTCGATGATGTATTTCTTAGAGCTTGCCTGTGCAGGGGCTTTCCAAGAAAGATTACCTGAAGCATCAGAAACCAATGCTGAATCTGCAATTGAAGCATCTGCAGCTGGAAGAACCCAAATTTGATCAGCAGCAAGTGCTGGAGCTTCGAAACCAACATAGTTTGCACCTTCGTAGAAGCGCAACTCTTTGTTTGATCCATCAAGGTGAAGATCACCAGAGATATAAGCATCACCGTTCATGTCGATTGTTGGAGCTGTGATTTCAAGCTCAACGTCAGCATCGATGTCCAACTGACCATCAGCAGAAGAGTTGATAGAAAGTGCATTGTCACGGAATTGAACTGGAATAGCAGCAGCAACCATGATTGCACTGTTCGCTGAATCAATTCTAAATGCTTCTGTTGTGACGTCATTAAAGAGGAATCTAGCTTCATCAGCAGCACCCATGTCTAAACCAAGTTCCAACTGTGCTGAGCTTTCAAAACCGATGACATCACCACCAGCTTTAATAGCAATCATATCTGCATTTTCAATTAGAAGTGCGTCAGTACCACCATAACGTCCTGCAGAAATAGCGATTTGAGCATTAGAATCTTCAACGTAGAAAGCGTCAGCTTCTACTGTACCATCGCCAGCATCCATGATGACATTTGAACCAACAAGAATCTGATCACCAGAGTATGTGAAGTTAGCATCATCTTTAAGCTCACCAGAAGCACCAGCAAGAACGATACGACCGTCAGTGAGATCAGAAACAGCAGCTGAATTCAAAACAGCACCGCCTGAAACGTCAAGTCCACCGTTTAGATCAGCATCACCAGCAATTTTAAGACCAGCAGAACCAGTAATAGCTGCAGCATTGATATCACCAGAGAATGTACCGTCAACACCAGAAACGTTACCAGAGAAAACACCGTTTACAGCATTGATGTCATCTGTAAGTGTGATTTCTTGTGCTTCAAGGTCAAGGATTTTAAGATCTGAATATGCATCTACAACAATTGTTGAATCGGTATTTGATGATGTTGTTCTCGCAAAAGCGAATTCATTCTCATTCTCATCCCAAAACATAACTGGGCTGTTTTCGCTGTCGATTTCCATGATAAGACCACGGTCACCAGCTGGAGCAGCTGAACCTGAACCGTTGTAAGCAAGTGCGATAATCGCATCTTCAACAGAAAGATTAGCTGTGTCGATAGAAGTAACTGTACCATTGATGTCTAAGTTACCAGCAACAGTCATGTTTCCAGAGAAAACACCATTTCTTGCATCGATATCACCAACTGCAGTAAGGTCACCAGAGATATTGATAGAATCAGTACCTGCTGAATTTCCACTGATTGTAAGTGTGTCAGTCGCAAAAACCATGGTAGCAGAATCTTCAAGTGCACCATTTACACCAGCAAATGTTACTCGAGTCGCGGTAAGGTCAGCGATCTCTGCTGAAGCAGCTTTAAGATCAGAACCATCCCATGTTAAGTTTGCAGAATCTTCAAGTTCGCCAGCGGTGCCAGCAAATGTTACTCGACCTGAGGTAAGGTCAGAAATTTTAGCAGATGCTGCAACAAGACCAGAAACGTCATATGTGATGTTGGCACTATCAGTTAACTCACCAGAAGTACCAGCAAGTACGACACGGTTAGCAGTAAGGTCAGCAACTGCTGCAGAAGCAAAAGAACCGGTACCGTAATAATTTTGAGCATGTACTTCAGCATATGCAAGTGCAGCTGAACCTAAATCATGAGTGTCTCCAGCAATTGGAAGCATGTCAGAATCTAAGCGACCAGTCATTGTGATAGAATCAGTAACTGCATCACCTAGATCAACATCACCGTCTGCTTTGAAAAGTCCATCAACTTCGACGCTTGAATCAAAAATAGCAGCTTCGTCAACACTTAAAGTACCGCGAATGTCTGTTGCTTCACCTGCTGCAGCAAGAGATACTGCACCAGAAATATCTGCAGAGCTGTTAACATCTAAGTCACCAGCAAGTTGTAATCCATCTGAACCAGTAAGACCTTGTGAAAATTGACCAGCAGCTTGTGCATGGTAGTTAGCTGCACCTGTAATACGCTTGATAGCAGATGCAACGTGATCCATTACGCCTTGTAATGAATCTTCATTAATAGCAGCAGCAGCAGTTTGTGCTGAGCTGAGAGACCCTGTTAATTGTTGAAGTCTCATTTGTGAACGTGAAGCCATTTGTTCCTCCGTTGTTTAAGAATATGGCAAATAAAAAATACTGTAAAACCCACTGTGGATATATACAGTCTCAACTATAACTCAATCGTTAAACGTGGTGCTTAAAAGCACAAAAGCAACGGATATCAACTTCAAAACTAACTATACAAACTTAACAAAACTTACTAAAAATTTTTTATAAATTACATTTTGTTACAATTAAGTGCCAAAAAATAATTTATAATCATCATTAACTATAAATGCCTCTATGCTTTGTACAGTACGTTTTTTAAATTTTTCATATGTGCATCAAATTTTGCTGATTCACTGTTCACATACTCGACTGCGTATGAATTTCCTAGGCTGTCCGGATCATCAAAAACAAATTTAAAACGGCCAGTTCTTTCACGTTCTCCTTTTATTAAACGTAAACCCTTCATCATTACGTAAGATGCTATTGCGATGTCACTTGTTTCAAACATTTTTTTTCCTATTTCTTTATTGTAATTATCTATCAAATCTCAACTATACCTGAACTAAACCACGTAATTTGCTAATATCACACTATTCTCCGGGGGAATAGAGCTTGACGCAAAGTAAATATCACTTCCGGTCACAGAAAAATCATGAAAACTTAGTTTTCCAGCAATTAATTGCATCTGACCATTTACATAAACTGTCACATCATTTATATCGAAAGGTGTCTGGTCTAAAGCAAAATGAGTATTTGTTCCGTCAACAGAACCACTCAGCAACTCATTGTAAACCGTCTCTCTTCCTGCGTTTGAAGATCCAGCAGAACCACTTTCTGCTACAACAACTGTCACAATATCGTCAGTTACTAAATCAAAGCCAAATGCAATTGAACTTGATGATGCTAATGTAAAGTCAACAAGGTTTGAAGACACCTCTGCAGATGTTCCTGACCTTAACAACTGACCATTTATAAATATATCAATGTAACTTTTATCATATCCACCCGTGACAAAATTAACAGTACTTACTGTAAATTCATTTCCAGCTGTCACATCAGAGGTCACATCAAAAACACTCTTGAATCTTATACCACCTGTACCAGAGCTTGACCCAACAACGCCAGATGAACCAGCATTATCTAAAACGACCTGACGTAACATCTTACCCGTATAAGCAAAACAACGAGCGAAAGCTGGAACCTTATTAGCGTCATAATCCTGAATAAATAATACGCCATTGTAATAATCTAAATTCCAGTCAATATTATCTAGCAACGGAATTTCATCACCAGGAAGTCCGCTACCGTTATCCTTGTAAAGTTTAATAATGTAAGGGTTGGGAACTGCTTGTGAAAAGTTAGGAGGAACTATCTGTATGTTTCCTAATGTTTCGTGAACAATTTGATTATTTCTAAAATAATCTGAGCCTGCATTGGGATTGCTCGATGATACAACATAGTCGGATGGTAATCTTAATTTATAAGCGTGAGGTCCTGCTGCCTGCAAAGATTCATTTGTGTCTGATCCTGAACCACCACTCGTATCATTAGCATCATATGTCGTACCAGTAATAACGTCTAAATTGAATTGAATATATTCAACAGTATCAATCCCGCCAACACCTTGCATTAAGTACAGAGTTCTAGACGGGTCTTCAGGTAAGGGTTCGCCGAAAATAGTATTAGCAGATAATTGTACCGCTGAACCGATTAATTCTTCACCATCAATCTTTAGGTTCGAAGTATGTGCTTTACCAAGTAACTTCTTTTGAGCGAAATAGGTAGCTGAAATATTTGTTTTTCCGGCCATCTTAACTCCAAACTACCTGAATTCTTGATAAGCTGCCTGTCCAATCTTCTGACGATTGGATTCTCACAACAATATATTCTCCTGCAGAAGATGCTGTTCCATCAGCTGTCACTCCGTTGAATGTGCATATGTTTGTTGCAGGATTTCCAGCAACTGTTGCAGCTAAGTTTCCTGATAGGCCACCATCACCTTCTTGAATGTTACCACTTCCTGCAGAAGGTCGACCCATATCTAAAAATCCGCATTTACCCGGGACCTTCACGTCAACGTGTATATTCTTGTTAGCACCTAAAGTCCCAGAATATAAACCTGATCGACCCACAATTGTTGCGTCACCCGTTAATTTAATTGTAACATTTGGTTTGTCTGCTGTCGTATTGTTCTTAAACGCTCGATAAAACTCACGTGTTCCATTCGACAGTGCACTGTAATTAGGATTCCCGTAAGGTGACTGAATAGTTCCACCTTCTTGAACATTTCTAAAGTCACCATTTTCATCAACAGCGCTTGGTGATATTAATTCCTGTTTAAAGTATAACAGTCCAGTGCTGTGATCTGCATAGTTTATTGTATCGTCCATGGAATACTCAGAATTCCACTCATTAGAAGTACTAGTCACATCAGACTGAGCGTTATATGATCCGGATACTAAACGATAAGATTCGTCTAAGAAATATTCGTTATAATTTATGTCGCTTGATAAACCACCCGAGTATCCAGAGAATAACAAGAATTTTGATTTACTCACTAGAGGTGAAACAATATTCCCTTTTATTGGATGCATAATCTGGAGTTCCATGCTTGCTGTATGATTATCAGAAGGATATGATGTTGTTTGACTAAACCTTAAAGAAGCAGTTACAAAAATCGGCAAAGTCTCAGGGCTAGAAACATCAGTTCTTAATGGAGGTAACGGTACAGAAGAGCTTAATGTATCTGATGATTGCACAATTCCGGAACCACTAACAATTAAAGTTCTGGGTTCCATATTAACTCTGTCTTTAATTAGAACTGCAGACGTTACACCTGAATATACTTTATTATAAGCGTTCTGAACTTCACCTGTAAAACTACCAGAGCATTGCGTGAAGTACTTAACACCACTCAAATAATAAAAAGAGTGTCCTTCAAAGTTAGAAAGTGCAGAATTGACATGAGTTACAACAGTTGAGTCATCATCATTAACCCACTCAACATAATTTGTCTCTCTCTCACCCCAGCTTCCAGAATGAATTACACGAACATAATTCAAACCGTTTCTTTGATCGTTAGGTCCAACTTGGTATCTGGCTGTTCGATATATCTCTGTCCAGTCAGGAACGTTGTTTCCAGAATATTTTCCAACATCCCACAGTGATACAAAATAAAAACCTGTATCATTAGAATCAGTATAAGTTCCGAAACCGGATCCAGGATTACCGCTACCTATATTCTGAGTCACTTCTGTAATACTTAAATTATAAACTATATTACCGTTAACCTCTAACTTTAAAGTTCCCTGGTTTCCTTCTGAGAATGCGTTGGCAACATAATTTGGTGCAGAGCTCCCAACGTGAGGATTTAAAAGTCCTGAATGTGTGAGTGAACCATCAAAAACGCCTAACACGTTTCCGTTTTTAGTATATGTGTCATTAACATCGTATGAAGGATGTGAACCAATAGATGAAACTGAGGTGTATCCCGACACTGGGTTTGAAGCGCCAAAAGATAATCTAATGTCAGATGATCTAGATTGTGCACCATCAATCTGAGTTAGATCTGGAACTGGATTTAGTGTTCCTTCTCCAGCACCAAACTCAACTTCAATCTCGCTTAATGTCCCTGTCCAAGTTGCATCAGCTTCAATTTTCAGGACGATATAATCATCAGTTCCGATTTCAACTGTACCAAAACTGTAGAAATTAGTCCTCGTACCAGATATTGTAGCACTATTACTTGCAACATAACAACCCTCATAATCGTTAACTGTGTTATACACGAAAGCTTTTGATATGTCTAACCAACCTGTTTGATTAGTACCATTATTTGGAAGTTTTGCATATATGCTAACACGATTTCCAGATAATGAATAGTTTCCATTTGCAATTGCAAAAGAACCAACAAAAGTAATCTTAAAATCTCTGACGGACGAACCAGTATTTTGAAACTTTCGATAATAAGTTCTCAAATCGGTCGTCAACCCAGAATAGTCAGGATTTCCATCAGGTGCAAAAGCTATAGAACCTGAATCAGCTGTATTTCTATAATCGCCGCTCAAATAAGCAGTTGGAACTAAAAGATCTCCACTTAATACTTGTAAACCATCAGAATGACCAGGCCAGTTATTTACGTAAAAAGATTGCGTGGTCATATGAATTGAACTATTCCAAACAGAATCAATACTTGTTACATCATTCTGACTATTATAACTACCAGATCTTATCCGATATGACTCGTGACGAAATGTTTCTCTTAAGTTTGTTGCATTATCTGGTAAGTTGTAAAGTAGAAAACCACCGCCGCTAGCAACTGTTGATGTAATCAAACCCTTTAAAGAATGTGTGAGCTCTGCGGTTGTTGAAAAGCTTTGATTGAGCATTAACTGATTAGAATCGCCAACTGCAGTGTTAACGGTTATTACCTTTGTCTCATCTTCGCCCGGTCCAATATCATCAGGGGTAATCGTAGAAGGTGCTGTAGCATTTGTTGATACAAAAGATATCGTACTACCATGAATATTTTTATAGAAATTATCAACATCAAAAGAAATAGAAGCATCAAAATCAGATAAAAATTTAATTCCTGATACACTTACACCTTCTGTTACATTAATATTTGAAGTAGCATTAGAAACACCCATCGGATCTGTGTTTGTGTCATTTACCCATTCAATATAGTTTGTTGCTGTTTGCCCTGCACCGATAGTATGTAAAACTCTAACATAATTCCACCCAGAACGTTGATCTGCTGTGGAAACTCTAAAGTTAGCAGTCCTATGTTTGATCGAATCAAAGACGACGCCATTCGAATCAACAGCATCACCTGTCACAGACACATTGTAAAATCCAGAACCATTACTACCCGTAGATATTCCCGTTCCATTACCTGGTGTTCCCGCACCTGTCAAAGAAGTTAGGTCGACAGTGTGAATAACTGTTCCATTCAATTCTAGTTTTAAAATCCCTAGATTACCACTTCCGAATGCGTCTGCTGGATAGTTTGGTGATGCTGAAGCGATATCTTCGTTTAACTTTCCTTCAATAACTTGCGTACCATCAAAAATACCACGTCTAAGATTGTTACTATCGGATTGAATATCATAAGTTCCATTGACATCAACTGCAGAAAATCCCGCCCCAGTTCCAACATTTGAAAAATTAGTAATTGTGTTTGAAGTGCCGAAAGATAGCTTTCCTTCTAAACCTGATGTATTTGTAGAAATATCATCAAGTGCTGGTGCTGGTGAAGGTGCCAAAACACTTAATATTTGATTCAGTCTATCAATCGCATCAGCAATTGTTGTTGTCGACGTGAAGTCTCCAAACAAACCATCTGTGTAAGTTCCGTCTGATGGAGTTCCTATTGTTGTTCCAGCTCCGCCAACTGCTGCAATTGTGTAGTCACCATTAGAGCTAGACGTAATGTCAACATTCGCACCGGCAATTATTCTTCCAGGCTTGAACGATCCATGCTCACCTGAAACCTGAATTGTCCCTGCAGAGCCTGACGACTCTGTGACCCTAAATGCTGTCATAATACTTTAACTCTACTTAACTTAACTTAACTTTATTTTATTATATTCTATAAAAAAAGCAAATAAAACTTTATTTTATTTGATTCAATAGATTCTGTATGTCTAAACCCGCACAATCAATCTTGTTTCTTGTTAAATGATAATGACTTACAAACCCATTAAATCTATTCGCAGCAGCTGCAGAAGAAACTTTTGTAAGTGTGTTTCCGTTATCATCCGTTGGACATTTCAAATCAATACCCAGTCCTTTGTGTATTGCTTCATATAACGCTGTCAATGCTTGAATTTGAATATCATAGAATCCTAAGAATGGTTCTAACTTACTACCTTGACATTCTACGCCTTCCATCACTGGTCGTTCTCCAAAGCCTTTTCTTACGTACCAATCTTGATATCTCGTGTAATATGCATTACTTATTTCAACGCCGATACTATTTGTATTATGCTTTCCTGCATGATACGCAATGTGGTTTGTATCAAGCAATTGATAGATTGTACCATCGTTGTCAATACAAAAATGAACTGACAGTCCTCTTTTGCCTAGAACTTTTGCACACGATTCTGAAGTTAGACAAGCATCCCAGTGTGTAACAAAAAGATTAGGCTTTCTATCATTCCCTTGTGCCCTATATTTTCCTGATGTTTTAAGACCATCGCCATCAGACCATAATACAACTTTTTTCCAGTTAATGGGCATAAAATTACCTTTATGCACGATATAAGCGGCATCTTTTTCTTTAGCTTTGTAGGGGACATAATCATCAATATTTGATTCTCTTTCAGCATAAATTCTTCGGTAAGTTGTGGGTCCACACATACCGTCGGCTTTAAGACCTAACTTCTTCTGCCATAGAGAAATCTTTTTTACCAAATCATCATCAAAATCATCAGCTCCGAACCAGCTAGGATTCCATCCTAATTTTGCTGCTGATCCTTCATTATAAAAAACTTTGTCTACTGCCATTGTACATACCTCTTCAAAGACTCTCTAATTAATGATCTTAGTTTGGTTTCAGATAGAGACTGTGTGAATTTTGATTTAAACATGTTGTCTAATGCAGGGTCATAAAATCCCATTGCTTCTTCAAAAGCATCTGGTGAAGAGTTAGCTAAAAATGCTCTTAAGTTTGTACCCGAACTTTCATTACCGTCAGGTAGAGAATGTTCCATGTGTGGCGCAATTGCAAGGTAACCATGCTTAGACCCAGGTTCTAAATCAGCATTTTCATCAAAATTCTGAAAGTAAGTGGGCCCAGGATTAGGATTACGTTTAGTAGGTTTTTTCATTCCTACTCTAAACCTTGGATTCTCTGCCATGTCTTTTGCACCAACGATATAAACATAAACTGCATTATCTGGTGTGATACCTCTTGCATTTAAAATTTGAGGAATATTTTTCCAAGTTGCTGCTGCATAAGGAATTCTTTCATTGACAAATTTATCATCAGGTACACCATGTGAAGTGGCAACCATTTTCTTTTCTAAAAAGTTTAATGGCGACTTAGGAGGGTCAACTTTATCAGAAGAAACAATAAATACATTATCTGTTCCAAAAGTTTGTGTTGCCCAATCATATGTCATTTTATGATGACGTCCCATTGGTTGAAACCTTCCAGCATAAAAAGCGATTACTGGCATTCCACTAATATTCATTTTAAATTCTCCTTAACACGTTGTTGTAATAAATAAACATAACCTTCAAGTTGATTACAATATGCACTCAAAAAGTCATCAAAACCTAAAGAAAGTATCTCAGCTGATTCTAGTTCTTTGAAAAATATTTCTGTATTTTTTATATGTGAATTAATTAATTGTAATGCTGTCGAAGCTATCATCAAAGCATCTTTGTTAGATATCGTAGGAATCACTTGCATTTTGCTAGCAACTGCATGTGCAATCTTAATGGGACAAACAATATCTTCATCATTTGTAATCCCTAAAACTTTTTCTGTAATCCCATCTAAACTATCAGCTAACTCCCCGTAGATCTTTCCATAAAGATTTACGTGATCGCCTGAAAAGCTTGATCCTTTTGATAAAATATGTGCAGAATGAAACCAATCATACATTGTTTTCACACAAGCAACATAGTCAGACATTAAATCATCTAAGTGATGCATATTCACCTCATATAATACTAATAACTATTCAGACAAAATAAAAAAAGCCCGCAATGCGGGCTTTATCAAGAGAAAAGTTAAAGATTAAGAAATTTCCATTTTAACTGTTACTTTCATATTAAGTTTAGGTAACCTTAAATGATTTGCCATGTTCAGTTTAAGTGCTTCGTCAGCTTCAATAAACCAGTCTGCCCGTGATTTTTCTTGAACTTTATCCCAAAAGAAACGATCGTGGTGTCCGGTGTTTCTCGCCATCATAGTATAAATTTTTTCATTTAAACGATCAGCTTCTTCTACTGATGATTTCATTTCTTCAACTTTACCCAATGCGCCGGCTGAAACATCATGAATCATCAGCGTAGCATTAGGATCCATGTATCTTAATCCTTCTGCTCCAAAAGAAAATAAAACGGCGCCGCAAGACATTGCTTTACCCTCTATTATTGTTGCGACTGGAATTTCTGCTTGTCTAATTGCACTAATCATCGACATAAGTGAATAGACTTGCCCGCCGTAGCTATCAATAACAATAGGGATAATTGGTTGCCCAGTGTTTTGAGCCAATGCCATCTTGCCAATAAATTCTTTTGCACTATCCTCATCAAACTTATTGACTCGAATTATTACTGGATTGTGTCGTAGTTCTAATTCTTTAATCATTGGAGAAACTGTTGATTTCCAAAGCATATGTTTTCCTTTTGCAAATTGTTATTAATTAACTATTATATTGTAACACGAATATTCTTGAATTTACACATAAAAAAGGGCCTGCATTAGCAGGCCCAATGGCATTCAAGGGGTTTTATTTTTATCCACACTTTCCGTAACCGCACGAAGCACATGTTACACAACCTTCTTGATATATTAAGCTACCTTCAACTTCGCAGCTTGGGCAGTCTTTATCACTCGCTGATGTACCATCAACAATATAATTTTTAAGACATCTTGCAACGACCTTAGAAAACGAAAACAAGTCAGAGGCTTTATCTTTTTGCATCTGTTCAACCAAGAATTGTACTGGAACACCATGGCGCAACGATGTTGATATTACTCTTGTATAACCAGCATGATTTGGATTATCAAAGACGCTCACAACATCTTTAACAACGAGTGTCTCATCTTCTTCACCAACTACTAAATCATACTTGCTATTTTGTGTTTTAAAAACTCTTTTTGTTAATTGACCTTTCTTATACTTTCGAGGAATTTCGATTTGTTGTGCTTCACCACCAATTACTTCGTAAGGTTTTCCATCTAAGAGTCCTACCAAAACAATCCATTTTTGTCCCTTAACTGAAGTATGATGAATATCACAATCCAAAACTTCCGGTCGCTTGGGTGCGTGTCTTTCAACAATTGCAGGTGTTGTCGAATCTTCTTGATCTTCTTCAGTAGAAATAAGAACACCAGAACGTGAACCATCACGATAAACTGTTACGCCTTTACAACCAAGTTCCCATCCCATCATGTAGATATCTTTAACAGTTTTAACATCAACATCTGCAGGTAAATTTGTTGTATTAGATATAGCATGGCAAATCCATTTCTGTGCAACAGATTGTAGTTTAACTTTAGCTCTCCAGTCAATTTCATTTGCAGTAGCTTCTGAGTAAGGACTGTGAGATACTGCTATGTTAATATCATCTGATTCCCAATCACAGTCTGAATCAGTAGAATCCATCCACTCTTTGAATTTGTGATGGTAGACTTTAAATTCTGTCCATTTATCACCCACATCATCAACAAACATCACTGCTTCGTTATTTTGAACTTTCTTTCTTCTAGTATAATAAAGCATAAAAGCCGGTTCAATACCTGATGTTGTCTGTGTTAGACAAGAAACAGAACCTGCAGGTGCTGTTGTTGTGTTAGCAATGTTTCGTCTTCCGTATCTTTTATAATCTTCAATGACTTCAGGCAGTAATTCACTCAAAACGCGATCAATAAAGTGATGATTTCTTTCTGTATCTAAATCCCAAATTGGAAAAGCCCCACGTTCTTTAGCTAATTGAATAGACTCTTCATATGAAGCCAAAGACAACCACTTGTAAATTTCTTCAGTTGTTCGAATCGAATCATCAGAACCATATCTTTGACCCAACATAGCAAGCGCGTCACCTAATCCAGTAATACCCAAACCAGTTCTTCTACCGTTTGTTGCAACTTGTCGAATATTATTCCACAGTGATCTTTCATAATATTTTACTTCATCATTTTCAGGATCATTGTCAATCTTAGTAAGAATTTTATCAATCTGCTCAATTTCTAAATCAATCATATCGTCCATTAAACGTTGTGCTTTTTTAGAAATCGTTCTAAAATGTGCATAATCAAATTCAGCTTCAGATGTCCAAGCATTTTTAACAAAAGACGTTAAATTAACCAACATTAATCTACAACTATCATAAGGTGACAAGATAATTTCACCACAAGGATTGGTCGATACACTGCCAAAACCCTTGTCAGAATAAGCATCTGATGGAGTCATTCTCGTAGCTGTATCCCAAAACAAAACGCCTGGTTCTGCTGAAGCGTGAGCACCTTCAATTAGTGCATCCCAAACTTCACTAGCTGATACCTGTTTTTCAACTTCAGGATATCCGCCGCCTTCTGCGATTGATTCTACAGGCCATCGTTGTTGATACTCATCTCCATTCTTAACAGCATTCATAAACTCATCAGTTACACGAACAGAAATATTTGCACCTGTCACACGAGTTAGGTCTCGCTTGATCTTTATAAAGTCCATTATCTGTGGATGATGAACTGAGATAGAAAGCATTAATGCACCACGCCTTCCGCCTTGTGCAACTTCTCGACACGAATTAGAGAAGCGATCTAAAAATACTTCAATACCATCTGTGGTTTTAGCTGCGTTAGAAGTAAACATACCTTTTGGACGAATAGTAGAAACATCAAAACCAACGCCACCTCTTCGCTTCATAATCTGCACTTGTTCTTGATCTGTTTTTAATATGCCTGCATATGAATCTGCAGGTGCTTCAATAACAAAACAGTTTGAAAGTGATTGTATTTTTGCTTCATTTCCGATTCCACTCATCGGAGAACCTTGTGGTACGATATATTTAAAATCTTTAAAAAGATTATAAATCTCCTCGTAATGCATTGAATTATCGTATTTCGCTTCAATACTTGCAAATTCTGACGCTAGCCTAACATGCATATCATCTGGCGTTAATTCCAAATATTTTCCTTCTGAATCTTGTAATGCATACTTTCCTGCAAAAACACTTGCAGCTAACTCGTCTCCATTAAAATACTTTAATGACGATTGATATACTTTTTCATAATTATATGACATAATCTTTCCCTTTAAGTGATAATGATAATAACTCAGTTGTCAAAAAATTAAAACAACATTTAATCGTCGCTTCTAATTTCTTTCCATTTTTGTTTGAGCATTTGTTTCAAGTCGTGATTATGAGTTTCAACAGCATCTTTCAACGTCATTTCACTTGCATCTTCTAAAATTGTTAGTTTAGACATTGCTGTGTTAATTCTTACTGGATACAATATACCATCTTTTCCTGCACGATTTTTTGCGACAAATAGTCGACCAAATCCAGATGATTTTTCTGTAGGTTTTCTTGAAAGGCTTAAAACAACGTCTGCAACTTGTGCTTTTCCATATGCTTCAGACATGTTTTCCAGCCCAACTATATCTGATTTAGCTGCTTCACGATTTGCTTGTGATGCAGTCCAGATAGGTATACTCATTTCCATTGCAAGGTTTCTCAACTCTTCATATATCAATTTAAGTTCATGACGTAGTGAATCAAACTGTCTGCTTGATCTCATAATGTCGGCATAGTCGATAACTATTAATGAGGGCTTTATACCTCGCATGGAAAGTTTCTCCAAATGATTTCTAATTGTTGTAACTGTAGCTGCACCTGTTGGATACTCTTTAATAATTAGGCGGCCGTACTCTCCACTTTCGTATTTTTCTAATACTTTATCTTTGTGTTCTCTAATTTCTGAAGAGTTTATGTCACACAGATTACTGTCGTATCTAATTCCTACTTGCGTCTCTGATAATTCAAATGTGTAGTGGACAACGTCCTTGCCACGTCGCAAAGCTTCACTTCCAACGTGCACTAAGAAATGAGATTTACCCACACCTGTTGGTGCAACAATAACGCCAATTTCACCTCTGCCTAACCCACCGTTTAATATATCCCTACTATCAATAGGACCTAATCCAGTTGGACATGTTATTCGATTGATTTTTGCAAATCGTGCTTCATAATCCTCAAAAAAGTCGTGACCAAATGTAGAGGGTTGTCCTTTAGATAGTGCATCTTTCATGAGGAAGATAACTTGATCATACTTTTCAGCTGCAATTGCTTTAACTGACTCTTCCAAAGCTTGTTTGAGCGCTTGTTTTTTACAAAAGTCAAGTGATTTATCTTTAACAAATTCCAAGTCACCCATGTGAGGTGATGCTTTAACACGATGAAGATACTCAACAATTTGGTCTCTAAGAATTGTGTCATTACCTTCTCGCAAGTCATCACGAATTATTGTTACTAGTAGTTGCAATGTCGGAAAATTCTTGTACTTTTGATAAAAAGCAAAGAAGCGATTTGTTAAGAATTGTAAATATTTGATATCAAAGTATTCAGGCGTCATTACTTCAATCATTTGAGCCGCCCAACGAGAGTCTAGAAGTAAAGATTGAAATATCTTTTCTTGAAAGTCTTTGCCGTAATGACTAAAGTAATTTGTTTGTGGGTTACTTTCCATTTGTATTGTTTTCCTTTTCAGTGTTTTTAATGTTTAAATTTTCAGTTTCTAAATTAAAAGTTTTAATATAACTTAAGAGTGCAGATATCTTGTATACATTTGTAGACTTTTCAAAAATATCCTCATTCATAGAGTAGTGATTATCAATGCCTACACTATTAATTTTTTTTAATAATTCTTCGCAAGATTTAGATATCATTTCGACATTCATCTTTAATTCTTTCACTAAAATAACTTCTAGTTCAAGTTTATTCATATGCAGCTCTTAATAATTTAAAGTTAATAAAACCGCGATCAATGTGCAAGTTATTAATCCCTTGCTTTAATAATAACCTCATTGCTCCCATTTTATCAAAAGACAATTCACTATTTTCCAATTTATACTTTAACTTTTCAATTTGTTCATGACTAATATTTTGTGTGTCTAAGTAAGCCAAGCGCCAGTTCCTCCTTATTAACGTCTCGTTAACGAGAATGTTATTAAAGAGCTTCTTTTTGCTTTCTTGTGTTTTCATACGTGTGTCTTCAAAGAATTCATCCATTGCATAATCAGAGTCATTTATAAACTTTTCATAATTTTTTGAAAGACTTTTAAAACCTACACCCTTAACACCTTTGATATTATCTGAGTTATCACCCACAACTGCTTTAGCGAGACAAAAATTATTCGGATGAATATTATAACGCTCAATGACTTGCTCAGTCTGTACCAGTGCTTTTAAAGTTGGCGACCATATTCTAGTTTTTTCATTGACAAGCTGATAAAAGTCGTGATCTGCAGAAAGTATTAGTTTAATATCATCTTTTCTAAGATATCGACAGATAAAGCCTATAGCATCATCAGCTTCACAGTCAGACACATAAACTTGTTTGATAGGTGTAAAAGAAAACATTTTAACAATCAATCTTATTTGATAATCTCTATTTTGAATAGTATCAGGAATTTCTTCTCTACTATAGTATCGATTAAGACGCTGGGGTCTTTTACCCTTTTTATAATTTGAATCAATCGCTCTCTTTTTTATTGAACCACCACCTTCCCAGACAACTATAACTTCTTCAGCACCTAATCTTTCTATCATATTGACAACTGAATAGAAAAATCCCACAAAGCCACCAATCTGTTCGCCGTTTGATGACATTGCGGGATGTGCTGCATAGTGTCTGATAAAGAGGTTGTAACCATCTACAATCAGAACTTTTTTCATTTATACCTCAGGATCAAATATATCTTCAGAACCTAATTCTTCTGACAGTGTTTTTATTTCTTCGTAAGACTCTGGATTGATGTCTAAAGAACTATTACTAGAAATTACTTTTGTCATTGCTTTGTCTAATAACATAGTGATATAAGGTCCCATTTCTTTATCATTAATGATTTCGTGAAAATCACTTTTTCTAAATTTCTTTTCAACAATTACGTCACCTGTTTCTGTATCATAAACTGTAAGTTCTTTCCAACCTCCAGTTCCTGTCACACTTATACCATAATTGTCAACTACATCTTCACCATGGCGTCTTAAGATATCAAACACCTCTTCATGCTCTACAATACCTTTTCCGAAATGAATTTGAAAATTAACTTTTCTAAAAGGAGGTGAAACCTTATTTTTAATTGTTTTTGCTGATACATTAATACCTATAACATCATCACCGTCTTTAATTTGAGAACCAGCGCCTAGCTTGATTCTAATAGAAGCATGAAATGGTATTGCTCGTCCTCCAGGTGTTGTATCCGGATCGCCGTATAATACACCAATTTTTGTTCTTACTTGATTCAAAATAACGAATAAAGAATTTGTCTGTCCAATAACACCAGTGATCTTTCTCATTCCTTTAGAAATAGCTCGTGCTTGAAGTCCTATTGACTCTTTGTCGTAATTACCTAGTAATTCAGCCTTAGGTGAAGATGCAGCAACGGAGTCCCAAATAATTGTAATGGGCACATCTTTATCTAATGCTTTTGCCTTAAGAATTGTTTTTTCAGCTATTTCTAATACTTCTTCTGTACAATGTGTATCAACATAAACAAAACGTTTTGAAACATCAACACCTAAAGCAGCTAAATTCTCAACTGAAGTAGCATTTTCAGTATCAATATAAACAATAATACCACCCATGTGTTGCGTACTTCTTGCAATCTGAGTAGCAATATGTGATTTACCAATACTAGGAGGGCCAAATATTTCTACGATTCTACCTTCAGGTAATCCCCCACCTTTTCTATTAGCACAAATATAATCAAGAAGCATGCTTCCTGTACTAACCCATCGTTTAACAACTGTAGGTGCTTCATCTTCAGCTAAATTATAAGCTACTCTTGAGCCTTGTTCTTTGTTTAAAGATTTAATTAAGTCTGATGTGAAATCGTCTTTGTTGCTTGTAAATTCAACCTTACTTTTCTTTTTTCTTGCCATATCTGCTCCTGTTCTATCACAGTTTAATCTTATTAAAGATTTTATCCATTTACAAAAAAGGGGCTCAAAGAGCCCCTTCAAATACAAAAAGAAACAAATTACATCAAGTCAGCAAAAGCGTCATCTATATTGTCATATTTCTTACCACCACCGCCAGATGGCTTAGTTGGCTTGTCATTTGAACTACTGCTGGTACCCCAATCAGATCCAGTATCGTCAGCATCATCATCATCAGAACCGTTTAGCCAATTATTAATAATATCACTTAGTTCTTCGTATGTTTTGCATGTGTACATAGCAGCAACATCAGGAATGTTTGTTGACCACTCTTTAATTTGACTATTATTAGAAGCAAGTGCAGTACTCTTTCCACGAGGTAGTACTTCAGTTTTTGCCCATTGCTGTCCAGGCTGCTTTGAACAGATTACTTTAATGTCACGACCTTCAAGTGGGTCAGTGATATCACCATAGTCTTCATCAAGCATCATACCAAGAAGCTTTTGATAAACTGTCTTTCCAAAACCCCAGATTTGTACCCCACGGTCTTCCTCACCACGTACAATACATGCTGCATAAATCCGCATGCTCGGGTAAAGCTTTTTAGCTAGCTCGTAAGACTCTTTCGAACCTTCATCCCGAAGTTTATTGATAAGTTCTTGAACAGGATCTTTTTGACCAAATTGAAACGGTGCAAGAAGAGAACGAGCGCCAGGAATATTGTAATAGAATTGAAGCTCTTTAAAAGGCTGTCCATCATTATCAGGGAAAGAAATAAGGCGAACAGTGTGTTCCTCACCTTCAGTTGGCTTCCACATTACGTTTCGGCTTTTATTGTTACCACTTAGTCGATCAAGTTTACGTTTAATAGCATCAAAGTCAATTGCCATTGTTTTTCTCCATATTATTTTATTGTTTAAATTGCAAAACTTATTAGCGTTGTTTGCATTAAGAATATTATAGAGTTTAACAGTGCTTTACAAAATTAATTTAAAATATTTTTAATTTCTTCTAAAATAATTTTTCTTAAATTCTCACGCGTTAGTTTAACAGCTTCTTCATTATAAATGTTCATTTTTTTATAAAATTCTTCAGGATTAGCCGGTGCTTGAAGACGTCCTGTGTAACCTGCAATTGCTCCAGCACCTGAAAATTCTGATATTTCATCTTCTTCACTTATTTCATCTGGTTCATCTAGCAAAAGATCTTCAGTGTTTTCGTCTTCTTCGAAAGTTGCGTTAAGCGGAACAGAAGATTTTCTAGAAAAAGTAGTATCTGCAGAACCGGGTGTACCATTGTAACCTGACATAGCTACAATTCCTGGTTTGTCAGCAGACATAGGCATGTTAAATGATCCAATTCCGCCCTTAAAAGGATTTACTCTTTCTTTAATTTTATTTTTACTCATAATTTTTACTCAAAGTCTTGACTGTAATCGGCGCATACAAATTCATTGTTTCTTCTTTTAATCGTTTAAGTGAAGTAAAAAAATCAACATATGATTTATCAACATCTATAATTATAGCATCGTGAATTAACGCAACTAAATTAAATTTTGATGGGTTTACTCTTTTTAAAAATTGTTCGTAAATTAAACAACTTAAGTCAGCTGATGATGACTGAATAAAATAATTAATTGGTGATTTGTTACTAAATAATTTTCTACCGTAAAAATTTTTAAAATAACCGTTTTCTTCAAATTCTTGATTAATGCGCTTTTCCATTTCATCAACTTTTAAGTACTTTTTAATCTCTTTTACTTGAAGTCTTGTCAATCCGGATACTTTACTAACTTTACTATCTGAACCACCATACAAAGAACTAATCACAGCTAATTTAACTTTTTTACGTTCAACGGTTCCATCAGTAATAACATTTTCTTTTATGTAGTCATAAACATCTTCTACTTCAATGTTGTGTGCAATTTTAAGATAGACACGTGGTTCTAAAGATTTGATGTCTATTTCTAGTACAGCACCTTCTTCAAACTTAGATGTTATTTTTTCTCTATCCTCTTTTTTACTTACAAGGTAATTAAAACCTGAATTGATTGTAGTTCTTCCCGTTATAGACTTTGTATGACAATATTCAGGTACATCTTCACCCAAGTATATCTTTTTAATTCTGTTTGAAAGTTCTAATCTCTGAGAGAATATTTTTGTTTCATAATCTGAATAATTTAATTCACTTATCTTTTCCACCAATTCTTTAAAATTAGATTTAATTAAATTATCGTTTAGAAGATAAGTCCAACGTACATTATCTTTCTTTGTTATATTTAAAGAATTAAGCAATTCAGAGTACTCTTTTCTATAATTCATAATATCTTTGATGTTATTTAGATTAAGAAAATTAGAAATAGAAATATTATAGAATTTAGTATTAATATACTCTTTAGTTGAAATATTATAAATAATGTCTTTATTAAAACCTGTGATATCTTTATTTAATAAGATATTCATTAACCACCTCACAGTTTAATGATAATGATTTTTTTGAATATTTACAATTATTTTTTATAATATTATTCTTAAGAATCCCTAGCTGACAATGCATCAGATATCTTCTTTTTAATAGAAGAGGTTTCACCCTGGCCAGTGTACGATAACGTCAAGGTTGTCGTAAATTCACCTTGTGATATTGAATGTGATACATTTCTTACGATGTAGATATTATCTAAAGATGTACCAGAATTAAAATCAACAAATAATTCAGAAGCATGTTGAATGCAAGGATTACCCAGACATGTTAAACTTACTTGCCCGGGAATAACGCTAACGTCGTCTTTAAAGTTGCTCTGTGCTTGATTTGTTTTTGCTTTAGTTTTGTCGGAAATAGAATTGATCAATAAAACATTACCAACTGCACCGCCTGGTTTAGCTGAAACACTTACAGATTTTACTGTTCCATTATTGGCGCCTAAAGTAATGTTTGCTATGTTTTGCTTTATTTTTTGCTTAATCTGTCTAGCACTTACACCTTGTTTTAAAGTTGTAGTTATTCTTTTATTACTTGTATTAGACACAGTCAGATTATCTATTTCTATGTCATTTTCAGTTGAACCGGTGCCCTTAATAGAATTACTAGTAGCGTAGTCTTGAATTATATTATTTAATCTTTCAGCAAACGGTGAAACAATTGACTCTTTATCATAGATGTGGATTCTACATATTGATTTTTGTCCAAATTGAGACTGTTCAGAGCCTGGTGAGATTACCGGTAAATTTTCAATATAATATTTGATAACAGGATTTTTAAATATTGCATCAGAAGATGGCCCACCGTCTGTAGAATATATTGATTCTAGACGATCTTCAATTGCGTCACTTAAACTTTCTCTTCTAGCTTTTGAATCGTCTAATATTTCTTGTTTTGCTTCGTCAAAAGCTGCTGCTTTTCTTTTCTTGACTTCATCGCTATCACTACCATCGATTTTAAATCTTTTATCTTCTTTTAAAGCTTTGATTTGCTCCACCTTTTGTTTTTGTATCTCAGCATCTGCTTCTATCTGATCTCTAATTCCGTAAACTATATAGTCATCTTTATTTATAATTTCTTTTCCTATCGTTGATATGAAGTTAGAAATTGACATATTGGGACTAGTCTGTATTTTTTTCTCCATTATCTCTCTAAAAGTAGATTTACTAATAGGGAATCCAGCTGTTGTATATCTTCTAGCATTACCTGCCTTAGCGTTCATAGGATAGAAAAACATTTGGACTTCATCAAATCGGCCTGTTCCTGCAAAAGACAAACCTACAAAACTCATCATAAGTTTCCCTAAGGAAACGTAAGCATCGGAAGGTAAATTATTTTGTTTATAACCGACCGAAGTAGAGTTTAAAAAAGGATCAGAGTAACGGGCTTCAGTATTGTTGTCAATAATTTCAGAGGAATCAACTGCTGTTGCAGCGTATACTTTACCCATAATTGACTCAACAGCAGTTTCTTTGTAATCTTGTTTTTGTGTCTCAGCATCTGCTTCTGATATACCACCCGGAAGATTTGCAGGATCTATCTCAATTAATTTAGCTAAATTTCTTAAAAATACAGCATCATCAATATTTTCGTTAGAATTGCCGGTGTTAAAACCCGAACTTTTCATTAATTCGCTAAAATCATTAAATGTGATCATTGCTGAAGAAGATAAAGTAGTATTTCTAGTGAACGTTGCTCTTTTTCTAACTTCTTTTAAGGCTTTGTTGTCACTATTCTGAACTTTACTGTTTATATAACTTTCAATAATTTGTTCAACTTGTGGCTTTAATATTGCTAGGGGTGTATAATAACCCGCAGCGCAAGATACATTTTTAAATTCTTGAAGTCCAGTGCATCTTAAAGTCATTGAAATACTAACATTACCAGACGCATCTATTGAAAAATCAGATTGTTGTACATTATACAAACCAACGTCTCGCAAACTATTGATAATTCTTCCAAAATCATTGTTAGATTCAGGACCACCGTCCGGATGCGACCAGCCGAATTCAATAAGTACTTGATTAAGACCAAAATCACGCGCTGATATTAAAGGCTGTATATCTTTAAGTCTACTTCTGTCATGCAAAATTAGTTCAACAGAGGCTGATTTAGATGTGTAAAGCGTCCCACCTAACCCAGTATTATCAAACTTAAGACTTTTCAAAGTCATCAAGGGTTGAAAAGGATCTAGAATTTCTTCATTAAATAAATTAGAATCAGCATTTCTAATGTTAGCATTAACTAATGTTTGTGGAGACGTGAATAAATCCATCCCAGCTGTGTTAAAATTTTTACCACGATTAGACACAGAAAGACTACTGTTAAGTCCTAACTTACCTTGATCGAAATAACTTTTACCTTTTGACAAACCTGCATTGTCATCAAGGATATAATCTCCCCCTTCTTCCTTGAGAAATCTAAAAAAGTAAGGGCTACTTAGAGAGTTTTTCGTATAAGGATTCTCAGCAGTAATCAATCTAAACTGTATAAAAGGAACTGCTCTAGACATCTCAATCGACGGAATTGAATTAAAAAATAAATTAATTAAATCATTGTTTCGATTACCTAACGAAAATTGTGTATTTTTGATTTCAACGGCACCTAATGAGGGTGTTGAAAATCTATTAGGCTGATTACCAGAATTAACAATCGATTGAAGTACTGTGTCGCTAGGCTGTGCTGCTGGTACCAAAATAGCATTACCATCACTGTCTGTCGAATCAACTAATGTTCCGTCTGATTCTTCTTTTTGTTTAATAATTTCTGTATATACAGCATTTTTTTGAGCAGTAACAGCCTTAACAGAAGAATTATAAATGTAATCAGGCAACAAGAACAATGGATTGTTACTTAACAATAAAGAAGCTTCGTAAAAAATTTTAAATATTTCGCTATTTGAAACTTCGCTAGGGTTATCAAAAACGCTTAAGTCAGCTATGTCTTTTAAAAAATAAGCACCTGAAGTTGTATCGAGCAAACCAGTCAATATGTCTAATTGTACTTGTTTTTGTTTGTCATCAGGTACATTTGAGCCACCTGCAGGAAACAATCCTTTTGCTGTGTTTCCTAAAAAATAGTCTTTTAACCGAGTAATAGCATCTTTAGCATTTTGCTGACTGAGTCTATAATCAAGTTGTGAATTTTTCTCACTCATGCTAACAACCTATAGACTTCTTGTGGTCTCGTGGGTATTCTTAAAATAGTCCCGGGAGGGCACTGCAAATTCCAACCAATTCCGCTAGCAGCAGCAATGATCCACCATAACGATGAATTATCATAATACAGTCCGGCAATATGATCTAGTCGCTGTCCTTCCTCTAAAGTAATAACTTGATAGTTAACAGTGCCTCTTTCGACAGCACTATAAATCTTAAAAGTATCCACAGAAGAAACTGCCTTACCACCATCAATTCTCTTTGCAAAAGCATATCTACTCAAAGCCATTGTTATTCTCCCTTGTCAGATCTAAATGTTTTTCTGCCTTCATTTTTGTAGCTAAATTCAGAACCTGCACCGTTATCATCATGTGGATCACCTGCAACATGTCGCATAATGTCACCGACATTGTAAAGAGGTGCTCTATTGTAACCCGAACTATCTAGACCAGGTGGAATGTCATGAATAACATTAAATGTGAGTGATATTTTAACACCCTTAGGAGCCCTAGAATTCCAATCAGTTTCCCACGGAAATTCCAGCCAGTCAAAATTTATGCCACCTAAAGTTCCTGCAAGACCACGCCCTTTTGTTGTATCAAAAGCTCTAACAATAGGATTGTTTTCATTTTTAAAAAAGTCATTTTGTTCAACAAGCTTTCCAAATATTGCATCTCTCACTGCACCAGCACCTTCTGCGCCAATGCCGGCTGCCAGTGATGCTTCTTGAACTATAGGCGTGACCAGTGCATCAGCAATAGATCTCCAGTCAGCAAATGTCGGCATAACAAAAGCATTAAATAAAGTATTAGGGTTTGGTAAGACGTCACTATGATATATGAAAAAGTCTTTAAAAAATAAATCTTTTGGCGCAGTTAAATCAATAACTTTAACCTCATAAACAGTACGCTCAGAATTAAAATCATTTCTAAAACTTTTAAAGTTAGGAGACGTTGATGAAGCATCTCTATTTGCAATATTCAAAGTATCTCTTCTAGACCTGATACCCTTTATTAAGATTCTTACTGGTCGGTCAATGACATATTCTTTACCATTGTCTGAACAAAGATATTTTCTTCCCATGGAAGGTTTAAGAAAATGTGTCGATAAAGGAGCGAAACCAGCATTATTTGAAGTAACCGCACGATCTCTAGCAGCCAAACTTAATCTTTCTGATAAAGACGATAATGTTACTGATCCTTGGGGTTGCACAATGCTTTGATCCGGATCTAATAATTGATTTAAAATAATTCCTGTG
>JAAHTH010000026.1_pt1 | contig 109474 bp, 113 predicted proteins | sample 6116091 | NCBI WGS metagenome assembly JAAHTH01 (sample SAMN13939990, study PRJNA603662) | sponge metagenome | isolation source: marine sponge | host: Mycale hentscheli | place: New Zealand | collected 2006 | reverse complement strand
CCATTTTAGAATTACCAGAAATCTATACGCACTCTAGCTCTAGCTCTAGCTCTAGTGATGCAGCAATCAAAGCGAGTGCTCTTCCTCCGTTATTTTTAGATGAAACACCTCCTCCATCATCGATTGGCTCCCTAAATTTTTTTGCACAACCTGCAGTTGATGAATTTGTACTGGAATCATCCTGGCCATTTGAGTTATAGTCAAATATGGTGTACGACATTAGGCGGCCTTCCTGTTAGGAAGGCTCCTCTATTTGAAGCCCATCTTAAAATTTAATGTTATTACAGCCCGACAGAGCCCTATAGACCTTAATTAGCGATAGCACGTGATGCGTTCAAACCCTTTGCACGCCTGACCAAAACAAAGTGCCCCGCTGCCAATCGTACGTGTTGCAGCCACTTTTGTTGATGAACGTTCATATCCTCTAGAACGCCCATAACCTTCCTGCCTACAAAATGCATCTGCAGCACGCCTCCCACATCCTTTTTTCTCTTGATAACACCAATCAATACGATAATTTTCAAAACGAGGCAATATAAAGTCTCTCATTCGATAATAATAAACAGGGGTGGGTGTTTTCTTTAAGCTATTCTCACAGGTGATTAATTTAAACCCATCACACTTCCAACCTTGACACTGTAGATTGGTCGATGGATAACGGGTAAGCCCAACGTTATGATCAATCATGGTTTTAGAGGCTCTTTCGTAGCCTAATAATTTGCAATATCTCGAGGCTAGTTTTTTTCCGCAGGTTTTATTATCTACCGTGCAATAACTTAAACGCATGCCATGATACGTTGGATAGAAAAAATCACGATAGCCAACGGGTACCTTTCCTTTTTTACCAATCACTGCATCTACTTCTCGTATGACTGTTTTTGCTTCTTGAATCTTTTTTTTTGCTCCTGATTCACCTATTTTTGCAGCAATATTTACATCGCTTATACCCACCCTACTTTCATCAGTCCCTGTATCTATTGCTGCCTCGGCAAAACTGAGTACCGGCAAAAAAAATAAAATAAATAATAAATACTTTTTAAATTTAAGCATAATCACAAATAAATAATTCATCATAAACCCATCTTAGCCTATGCCATGCAGCAACAAAAGGCTTTATCATGATGCTTGACGTTCTCGACGTAAAAAATCCTCTGGTAAAGTCATAATATAATGCGCAACAACCGCATGCCGCTCATAAGATACCACATACATATGTAAGCGATTTTTTTTGTATTTATCAATGAATAAAATTGCGCCATCAATTGCCGCTTCATGATGATTAATCCACTCATCTTTTTCATTTAAAAACACAGAAAAAATAGGATCACTTTCAGGCGGATTTTTTAATAATGCGGTATAAGTTTGCTTCAATGGTGGTGTGCCAACCCCCATTAAAAATAATTTGCCTTTGGCATACTGCTTAGGATCAAGACGAGGCAATTTTTTGATATCAAAACCACTCACATAAAAATAAGAATCATTATTTTGATTCGGTTCATCATCCGAATACACAATCACCAATTCATCCAAATCTTGATTAGGCTTAGCTGTTGTACGAACCACCTGAAGTACCGCTGATATGGGATGATCAATTCGCCAATATTCATGCTTCCAATGCTTGTTTTTTTGATAAATAACAGTGGGAATAAATGTCGAAAAAGCCACTTCATTATTCATATAATCTTTAAATTGATTTAATGAATGATTTGAAATAATATTTTTGTGCTTGTTCACTTGCTCGCCATCCAGCGCTATAGGTTCATCAATATCCTGTGTTAACACTAATGGATAAGTGCGAGTCACTGTTCGAAGTTGGTTTAAATCAAGTTCTAATCCCTCAGGTGTTATCCAAGACTCTAAATAAGACGCATGCCGCCAATAGCTAAAACCTGTATTGTGTTCAAAAATCGCTTTGTAATAGCCAAGAGGAAACGTAAACCAACCTTGATAGACCAGTTCTTTTTTATTGTTTTTTTTGCTAAACAGTAAAATTTCCCAAAATCCCGCATTTAAACAATTTTTAGCAAGATGTGCTTCATAGATAAGATGCTTTTCAATGCCGTCTCCGCCAATCACTTCAAAATCAGGTGATTTAAATATCACTTGTTGACGATTCCATTGCCTATCCGTTAACGCAATACGGGTTAAGTTTTCATCATTTTTTACCCACTCGGGCACTGAAGGTGTCATAAGCCCAGCATTGATGTTTTTAAAAAAAATTTTGGCGCTTTCTTGATTGCCCGGCAAAAAAATTAAATCAAATTGATTGTTTTGGTGGTGTTGAATCCTAACTTTGGGATGCGAATATTTACCATGATGCACACTTAAAGGTGCAGGATTATCTGGATAGGTTTGAGGTGTGTATTCTTTAACAGCAAGCGTCATGCTTTTTTGCGTATGATAACGCATATACAAATACACCCGTACACACGCCAAAACAATTAAAATTAACACAAACAAAGCAATACCAATTCGCGCAAACCACTTCCGTTGCTGTCTAAAGTCGCTCATCATCATCCCTATGTATCTATATATTATATTTTATTAATTATTATCCCGCCTCACCTTCATAACAAACACGCACAGATTCTGGCGTCAGTAATTGCATGAGTGCATCTAACAAATGATCTTCAGGCAGCACACCAAATTTTTGTGGTAGCGGCAGTAATTGCTCAGCCTCACCATTTTTATACTGAATTTGAACGCCGCATCGACCAGGATATTCCGCGAGTAAAACACGTAATGGCTCAAACTGTTCTACATTATCAGGGGTTAAATGCAATACCATACACTTTGAAAAACGTGTACGGGCCTCAGCAATTGAATATAAACCCGTTAACGTTAATCGAACCCCACCTGTAAATTTATCTTCCCCTACTTCACCTTCGACAACGAGCATGTCACCCACTACAGGTGGTGTTTCTGCGGCATCCACCACTTCAGAAAAGGCAACAGCATCCATCACTTCGCTGCCATCTTCCAATGTTAAAATTAGCAGCTGCTTACCTCGTTTTGTTGTAATGCGCCGGAGTCCACGTATCAACGCACAAACACGTACTTTTTTTACCAAGCTTGTCGCAAGACTTGCAATCGGCTGTATTTTTTCGCCAAATTCTTGTTGATAAATTAAAGCAGGATGCCCGCTCCAATAAAAACCAAGCGTTTCTTTTTCACCTTTTAGACACTGCTTTGAAGACCATGGACGCACATGAGTATAAGGCGGCGGCTCATCCGCCTCTTCAAATAAATCAAATAAATCACCTTGTCCTGTGTTTTGGTTCGCATGAAAATCGGCCCCTCGCTGCATGGCCTGCTCAAGAGAGGCCGATAAAGTGGCACGCTCAATCTCCCATGCATCAAATGCGCCACTTTTAATAAGCGCATCTAATACCCGGCGATTCACCCGGCGTAAATCGATATGAGAGCAAAAATCAAATAAATCTTTTGAGGCCCCAATGTCAGTGCGCGCATCCAAAATAGATTGAATCGCTCCCTCACCCACACCTTTCAGTGCACCCAAGCCATAAATCAGTGTTTTATCGTCAGCGACTTTAAATTCATACTCACTATGCAAAACAGACGGTGCTTTAACCACGAGAGCCATGCTTTTACACTCTCGGATGAGCATATCTACTTTATCTGTATTATCCATATCAGCTGAATGAACAGCGGCCAGAAAAGCAGCTGGATAATGGGCTTTAAGCCATGCTGTTTGATAGGCAATTAAAGCATAAGCTGCCGAGTGTGATTTATTAAATCCGTAGCCCGCAAATTTTTCCATTAAATCAAACATAGCGGTACTAATTTTTTTATCAATGCCTCGCGCTGTTGCACCTTCCGTAAAAATAACACGTTGCTTGGCCATTTCTTCTGGTTTTTTCTTACCCATAGCACGCCGTAATAAATCAGCACCACCCAGCGTATAATTGGCAAGCACCTGTGCGATTTGCATCACTTGCTCTTGATATAAAATAACCCCATAGGTGGGCTTCAAAATAGGCTCTAAATCAGGATGCAAATAAACAATAGGCGCACGTCCATGTTTCCTATCCACAAAATCATCGACCATACCTGACTGAAGTGGTCCTGGTCGGTAAAGCGCAACCAATGCAATAATTTCTTCAAACGAATCAGGCTGCAGACGATGAACTAAATCTTTCATGCCACGCGACTCCAGCTGAAAAACAGAAGTGGTTTGACAAGCACTGATTAAAGCCAGTGTTTTTGGATCATCTAGCGGGATATCTTCGATACGCATGGTCGTGTCGACACGTTTCAGTGCGCAGTCAATAATCGTTAATGTTTTAAGCCCCAAAAAGTCAAATTTGACCAAGCCTGCGGCTTCAACATCATCTTTATCGAGCTGGCTCACCTGTTGTGTTGAACCTTCCTCACAATAAACCGCCGTGAAATCAGTCAGAGCTGAGGGCGCTATCACAACCCCTCCGGCATGTTTCCCTGCGTTTCGTGTGATACCCTCCAAAGATAAAGCCAAATCAATGAGACTTTTTACTTCTTCTTCTTCGGTATAACGTGCTTCAAGTTCAGCTTCTTGTTCCATCGCTTTTTTAAGCGTCATGCCAATTTCAAACGGTATCAACTTTGCAAGCTTATCCACAAACCCATACGGATGCCCAAGCACACGTCCTACATCTCGTATCACGGCTTTTGCCGCCATGGTACCAAACGTAATAATCTGCGACACACTGTCACGCCCATAACGCTCGGCAACATATTCAATCACCCTGTCACGACCATCCATACAAAAATCGATATCAAAATCAGGCATAGAAACCCGTTCAGGGTTTAAAAATCGCTCAAACAGTAAGTCATATTCTAAGGGATCTAAATCAGTAATTTGTAAGACATATGCCACCAAAGAACCCGCACCCGACCCCCGGCCAGGCCCAACAGGAATCCCTTCTTTTTTAGCCCATTGAATAAAATCAGCAACAATTAAAAAATAACCCGAAAACCCCATTTCATGGATTACAGATAATTCTATTTTAAGACGTGCTTGATGCGCTTCACTTACTTCAGATAATACGGACTTTTTCATGCGCGCCATCAGGCCCTGTTCTGCCAAATGCGTCAAATAAGTTTCTTCTGAAAATTTTTCAGGCATTGGAAAACTCGGCAAATACACTTCTCCAAGCGGTAAATCAACCGAACAACGTTTCGCAATTTCAACTGTATTTTCAATAGCCTGAGGCAAATCAGAAAATAAAGTGCACATTTCATCAGCGGTTCTTAGTGATTGTTTTTCTGTATGCTGTTTCGGCCGTCTTTTATCTGCGAGTGTATAGCCTTCATGAATACATACACGTGCTTCATGCGCATTAAATTCAAACCGCTCTAAAAAACACACCGCATTTGTCGCAACCAGTGGTAAATTTAAATCATCTGCAAGTTGAACCACTCGCTCGTTATATAAAACTTCATCCGCATGTCCTACACGCTGTATTTCTAAATAAAATCGCTTTGGAAACTGTGTGGCTAAGCGAGTTGCAATAGCACGCGCTTTTTCAAGATCATCTGATAGTAAAGCCTGCCCTATTTCACCTTTAGAGGCGCCTGAAAGCGCAATTAAGCCATCTGTTGCCTCACCCGTTAACCAATCATATTGAATACGTGGTGAGCCCTGATATTGTCCTTCCAAATACGCACGGGACACCAAACGCGTTAAGTTACGATATCCTGTCATGTTTTGGCAGAGCAATACGAGTGATGTAAATTCAGCTGGATTTTCATCCGGATCATGACACGGTAAATCAGCACCTAAAATTGGCTTAACGCCTGCATTAAGGGCGGCCTGAAACGTTTTTAAAACAGCAAATAAATTACAAAAATCCGTCACCGCAACCGCATTCATTCCACGTTCAACCACGGCTTGCATGAGTGGCTTGATACGCACCATACCATCCAGCAGTGAATATTCAGTGTGTACTCTTAAATGTACAAAACGTGACTCTGACATGCCTTAAATCTCTCGTGTTTTAATCTTAAAAATAGAATTCACTGCTCTATAAGATTAACTTGAATTGACGGTTCTGGTCTTACGTATTACTATATGACCATTAAAAAACACCTGCGTTTTTAACTTAACCTACAGGTTACCTATTATGCCAAAGTCCATGCAACTAAACACTAAAAGCGTGCCAAGCCAACAAGATTTATCCGATATGGATCCGCTCTACCTCGCTTTTCCAAAAAAAAATAATACGACCTTAACAGAAGATGAGGCCCTTGAAGCCTATTCAGCCTTTTTCTCAACCCACACACTTAATGATTACAAGATGTTTAATCACCAAGAACCAGAACCAGAAACAAAACAAGAATCAGAAGCAGAAGCAGAACCAAAACAAGAATCAGAATCAGAATCAGAAACAGAAGCAGAATCAGAAAAAACCAAAAGTAGCATATGTACTATATCCTAAGGCATGTTGACGTATGCTCCAATTTCATTAAGATGCCTCTTCAATCACTTAAATTTTAATTGTAGACATATATGAGCGATACATTACAACGATTTATTTTTAAAAATACCTGTGTACGTGGTGAAATCATTAGATTAGATAAAACACTAAAAACCATTTTACAACAGCATCATTTTACACATGATATTTGTGATTTGCTCAGTCAAACTTTATGTGCAACCACCTTGCTTTCAGCCACTTTAAAATATGATGGGCAACTGACCCTGCAATTCCAAGGCCAAGGTCCCCTCAAAATGCTGGTCGCTAAATGCGATAATCAATATAGAATGCGTGGTACTGCAAAATGGGACGAAGAAAGCTTACCCGATCATATTAAACATGACTTTGAAAAAGGCCAGCTGGTTATCACCATCAAAAAAAATAAAAATCATCAGCAATATCAAAGCATTGTACCGATTCAACATCAATCTATTAGTCAATCACTCGAACATTATTTTTTACAGTCAGAGCAACTAGAAACACGATTTTGGCTTGCTTATGATCATCATACAAAAACAGCAGTTGGTCTGTTATTACAACAATTGCCCGCTGAAATACAAGATCAAGATCAATGGCAAAATATTCAAACATTGGCAAACACCATTACGGATAAAGAGCTCATAAACTGGCCGACTGAAATGCTTTTGAAAAATCTATTTCATGAGGAAACCATTCAATTATTTGATCCTCATCCCGTTGATTTTTATTGCCCATGCAATGCCGATAAAATGCTCAATGCTATTTCTGTGCTCGGCGAAAGCGAAGCGCTTGAGATCTTAAAAGCCAATCGCTTGATTGAAGTCACGTGTGAATATTGTAATAACCATTTTGAATTTAATGCCGATGAAATCAAGCGTTTGTTTATTAAGCATTAACGTGCAATAATCTGCCACTATTATTTAATTGGAAAAATTTGTGAATATCTCTCAAAAAAATAAGCTGAAAGCTTTAGCACATCATTTAAAACCTGTGATTATTATCGGCGCCCACGGTGTCACTGAAGCACTGATTAAAGAAGCAAATTATGCCATAGAAGCGCATGAATTAATTAAAGTCAAAGTAAACGGCGAAGATAAAGCCGATCGCAAAGCGATTTCAATGCGTTTATGTGCAGCATTAAAAGCTGAATTTATCCAACTCATTGGTAGTACTGCAATTATTTATCGAAAGAAAAAAGAAAAATAAAAAAATCATTAGAGTATTTTTAGATCATACTTATAGATTAATCAAACCTCTTGCCGTGGATCAAATGCATCACGTACAGCATCAGCAAAAATATTAGTTGCAAGGACTAACATAAACATAAATCCAAATGCCGCGAGTATAGGCCACCAGACCACAGGCTCTCGTGACAATTCAAGTCTTGCGGCATTGATCATATTCCCCCAACTAATTGTCATGGGTGATACCCCAACACCAACATAAGCCAATAAAGCCTCCGCAAGCACTAAAAAACTAAAGTCTAGGACCATGGTCACTAAAACCAAATGCATGACATTAGGCAGCAAGTGCTTGGTCATGATTTTTAAATCCCGCGTGCCTAAGGCTTTGCCTGCTAATACGAAATCCATCTCTCGTAATTTTAAAACTTCAGCCCGAATCAATCGACACAATGTGGTCCAGCTCGTCATTCCTAAAATAAAACACAAAGCCAATAAACGTGCATCCGCATCATCCGATAAACTTGAAAAGCGCTCCGGGTGATTTGCCAAATAAGTCTGAATAGACAGGACCGATGCTGTAATTAATAACACCCCTGGTATAGAGCTTAATGTTGTATAAATATACTGCACTACATCATCCACACGCCCGCCCCAATATCCTGAAGCCACACCACAAGATAAAGCGAGTGGCATCATGAATACTGTTGTTAAAATACCAATAACAAGCCCTGTTCGAATGCTCTTAACAGCATGATAGAAAATATCTTGTCCTATTTTTCCAGTGCCAAAAACATGTAATTCACGTGAAATATAATAAAAAATAAGGACAACAGCGATACCAAAAAATAACGTGACCAAACTTGCAAAAAACGGCGCACTGGGAACAAACCCTAAATCGCGCCCAAACATCCAGCGCGCACCCCACACCATAGCGGCTAACCCAAAAACAAAAATAAAACTGTCTAATACCGATTTTTCAAGCATTTTAAAACAATACGCTTTTATATCCCGGCTATTTTTAAACCGAGCGTTAGGGTAAATCAATGCTGGATACACTTGCTCGGCCACACCATCAATCCAGGTGGTTTCAGTGACATATGAATGCAATGCCAATGGCGCTGAGTACGTTTTCTCATCGACCGTACCGAGTGGTGCAAGCACTTGATCTAACAGTGTCACATGCCGTGTATCACTGCTTTCCTTGTCTTGCTTCATCACTTCTGGAATCGAATCTAATACAGCGACCACAAGAAAAAATAATAATAAAATTAAAGCACTAACCGCAACAGGTTTTTCAAACAAACGCCTAAAGGCAAGTCTATGATGTGATTTTCGACAGCCATATATCATAAAAAATAAGCTCACGAACAGCACACCTAAAAAACACCCATCACTCCATAGCCAATCACGGTTCATGAAAACCTCACACGCGGATCAAGCCAAATATACGACAAATCCGTCAGCATTAATCCGAATAAATATAACACCGATCCTAAAAAAACCATGGCTCGCACAATGGCAAAATCTTGTTGATAAATCGCATCAATCATATAACTGCCAAGCCCTGGAATGCCAAAAAAAGACTCTAACACCAAACTACCCATAAATAATGACGGAATAATAACAACGATACCGGTTAAAATAGGCAACATGGCATTCTTTAAAACATGACCAAATAATACGCGCCGCTCAGAAAGCCCTTTTGCTCGTGCTGTTTTCACATAATCTTTATGCATTTCTTCTAAAAATAAAGTACGGTACCAACGCCCACCTGCACCAAGCCCACTCACGACGGAGACCATGACCGGCAATAAAATAAATTTAAAACTATCCACGCCATGATCGTAGCCGGAAATAGGCACAAGCCGCAGCATTTTCCCAAATAAATATTGCCCGCCCATGATATAAAACAAGCTTGAAATCGACATTAAAATAATACAAAAAATAACGCCACTTAAATCTAAATAGCTGCTTCTAAAAAAAACCAATAACATCGCAAACATGATATTAATCAATAAGCCGAACAAAAAAGAAGGTAAAGCAATCGCAAGGCTTGGCCACATACGCGTTGAAACATCAGCACGAATATCACGGCCTGCATCTGAAAATCCAAAATCAAAAACAAATAATCGCACCGATTTTTTAAAAAAAAGCGTGTCTTTCAATTGATTTAAACCCGTCACGTCTGGATTATAAAATAATGGAAAATTGTACCCCCGCTCTACTTTCCAAGCATTCACAGCTGACTCGGTAATATGTTTCTGACCCAGATGCATTCTTGCCATATCATCCGGTGAGTTGACCATAAAAAAGAGTGCAAACGTTAATAAATTAATGCCGATTAAAATAGGCAAAGCATATAAAATACGTCTTAAAAAATAAAAAATCATGGCTCAATTCTCAATACAGGACTTTTTTGACGTTTATAATATGCATGTACAAACGGCAACAAAAACAAAACACATAATAAGCCAAATAACCCAATAGGCCACCAAACAGGTGGATTCCATCGGGCACGTAATTGATTACGCAGGGGTACATCCACGGCAATATACTTTAAAATATCACTCACGAGAGAATCAGACTTCATGGGTGAGGTCCATTGCTGACTTAACATAATGCTTTTTCCATGTAAGCCAAATATCCAGGGTACATCATAACGCAAGTGTTCAAGCATTTGATTAATTAATACTTGGCGCTCTTTATCATTGGGGCGATTTTTCATTTTTAAAAATAATTGATCATAAGCCGGGTTAGCGTAATTACTTGAATTTTCCCCACCATGCGGATGACGCGCATTAGGGCCATAAAATAAAAACATGAAATTTTCTGGATCAGGGTAATCTGCAATCCATCCCCATGTAAATATTTGCGCATTACCACTCTGAATTTTTTCTTGGAAACGATTAAAATGTGTCGCTCGAACATCAAGTGATATGCCTATTTTACGAAACTGTTTACGCATCCAATTGAGTGCTGCTTTTTCTTCCGGACCACCTGTTGCAGCCACATCATAATGCAATATTAAAGCGCGTCCTGTTTTTGGATCACGTCCGCCTGGGTAACCTGCCTCACGCATTAAAGCGCGCGCTTCTTTGATAGGTCGCCGAACAGGTCCATGCTCACCCCAGGTATATACATAAGGATTAATCCCAGCTTTCCCTTCTAAGCTACCAAATACACTGGGTGGAATCGGACCTTGTGCCAATGTTCCTCTTCCATTTAAAAAAATGGCTATATTTTCCTCAAAATTAATCGCAATGGCTATGGCTTGCCGAAGCTTACGTGCACGCATGCTTTTACCACCAACGATTGGATCTAGCATATTAAAACCAATATAACGAATCATGGGTTCATTCACTTCTGTCAAGCGAATGCCTCGATCGCGCATTTCAGGCGTGAGTATAGGCTCACCTTCCGGTGTAATTTGAACGGCTGAATCAAAGCTATCGGCTGTTAGTCCTGAAAAATCAAAATATCCTTGTAAAAATTTAATCCATCTTGGAATGGCTTCCTTCTCAAGTGTATACACCGCTTTATCAATAAAAGGCATACGCTTGCCGGCATGCGTTAAATAGCCTTTTGCTTTATCCGTGTCAGTACCAACACCAGGATAATAAACCTCGCGATAATTTGGATTTTTTACCAGCACCATCCGACTACTTGGATTATTTTCAACCAACATAAACGGCCCTGTTCCAACAGGATACCAACCAAAGCCTAAGTTACTATTTCGCATGGCAGGTTGCGCATAAAACCTGTCAGCTTCCCATGGAATGGGTGCAAAAAAAGGCATCGCAAGCCAATACATGAACTGTGAATATTCACCTTTTAAACGCACTTCATAAGTATATTTATCCAGCGCATAAGCACCCGCTAAATCATATTGCCGTAAATCTAGATATTGATGGGCGTGCCCATGTTTTGGTAATTGCTTCGCATACGCTTTAAAGCCTTCAATATACTCACTCATCAAGCCATAAATAGGCGAATTAACCGCAGGATTCGCCAAGCGCTTAATTTCATAGACATAATCGTTTGCGACCAGTTCACGTGTGCCTAAAGCTTTAAAATCAGACAAAACTTTAATGCCATGACGTGCTAAAAATCCAGGTGCTAATGGGTAATATTGATACCCTCCATCGGGTAACTGCGCAAAAGCAGGATGCGGTTGGTATAAGATACCCCGCTGAATATGCACCGTGTAAATACTCGCAACCACTTTTCCATTTTTAGTTTCATAACGTACTTCTGGCATTTTAGTGAGTGTTCTAGGCGTGAGCTCATAAGGTCGCTTAAGATAATCATACTGTAACGTAGGTTCATAAATTTGCTCGGTAAACAAGAGCTCATTCACGACATAAGAACGTGCAGGATCGAGTGTTTTAGGTTGCTCTGCGAATGAACTGTAATACACTCGCTCTTTTGATTCACTCTCAGGATACGGATTATTAAGCACTCGTGTACCCTCAGCATATAATACACTGAAATACAAAACACAAAACAGCATCATGCCAAATCGTCTAAAACGACGCATCTAATCCCCTTATTACTTTGCCTTTGTATCATCTCTAGAAATTTAAAAAAAAGCAATGATCCTCTTTATTTGAAAATATAAGAAACACTTCATACACTTAGGTAACAAGAAAAATAAAAATAGGAATCGAGATGAAAAAAATAAGCTTACTATGTTTGATCATAAGCATGCTTGCTATCACACAACTGAGTGGATGTTGTGGTAAAGAAAGCTATAGTTTAAGCTCAAATATCTTAAAACTTGTAAAAATATAATTCTATTTGTATACTTAGTTTGCATAAACAAACAAATAGGATGACTTATGAAAACCTTACGATATTTTTGTTTGCTGGGTGTCTGCTTTGCTTTTCTCGCAGGATGCTGTAACACCGATATGTCTTGTGCAAACATGAGTACTGTTGGCTGTTGCTCTAGCTGTGATTATTGCTCAACCAGCCAAAACATGTGGTATTAAATCAACTAGCGCTGAGTGCGTAGTGTTAATACATCACTTGGCGCATGTTCAACCAAACTGCGTGCAGTACCACCTAAAATTTCAGACAAGTCGTGTGGTCGATGACTCCCCACCACCAGTAAGTCACAGTTTAATGCCACTAGCTTTTCAAGCACACGCTGCTTGACAGGGCCTGCTTCAACGAAAAGCTGTTTTTTAGGTAAATGTAACGCATCACCCAACACTTTCATCACCACTTCAGCATCGTCTTTAACGGGAGCCCCTATTTCAGCAAACCCAAGACCTTGTGCAACTTGTAAGCTTTTCGGTGCTTCAATAACATGAATTAAATATAAACAGGCACCCAGTTTTTTTGAAAGTGCTACAGCTTGCTCGCATAGCTCAAAATGGGTTTCACTAAAATCCGTTGCATGCAAAATATTGCTATACACAAAAGCTCCTTATTTTAAAACTTAAAATCCCTTTTAATCACCTGTATTTGAGCATAGCAGCAAAGTTTAAATCCTGCACGACATTCAGATTAAAGCCTGGCTGCAATCTCATCTTCTTCTACAGCAAGCAATGTCTCAATCGCACGTAAATCGTCTAACGCACTGTCATACTCACTTTTAATCGATTGCTCAGGACCTTTGAAAAAATAATTTTCACGGGTCATCTCTGTTTTAGGTGTGCTTGAGCAAATATAAATCCACGCTAGGCACCATCGTATAGCCGACTCTATCGCATGCATCACATAGCCTGCCATATCAGACAAACCTTCACACTGACTCCAATCCTTATGGAAATAAGCCGCTCGCATCTGTGCATCTAAGTCCTCATCATGCAAATGCCCCATTAAATCATTCAGGGGTGTCAACATCACAACCGGTGTATTTAAAATCGTATTGATTGATGTGCAGATATGTCTTACATCATCAAACTCACTATCTTCTGGTAATTTTTCTGCCAATGCTCCGATGGTCAGGCGAAGCCTATCCAACAACCTTGTCTTGCGATGATGGAAATCAGCACGAGCCGCTTCGAGATTTTCGCTCACTAATGCAAGATTCGCTCGATGAGCACTAAAAATATCGTGTATTTCAGGGGGATTTTGAGGATCAAGATAACAGGCATCAAAAGCAAAATTTGGTCTCTCAACTTCATCTATTAAACGATCCAAAGCATAATTACGTAAATAAAGCCCGTGAGAAGCCGATCGGAGATTATATACTGCCTCCAAAAGTTTTATTTTTAGCGGTTTGTTTTGCTTCTTTTTTTCATCTATCGTGTTGTCGAGCCTTGCAGATAACGGAGCGATACGGACCTCGGCATCAACAACCGGTGCATATGCCCCCTTAATATCTGCTATTAAAGGCTTAAATAACTTCGCCACTGCAACCGCGGCATCTCGCCTCCGATTAGGCAAAGGAAAAGTATGCGTGTCCAAATTCATCGTTGGACTTAAAAAACCATTAATACTATCATCCGAGTTTACATGTACTTTCATACAAGCACGCACCGATGCTTCGATGTCTAGTTCTGTGTCTAGTGCTGCGTCTAGTTCTGTCTCAGCAACATATGCGTTTAAATTGGCTATTAAAGCCTGAAGCGCTGGAGTACTTGCTAAAGCACCCAACGCATTTGTATTTAATGCTAAAAAATGACGTATCGCATCTAATTTTTGTGTTCTAAATATGGATAACGAAATATCATGTTGCGCCCTAACCTCTGCCAATGCCAGCTCAACTTCCAGGTGCTTTGAGAATAATACTTGTTGCTCAGGTGTTAATGGTATTGGTTGATAATAACCTTCAACGCTTCTGAAATCTGTCATGCTATAGCCCCACTGATTCATCCTGCCACTAAAAACTTGGGTTATTATAAGTGATGTTGATCTTATTTTCAACATATCTTGTGTTTTTTTTATCTTGCCTAAAATTGCCATGACCTGCGTAAAATGTCATACTTCGTCAACCTTAAATTTCCCCTTTTATTATGAACCCTATTAGATGTGCCGTTATCGGTGTTGGTTACTTGGGACGCTTCCATGCCCAAAAAATTCAAATGCTTGAAAAGGCAAAATTAGTGGCCGTATGCGATGTCGATGCTTCAGCCTGTCAGGCTGCAGCAAAAGAATTTAACGTGCCTGCTTATCAAGACTATCACCAACTGCTTGAAGACGTTGACGCGGTTTGCATTGCTGCAACCACCAGCGCACATTATGACATTGCAAAAACATGTTTGACACAAGGTATTCATGTGCTCATTGAAAAGCCCATGACAGAAACTGTCGCAGAAGCAGAAGCCTTGATTGCTCTGGCAAAAAAACATAAAGCCAAACTGCAAGTAGGTCATCTTGAACGGTTTAATGCAGCGCGTTTAGCGCTCGATGAACACCTAGAAAAGCCGTTATTTATTGAGTCCAATCGCTTGGCGCCGTTTAATCCCCGGGGCACAGATGTCAATGTTGTGCTTGATTTAATGATTCATGATATTGATATTATTCAAACCATTGTCCACTCACCGATTAAATCACTCGAAGCACATGGCGCACCTGTACTCTCCCCATCGGTCGATATTGCCAATGCTCGTATTACATTTGAAAACCATTGCATTGCTAACGTGACTGCAAGCCGTGTTAGCTTTAAAACTGAACGAAAAACCCGTATTTTTCAAAAAAATAGCTATATTTCTATTGATTATCAAGCAAAAAAACTGGCTGTTTTCACCAAAGGTGAAGGCGAAATGTTTCCTGGTATTCCAGATGTGGCACGCCATCAGTCTGTATTTGAAAAAGGTGATGCGCTACTTGAAGAAATTAAAGCTTTTATTACCTGCATTATTAATAATACAGCGCCATTGGTCACAGGCGAAGAAGGTCAGTCTGCCCTTTCAACGGCCGCTCAAATTTCAGATTTAATTCATCATAATCTCGCTGAACGACATGCCGAAGCAAACGCCTAAACATCTTGTACTGATTGCAGGGGAAGCTTCTGGCGACCTCCATGCAGCAGCTTTGGTTCGTGAATTAAAACTATCAATACCACATGCTAAGTTCAGTGGTATTGGTGGACAAAAAATGCAAGCTGAAGGCGTCGAGCTGATAAGTGATTTAGCACGCTTTGGGGTCACTGGCATCCTTGAAGTGCTAAAGCACTTTAAAACCATTAAGCGCGCTTATAGAGCCATTCAATCGCACTTGAAACAAACAAAACCTGACCTGCTGATATTGGTCGATTACCCAGGCTTTAATTTACGCTTAGCGGATTATGCAAAAAAGTATTTAAACCTTAAAATTATTTATTACATCAGTCCTCAACTATGGGCTTGGAAACCTGGACGCATTAAACGCATCCAGGCCTCGGTTGATCATATGGCTGTGATTTTCCCTTTCGAGAAAAAAATATATGAAACAGCCCATGTTCCTGTTTCATTTGTTGGGCATCCACTCACTCAAAACTTACACACAGAGACCAAAGCCTCCCCTTCTCGTGACACATTTGGCTTGCCTCAAAATAAACGATTACTCGCCATGTTGCCAGGCAGTCGTATCAACGAAGTTGAACGCCATATGCCTGTATTTTATCAAACAGCACTTCGATTAATAACACTTTACCCGGATTTACATATTGTCATTCCTGTTGCAAATACACTGACACCCGAATACCTGAAACGCTTTTGGCCCACTCATCAAACACAGTCTATCCCTTGTACGTTTATTCAAAATCAAAAAGCCACCGATATTGCAGGCATCAGTGATGCCATTATCGTTGCCTCAGGGACTGCGTCCCTTGAATGCGCCCTACTAGAAAAACCGATGTGTATTATTTATAAAGTGGGCTTGGTCAGCTATCTTGCTGCTTCTATTTTCTTGCGTGTGCAATACATTGGTTTATGTAACTTACTCAGCAATCAAATGATAGTCCCTGAATTATTACAATATGATTTTAATCCTGAAGAGCTGACAAACGTGTTGATTCAATTACTTGATACAAACAAAACCCCCTTGAAACATGCGATTCAGACGCATTTAAAATCATTAAAACAAAGCCTTTCTACAGAGCAGGCCGACTGTTCACTCCCCGATTTGGTCCTATCAATGCTCGAGCGAGAAAAAAAACTGCGCTAATGTCACAGAATGGACTAGATTAACAATTAAGTTTCATGTACTATGAATTCGCGTTTTAGAATTCGCTTGAACGCCTGAGAACAGCAGTGATTTAATCAAGAATTAAGGAAGTTGCGATGAACGTTACTGAACCTAGTACAATGACAACCACTAGATCCACAACACAAGACCAAGGCTTACAAGATTTGGTTTACCAACTTGTAAACCGATTCCTCGTTGAAAACAAGAACAAGCCCATTCATGATCTATATGACATGATTCTTTCTGAAGTAGAGCCACCTTTATTACAAGCGGTAATGGAAAAACGGCGTGGAAATCAGCTTCAAGCAGCAAAAATATTGGGTATTAGCCGTGGTACCATTCGTAAAAAATTACAACGCTATTTTGGAACAAAGTACTTTCGTCTAACAGATGAATAATGCTTTATTTAATCAAAAAATATTAAACAAACCAGGAAGAGCCCCCTCTTTCCTGGTTTACTTTATGTGGTTCTTATTTAGCTTATTACCTACACTCGTTTTTTCTTATTCCCCGCCCATCATCAACGAATATTTTACACTCCAACTGGGAGGGTACTTTGGCACACAAGGAAAAACGCAACATGTCGACATCACAAACCTAATTGGGGACACTTACCGCATTACCAATAAAACCAGTTTTAGTGGTCTTGTCGGTCTTGGATATTATTTATCAGGTCAAGCCTACAGTGCATATGAAATGCACTATGGCATCAATCTTTTTTTTCTACCTAAAACCGCCGCAGAAGGACACATTGTCCAAGAAGGTTTATTCACAAATTTAGCTTATCATTACACAGTGAGACATTATCCGCTGTACGCCATGGCAAAATCAACGATGTATACCCCATCAAATACTTATGCTTTAACCCTTGATGCAGGCATAGGCCCAAACTTTACCAAAGCAGATAACCTTGACACATCTTCATTGGATGGCAGTACAAGTATTCCTGAAACCTTATTTTTCAGTCATTCGAATACAACGCTTGCAGCAACTGCAGGCATTGGGATAAAAAAAGAAAATGCTTTTGGCAATGCGCCACTGGAGTGTGGCTACCGATTTATGTATTTAGGGAAAAATAATTTTGTATCTGCAAACAGCCAGGTCCCTGGTAAATTATATACTGGCACCATGTATGCAAATGCAATTTTATGCGCAATTATGATTTAAATACTCAATATTAGATTAAAAAAGGATTATCAACATGAAGCATCTATGGATGGCGCTTATCTTTTCTTTTTTATATTTACCTGCATATGCAAATACCGGTGATTTTTTTACGATTACAGAACGTGGTAAATCGCTAGATACCGAACTTAAAATCGCTCTTTGCCTCAATGGAAATGGCCCTGTTACCTGCCAAAACTATACCATCACACAAGAAGATTTAAGTATTCAAACCGTTGTGCCTAATCGAACATACGCTGCAGCAGGCATAAAAATTGACACATCTGGGTACACATACGAAGGTTGCAGGCTGAACACCCTGAATTATTGCTTATTTTCAGTTAAAAATACGACAGCAACCCAGATCACGATAAAACCATCCGGCGATGGGCCGAAGCCGCCACCGCCATAAAGTCATTATTTTTGAGGCGTATCTGCTTATAACGCCTCAAAAATAGCAGCTGCACCCATGCCTGTCCCAATACACATGGTGACCATACCATATTTGCCTTTTGTACGACGTAAACCATGTAGAAGCGTTGCCGCCTTAAGAGTACCTGTTGCCCCTAAGGGATGCCCCAATGCAATCGCTCCACCGAGTGGATTGACTTTATCACGCGGTAAATCCAAAGTTTCTATCACAGCCAATGCTTGTGCTGCAAAGGCTTCATTTAACTCAATCCAATCTATTTGATCAAGGCTTAGTCCTGCTTGTTTTAATGCTTTTGGAATCGCATGGACCGGGCCTATCCCCATCACCTCAGGTGGCACACCTGCCACAGCAAAGCTGACTAATCTGCCTAATGGCTGAAGCGCATACGCCTTCAATGCCGCCTCATTGGCAAGTAAGGCAATACCTGCACCATCACTCATTTGTGAGGTATTTCCTGCAGTCACTGAGCCTTTGGCCGAAAAAACGGGCTTTAATTTTGAAATTTTTTCATAGGATGTATCACTGCGCGGGCCTTCATCTTGTGTGATGAGTTGCTCTTTCAGTGTGACTTGACCGGTTTTTAAATCAGGCATGCGATGCTTCACTAAAACAGGTGCAATTTCATCCAGAAAATCACCCCGCTCCATCGCTAGAACGGCACGTTTGTGGCTTTCAACTGCAAAATTATCTTGCGCTTCACGAGAGATGTTCCATTTTTTTGCTACTTTTTCAGCAGTAATGCCCATACCATATGCAATAGCAATCTGTTCATTTTCAAAAATAGCTGGGTTTATTGTATATTTATTACCGCCAAGTGGCACACGAGACATGCTTTCAAGGCCACCAGCTAACGCCAATGCAGGCTCAGTACCATCAGGTAAAGCGGCGCCTGCGGTTGCAATACTTTGCACGCCTGATGAGCAAAAACGATTAATCGTCATAGCAGGCACCGTATCTGGCAAACCACTCAGTAAACTCGCAATTCTTGCAATATTCATGCCTTGTTCAGCTTCTGGCATGGCACAACCTATGACAACGTCTTGAATATCAGCCCAGTTAATATGAGACTGGCGTGCTTCTAATGCTTTGATTGTAACCCCTAATAAATCATCTGGCAGTGTGTTTTTAAACACGCCGCGAGGCGCCTTCCCAACAGGGGTACGCAAAATGTCTACTACATATATATGACTCATGACTGACTCTCCTTGTTGAGTGGTTTAATTGCGAAGGGGTTTTCCTGTCTCTAACAGGTGTTTAATGCGCGCTTGTGTCAACGGTGTTTCAGCCAAACGCATAAATGCCGCATGCTCAAGCCGTAATACCCAAGCCTCATCCACTTCAGTACCTGCATCAACATCACCACCAGACATTACAAAAGCAAGCTCTGATGCTAAAAATGCATCGTGTGCACTGATAAAATTGCCTTCTTGAAAATTGGCCAATGCCGCTTTCAATTGTGCGCACCCATCCCGCCCCGCCACAGTAAATCTTTCTGGAATCGGTGGCGTATAATAAGCTGCTTGCATCGCTTTTACATGATAAAGTGCCGCAAACAATACCTCATTTGCATGCATCACATACGTATCACTGGCTTGCATGAAACCACGTTTTATTGCATCTTGAGCACTGCCTGAAACAACCCCCATTGCTGCTTGCTCAAAATAAGGATACAAGCGCGGCATAATATCTCGACCTACTGTTAATTTTGAAGCACGCAGCGCAAGCTCTTTAGAGCCACCCCCCGCAGGAATTAAGCCAACTCCCGCCTCAACCAACCCAGGATAAGATTCAAAGGCTGCAACCACAGCATCACTCTGCATCAGTAACTCACAGCCGCCACCCAAGGCACGACCACGCAGGGCTGAAACGACCGGAACCGTGCTATATTTTAAACGCATTAAAACGCGCTGAAAGTCATGCACCATATCAGCCAAAGCGCCCATTTGGTTGCTTTCAATCAATCGCGAGACACCCGCTAAATCAGCGCCTGAACTAAAGTTCATTGGGTTATGCTGATACACAATCATGCCTTGTGTCTTAGCCTCGGCGACTTCAATCGCTTCACTTAATCCATCTAAAACAGGCTGTCCTATGGTATTAGATTTTGTTTTAAACGATAACACTGCCACATCATCTTTGAGATGCGACAAACAAACCCCTTCGTTTTCAAATAAAATGGCTGTTTTTTCTGCTTTTTTAGCCGGTATCAACTGCCTTTGATAAACCGGTAAATCCGATGTTTCTTGTGTAAGCAGCCACTCAGGCAACGCGACAGAAGCCATCGTTAAGTGGTCTGAAACCCCTTGTTCTATCCATGTCCGAACCGCTTCGATGCCAAATGCTTGCCAAGTGGCAAATGGGCCTTGTTGCCAACCAAACCCCCACTGGAGGGCTGAATCAACAGCTTTCGTGCTGTCTGCAATGGCATTGAGATGAAAAGCCGAATAATGAAACAAATCTCGGAAACATGAACGAATCAATTCTGCTTCTGGTGCATCAGATGCACATAAGGCAGCAAATTGCTCGCTCTGTGTTTTCAGCTTAAAAATAGCTTTCACTTCACCAGAAATACTGGCTTTAATCGGCCTATAATCTGCAAGCCCAATATCATACACTTCCAGCGATTTACCACGCTTGCGATATACGCCTTGACCTGTTTTTTGCCCTAGATGTCCTGCCTCCACAAGCTGTTGTAACCAGGTTGGCAAAGTAAAAAAACGATGCCATGGATCATCTTTTAAATGCTCATCCATGGTCTGTACCACATGCCCCAAAGTATCCAGCCCAACCACATCCATGGTCCGGAACGTTGCTGATTTAGGACGACCTAATAAAACACCCGTTAGTGCATCAACCACTTCTAAACCTAAATTCAAACGCTCAGCATGATGTAACGTTGCAAGCAATGAAAATACCCCCACACGATTTGCAATAAAATTAGGGGTATCTTTTGCACGTACAACACCTTTACCTAGTGCGCTCGTAAGCCATGTTTCAAGGTGGTTCAGTAATTCGGGGGTTGTTGTTTCAGCGGGTATTAATTCAGCCAAATGCATATAGCGCGGTGGATTAAAAAAGTGTACGCCACAAAAACGCGTTTGTAATGCAGCAGGTAAAACACCTGCTAAAGTATTAATACTTAAACCTGATGTATTACTAACCACTACTGTCTGTGCACCAATATGCGGTGCAATACGCGCATAAAGTGCTTTTTTCCAGTCTAGTCGCTCACCGATGGCTTCAATCACTAAGTCACAATTTTCTAGCTCTGCTAAATCTGATTCGTACTGACAAGGCCGTAATAATGCTGCTGTTTTCTCTGTCCCCAGCGGCGAAGGCTTGAGTTTACTTAAGTGCTTAATACTTTGCTTGATTAACTGATATGGATCTTTGCCTTCACTGGCTAAATCAAATAAACACGTTTCAATGCCTGCATTTGTCACATGTGCGGCAATTTGTGCGCCCATCACACCTGCCCCAAGTACCGCAACTTTTTGAATAAAAAATGGTTTTTGCATGACGCAACAACTCCTGTAAAAATTCACACGAGACGAAGTATACATCAGTCAGTTATTTTCTTGCAGCTGTTTTTTTCGTATGATAAAACTTAAATATTTATACATTAAGGTAAGATTCATGGATGCTTAAATTAATATGCTGCTGTTTATTTTTACTCTCAAGCCCTGCCTACAGCATGGCATCCAATCCTATTACCCTAAACGAAGCCATTGAACAAGCCATTCAACGCTATGGCCTTCAAACAGAGCCCGAGCTAAAAACGTTTTTTAAGCAAGCCGAAGTAAAATATCCACCCAAAAAAATAGCTTTGCTTGCCTTTAAAAAAGAACAACATCTACAACTGTGGGCTAAAAATAAAAATAAATCCTGGCAGCATATCCACACCTACCCACTCACAGCTTCAAGTGGTTCACTTGGCCCAAAACTCAAAGAAAATGACTTACAAATTCCAGAAGGCATTTATAAACTCACTGCATTCAATCCTTTTAGTCAAATGCATCTATCTATGAAAATTAATTATCCGAATGCATTTGACAAAAAAAAGGCCTTAAAAGAAGGCCGTCAACAATTAGGAGGTGATATTTTTCTACATGGAAAAGCAGAATCAGTGGGTTGTCTTGCCGTTGGCAATCACGCCATTGACCAGCTGTTTATGTTGTCACACCAAGTGGGCCTTAACCAGGTTCAACTGATTATTGCGCCGAGTGACTTAAGACTCGGCGGCAAACCCAAAACAAAAATACATCCGCGTTGGCTCCCTGAACTGTACCAAAGTATCGAGAAAAAATTAAACCTTTTTCCACTCAAAGAGCAAACTTAAAACAGCGGAAAAAACTCGGCAGATAAAGCAAATTATATCAGGGCATACTGACAATTGGTCTACAGCCCCCTAGTTAAAACCATACTGTATATCCTCGTGCTCTTCTAACTCTGACGTTCTATGATATAAATCATCATGCATGCCGTCTTCAAAGATCAAGTTATACAATCCTTTGCCCCCTTCATAAAGCCCTCTTCCGAGTAAAACAAACAAACTAGGCAAAGCCAAAGTCAATGTCGAAACCACCAATGATTGTGCTGCATACAAGGCCATCACGGGTAATATCTCAAGCCCTGGTACCAATAACGCCACACACAAACCACTCAATGAACTAAGAGCAACAACACTCAATAAAAACAAAGGAATATAAACAAATAAAGCTGTGCTAGATGCTTCAAGATATTCACGCCATGCGTTCCAAGGCATCTCCCAGAGTGTTTCAGCAAGAAAAATAGAAATCACCATACTTTTAACCATTGGGAAAATAAATCCTGTCATATCAAAAAATGGGAACAAACTCATCATCTCAATACAATCAAATATTGAAAAAATAGAAAGTATCCCAAAACTAGCTGCTGTTGATACCGGGTCTATTATATAAGCCTCTGCACGTATCTTTAATTCACGATGCTTATCAGAGAGTGCTCGTAAATCCCTGAGAGCCACTCGAACGTCTTGAAGTGCTGTTGATTCACTGTCACCGAAAAAAGAAGCTGTGACATAGTACGTTCTAATGTCATTATTTTGAATAAAAACATTACCTCGTGTTCTAAAACCCATCAAGCCATCCAAATCTTTACCATTATCAACCCACGTTACTGCATCACGCTGTAATCTTTCGATTGCAGCGTCTACACGTCTTCTGGCGCCATGATCTTCCGCGCTGAATTCTGCTCGCATTGCATCCAGGGCTGATCTCAATGCTTGCAGTGCCTCTCGCTCTTCGAGCGTTCTGACTCTTCTATAAGCAACATCCATCGCTCCCCGCAATCCCTGAGTAAATGGGATTCTTGGCACAGCAGGAGGCGTAACAGGATCAGCAGCAGGTGCTGCAAATATTTGGGGTTGCTGCACTTGAATGGGATTTCGCTGTTGATTATACGTCCTATTTGTCCCAGTCGGAGCTGCTGGAATATCTCGACGCATTACGGTCTCGCCTGAGTTTCTAAACACTGCGGCAAGTAAGTAATAATAAAATTGATATACTTCTGCAAGGGTTGTATTGCGGCGCTCAGCTAAAAAATTTTCAGCAGGGCCACCTATTTGATACAAATTATTTAACGTACGCCTTGTATCGCTTAAAGTGTCAGTCTCTATATCATGCGCCTGTCTATTCGCATTCAAAATAGATGGATTTAAAATAACACGACACGCTGCTTGCCTCTCTGCTAGCGGGGTGTCAGTATCAAAAACCGAATTAAAGCTAACCGCGTCAATAATTGCTCTTTGCTGGCTACGACTCAGTTGTAAATTAACGCCCTGGTTCTCTCGAAGTTGTGCGTATAACGTTTCGATATCTAATGGTTCTGTTTGGTTGGACTCCATCATAACTTTCCCCCTAAAACTTACTCATGTTCGGGTGATACAACGTAAATGCCAGGGACATTTCGCAAGTATTCTTGGTAATCCATTCCATACCCATAAATAAAATGATCATCCACTTCCAAGCCTGTGTAATCGGCCTGTTTTAAACCTGTCTCTTCGCGTTCGTGGTGTTTATCAACCAAAACGGCTGTTTTCACTTCACTTGCACCCATGGCTTTTATTTCAGAAATAATTTCTGATAGGGTAACACCACCATCTAAAATATCATCAACAATTAATACGGTGCGATTCGCCAAATCTGTATTAGGTTTTGCGCGCCAATGTAAGGCTCCACCTTGTGTTGCACCCTGATAGCGTGTGGCATGCACATAATCCACTTCCAAGGGAAACTGTAACCGTACTAATAAATGTCCGAGTGGAATTAACCCCCCCACCATCACACATAAAACAACAGGATTTTTATCATGTAAATCATCATGAATGTCCTGAGCCATTTTATCTAATGCGCTTTCTATTTGCTGCATTGAAAAAAGTTGCGTTGCTTTCTGATGCACTTCTTGAATTTGTTCTAGAACAGTCATACATATTTACGCCAGGCTAAAATCTGATGCCGATTGTACAATATGAAGTCTTATTTTTCAATGCTTTTATGCATTATTTTAATATTATTTTTTAATGTTAATTTTTATCCAGGTAAAAACAAAGGCGTTTGATCTGCTTGTACGACGGGCTCCATGGGAGATATTTCATATTTTTGCATCACCAAACAATAAAATCCTGCAGGAAAAACAGGCATAATTTTTCCTGCTTCGTTTAAAAACAAACTATTTTCAATCCATTTTTTACGCTGAAATGGGGGAAGATAATAAAACATTTCAAACCGTTTCTGTTGATAGCCTCGGTTTAAAAAAGCACGTTTTAATATCCAAGGTGAGTGTGGCATCATCCCTGCTCGACCGAGCGCGTCTAAACGATGACAAGCCAAAGACAACCCCCATAAACTCAAAGGATTAATCCCTAAAAAAACAACATGCCCCATTGGGCTTAATACTCTATCGATTTCATCTAATGGACTTCGGTCTTGTCCAAACACCTCAAGCGTTAAAGGCGCAACAATAACATCAACACTATCTCGATGTAGTGGTAAGTGTTTAGGTGAAGCAATCAGTGTCGTACGTGATGTATTAAAGCACGGCGTACAAAGCCATGTCCGTTGAAAATGATGCTGAGATAAACAAGCATTGTCACCACAAGCGCCAAGCTGTAGTAATATATCAGGATGAAGATGGTGCTGAAAATCAGATAATTGATTTAAAAATGCCTGCCCAAGCTGTATACCAGCCGGCGTCTTAAACCAATTATCTAAAGCACGATAGCGATGCCTTTGTTCATCTAAGTTCACAAGCCTTACCGTTATCAAAACGCATGTGTTTTTGTACCATGCGAAACGGTTTAACGGCAACCCTCATCTAACTTTGCTTTAATTTCACTCACATCTGCGCTCAGTGCTTGCTCAACCAACTCTTTTAAAACAGACTCTGGAACACTGCCTGAATCTGAGTAAATCGCAATGCCTTCTTTAAAAGCCATCAAATGAGGTATCGAGCGAATCTCAAACATTTCACTCAGTTCAGGTGCTTGTTCAATATCCACTTTTGCAAATAAAACATGAGGGTATTGTGCGGCAACGCGCTCATAAATCAAAGCGAATTGCGTGCATGGTGCGCACCACGTTGCCCAAAAATCAACAAATACAATCGGCTCCGCCATAATCGTTGCTTCAAAATCAGCATGATTTAATACCTTCACACCTGCATAGGTTTTCATTTACTCAATCTCCTTTAGAATACGCTGAAAGACCTCATCGACCGAACCTTCTCCTAGCACACAGTGCAACTGTGGTGCACCAGGTGACTGATAGTAACCGATTAACGGTTCGGTTTGTTCATGATAAACATCTAATCTATCTCGAATCACATGCTCTGCATCATCTTCACGTAAAATCAGTGGCTCGCCTGTTACGTCATCTATACCTGTTGTTTTAGGGGGATGATAATCAACATGATAGGCGCGACCTGATGCCAAATGTACCCGACGACCACTAATGCGTTTCACAATTTCATCATCATCTACAGCAATCTCAATCACATGATCAATTGGAATATGTGCTGCTGCTAAAGCATCCGCCTGTGGAATTGTGCGTGGAAAACCATCCAGTAAAAAACCAGGCTCGCAATCAGGTAACAAAAGACGCTCTTTCACTAAAGCAATAATAATTTCATCTGAAACCAATTGGCCTTTGTCCATAATTGCCTTTGCATTCAGTCCAAGTGGTGTTCCTTTTGTCACTGCTGCGCGTAGCATATCTCCTGTTGAAATTTTTGGAATATTAAAGTGTGCTGCCAATTTTTCAGCTTGTGTGCCTTTACCAGCACCCGGACCACCTAATAAAATCAATCGAACTGCTGTCATCAATGTACTCCAACCTAGGTATTAAACCCTTTCAAATAGCATCTATCCTACCGTTTCAGTTATTCTTTGTCACCTCCTTGTTTTGTTTTGCACCTTATATCTGATACATTGATGACCTTATTTATTATCGTGTGAAATCTTAATATGCCTCCTAGATCGATTCTTGTTTTTGATATAGAAACCGTTCCTGATGTTGTATCTGGCCGCAAATTATATGATCTAGAGGGTTTATCAGACGCCGATACAGCCAAAGCCTTATTTGCGCTCCGCAAAAAAAAAGCAGGCCATACTTTTTTACAGCATCATTTGCAACGTATTGTGGCCATTTCATTGCTTATGCAACATGGGAATCAAATTAAAGTTTGGTCTCTCGGTGATGAAGACGCTGACGAAGCCGAATTAATTCAGCGCTTTTTTACAGGCCTTGAAAAACACACACCAACACTCGTCAGCTGGAATGGCAGTGGTTTTGACTTACCGGTGCTCCACTATCGCGCCTTATTACATGGCATTCAGGCCCCTCAGTATTGGGAAGTGGGTGAACACATACAAAATTTTAAATATAATAATTATTTAAACCGCTTTCACCACCGGCACCTGGATTTAATGGATGTTTTAGCTGCCTATCAAAACAAAGCCTTTGCACCGCTAGATGAAATTGCAAGCATGCTCGGCTTTCCGGGTAAAATGGGCATGAGTGGCGCGCGCGTTTGGGATGAATATTTAACCGGTAATGTATCGGCTATTCGAGACTATTGCGAAACTGATGTCCTCAATACCTTTTGTGTGTATCTACGTTTTGAATTAATGCGCGGTAGACTCACTGAAGAAAATTACCACGAAACCGCTCAGCAATTACGTGATATGCTCGAAACTGAAAACAAACCGCATCTTTCCGAGTTTAACAAGCATTTGTCTTTTTTAGCTTAATATACCATAGTTAAAACAATAGCTATCATGATAGCTATTGTTTTAACTAAAAGGACGAAAACATGACTCAATCAATATTCAGCTTAATGACTTACGGACTAAGTGCCGTACTTTTTTTAGGAATGACAACCACTGCCAATGCGGGCTGCTATACCAACTGGAAGAAAGTTACGGGCTCTGTTGACTACTGCCATGGATGCTCTGGAGATAAAGCCTGTCACTATAGAAAAAATAAGTGTGATCTAGATATTAGTTATCAATACATAATGTAAATCATAAATAGGGTGTGTTCCTAACAATAATTTATAACAACACACGATAATCTATTTTAAATCGCTCGCCAATACGCATTGCAATTTTTTTGCCTATGCTACGGCGCCCACTCTCCATCGCAGATAAATTGGCTTGATTAATCCCTAATATATTTGAAAATTCAAGCTGGGTTAAACCCATTTGAGAACGGATTTTTTTAAGTGCCGCACTATTATGCATCTATGCTTAACCTTTTTTCTATATGAGCGCTCTATTTGATATGCTTAAAACCAGCCCCATGACTTTCGTTTTAATCTCGCTTCACAACGCTTTAACTGCGCTTCATAAATTGCTGCACGTGTACGTACTTTTCGAGCCACCTGAACCAACCATCGTTTACGGCGATAGGTTTTCCGTTGATAGCCCCCTATCCCTTCATGATAAGCCAAATATAAATTCATGGTGTCATCATATGCGATACCCGCGCGTCTATGCGCTTGACTTGCGTACCATCCAATAAAATCAACCCCATCAGCAAAATTAGTCCGCGATGCAAATATACGACCTGTCGAACGTTTATAACCGCTCCAGGTCATATCCAAGGCTTGTGCATAACCATAAGCACTGGATGGTCGCGTCCAAGGAATCACCCAAAGTAATTTCGTCCGTTCTGGCTTTGCATAGGCATTAAATTTTGACTCTTGATGCATAATTGCCATTTGGGTTTTAATCGGCACATGCCAGCGCTTTTCAACCGCCTTTGCATCTTGATACCAGTCAGGATTCTGCTTAAAAACACTGCAGATATTATCAACATTTCGAGGCGGCGATGTCGCACAGCCTGATAATAATTGAAAAAAAATAAATAATATTATATTAAATCTATTAATTATTTTCACCATGAACATCCTTGTTGTTCAATCAAATCCATCCAAAAATATCTAAAAACATCTACATCCGAATACGGCCTCTTTTTTTACTTCATCTATATTGATATGTTGCAGATGGTAAGCCAATATTTGTCCCTCTTGAAGAACAACGGCCATCATCAGCGCTTTCACTAGCGCTGTCCGTCTTGAGGGACGTGCCGCATAAAAAATTTGTAGTGCTTGTAAATTCACGCTATCTACACCCGGTATCTTGGCACTTGCAAAACTCAAACCCATCCGTGGCGCTTTGCTTTCACGACGCCGTAATAATTTCATTTGCCCCTCCAGAAACACTCTTTCACGATTCATTGCATATGAGTCAAAAAACATTTCTTTTATCACCGAATCAATACTATATTTTTCAAAAGCCAGATTAAACACCCGGGCAAAGACACCTGAAGCAAATGACTTAGGATAAGCTGTGCGACATACCTCAATAAAACGATAAAGTTTATTTTGATTGATATCATCTGCCTGAAAATATTCAGGCGGCATCGATAGATGTGGAATAATACTCGTTAAAAATGCTTGTTGATTGACCGCTGCAAAAAAGCGCTTTTCGCTACCAAACATTGTTAAATCATCGGCCGTACAATGCCGCCTTAGTCTATTATCAGAGTAATAGGCTTTTAATTTTGCATCAAAAAAAACCTGTAGTATTTCAGAGCCATCAGTATGCTTTTTAATTAAGTCGAGCGTCGCTAGTGTCTTATCTCGTGTTTGATTTAAAACATTTACCAGCACAGCACCAGGTGTCTTATCGTTTTCACCCACTATCTTTGCAACCTGCTTCATTTCAACAATCAAGCGACGATTCAATTGATTAACCGGCTCGGGTACGATGGTCTCCAGTTCTAATTGAAAATCGATTAAATCCATTGCACCAGATACACTCATCAGGGGCAGGGTACCACCAACAATGATTTGATAGCTCATCCACTGAATAATCTGCTCGACGTTATTTTTTTCTAAACACAATGCACGTACCAATGCATTTGCCACCGATGCAGCTGTCTTCGCTTCGTTATCGTTATTTTTATCCTTCTGAACATAATCATTCAACCTCACAAGGCACGCTGTCACTGCACGCAAAAAACGATCGGGCACTGTATCTGTTTGCCATATTTTTTCTTCTCTCAAAACACACATGGTTCGCTTTTCAACTTCAAGCGCATGCGGTAAGCCATGATGTAGCTGCTTATTTTGTTTAGATAATACAAGTAATTCGAGTGCAAGCTTATCTGAGACACCTTGAATAATGGTCTCAAAATTTACTGGCAAAGCGCTTAAGTTATTTAATACACCATGAGGTAATTTACGCTCGAGTTGTATGATTTTAAAGGCTTTTTCTATGTGATGCGATTTTAAACTGATTTTATCGTTGATACGCAGTTTTAATATAAGCGCCTTCAGGGCTCTCAAAGCCCTCGGGTTATCCTGAAGAAAAAGACGCGTTCGAAATCCAAGATTTTGAAAGTTCACTGTTTTTTTTTCTAGCGAAACTTGTGTCTCTGGGGAAAAAAAAACAGACCGTGAACCCTGTATACTTAATTTATTCCGAGGCATGACAGCTCACCTAAACAGAAACTGTTTTATTAACGTATCTGTTTAGACACAAGAATGCAATCAACTCAATTTTTAATCAACATTTCAATCAAACATTTAAGCCTGATTCATATTTATTGCTAAACGAAGCCCCTCAAGCACCAAGTCAGGCAACAAATGATCATAAATAGCCTCTTTCTCAAATAGTGCCGCAAAACCACCCGTAGCCAGCACTAAAAGTGTTTCATCAGCAAATAATTGTGATTTAACGCGTCCGATCACTTCTTTCACAGCACCCAGTGCACCAAAATAAACACCCGATTGAATACTCTCAACCGTTGAGCGCCCAACCACCTGCTTTACACGTACAATATCTACCGATGGTAATTTCGCAGTATTGTGTGACAAAGCATCCATCGAGAGCCTAAGGCCTGGTAAAATAGCACCACCTAAATAGGCTTTTGTTGCATCCACCACACAAAACGTCGTGGCCGTTCCAAAATCTATCATCATCAAGGCTTGATTAGGAAACCGATGCGTTGCCGCAATTGCATCTGCAATTCTATCTGCACCAACATCAACGGGATTTCTGTATTTAATATTAAGGCCCGTCTTCACCCCTGCTTGTAGAAAAAAAGGGTCTATTGAAAAATATTTAATGCATGCTGAACGTAACGAGTAATCTAACTGCGGGACCACTGAACCAATGGCAATGTGCTTGATATTCTCTGGCTTACAATTATTTTCACGTAACACTTGTTTTAAAAAAAGCCCTAGTTCATCAGAGGTACTTTTTTGAGAAGTATGACGAAAACGAAGGCTAATTTTATCACCTTCAAATACACCGCCATAAATATGCGAGTTTCCTACATCTAAACAAAGCATCATGATGATTCGGCTCCTGCGGCGCGCGCGCGAATCCGAACAAGTGCTGCGTCCAGTCGCTGAAGCACACGGTGTTTGCCTATCATCATCAAGGTCATATCAATCGCTGGCGAATTGCTGCCTCCTGTAATCGCCACACGTAAAGGCTGCGCGATTTTACCCATGCCCAAATCAAAGCTTGCACACACATCATTGATACAGGTTTGTAATTTATCTTTATCCCAAGTATCTACCGCTTTGAATGCTTCATTTAATGCTGCGAGAGGCTCGAGCACAACAGGTCTTAATTGCTTTTTAACCGCGTTTTCATCAAAAACCAGCTCATCTTGATAGAAAAACAGACTTTTTTCCATGATTTCAACCAACGTTTTACAGCGCTCAGCTTGTGCCTCAACAACATCCAACAAATCAGGGCCTGATGTCAAATCGATGCCTGCTTTATCAAAGTGATATTTGAGTGCTTCTGCCACGTCACTTGGATTATCTGATTTTTGATAATGCTGATTGAGCCAATAGAGCTTTTCATAATTAAAGCTTGCTGCACTCCTGCTAACAGCAGCTAAATCAAATTTTTTTATCATCTCGTCTATACTAAAAATTTCTTGGTCGCCATCAGACCAACCGAGACGTACTAAATAATTCAGTAAAGCATGCTTTAAAATACCTTGTTCTTTAAAGTCTAAAACACTAACAGCTCCATGCCGTTTCGATAAACGTTTGCCATCTTCTCCTAAAATCATCGGTAAATGTGCAAAGATAGGCGGCTGAACACCTAATGCATGATATAAATTAATTTGTCGAGGTGTATTATTAATATGATCATCCCCTCGAATCACATGTGTAATGCCCATATCTGAGTCATCAATTACAACCGCAAAATTATAAGTAGGGTTCCCATCTGAGCGCTTTAAAATAACATCATCTAATTCTTGATTTGATACTTCAATATCACCATAGACTTGATCGGAAAAACACACGGAGCCTTCTTCAGGGTTTTTAAAACGAACCACATAAGATGCATCTGTATCTGGCACATCAAGCCCTCTACAATGACCATCATAACGTGGCTTTTCTTTGGCTGCCATTTGAGATTCACGTAAAGCATCAAGGCGTGCTTTACTACACGTGCAACGATAAGCTTTGCCTGTGCTTAACCATTCATCGATGATTTCTTGATAACGTGTATAGCGCGCTGTTTGATATACAGGTGGCGCATCAGGTTCTAATCCAAGCCAGGCCATCCCATCTAAAATAGCTTGTACTGACTGATCCGTTGAGCGTGCTTCGTCTGTATCTTCAATACGTAAGACAAACTCACCCTGATAATGTTTTGCATATAACCATGCAAATAATGCTGTCCGCACCCCCCCTACATGTAAAAAACCTGTTGGACTTGGGGCAAACCGTGTTTTAACAACCATAAAAAAGACTCCATATTGCGCAATCATTCATTGGCGCTATAATAGCCGAATTCAATGCTTGCGGAAAGCCAAATGAAAGGCTTAGGAATCAAACAACATCTAAGAATAGCAACCCTTGTGCCTGTTATTTTGGTCGCTGTTTTATTCACGGTCGTTTATAACATACAACTTCATCAAACGCTTGATGAGCATACGTCTCATCTTGGTGAAGCTTATGTGAATCAACTTGTTCCTGCAGCCCAGCTCACCATTCTTGAAGGCGATACACGCAGTTTACAAGCCTTGGTTGATGCTGCCGTCACCAACAAAGATGTCTTAACCCTCGCTTTTTATGATGCAAGCGGCCAATTGCTTGCCTACCGTGGCGGCAAACACCCAAGGCACCATGCGCTTCCTCCCGAATCGTTTAGAACCAGTGGTTTTACTGAAAGTAAAGCCAAAGGACAAGATAAAATCCGTTTCTTTGCCCCCATTACACTGCCCCGCTTTAATTTATATAATAATTCACGCCTTCAAACACTGTCCCATGCAAGCAAAAACAATGAGCAGGCCGATCACTTGCTCGGCTGGCTTTCCATTGATTTAAACACCCAACCCATGCTGCTCAAAAAATATAGTATGTACTTGGTCAGCTTACTCATTACCTCTCTTGGCATTTTATTAGGATTTATCTTAAATTATTTTCTTTCTAAAAAAGTTCATCACCCCATTACCCGTTTGCGTCACACCATGAAACAAATCTCAGACGATGCATTCGAAACACCCATCAAAACCGGTAGTCCTGCTGAGCTGGGTATTATCGAGCAGGGCTGTACTGATTTACAAAAACAATATTTAAATACACTCACTGAATTTAATGACCATGTCGATACAGCCACCAAAGATTTACAACAAAGTCTTGAATTACTAGAAGAAAAAAATGTAAAACTTTTACTTGATAAGCGTAAAGCAAAAGAAGAACTCAAACAAAAGTCGACCCTGATTACCAGTTTGAGTCATGAAATCAGAACCCCAATGAATGGCATTATTGGCTTTGCCAATGTGCTACTCGAGACATCGCTCACCCCCATTGCACGCGATCATGTTAAAACGATTAAAAGCTCAGCCAAAGACTTACTGTCTATTTTAAATAATATTCTCGACTATTCTAAAATCGACGCCGGAAAATTAAAACTAGATACCATTCCGCTTGATATTCGCAACTGTATTGATGATGTACTCGCACTTGCCGCCCCTAGTGCTTATAAAAAAGGCCTGGACTTAATCCCATCAACCGCACTTGATGTACCAAAGACCATGGTAGGTGACCCACTAAGACTCAAGCAAATTATTGGTAACTTGGTCAGCAATGCGATTAAATTTACAGACCAAGGCCATGTGCTCATACGTACACATGTGCATCAAATCACAGAGAAAAATTATACCCTGTGCCTCTCTGTGGCTGATACTGGAATCGGTATTTCTCCTAATGAACAAGCCCATTTATTTCATGCTTTTCATCAAGCAAACAAAAATACAACTCGCCATTATGGTGGTTCAGGACTCGGACTTGTCATTTGTAAGCAACTGGCAGAGCACATGCAAGGGCATATTACGCTTGAGAGCGACACAAACCAGGGCACGACTTTTTCGGTATATCTTACGTTTAATAAATTACCGGCTTACGAAGTTGAAAAAAATCAACCCAAGCGATTCGCTCATATAAAAGCCATTTGTTTCGATGCAAACCTTCTTCATCTAGAAGCACTTTGCCATGGACTCGGGCATTTTGGAATTACATGTATTAAAAGCAATACGTTTGATGCCTTACAAGTTTCTTTTACTCAGCATCCTGATGCACAACTCGCATTTATTAGCATAACGCCTGAAGATGAAACCATACTCACGCGCTTTCTAAACCAACAAAAAACAATACCAACGATATTACTGTCTAAATATCTCATTGAAGATTACCAAGCCCTCGGCGCACAACGATTTCTAATGAAACCCGCCAATATTCAAAAATTACAAGATACAATCGAGTCTATCCTGCTGCAAACCGCATCCCCCAAAACAAATCAGCTTGATCTTGACCGTCTTAGAGCAACTTTACGTGACATTCGCCCTAATTTATTGATTGCAGAAGATAATACGGTGAATCGTATGCTACTGAATGCCTGGCTTGGCACCAGTGCGTCACTTGATATTGTGGACGACGGTGAGCAAGCACTTGCGATTTGTCATCAAAAACAATTTGATGCGATTTTAATTGATTTACACATGCCAAAACTCAATGGCCTAGAAGCCACTCGCCTAATTCGAGAGGACACCGCGCTCAACAAAAATACCCCAGTATTACTAATTAGTGCTGACAGCCATGATTTAGATCGCGCCACTTTAGACGAACAAAAAATTGACCGAAAACTCCCGAAACCAATCGATGAAAATTTACTCTTACATCATTTGATTACAGTCCTTCAAAATGCAAGAATAGCCCCTATCAATTGGCCGCAATGCGTTCAAAAAATGTCTGGCAATAGTGCATTAGCACAAAAATTTTTAGACCGCTTCGTCAATGAACTACCCACACACCGTCAAACGTTTTTATCTGCCATGGACACAAATAACAAAAAATTATTGGAAAAAACAGCGCATACCCTTCGAGGTGCTTGTGGTTTTTCAGGGCTTCCAAAACTTGAAAATGCACTGGCTAAACTCGAATATTTAACGCAACATACGGAAACAAACCAAGCATTAAAAAAAGCTTTAAACAATGTCATACAGCATATTGATGCCATCATAGAGGCACACAAAACACTCAATTTAGATGTACTAACGGAATAATATTAAAAATAAGGACCAACTCATGACAAATATAAAAAGTGCAATCTATGCACAATCGGGTGGCGTAACTGCGTTCATCAATGCATCCGCATGTGGTGTGATTGAAACCGCACGGCAACACAGCCATCAAATCGGTAAAGTCTTCGCTGCAAAATCAGGCATTGTCGGTGCGCTGTCTGAGACCTTAATCGACACTTCATTAGAAACAGATGCTGATATTGCAAAACTGATACATACCCCATCAGGTGCTTTTGGTTCTTGTCGGCATAAACTAAAATCCGATGGCGAAGAGTTCACGCGTTTACTCGAAGTATTTGAAGCCCATAATATCGGCTATTTTTTCTATAACGGTGGTGGTGACTCACAAGACACAGCAAACAAAGTTGCTGAAATGAGTCAAGCACGTGGCTATCCTGTCACCTGCATCGGTATTCCTAAAACAGTCGACAATGACTTGCCTTTTACAGACACCTGCCCAGGCTTTGGATCAGTGGCTAAATATGTTGCTGTTTCAACCCAAGAAGCAGGCTTTGATGTAGCCTCAATGGCTGAAACATCCACCAAAGTATTTATCTTAGAAGTGATGGGCAGACATGCAGGCTGGATTGCCGCAGCCAGTGGCCTTGCCAGCGAAAATGCCGATGAGCCACCCCATCTTATTTTATTTCCTGAAGTGGTCTTTGATCCTGAAGCATTTATAACCCGCGTTGATGCGTGTGTGAAAAATCATGGTTATTGCGTTGTGGTTGTCTCTGAAGGCGTTCAAAATGCCGACGGCAAATTTTTAAGTGACGCAGGCCTAAAAGACGCCTTTGGCCATGCACAATTGGGTGGCGTTGCGCCAGTCCTCGCAAATTTGGTCAAACAAGAACTGGGGTATAAATATCACTGGGCTGTGGCTGATTATCTGCAACGTGCTGCACGTCATATTGCCTCTAAAACGGATGTCGAACAAGCTTATGCACTCGGTAAAGCTGCGGTTGAACTTGCTTTAGCCGGACACAATGCCATCATGCCGATTATTGTTCGTGACCATGAAGCGCCTTATACCTGGTCTATTGGACAAGTTCCTCTTCGTGATGTTGCCAATATTGAGCGTGCCATGCCAAAAGACTTTATTCGTGAAGATAATATGGGTATTACAGATGCCTGCAGGCGCTATCTGGCACCGTTAATTCAGGGCGAAGCTTACCCCCCTTATATCAACGGCCTGCCCGATTATGTTCGTCTCAAAAATCAGTTGGTCACACCAAAGCTTGAATTGTGGCATAACAATTGACAAGGTTAGCGATTTTAGGCATGATACGCCTCTTTAGTTTTTGAGTTTCTGGAGAAACAACGTGGCAAATATTAAGTCAGCTATCAAACGTGCAAAACAAAACGTTAAACGTCGCGCGCATAACGCAAGTGCTCGCTCTATGTACCGCACCTATGTTAAGAATGTTTTAAAAGCGGTTGAAGCAGGTAATCAAGAAGAAGCACGCGCGGCTTTCTCAAAAGCACAACCTGTTATCGATAAAGCAATGGCAAAAGGTTTAATTCATAAAAATAAAGCTGCCCGTGTAAAAAGCAGATTAAGTGCTAAAGTTAAAGCATTGGCGGCATAAACATCCGCCTTTATCGAAAGGGTCATACTGGCCTTTTCGATAGAACCATGCCGGGTGCTTAAGTCTTATGAGATTAATTAGAAATATTCTGCTGTCTATTTTACTTGTTTTTATCACAAGCATGGTTGCCCTTTGGGCTGCTGCATATTTCTTACAACCCACCACGTTTAAGCTCATTGCAAAAAAACAACTCTATAGCTTAACCCATCAAGACAGTGCTATTGAAGGCAATATAAACTGGCGTATTTTTCCACGTCCAGGATTACACCTCACCAAAGTACGTATCGGTGATGTAAAAAAAACGGATGGTGATTATGCATTAGCCGTTGATAATCTCACCTTTTATTTACAGCTGATGCCACTTTTCCAAGGCCAACTTATATTTGATAAGATCATATTCGATGGATTTACTTTATGCATCAATCTCAACGAAAAAGTACCCCCTTCCCCTCAAAAAACACAAGCCCCCCCCAAGAACAAAACCACACGCGCCACACATGTTGCATTAAAATCACTGTTACTCACAAACGGTAAGATTATTCTCAACCAAAAAAATAAACAGCAACTACTATTAAAACAAGTACGCCTGAAAGCCGATTTTCCAAAACAAAATCATGAGCAATTTCCAATACAACTAAAAGCAACCCTTCAAAAAAAATCTAATCATCTTTCACTGAGTGGCACCTTAAATTATAAAGGCTTACTGACACTGCCCGCGCTTGATACGAAAAATACTCAACTAGAAAACCTTGAGCTCGATGGACAAACAACACTGCAAAATATTCATTTAAATACATATGAAATTACAGCGGCAAGCGCACATACTTTTCTTCGTCAAGGCAAACTGGAATTAAACCCTCTCACACTGTCTCTCTATAATGGCGAATCTGTCGGGCAGTTAACGTATCAACTCAAAACCAATCACTTGAGCTTCAGTCAAACAGGCACACACTTATCAGCAGAGCCTGTTTTTCAACAAGCATTTCCTCTTATTCCTTCGCGCGTAACAGGCACACTGGATTATTCAATACAAGCAAAAGCACAGCTCAACCAAACGGACTGGCATAAAACAATGCATGCCAGCGGCAACTTAACCTTACATGATGGCACACTGGGATCGATTAATTTACCTGCCCTTACGGCTGAAACAACCCAAACCATTCAAATGCTTGCCGCTCAAAATATTGAACAAATTCAACACTCGCTTGACCATATAAAACCTTGGCAGTTAAATCATTACTCCGGTCACACAGCTTTTCAATTATTTAACTTTCAATATCAAACAACTGGAAATGAGCTTTTAAATTATCATTTATTGCTTGAAACACCCAAGCTAAACCTCAAAGGACAAGGCACCTTAAACCTCACAACAGAAGCCATTAGCGCGCACCTCTTAGCACATGTCATTACAAAAGATAAAACCTCTCGCGCCATACAAAAAATACTGGGGCATGGCTTCCCGCTACGGGTTAAAGGAACACTCTCCCGCCCCCTTATTTATCCCGATAGCCACGTCATTCAAACCAATTTATCAAACCATGCGTTACCCAAATCACTGGTCAAACCGCTGAATAAACTAAAAAAACACATTGATAAAACATTGCATGCAAAATAATAACGCACACTTTTTCGCACCAGCACTATTAGATTGGTTTAAAAAAAACGGCCGAAAAAACTTACCCTGGCAAAATCCTAGAACACCTTATCATGTGTGGATTTCAGAGGTCATGCTACAACAAACTCAAGTCAAAACCGTCATCCCTTATTTTGAAAAATTTATCGCACGTTTTCCAGATATTAAAATCCTTGCCAATGCGACAGAAGACGACGTTTTAACTTATTGGGCAGGCCTTGGCTATTACAGCCGCGGAAGAAACCTTCAAAAAACAGCTTATTTAATCACAACCGTATTTGAAAATAACTTTCCAAGTGACTTAAAACAACTAACCACATTACCTGGCATTGGTGACTCGACTGCTGCCGCTATTCGCTCACTGGCATTCAATCAACCCGCTGCTATTTTAGATGGCAATGTAAAACGTATTTTAAGCCGTTATTTTTTGATTTCAGGGCAACCTAACACCTCCGCCATCAAAAAAACATATTTGCAATATGCGAATACTTGCTTACCAAACTCAGAGGCTGCAAACTATACCCAAGCCATCATGGACTTAGGCGCGCTGATTTGCACCCCTAAAAATCCGAGTTGCCATATATGTCCGATGCGTACCCACTGCCTTGCTAAGATTCAAAAATTAACAGCAGATTATCCAGAAAAAGCACCTAAAAAAACAATCCCTACCCGTGAGGCACAATTTATTTTACTGCATAATATCAAGCGTTCTGTGATTTATCTCGAAAAACAACCATCAAAAGGCTTATGGGGCGGGTTATGGAGTTTACCTAAGCTAGATAAAAGCACCTGTGCCATGACACATATACAAACCACACATGGTCTTCAAACACAAACGAATATGCCTCTACCTATCGTAAAACATGCGTTTACACACTATAAACTGAACTTATACCCACGTGCACTGTGCGTTGAGGCCCATACTTTAAGTCAAATTTTACCTAAAAACGGCCGATGGATTGATATCTCAACACTGAAAACATTTGGCTTGCCCAAACCCATTCAACACATTGTAGAGCAATTTTTACAAGCTAATACGGGTGCGGCGCCTCTTTCCGCAACAACTTCGCCGCAGCAATTGCATCTTTCTGCCCCGCCTCAGCCGCTCGATTAATCCATTTCGCTGCTTTTTGCTTATCTTCAACCACGCCTTCACCATAATAATACATATACCCAACCGCATATTGCGCATCACAGTTGCCTTTTTCTGCTTCAGGCATCAGACGAACAAACGCTGAACGGTAATTCTGCTTTTTAAAACTCGAAATTCCCTCTCGCAAATTCAACGAGTTAATACTGCAGGCAGTTAAAGCAAAGAAAATTAAACAAATAAAAAATCGCATACAACACCTTTAAATTAGATTAAATTAAATATCAATCAACCTTCCTGTAACACTTCTGCAGGAGGCGAAAAGAACAATTCATTTTTAGGCAAACTTAAACTTTCAAGTACACCATCACGCATGATTAAAATACCTTCAGGTGTAATGCGTTTAATAACAGCATTTCCTGGCAAACTATCTCCTACACCAAATGATTTCACCTGATGATCAGGTAACTCTAGCATGACATGCGATTTGGTTTCATCCACATCAAATAAAATGCCAACAACGCTCATGTGCAGCACAGAACGTTTCACGCCGGCAGCCGTGACATTATCAGGCACGTAATCTCCAAACAATGCTATTTTGATGGCAGGCGCTGTTTTTTTAATTTGAGGCCTGGGTATTTGATTCGCTATGACAACTTTATCTGAACTGGTTTTTTCCATGCGATTAAATATAATATTTTTTCGAATACTACTAGCCCATTCAAATAAAATTAAAGCAAACAAAATACCTGCTAATATTTTTAAATACTTAATTTTCAAATATTCTTATTCCAATTTAAATCACATTTTAGGGGATATCTTCCTTGAGGTATCAGCAGTTAATATTGAATCCCCGCCGATTTGATCAACTATTATACCCAACCGACCTTCTTTCAATGCACTCTTCTCAAGAGGCGTTAACTTGTTTTCTTCAGGTACGCTTCCATTTAAAGTATTTCTTAATTTAGTCGCTGCCGCCACTTTAGTGTCTTTATTTTTGATATTAAAATAATCTGTTCCACACAATAAATCATTCATCCAATAAATAAAACTCATTAAACCAAAAAAATTATAGTGAAAACCCCATTCTTGCTTTCTATTTTCTAAATATTCATCAAGCCGCGTGATTGCTTCTTGCAAATTTCCTGACTTTTTTTGATGAGGATCTGTTTTCTTCAAAATGCGATCACAAGTATCTCTCAGTAATGCAAAGTTTCTTTTATTTGGGCTATCATTACGAATGAGGTGCAACGCCGCTTTATGGAAAAGCGCTAAACTTGAGCGGGTTTTTTTTGTATCTATATCTGATGACATCAGCGTACGCAAAGATTTCGTCTTTAATTGCTGTTCTATGCACGTTACTATTTGAAAATAACGCTTAAAAAGTATGGGATCTTCCAGGTAAGCACAGGCCTCCGAAAAACTAGACAGCTCATATTTTTTTGCTATATCACTTTTTCCTAACCCTTTTGACTGAGGCAGTATATACCATATCCAGTGCGTCCTTTTTTGACCTTTACGCAGTTCATTGAGTGCCGTGATAAATTTTACCCGCTCTGTTATACCCTCTTGGGCGTCATGAAACCGTCTTAAACGCATAGCCTCTCCAAGTGCTTTCTACTAAACCCTATATAAACAGGAATTATTTTAACACATAGTGGTTTTTTTTTTGAAATCCTTGTTGCGAATTTAATTTATGCTATGCTGATATAAACAACATGAGGAGATAAAACATGCCAGAATATCCAGAAGATCCAGAATATAATGACTCAATTGATGATTCAGATACTGACCTCCCCCCACCCCCCCCCATATTACATAGAACAATCGGCGCTCAGTATTCTGAACATGCTGGTGCTCTCAATGAAGCACATCAAAGAGTCGAGCAAAACAATGACCTCAATGCTGAACAGCGTGCAACAGCGCATCATCTGCTCAATGAATTGGTGAGGCTCGGCGTATACACCACCACTGACGTCCATCAATTTCAAGAGATGCTCGATGCAATTGCGCCTGCGCCTGGCTCAAACCTTGGCATGGAACAATAACATGAACTGGTCCAAGTAAATTATCCATGCCATAATAAATGCCTGTTCTGTTCAGCCTAAGACCTGCCATGCATAAAAAACATTTTAATACACGGGCTATTCACGCCGGTCAATCCCCTGATCCAACAACCGGTGCCGTTATGCAACCGATTTACGCGACTTCAACCTATGCTCAAACCGCTCCAGGAGAACACCAGGGCTATGAATATTCACGGACTCAAAATCCAACACGAACGGCTTATGAAGCCTGTATTGCAGATCTAGAATCAGGCCAACATGGCTTTGCTTTTGCTTCTGGCATGGCCGCCGTCAATACAGTCATTGATTTACTCGATGCAGGCTCACATGTGATTGCACTAGATGATTTATACGGTGGCACGTATCGTTTGTTTGATAAAATTAAGACCCGAACCAACCAACTTGATTTTTCATTTATAGATATGGCAGATATGAGCGCCATTGAAGCCGCCATCAAACCTAATACGCGCATGATCTGGCTCGAAACACCTTCTAACCCACTTTTGAAACTAGTCAATCTTAAAGCCATTGCAGAACTCGCTAAAAAAAATAATTTAATAACCGTTGCTGATAATACGTTTGCAACCCCGTGGATTCAGCGTCCGCTTGAGCTTGGCATTGATATTGTACTGCACTCAGCCACAAAGTATTTAAACGGCCATTCAGATGTTGTCAACGGTGTGGTTGTGATTAGCGATAACCCTGATCTGGCTGAGCAACTCTGTTTTTTACAAAACTCATGCGGCGCTATCGCAGGACCGTTTGACAGTTTTCTCGTGTTACGTAGCTTAAAAACACTGGCCCTGCGTATGCAGCGACATACTGAAAATGCCAATATCCTCGCACATTGGCTTGAAACACACCCAGCAGTAAGCCGCGTGATTTATCCAGGCTTACCCAGCCACCCTGAACATGCACTGGCAACCGAACAAATGCACACTTTTGGTGGTATGATTACCATCATTATGAAAGGTGGGCTAGAGGCAGCTAAACAGATGTTATCACGCTGTAAAATATTTACTTTGGCGGAGAGCTTAGGTGGCGTTGAAAGTTTAATTGAGCACCCGGCTATCATGACACACGCCTCTATTCCTCCTGAAAAACGAGAAGCGCTCGGCATAGATGACGGATTAATACGTCTTTCTATCGGCATTGAACATGTTGATGATTTAAAAGCTGACTTAGAACAAGCGATGCAATAAACGTATTTTAATCAAACACTTAATAAACAGGACCATCAGATGTTAACACTAGAAAAACAAATCAATCATTACTTTGAGAACAAAGCTAATTTATCACCAGAAACAGCACCTCCTGAATTATTAGAGACTTTAAATACAGTATTTAATCAATTGGATTCGGGCGAAATTCGTGTTGCTGAACCCCAAAATGGCGCATGGGTGGTCAATGCTTGGATTAAAAAAGCTATTTTGCTGTCTTTTAAATGCTATGCCAATCAAGTTATCGAAGGTGCACATAGCCGATTTTATGACAAATTACCCCTGAAATTTTCGAACACATCCAGCGATGCATTTGGAAGTCAAGGTGTTCGTGTTGTGCCTGATGCCATTGCGCGTCGTGGCAGCTTTATTGGTAAAAATACCATTCTTATGCCTTCTTATATTAATATTGGCGCCTACATTGACGAAGGCTCTATGATTGATACTTGGGCGACTGTTGGATCCTGTGCGCAAATCGGAAAACATGTACATCTATCCGGTGGCGCTGGTATAGGTGGTGTCTTAGAACCCCTGCAAGCAGAACCTACAATTATTGAAGATCACTGCTTTATTGGCGCACGTTCAGAAATTGTTGAAGGGGTCGTCGTAGAGCACCATGCTGTCATCTCCATGGGGGTTTTTATTGGCCAAAGCACTAAAATTTATAATCGCTTAACCGGTGAAATTACAATGGGTCGCGTACCGTCAGGTGCTGTTGTGGTCCCTGGCAGCCTACCCAGTGAAGATGGCACGCACAGCCTTGCCTGCGCTGTAATTGTGAAACAGGTTGATGAAAAAACACGTGCCAAAGTCAGCGTCAATGATATTTTGCGAGATAGCAGCACATGCTAAATCTTCAAGACATACTCACCCAGCTAATTGGGTTTAAATCTATCACACCAACTGATGCCGGGTGCCAAGATTATTTAATGCAACAATTAGAACAATTAGGCTTTACCTGTACGCGCTTTGATAACCCACCTGTTTCAAATTTTTTTGCACGCATCGGTACTGCTGAGCCACTATTTGTCTTTGCAGGGCATACAGATGTTGTACCTGTTGGGGATATGAAGCAATGGCAAACCAAGCCATTTGAGTTACAGGTTAAAAATAATATCGCCTTTGGCCGAGGTACTGCTGACATGAAAGGTAGCCTCGCCGCCATGCTAATTGCCGCCGAGCGTTTTATTCAAAGCCACCCGAATTTTAAAGGCAGCTTAGGTTTTTTAATTACCAGTGGTGAAGAAGGAGATGATTTTGATAATGGCACGCCCTACGTCATGGCCGAGCTCGAGAAACAAAACATTAAGCCTAAATATTGCTTGGTTGGTGAACCATCAAGCCACACCCAATTAGGTGATACGCTTAAAATTGGCCGCCGTGGCTCACTGACAGGGCATTGCGTGCTGAAAGGCAAGCAAGGCCATGTCGCCTACCCTCACCTTGCTGAAAATCCAATTCATACTTTAGCTCCGGCTTTAAGTGCTTTAGTGCAGCACACCTGGGATACAGGTAACCAGCATTTTCCAGCCACAAGCTTACAAATCACACATATTGAATCTGGCGGTGAAGCCAATAACATCATTCCTGGCGAGCTGATTTTGCAGTTTAATCTTCGTTATTCAACCGAACAAACGTCAGAGCAACTGATGACAGCAATCGAAGCGCATTTTGAGACATATCAGCTTCAGCCTAAAATCACTTGGCGCATCAACGGCGAGCCTTTTTTAACACCACCGGGTGTCTTGGTGAATGCCTGTATTGATGCCATTACCGCGCATACAAACCAAGCGCCCGAGCTATCCACCAGTGGCGGTACATCTGACGCACGCTTTATTGCACCTTATGGGGTGGAAGTTGTTGAGCTCGGACCGATTAATGCAACCATCCACCAAGTCAACGAATGTGTGAATCTCGATGACTTAGACAGATTAAGTGCTATTTATTACGAGCTAACCAAGCATTTATTAGGTTAGGCCTGTCTGTAACACTCACGCATTCAAATCATTGGTTTGGCCGTCAGCCTCTGCTGCGGCACCTCTGGTGGTACTCGCATTTAAATCAACAAAAAAACGATTCGCCTTGGGCAGACTGGTCTGCTCCAACTCGCGTTCAGACAAACAATTATCTCTAAAAATAGTAATGCCTTTTAAATGGCTTTTGTATGCTTCATAAATAATCCCCTCAATCGCTTTTACAGTCGTTTTTTGGGCCATATTAATCGTTTTGGATATCGCATCATCTAAGAAAGTTTGAAATCCAGCTTGAATAGCAAGATGCGGCGTAGGCTCTATTTGACACGCTGTTTTAAGAAAAGGTTTCTCTTCACATACAGCTTCAGGAAAACAGCCCTGCTTCTCAACATGCGCTAAAATTTCACCTTGCATTTCAGGTGCAATGTGCGTTTCAATCACACGTTTTATAATAGGCAGCACCCCTCCGTTCATAAAATCTTGATAGGAAAAATGAGGTTCTAAGCTTTTAGAAATATTCGCAATCGTACTGCTTGTGCCTGTCGGTGGCATAGCAGTTGTTGTGGCGTGTCGAATGCCTGTTGATTCCATCTCGTCATATAGAGCATCCCAAGCTTCTTTTGATACAAACCCTGTTGTTTTAGAGGCTTTCCGTCTCACCCACTCATGCTCTTTGTAACGACTCTGTTCATAACTTGGAAAAACACCCCGTAGCTTGGCTAATCCAACAGATGCTTTTTTAGAGTGAAAATCTAACAACTCTGAAATTTGCTCGGCTAAGTTTACAGCTTTAGGATCTTCATAAGCGATTTCAAGTTTAATCAGTAAATCTGCAAATCCCGTAACAGCCACACCAATACGGCGTTTTTCACGAACCAAAGGTAAATCTAGCCCAGCATTTGCTTCATTTTCTATTGTATATTCAACCGAGTTATCTAAAAATCTTGTCAGTACTTCGACGGCTTCAGCAAACCTTGCTGTATCAAACACACCTGCATGGACAAAATTTGAAAGATTCACATAACTAAATTGGCATGCATCACCCGCAGCCATAGCAATTTCGGCACAAGGTGCAGTACTTTGATAGTGCCACTGTGGCGTTGGGTTATCTTCCTCAACCCTGTCTTTGAATAAAACACCGGGCTCTCCGCAGTAATGTGCTGAATCAGCAATTGCTTCAATCAGTGTTTTAGCGGGTATTTGATCTACTACTTTTCCCTTATTATCTCGTAGGAACCAGGGTGCATTCTGTTCAGCAGCATGCATAAAAGCATCTGTTAAAAATACTGAAATATTAAATCGCCACTCAAAAAAATCAGCGTTTCTTTTTGCACGAATAAAGGCCAAAATTTGAGGATGATCTGCTCGAAGGGTTGCCATGCTCGCCACAGGCCTTTTCGCGCTTGAAACAAATTCGCCATTCATTTTATTTAAAATGGCATTAAATGCCATGAGTGTACTGACAGGATCGAGTAACTCAGATAAATCATAGCCGGTTCCAAGCGATTGTCCCAATGAGCTATATGATTTAGCGCCAAAATGATCATAATCTGCTTGCCCATGAGTCACCTGTATCGGTAATACCGTACAGGCTGCCGTTACCTGTGATGTCCTGCCAGCGCCTGTCAAAATAGGTGTTCCAAAAATAATGCTTCCTGTATTCACTAACGCAACGAGTTTATCTTGAAATGCCGAGTCTACTTGATTTTGATTTAATTTTTTGTCCATTTGAAGCATTGCAGTTAAAACACGCTCTAATGCATCTTCAATGGTTTCTGAGGCTCGTAAAATACCTCGTTGTCGCATGAGTGCCGCAGACTGTTGATTGTATATTTCTGGACTTGGATTAATTTTCATTTCGAACACCATTATAATTGATAATTGATAAAAAAGTGATAATTAAGGATTAAGCACATGGCTATTTTTGATTAAATAAAACAAGCTAAGAAAAAAAAATAAGCATGTGCAAGCCGGCCATCCTAGCATTGAAGCAATAATATAGCTAGACTAAACTGAATCAGTTTTTAATGGAGACAACAGATGGATGACGAAACAAAAATACCTTTGTTCGTATCAATCGTTACACTGTTACTTGGCTGTTACGACTTATTCCGTGCAATTACCTATACCTTGCACCTAGAGCTCTCAGCGCTACATATCTCAAAAGTTGATATCACAGCCACAACCTCCGTGAATTTATTACATCTCTTAAGCGTATTTGGTGCTTTAAACTATATTATTAGCTTCATGCTAATTTTAACCGCGCTGATGTCACGTAAACTTGCACTGATCATGCTGGCCATTATTCCATTTGCTTACGGTATGGGCATACTTACCATTACACTTAATACAACTGAACATTACCTGACTCACGCTTCATGGAAAGGCGCAATCCCCATGCTCATCTATATTTCTATTTGTTTGGTTACTTTTTCTGCTGGCGTGATTGGTACGTTGTATAGACAAAATAACGAGTAACCTTAGCGTGTGCCCGTGGGTGCTGTGTTCCTAGGGACCAGTGATCTCAGTCAATACTTGCTCAAACCGCGCGAGCTCACTGCCTGCATCTGTCTCGGCTGTAAACAATCTTAATCGCCCACAAATAAGATTAGGCACACCAAGCGTCAATAAAGAAACCAGTACATTCGCAATGTCTAGTAATACCTGCGTCCAATCCTGATGTTTTTCTAATACGGGTTTTGCGCTATCAACTGCACCACGACACGTGTCAATAAAAATCCTTCTATCATCTAATGTGCCGCTAGATGCTATAAAAATACGTCTTGCATGAGCCAGAGCATCACACAATGCTTCAGCGGTTGTCGCAGCCACTGCATACTTTGAGTTATATGCTGCTTTATCACGTAATGCATTTTTTCTGTACTGATTGTTCTAGCGCAGCTATCAAAACGACTCAACGCACCTCTTTCTATCGGTACTTCATGCTCATCTTGTCTACGCCCATCCCTTATTGTATCCATCACACCTTGATTATTTTGATTTAAAAAAAGAACCTGCCAACGTGTTTGATACCTGTGCATGCCTTGAATATAGGGATGAGGAGTAGTAACAGAATCACGTGTAAATAGCTCTCTCGGGTCTGCTGTATTGAGCGCTTGATATAATGCGGTACGAGAAAAAATTCGTGCTGTATTTTGGATAGACCGCCATTGCCCTTCTATACCAAAATATTGTTTTTCAAACACAACGAGATCTTCTATTTCAGGTATCTCAAGTAAAATAGGACAATAAATATCTCTTTCTAAGGCATAGCGCCATGAAACCGCAGTGCTTGCGGCTTCATTTGCAGTCAGAGCATTTATTTCTTCCGCACTGAACTCTTCAGATAAAAGATCAAGTACTGACGGGGCTCTTAGTCCTAATTTCAGTGCTAGCCTGTTTATTTTTTTGTTTATTATTGGAACAGATGAAAGTTGAAGCGCTATATATAGCAATACCAATGCTATTTGCACGGTTGCCGGTTCGAGTGGTAAATCTTCGGTAACATACCTTTGCTCGACTGGAAAAGCTGCGTCAAGTGCAAAGAAGGTGAGCAGTTGCATGTGATAGTCTAATAATCCCTCATGATGATAGGCATAATTATAGGCACTAGCAGCCAGTTGCAAGATCATGTAATTTCTCGAAGCATAGAGGAGTGGTAAAGGTAGCATGAAGTCAACACCATGAATTAATTTTATTATGCGCACTATAGTATCACTTACTGTCAATAAAAGGAAATTAATTGATCATATAGGCGTTAATTTAATCTATAATCTGGTCACATCTAAGTGGTACAGCAGACACGACTGCTTTATAAGCCGAGGTTATCACGCTTAAACACCCTATCGGCACGATAACTTGAACGCACCATCGGGCCTGATGCCACTTCGAAAAAGCCTTTTTCAAGGCCTATTGTTCTAAATTTATCAAATACTTCTGGTGTAACATAACGTGCGACAGGCAAGTGATTTTTAGTGGGTTGTAAATACTGCCCCAAAGTTAAAATGTCAACTTGATGCGCAATTAAATCATCCATGGTTTCTATAATTTCTTCATCTGTTTCACCCAAACCCAGCATTAAGCTTGTTTTAGTAAACATATCGGGTCGATGCTTTTTAGCTTCTAATAATACATCTAGTGTTTGTTGATACCCCGCGCGATTATCACGTACAGGATGCGTTAAACGTCGAACCGTTTCGATATTTTGCGCAAAAACATCTAATCCTGTATCAAGTAAAAGCTGTACATCTTGATGCTTACCCTGAAAATCAGGCGTTAAGGCTTCAACACGTGTTTTAGGTGAGGTTCTTTTAATCGCCGAGATAGCACGTGCATAATGTGCCGCTCCTCCATCCGGTAAATCATCACGATTCACAGAGGTTAATACCACATAGTCAAGATTCATCAATGCGACTGTATGTGCCGTTTTTTCAGGCTCTGCTTCATCAAGCCAGCCTTTCGGATTACCTGTATCGACTGAACAAAAACGACACGCTCGTGTGCAAACAGCCCCCATCAACATAATCGTTGCCGTACCATGCGACCAGCACTCTGCCATATTAGGGCATTTAGCCTCTTCACAAACGGTTGCAAGTTTATGTTTTTTTACTTCTGCTTTTACCGCTGCATATGCAGGTGTTGTTTGGCTTTTGACACGCAGCCATTTCGGTTTAGGTAGGCGTGTTTGTACCTCTTCTTTTGTTTTAACGCCGTCTTTAATAGCCACCACACCCAATTCGGTGTGATATTTTTCGCCACTTTCAACAGAAATAGGAATTTGTTTTAATTTTGAATCAAGCATTTAATCGAGTACCTCTTGCATAAAATCAGGCGCATAGCGATTTAATACCCATTGAAGCAACCACACTTCAATAAGTGCTAAATAAGCAGAAACCATCACATCTGTAATATAATGCTGTAATAAAATGACACGTGATGACATCACGCATAATCCAATCAATAAAAATATCCAGCGGCGCTTCGGCCAAATAATACATGACCCGAGCATACAGCCCATGAGGGTTGCTGTATGACCTGATGGAAAGGACCAAAGCGGTCGTGAAAATTCAAACCATTGAAAGCCATACAGGCCATCAGAAAACAATAATTCAGGTCTTGCGCGTCCAAATATAATTTTAAGTCCTAAAACAATAATACTCGGCACAAGCGTCGATAAACATAAAAACCATGTGCGCATTTCCCATTGCCGCCAATGCAAGATATAACGAAAGATAAGCACAGATAAGACCAAAAACCCAATCACAGGCTTGGCTTTCCCAAGTGTTGTAATCACGGTTGAAAGCGGCAGGATATAGCCTATTTCGGCTTGATGGAAAAAAATCGTAACCGGTGCATCGACGTATAAAAATAAGCATGTCATTAGGGCAGCGTAGCTTATTACAACCCATGGTTGGGTCATGTTTTTAAAAAATCGATCAAACGGTTTCATAAATATCCTCTTTTTTATACCCATCAGCTATTGCAAAGTCTAATACGGCCACCAAGGTATTATCAATAAAAACCAATGGAATTGTATCACGCAACCAAGGTGGGACACCTAGTGTTTGAAAAATATATTTTAACGTTCTTGTATGTCCTCGCCAACGCATGCGCTCACCGCCCATGCGAAATTGTATGCGATACGTAGATATAGGATATACCGGTACATGTGTGGATGGTGTATTAGGCACGATATATAATCTATCTTGAAATTTTCGAACTTGAACATCACCCAATTGTACGCAGGGCAAAGCATCTCGTCTCGCAAAGATGACCTGTTCAATCAGCACACCTAACACCCGTGTTTCAGGGGATAATATGCCTTGCTGTTTCAACCAAACTCGAAGCACTTCTGCTAAACGCGCACGCGGTAAATCATATAATTGATGTAAAGCGAGTGTAGCTTGCTTTAATGCGAGCAGAGGGCAATCTAACCGTGCTAAATCAACTAAATTTTCTGTGGCGGCTTGTGCATGCTTGGCACACTGATTCATTGACTGAACAGCACGTGGCCAACGTGCTTTAAGTCTCGGTAGAATTTCATGCCTCAAATAATTACGTGAAAAATACGTATCTTCGTTACTCTCGTCGTTAATCCAGGTTAATTCATGCAGCTTGGCATAAGCTTGTAATGCTGCTCGTGTTTGATTTAATAATGGCCTGATTAAATAACCTGGCCCAAAAGACTGAACAACAGGCATGGCAGCAAGGCCATTAATGCCTGTGCCACGTAACAAATTTAATAATAACGTTTCGGCTTGATCATCTTGATGATGCGCAAGCAATAAACCATCCGTGCTACCTATTAACTCTTTAAAAATCATACGCCTCGCATCACGTGCGCATGCTTCAAGATTAGAAGCGCTACTCATGCTTATTTGCTTGGCTGTAAATTTAATCGCATGCTGATTGCAAAATGTTTCACAGTGCGCTTGCCACGCATTTGCGTGCTGACTTAAATTATGATTGATATGCACAGCATGTAGCTTATCTGATAGCCTTAAATCAGAAACAAGCGCGTGCAATAAAACGGTTGAGTCAAGCCCGCCGCTGAATCCAACCACCAAGCGACGGCATGACAAAAGCTGCGCATAGGCGGCTTTATCTAATCCCCACACGCCCCAAGCGCCATTAGTTTTTGATATCGTTCATCCAATAAAGCCTCTAAAGATAAACCGCGAAGCGTTGTGAGTTCTGCTTCTAAAACTTGCTTTAAATCAGCGATTACCGCTTGTGGATCACGATGTGCCCCGCCTAAGGGCTCTTCTATCACGCTGTCAATCAGCTTATTTTTTAAAATAATATCGGCTGTCACACCCATCGCACGCGCCGCTTCATCAGCACGCGCCGCATCTTTCCATAAAATAGACGCACAACCTTCAGGTGAAATCACAGAATAAATAGCATATTGAAGCATAATCACACGGTCTCCAACCCCAATGGCTAAAGCACCACCTGAACCTGCCTCACCGGTTACCACACAAATAATGGGTGTTTTCAGTGCTGACATTTCAAATAAATTGCGGGCAATAGCCTCTGATTGATTCCGCTCTTCTGCCTCAATTCCAGGATAAGCCCCTGCTGTGTCAATAAAAGTCATAATAGGAAAATTAAATTTTTCAGCCATTTGCATCAATCGCAATGCACGACGGTATTCTTCAGGACGTGCCATACCAAAGTTTCGCCTTACTTTTTCTTTGGTACGCTTGCCTTTTTGATGCCCAATAACCACCACAGGCTCACCATTAAAGCGAGCAAGCCCTGCAATGATTGCAGGTGCAGATGATTCATGTCTGTCACCATGTAGCTCTTGAAAATCCGTGAACAAACCTTGAAGATATTCGCTCATTTGTGGCCGACGCGGATGCCTTGCAATTTGTACCACTTGCCACGGTTCAAGCTTTGAAAAAATTTGCTTGGTTAACTCACGGCTTTTTAGCTCCAGACGCTCGATTTCTTCGCCTAAATTAACCGCACTATCATCACTCACCATTCGAAGTGCTTGAATCTTTTGGTTGAGTTCTTCAATTGGTTGTTCAAAATCCAAAAATTGCCCGCTCATAATACTCTCATTTGGTCAGCACACCGAGGTGCGTTATACTCAGCGCGTCATCATTAACGCAATCATTTAACTGCCATATTATAACTATTATACCATAAGACCGTAAACCATGATGAAAAAACCTTTTATACCTCTGAATTCGAACACATATCTGCTTGAAAAAAATCGGATTGATATTTATTTTTTTTCGCTGGATACAATTCTGCCCACGCATGGTATTCAAATATTAAATGCTGACGAAAAAAAACGTGCTGACCGATTTTACTTTAAGCACCATCAGCATCACTTTAAAAAAGCCCGCATAACGTTACGACATATATTAGCTAATTATTTAAACAAACCACCCGAAAGCCTTGTTTTTGCGTATGGAAAATATGGAAAACCCTATCTTGTCGACTATCCATCACTTGAATTTAATCTTAGCCACTCAGGCCCTTATGCATTACTCGCTATCGGCCAAACATATCCTGTAGGTATTGATATTGAGCGTTTTTCAGGGCGGCCTTACCAAGGCATTGGCCAACATGTTTTTTCAGATGAAGAAAATGATAGCCTAGAGGCACTGCCTAACACATTAAAACCACTGATGTTTTTTAATACATGGGCACAAAAAGAAGCGTTTATTAAGTTACTGGGACTGGGTTTAAATTATCCGACACAGAACCTTACGGTACAAGGCTTGTCTCAATCTGAATATCTTTTTTTAGACCCGATGGACCCAAATAAAAAAGAATGGGGGCTTTTACCCTTTATGCCTAAAGTCGGTTACGCTGCGGCACTTTGTTATCATCCATGTATTCAAGAAATATATTACACCGAAGAGGATACAGTCTTGGCCCAGGAAAACACCTAGACCAAGCGTATATTATTACTAACTGTCTTCACCTTCTTCTTTCATATTACCCGGTGAGCCACCTTCTTTTTCTTGCTGAATGCGCAAGTAAATTTCTTCTCGATGAACCGATACGTCTTTTGGCGCATTAATGCCCAAACGTACCTGGTTTCCTTTAACGCCTAAAACTGTGATATTAACATCGTCACCGATGATCAGCGTTTCACCGATTCGCCGTGTCAAAATTAACATGTTCATGTTCTCCTTAATCAAAACAAATACTGCGCCCTATTCTAACAGATAGATACTTAACGAAATATTAAGAAAGGCGGCCCGCTTTAAAAAAAATAGCTAAAATAATTAATGGTGTATAAGCCAGCACAATACCCCATACAGGACTCAGCATGCCCAAACCCACACACCAGGCAAGCGGCAGAAGCCAGGTCAGGTTAATAAATAAAATACCAAGGGTGACAGGCGGATGACTTTTAAAGTAACGTGATGCATGTTGATAAGCATGCATCGAGTGTGCCTGATAAATTTTTTCACGTCGTTGCACACGACATAATAAAGTATAAGTTGCATCCACAATAAAAGCACCTAACAATATCACCCAACTCCAAAAAAACAGTGGGTTTACAATAGCGGCTTGAATCGATAAAACACCAAAAATAAAACCTAGAAAACTACTGCCTGCATCCCCCATAAAAATACGGGCCGATGGAAAATTCCAACATAAAAAACCAAGCACACCCGAAGCCAGTACCAGCGGTAAAACCATCAGTCCCTGATCACCGGTTAACACATAAAGACCTGACATACCCAAACACACAGACAATGCTTCAATGCCGGCAAGCCCGTCAATCCCATCCATAAAGTTATATAAATTAAGCAACCACACCAAATAAAATAAAGCTAAAGCATTACCTATAAATCCAGGCGTTAATGTCATCAATCCAAATGAAATAGACGGCATGCCTCCAACCCAATACAAGGCCAAAACGCCAGCGACCCCATGCCCGAGCAAACGCCAAATACTTGCAACATGCCCATGATCATCTAAAAAACCAAGGCTCGCAATAAAAACACCCGCACTCACCAAAGCAACACTGCCATTAGGAGCAAGAAAATGTGCATTCTCAAGATAAGGAACCATCACCAGAACCCCTATTACAAATGCAACTCCCCCTCCTCGTGGTGTAGGCAAGCTATGTGCACTGCGTGCATTCGGGACATCCAGGACTTGGCGATGTAAAGCGTAGCGACGTAAAAATCCTGTTAAAACAAACGTCATGACAAATATCATGCTCAAATAGAAGGTCAAATTGACCATCAGATGTTCTCCAAAATATAAAGACAAAAAAGCTTGAGCATCATGCATTTTTTCTAGAAAGGGGTCAATTTTTTATGACTTCTTCGTTAGAATTTGTTTCTTTAATTCTCGATTTTTTTGAAAAGTGAACAGTCACTTCGGTGCAATGTCCTGAATCTGAAGCTTCCCAAGCACGTGCATGACTAAAACACAGTACCGTTGACTCAGGGCATGTCGTATTGTCTTTCTGCTTAAAATAAAATATATGCGTACCGGGTGAGCCCATCAGCTTTGGATTTGAAACAATGTATTCATCTTTAACTGCACTAAAATACGTTTGATCATATGACTTCAATGTCCATTGAAACCCTGTCGTAGGATTTTCAGCAAGCTTTACTTGAAAACAAGCACAAGTGTCACATGAGGCCACTTGTACTTGCTCTGAAGCAATACATACATTAAAAAATAAAATATAACTTAATGCACAAGTTATAATATTACTATATTTTTTCATTTATTTTTTTACCGCTACTTTTTTGGGTTTAGGTTTGGGTTTGGGTTTAGGTTTGTCTTCAGGGCAACACATGTCATGATGAGGGCCATGATAGTCTCCATGATGATGCGGACCACAGCATGGGCATTTATGCCGACAAAACATCGCACCGACAATAAACATCCCTAAAATGCCAAATCCATTCATTGTAATTAACGTTAAAATCGTTGCGATAATAATAAAAGCAACGCCTAGTACGCATGCAAAGCCTGACCAGCACTCTGACGTCATCCCACATTTTTTCCCATTTTTCATCTTACTCTCCTAGGTGACAAAGATAAAATCACACTAGTAATAATAGCGCAAATTGAAAGAATAACAACCATATTTTAGTTTTCTTGATTTAGATTTAATTTTTTCTCATAGATACGATTTATTTTACAACTATCCATTTTTAATAAATATAAAATTTTAATCCATTGATTGAGAAAAAAATGCTTATAAATCCCTCGATCTAAAAAGCGAATGGCTGATGTCGTCACAACCGCTGATAATAAGCTAGGCTTACATTGTGAACTTAAAGCATTTGAAAGCGCTGTATCTTCAAAAACGGCTAAATCTGGTATTGGATCTAATCTTACAAACTTCTGATTTATAAATATACAATGATCTAAATATACAATACTTTTTCTCTTGACACGCACTTGATTAGAATACCAAGATATAAATTTCAAAAAATAATGTCGTTCATCAAATTGATGCGTAAAAGCTGCCCACTTCAACTCTTGATGTTTTTCTTTAAGCAATAAAAGGCCTTCAGATGAAATAATAGAACGTGGATGCTGTAATAAAACAACCATCGTGTTTGCTGCTTGTATCCCATGATTTAGGCGAGCTGCACGGCTTGATTTCGGTAAGACATCAACTGCAACACCTTGTTGCTGAATCCATTCAATCGTACCATCCGTTGAACCACCATCCACACAAAGCACCTCAAAAAAAGTATGCGTTTTAAACCCGGCTAATATCTGAGATAAATATGCATTTTTCATTTCATTAAAAACAGAAATAATCACCGTAATCATAAGATAGCATTTTAAATGTGATAAACACCCATCATGACCAAAAAAAACATTTTCAGCAAACTTTGTGTTTTATTGCTACGCTTTTAAATACAAACAAGCTACTTATAAAAAAAGAGAGCAAATCATGTTCAAATTATTAATCACAAGCTTTAGTTTTTTATTTGCCAGTGTTGTCACTCCCTGCTTTGCGGAGACAACCTCAACGTCAGAACCCACAGCACCTCCCATACGTGAAATAGCAATTACATTGGATGATTTGCCTTTTGTTGGCTCAGCAAACTATAAAGCATCGGCACTTAAACGCGAGCATGACCGCTTTATGCGTATTTTAGATACATTGGTTGATAATCATGTGCCAGCAACGGGCTTTGTAATTGCAGGCTCAATTGAACGGGGACAATGGTCACTTTTAGAAGCATTCCATGATGCAGGCTTCACCATTGGTAATCACACTTTTTCACATGCAAACCTAAATCATATGTCTAGTAGTAAATACATCGAAAATGTTGAACATGCTGATCAAGTATTAAATTCACTGATGTCACATCCTAGATATTTTAGGTATCCTTATCTTGCAGAAGGCAATGGTGCAAGAAAAGCAGAAGTACAACAGTACCTTGCCGATCATGACTATATTATTGCACCCGTTACGATTGATACCAAAGACTTTCGATTTAACAGCCAACTCTATCGCGTCGCTTATCGTGCAAGACCTAAATATTTACCTAAACTCAAAAAACAATACTTAAGTTATATCTGGAAACAAACCCTTCGGGCTGAAAAAAGAGCTAAAGGTAAGCCAGTCAAACAAATCATTTTACTTCATGCGAACTTACTAAATAGTCATTTTTTAGGCGATATTATCCAAATGTATCGAGATCATGGCTATAAGTTTATTACCCTGAAAGAGGCATTAGAAAACCCAGCACAATCTTTTCCTGTCGGTCACGCAACAACACAGCCTCAGCCAGCTGAAAAAGCCAGTTAAGTTTATATACCTGCTTTAGTTGCTCTTCGTGCGCTATTTACAGATAATAGCGCACTAAACTCATTCTGAATAAAAGTATAATCATGCCTTCTAAAATTACATGCCAGAAACTAAACGAAACCCTTGATGCACTAGATGCCCCCCCTTTTCCAGGGCCTCTCGGTGAAAAAATTTATCAACATATTTCCAAAAAAGCTTGGCAAGCATGGTTGACGCATCAAACCATGCTCATTAACGAATATCGACTGGCACTCATTGACCCTAAAGCGCGTGCATTTCTTCAAGAAGAAATGGAAAAATATTTTTTTGGTGAAGGCTCAGCACCTCCTGCAGGATTTTCAGAAGAAAAATTTTAATTTTTACTTGACTCCAACCCTAACTCAGCGTTTAATACGCACCTGTGTGGCCAGGTAGCTCAGTCGGTAGAGCAAAGGACTGAAAATCCTTGTGTCCCTGGTTCGATTCCAGGTCTGGCCACCATATAAATTAATCCTGAGATTCCCAATTCCCGATTCAAGGGGGTCAAGTCTATTAATACTAAGAAACTCTTTTCTGTTCTTTTTTCGACATTAATTCCACAAAACAAAAAACATCGCTTGTTGATATAGAAATCAATGGAATCAATGGGGCCAGGTTTAATTGATAATGTCACATCATAATAGAAATCAATGGGGCCAGGTTTAATTGATAATGTCACATCATAACACTTATTTTTATTAATAATCTGTGATATAATTCTGAGCACTTTAATTCTTATCGGGCTTACTTGAATGAAAAGTATACATAAAGCTGTGTTAGTCATTTGTTTTTTAACAACTTTTTTCTTTTTCCCCTTTGCTGAAGCAAATAAAATAAAATATTCATTATTAAAAGAAGCTCCAGCCCTTCAATCAGACCCTCTTTTACATTGGTGGTGGGATAAGGACCCTAAAGATGACCCTACCGCATTTAAAATGGATAACATCCTTGATTTAGAAAAAAATTTAAACGAAGCTATTTTGGGTCAATCATTTGCCATCACTGAAGTCACAAACAACCTTATCAGCTATCAAGCAGGCATCAATGATCCGAATAAACCCATAGGTGTTTTTCTTTTTGCAGGCCCAACTGGCGTTGGAAAAACACAGTTAGCCAAAGAGCTATCAAAAGCACTCTTAGGATCTGAGGTACAAATGACACGCTTTGATATGGGCGAATATGCGACTGAAGCCACAATTTGGACTTTAATAGGATCTTCTCGTGGGTACCTAGATTCCCATAAAGGCGGCACACTGACAGAAGCTGTGCGTAACAGAAAAAATTCAATTATTCTCTTAGATGAAATTGAAAAAGCAGCGCCAGAAGTCCGGAAATTATTTCTATCAGTATTTGATGAAGGACGAATTACCAGCGGAACAGGAGAAGTATTTAACCTCAATTCATCTCTTTTTATTTTAACGACGAATATTGCCTCTGAAGAAATCCTAGAGCTCTCAAATAATAACTTAGATAATGTGAGCATATTACGACAAATCGAAGGACGTATTGCTGCATACTTAAGTCCAGAACTTTATAATCGCGTCACCCCTATTATTTTCAAAGCGATTCCTTACGAACTTTACCCCAAAATAATTGACAGAGAGCTATACTTGATTTCCAAACGTCTATTAAAACTTAAACAACTCCAACTAACATTTGACCCGTCTGTTAACCAATATCTATTTGAATCGCTTAAATCTAATCACTTAGGTGTTAGACCCCTAAAGCGCTTAATTGAACAACAGATTATTGGAAATTTATCTCGCTTTATCGTGACTCAGCATCCACAACCTGAATCAAATATACTGATCACTATTGAAGGCGATTATGTGACGATAAAAGAGTAATTTCACCGTATAATCATGCTCGATTACCAAGCACCTACAAGCATTTGTGATAACCAAATAAAATCATAGCGCGTGCTTAAAATATAACATCATCAAAAAAAAATCATTTAATGGGTGTTTTTAATCCGAATTTGTTTTATGATGCCCATGAATGGAATGAGTCCTTTCTCTTATAAAATGCCGCGTTGGCTAAACAAGGAAGTGGTGATGGAACGCACGAAAATAAAAACGTACGCTCAAAAAGCGTATACCTTACATCTTGATACCTCGGGTTTATCTCTTACAGAAAAATCAAATCGCTTTGCCCGATTTTTTGCTTATGAAATAGCATACTCAAAGCTGCCTCAAAACGGAGACATTGCAGGATGTATTGCCGCCCATCATTTGCTAGATCTTGTTAATAGTGATTATGAGTATGCACGTCACCGAGAAAAAACAGCCGCGCAATTAAGAGCATCAAGAGCTGAATACGAACGCGCTATCGGTATCGTACCATCTCGAGCCCCAGTCAGATGGGTAGGGCTTGCGCAAACAACACGCGCACATGAAGCAACCCGAATCAATCTACACAATGAAATCTTTCATGAAAACCCAGCAGTACTTGATACAGCTAAAACCGATTATATCAAAGCCTACTGCATCGCATTTATTTTATTTGAAGAAGCAACAAAGACACAAACGCAACAAGCATTTGAATCATGCATTGAAAATCAATTAAACCTGTCCTTTGCAGATCCTTATTCTTATTCAAATGCTCTATTTCAATTCATGATGCGCAGCGAAATCAATACATTGATGGCTATTGTACTCGTCTTAGGTCTTGTCGCATTAGCGCTACCCAGTGCTGGGTTTTCAGCGCTTTCAGCCACAACGACCTATGCCATCGGCGGCAGCATGACAGCTTCAGCTTCGATATATCATACCTGGCGATTCTTTGCGGAACCGAATACACCAGATGATACTCATCAGGATGAAGCCTTTACTTCACCAAATATTTAATCATATTTAATTAAAATCAATCACGATCAAATAAGGATACCCCAATGCCCTTCCCTCTTATTTTAGGTTTTGCTGCTACTTTAGGCACCGGAACAACAGGTACGTCGATTTTTACCGTTCTTCTTTCTTCTTTTAGTGCTTCTTTAAGTATGAGAGGGATTGCGACACTTATCTCCAATAACAATCTACCTCCTTTAGCAAGAAACAGAGCCATTTACGACGCAGCCCTCGAGACAGAACGAGAAACCATGAGGACAACGAGAGAAGCAGCAGAAGAAGCCGTTCAAACCTCTGTCCAAACCATTGAAACGACTGTTGAAGTAACCCATGAAACACAAACACAGATAAATACAGAAACAAGACGGCTTGAAGCACAAAATACTGACATGCAAACAGAAATCAATAGGCTTAATGCAGCAATCAACACACTAAACGAAGCAAACCAGACAGCAGAAATGATGCTCACTACGTTGAATGCTGAGTTAAACACACTAAGAGAGCAATCAAGCACCATCAATCATCATCTGACAGAAGCCACTGAAGCACTCCATTTAACTGAAGAAAGACTGGCTGAAACAATCCATCAGTTTGATACCTTAAGGCATAGCCTCAGCACAAATGAAGCGAACCACCAAACCGAAATAACACGCTTACAAAATGAGCTAGAAAGAGCAGCGCCGAACGAGACTCAGGACAATCAAATGCTGCAACAAGAACTCAACACCGTCACAGAACGTTATCAAGAAGCCACTAGAATGCTCAGAATTTACGCTGAAACACTTCGTGGTACACAAAGACAAATGAATACACAAAACCCAGAAGGAGAAACATCAAATGATGAACAACGAAACAGTGCAACAACCAACAGCCTCTGAATTACTTCAACGCGTAGCAACCCAGAATGAGCACATTCGGGTGTTACGTGAAAATATCGAAGCAGAAAATAGAGGCTATAAAAGCTATTTAACCTCACTATCTGGTTACTATGGCGGACTATCCTGGTGGAAGCAAATACTGGTTGATATGGCCTTTATGACGGCCTCATATCTCATCACCACTCTCTTATTTCTGCCGACGCTACTCTTACTGCCAATAGCCGGAATTTATTTTATGGGGGCCTTTTTTTTAAATAACCATTACAATGCACACAGCTTAAATACAAACTCTCTTCATTTACTTGAAGACACTTTAACAGAATCTATTGATGCGCTGACAAACACACGGACGCTATTAAACCTACTATCTGCCGAAGCAGCGCACCTCAATGAAACACTAGATGACGAAGTCGATGTGCTTGAAGCGCAAAATGAACGCTTCGACAATGCGAACACTGTATTTGAAAATACAAACATAACTCTAGACCCGCTCATTCGTGCCCTAAGCGCTGCAACACAGAGTACACAAGAAAATAGCCAGGAAATCATTCATATTCTCAACCAAATACATCACGCGCTAGGCATAGAATCAAATACGCTCCTCCGTACCACCCTACCAAGATTAAATACAACACTCGATGCACTTGAAGCATCTGGGGTACAAATGGCATCCACAGAAGTAAATTATCAGGAGCGCCTCACGCACCTCAATACGTTAATCCAATTATTAAGCCATCATTTAGAGAGCCAAGAAACAAGCGTAACAACCACCGAATTCATCAACGCAACAAGAAACAGGAGACTCGAATCAGATGCAATCATGGCAGAAGCAAAAAGCGATTTAGCAAGACAGACACCAAGCAGTCCGTCAGTTCGTTTTTTTGATGGCTCTCAGGAACCTTCTGAAATAAATAAAACAACACCCAGAGCTGATATCTAAATCTCGTGCACTTACCCCACCCCAAATGAAGCAACTTTGGGGTGAAACCCATAAAGTAATCTTGAATAAACCCAACGATTTGAACTTTTATTGCACAAAACCCAAAATAAGCGCTATACTGCAATTATTACGCAAATAGATCTATTCAGGGGCTTTCTATATGCATGATAAACAAGAACATACCACTTCAAAATTAGATGCACACAAAGCTGAATTGGCTTTATTAGAAGAAAAAATTACCCTCGCCAAAAAAAATACCCCTACGCCTCGTTTATTTAAAACAAAAAAAACAAGCAATCCAACTTTAGATAAAATGCTTGCTGAAAAACATGATTTAGAAGAAGCAATTGCATTGGAATCCGCACAAATATTATTGCTCCGAAATAAAGAGACACAACAAGCCATCCAGCAAATGCAAGAAAAAATAAATGAAAATGCAGAACATCTAGATCACAAAAAAACAAAGAAAGCGGCGCTTATTTACGCAGGAGCAGTTGCTTCAGGTGCAATCACCGTCGATGAACAAGGGCTAAAAATTAGTCATGTACATTTAGATTTGATTAAAAATGAAGTCGATGAAACCAAAGCCACCCTATATGGATTAACACACCAACACTGGTTTTTTATTTTTCTAGATGCCATTTTAAGTTTTCTCAGTATGGACCAAACAAAAATAGAAAAAGCAGAAATGGCCCATCAATGGAAAAAAGACACGTATGACCAATTATTAAGTTACCTATTTGATACGCTAGAAACAACCAAGAGCGAAATAAAAACACTACAATCTGATGCGAACATTTTAGAGCATGAACTCGAAGTTTTACCTTCTTTAAAAACACTCAAAACAGAGCAAGAACATTTAGAAAGTACAATAGCCTTTCAAGAGAGCCATACAAAACATGCCCTCATGGAACGCTGCTCACTCGAAGTACCCCTTACCGACGAAAACCAGACACCGAACCAGATTAAACAAGCATTGCTTGGTTTTTTAACCACCCCAAGCAAAGTGACATTAAAACGCTTAAAAAGCACTTTAACGTTAAAAACTTATCCTGCCCCACTCGCAAACCTATTATATGATGTAGGTGCAGCTTCCCCACAAGTACATGCTTTACTGCCTAAAGAAAAACTATTATCTATCAATACGCAAATGATGCTGGGTTTACTCTCAGAAAAAATCAAAAAAACAGAACTTATCATTGAAAAATTAAGACTTAAAAAAACAATGCTTGATCAATTTATTGAAAGCAAGCAAGACTATGCTGAAAAAATTAATCAAAATAGCGTGGCACTCATAAAAGCGTATCGTGTTTTATGTGCTATTAAACGACTCGAATTAACAGCACCTCGCTTGACACCTCAAGATGTAGAACCTCTAAAAATTAGCCGATTAGCAGTAGAGAAAAAAATCAAAGCCCTTCAGGAAAATCTCCCTTTAAAAACACAACAATCCATTACAGATTTCTTTGAGTCCATCGATCTAAAAAAACATGATTTAAACACTATTTTCTTAGTACAAAATTACGCTTTAGATTCAGAAAATTTTTATCTCATACTTGAACCATACGCAGCACAAATAGTAGATAAAAGTATTTTAATGCCTCCTATGACGCTGGATAAAATGCAAAATCTAAAATTAGAGCTTGGCAGTGCCCTGTGGGCAGAGATTACTTTAAAAATATCAAAACTACCTCTCATCAAAAAAGCGTTTGATGCTCACAAAGAAATCGAGATTGCTGATATTATTAGCGCTATGATTTACGAACAACACATCTCTCTGACAGAAAGCGAGCGATCCGTATTAAACGAAGCTGTACCACATCATGTTATCGCACAAGATATCCTGTGCACTCCAGACTTTTCCAGACAATTTTTTCATAAAGAAGGCTTACAATTTCTCACCGAACAACGCATAGAAACCCTGACAAAAGAGCATACAAAATTAGTCGCTTATCAAGCAAAAAGTACCCCTAAAAAACTCGACCCTGATTTTTATAGTTATAGCTTAGAAAAGTTAAGCATAACATCTAGGAATTTATCTGAACAACATCGCGACATCAGCATTGCATTGATGGCATTTCTTCATCACCCTGCAGAACGACTATATAGCGCCTTTAAAGAAACCGTAAAAAAACATACCGGAGATACAACGCCTCCAGATATTGCATTACTGGTTGAATATATAGAACAGTTTTATGAAACCCAACCATCCTCTCAACTCAGTTTGAAATAGAGGCCAAACATTATACATTATACATCATGGTTTAATTAAACCTCTTATCATCGTTATTAAACGCGTGAGCCCTAATAACTCACCATTTAAAACAGAAGAAACATCACGTACCACACCCCCAACTGAATGCGTCATATCTACCACTTCATTTTTAACTACTTTTAAATCTTTGGTTACTTCATGTTTTGCAAAATCTCGAATATCTTGTAAGGCCTCCACTTCTTTTTGATGCTTTCTTCGTTTTGAACAGCATATGAATATTAAAAAAAGTAAAACATTTGCAGCCGCTAAAATAAAAGTGGTCATTTTTACTGTAAAATAAGCACCCAATGTAAAAAAAACAGCAATATCAAACATAATCCAAGCAGTTAATAAAGCCATCAAGCTCATGAATAAAAATAATAATTGACGTGACTTATCACGTATAAAAATATCCAACATCGCTCGCTCACTACGCAGATAAAGCTGTAGCTTTGCTTCAAAGTTATCATCCATTACCGCCCTCCTTTATTTTTTGTCAGCGAACTGCCAAGCAGCGCACCTAGAGCAAATAGTAGCAATGCGGTCACAGGTGAGAGATTTTCATAATCATTTTTAATTTGCGATAAAGCGTCTGTTAATATTTTTTTTATTTCAGCTTCTGATGGAACCTGCGTTTCAGATTTTTGTTTGGCTTTGGCTTTTGTTTTAGCGTTTTTGGGAGGAGCAAGCTTTGATTTTTTTTGACGTAATCGTTCGACTTCCTGACGCAAAGCAGCCACTTCTTGCTCTAAAGCTGACGCTTTCATAAAGCCCCCTTGTCATCCTCAATAAACAGCTGGTTATTACTAAGTATAGTGTAAATTAAGCAAGATAAAGCTGAGTGTACCGAACAGCATACTGAGTAACGGCTTACGTAATAATAAGTGGACTAATATCACCAGGAGCAAGCTCAACATGGCAGGTAGTCCATAGGGATAAGCATTAAAAGATACAGGATTAATTTCATAAATAACCAACAACATCATGATATAAGCTGTGAGCCGCTTACCCACAACCTTCATCATGGTATTGCCTGCTAGTTTTTCAGAGAATAAAAAAGGAAATGAGCGCGTTAGCATGGTTAAACAAAACAAACTCACAACAATCGTCAAAATATAAGCATTCATTGCCCATCACCTTTTATTTGATTTGCTTGATGTGTTTCACTCATATAAATAAATATTGCTGATAAAATAATAGACAACAATAAATATTGCTTTGGAAAAATTAAAAAGCTAAAACACGCAAAAGCCACGGGCATTATCAAGCTCAATTTATCACGACTAACCAAATAATAATCAATCACCAACACCATAAAAAAGCTTGTTAACATAAAATCTAGGCCTTTTATCTCCGACATAAAAGAAAATAAAAACAAACCCGAAAAAGTACCTAACATCCAATAAATATATGGCCATAACGTCACATAAAAACAAAACGCTGTATCATCTCGTCCGGGCTTTTCTGGATTAACCATTAACATACCGTACGTTGCATCAACCAATCCAAAAATTAAGAAAGCCTTTGTTAATTTAGGTTTATCTTGATAGCGCTCTATTAGACTTAAGCCATAAAAAAGATTACGAGAGGCAATAAAACTCACCGCAAGCAAAATTGCAATCACACTGGCATGTTCTTGCATCATAGACAAAGCCACGAGCTGAACGGCACCTGCAAATGCAAAAACACTCATAATAGGCGCCCAATACGCAGGAAACCCTGCTTTTAACCATAAAATCGTAAATACCATGCCCAAAGGAAAATAAGCAAAAAGACTCGGCATGCTGATTTTAAATGCTTGTTTTAACTCTGGACTTAAGCTCACAAATCATTTTCCTTACTTAAATTATTCACGTATATTAAAAACCCCTAGCATCATGATTCTATCAACACGGGACACACTATTGGTTAATATTACACTCACTAATCATCATAAAAACACAGCTTACCCGTATCAACACATTTGTTTTAATGTCGAAACACGTCTTTTTAAACTTGAGGATGATCATCATGTCACACGACAAGAACTCTTAAACAAAAATATTTTTTCGCATCCTATTTTTGATGAGCCTTATACGCCGACGACCGATTTAAAATTTCAATATGACTACAATAATCTCATAGAGGCCATGTATATTACAACCTTTATTTGTACTGTACTCATCAATACAAACAAGCCGGATGCATGCGAGTTTAAAATACAACCATCTGCAAGCTTTCAAAAAAACAAACGGCCTGAAAATATATATTTCTCCATCAATAAACATCAACAATCAAAACAAGCAATTACTGTAGAGCAACTGAATCATTTAATTAGCACACTTTATGGCACAGACTTTCAATACTCAAATGATCTTATCGTTAAACAAACCATCACACTAAAAAACTTACCTGATGAGATAAATGGCGACACACTTTATCTGCCACCAAACCCTCAATTACTAACATTATTTCATCAGACACAAACATGTGATGCTTATGAATTGCGTTATATTGATAGTGTCATGGGATTTGGTGTGTTCAGCCGAAAAAATATAAAGAAAGGCGATTTTATTGGTGTGTATTGCGGCACGCAAACACATAAAAAAGGAGATAATTTACATTATTCTTTTAGCATTACTCGTAACGTCAATCAAAAACCATCTAAATTTTACACACACGCCTTACTATCAGGCAATATCACACGCTTTGTTAATCATGCGCCCAGCCAAAAAAAGAAATCTCATCGATTTCTTTCAGCAAATCTAAAAAGCACACGGCACCAATTACAGGGTTTAACCTGTATCGCATTCCAAGCCCAACAAGATATTGCTGCAGGTGAGCAATTATTAATTGATTATGGTGGCATCTATTTTCAAAATAAAAAAAGTATACGGTTTAAAAAAAATAATAAACCGATTTATGGTTTGCACATCAAGCCATTCTTACATTCAAAGCAAAATTTACTGATTTTAAAAGCCATGGCAAACCAAAATATACACGCAGCAAAACAGTACTTTTTTAAACGATTATTCACCATTACAATGCTCATTAGCATTGCTACAGCCGCATTCAATTTTATTTAATTAAAATCTAGTTGCCGCCAGGCTTCGAATAAAATAATTGCAACTGCATTCGATAAGTTTAAACTACGGCTTTCTGGTCGCATTGGAATACGAACCGCTTCGTGCGCACGAATAATATCCATAGGCAAACCGCGTGTTTCAGGACCAAATAATAAAATATCATCCGCCTGATACGCATGCTCAGTGTGTGTTTGAGTCGCTTTGGTGGAACACGAAATAATGCGTCGATGCGTATTTTTATCAAGAAAGTCTTTCATATCTGTATAATGCAACACCGATGCAAACTCATGATAATCAAGACCCGCTCGTCGCATGCGTTTATCTTCCAGAACAAACCCAAGTGGATGAATTAAATGTAGCTGTGCTCCTGTATTCGCACACAAACGAATAATATTGCCTGTATTAGGTGGAATTTCAGGTTGATATAATGCAACGTGTAACATATTTATTCCAATAATTTACTCTAATGATTGCCGAAGTTTTTTTAATCGTCCATGTTTCGTTTTCCGATCTAATCTTTTTCTCACTGCACTTTTAGAGGGCTTTGTTGATGTTCGTTTTTTTTGTGTTACATTTGCTTTTTGAATTAAACGAATCAAACGTTCCAGCGCATCTTTTTTATTATGCGCTTGATTTTTGTACTTTTGCGCTTTAATAACAATCACGCCATCTGATGTAATTCGGTCATCATTGCGCTTTAATAATCTTGTTTTATACACTTCCGGCAGCGAGGAAGCTGCAATATTAAAACGAAGATGGATTGCTGTCGAGGTTTTATTTACATGCTGCCCACCTGCACCTTGTGCTCGAATTGCGATAAACTGCACATCTGACAACAAAATAAATAAATTATCTTTAATTTTTAAGTCAAACATAAACTAACCATGTTTGAAACAATAAAATAAACATCACTAAAACAGCACCCAAACTAAACCAAGTATAATTTGCTAAGCCGGCTCTGGGTAGCTCTTCTCTAAAGACATTCAACAACACCGATCCGGATAAAAAGGCAAGCATTAAAGCTGAAACTAACACGTTAACCGGGTCAAAAATAACGGAACATAGCCAGCCAATCAGTAAAGCACAGATTAATAAGAAACGACCGAGATGATTAAATTTTATCGCATAAAAACGACAGAATTTACGATCAGTTAACACAAAATGTAAGGCCATCGCAAAAGTAAATACAATCGTTGCTATAATGCTTGACAGTGCACGCAGTGACATGGTGTATGTAATTAAGAAATTGTACAAGCAAAACATAGCTAAATGTAATCCATAGATCCAACTATCATCACGTTCGGTCTCACAATAACGCTCCGCTAATACATCAAATCCGTAGTAAATTAAAAAGCCTAACAAAGCAATCATATAAATAAATAACTCTGTGAAAGGTGTTAACCATGCGTGGCTTAATAAATATTTTCCAATCGGTTTATTATATTCCACTAAATCCGGTAACATATGTAAAAAAACATATGCTACTGCAACGCCACCTGAAAAAGAAACAAATGCACGCCCCCTACCTGGTAAATGATTAGCAAACCAAGGACTTAAATAATGAAATAAGACTAAAAAAAGCGTCGCTATCAATGCAATACCAAGATGAAGCTGATTAATCCATAGCATCAAGCTTACTGCTTACTGAGATAAGCCGTCATATCATCAGACGACAATGGCTTAGAAAAATAATAACCTTGGGCATAAGCACACCCATGAGTCATTAAAAATTGGAGCTGCTCTTCTGTCTCAACACCTTCAGCAAGTACGCGCAGTTTTAAGCTGTTAGCCAGCGTAACAATAGATACAATTGTAACTTCATCCAATTTATTTTTTCCAATATTTTGAACAAATGACTGATCAATTTTTAAAGTGCCAACGGGCATTTTTGAAAGTCGTGATAAAGAAGAAGCACTTGTACCAAAATCATCAATTGAAAAAGTAATTCTGTGCTCGTTTAATACATCTAAAATATTCTCTAAATGTTCCAACTCTCCCGAAAAATCAGACTCTGTTAATTCAAAATCAATATTATCTAAAGGTATTTTATGTGCTGCTACAACCGCTAATAACTCTTTTAAAAAATGAGTTGATTTCAGCTGAGCAGGAGAAACATTAATGGATAATAAGAAACTTTCTGCTATCAATGCTGACTTTTTCCAGGTTGCATATTGATCACAAGCTTCTTTAAGCACCCAAAATCCAAAGCTTTCAATAAAACCTGTCTCTTCAGCAAGTGGAATAAATACATTGGGTGGAATATCTCCAAGTTCTGAGTTATACCAACGCGCTAAGACTTCAAGACCAACCACTTTGCCAGATTTTAAATTTATTTGTGGCTGATAACATAAAAACATTTCATTTTTTTGAATGGCACTGTCTAAAGCTGAACACATTTTTACATGCTCTATATATGCTTCGTTTAATTTCTCTGTAAAAAATTGAAACTTATTTTTACCTTTCTTTTTTGCTTTATGCAGTGCAATGTCTGATTTTTTTAATAAATCATCCACATTGTTATCACCCTCAGGAAAGCAAACAACCCCTATACTGGCGGTCAAAGTTACCTCAGACCCGTCAACTTTAAATGGCTTTTTAAACTTATCCAATAAGATACTCGCCAATTTTCCAGCATCTCGCATATGCTTAATTTCAGGGGTCAATACAGCAAAGTTATCCCCTCCCATACCGGCTACACAATCAGAGCTTCTTGTATTTTCTCTGAGGCGTTTCCCAACCACTGCTAACACTTTATCCCCAAACGCATGCCCCATCGTATCATTTAGTTTTTTAAAATCATCAATATTAATCAATAACAAGGCATAACGACGCTGATAACGCATGGCTATCACATGTGTTTTTTCTAATACACCTTTAAATTGGCGTCGATTATAAAGATGCGTTAAAGGATCAAAGTGCACGACTTTATCCAATTGATCAATTTGCTGCTGAAGTGTTTGGCGTTGTTGGTACAGCTTAATAAATAACTTCACTTTTGGAGTCAGTGCATAGGGTTTGACAGGCATCAAAATAAAATCAACCGCTCCCACTTCATAAGCTTTGAGAGGAACCGATTCATCATCGACTGAGTCTGAAAGCAATACAACTGGCACATTGGAAGTTCTTTCATGGGAGCAAAGTGTTTTTGTTGCTTCAAATCCGCTCATATCCAATAAATTTAACACTGAAAAAACACAAGCAAAGTCATATTTTAAACACATTTTTAGGGCTTCATTCCCTGAAAATGCTTTAATCACCTCACAATTTAAATCTTTAAATAAAGCATCTAATATCGTTAAATTGTCATCTTTATTGGCAACAACTAAAACTTTAACGGGATCATGCATAAAGATACCCATTTCTAATCGTCCCTTTTTAAGCATATTTATATATTAATATAGCTTAGTGTAGGACAGACATCGAGGCAATCACCAGTTGTAGTCGTTCACGGCCTCGATACACATTCATATCGAGTTGATAAGCGGCATGTAGACGTCTCGCGCGCTGATTAGGCCAGGTCTCTAAATCAATATTAAATGCAATAGCATCCAATGCCTCACCCCCAGCTTCATGTCTTAACATAAGTTTTAAGTGATTTTTTCCCACCAAACGCTGATCTAAAATCTCAAACACATCATCAAATAAAGGGGCTTCAAATTGCTGCCCCCAGGGACCTGCTTGTTGTAATGCTTTTGTAAAGTTTACACTAAAGTCACGAGGGCTAAGCGAGCCATCACTTAACACCACACCTTCTAACAAGACATCTTTTAACTCGGTCTCAATCGCATCCGTAAGATGCGCTCGAAATAACTCAAAATTTTCAGGCGGCAAGCTTAACCCTGCAGCCATCGCATGCCCTCCAAATTTAGTAATTAATCCTGGATGTTTCACATCAATTGCAGCCAATACATCGCGAATATTAATTTGCTGAATAGAACGTGCAGAGCCTTTTATTTCATTTTCAGCTGTTTTTGCAAAAGCAATCACAGGCCGATGATAGCGCTCTTTTAAACGCCCTGCTAAAATACCAATGACCCCTTGATGCCATGTTTTATCTAATAAGCACAAAACAGCGGGCAAATCTTTTGCGGTACCTAGCGATGTGAGTTTCTCTAAAGCTTTTAAAGCTTGTGCTTGCATCTCACCTTCAATATTGCGTCGCTCAAGGTTTAATTCATCTAATTCTCGCGCAAATGTTCTTGCAGCCGCATCTGTTTCAGCAAGCAAACAATCAATACCCAGCGACATGTCATCAAGACGTCCTGCCGCATTCAATCTTGGTGCTACAGCAAAACCTAAATCACCTTCACGTAAATATTTAGCTTCACGCTTTGCAATGTCGATGAGTGCTTGAATTCCAGGTCGACATGCCCCACTTCGAATACGCTTTAAACCTTGTTCAACCAAAATACGATTATTTTGATCCAAACGTACCACATCGGCCACAGTGCCTAATGCGACTAAATCTAGAAACTGCGCCATATTAGGCTCAGCGATATTTTGGGTTTCAAACCATGCGATGTCTCTTAACTGTTTTCTTAAAGCAAGCATCACATAAAAAATCACGCCAACCCCAGCAATAGACTTACTTAAAAACTTATCACCGGGTTGATTTGGATTCACAATAGCACAAGCTTCAGGCAAACTATCACCAGCTAAATGATGGTCTGTGACTAAAACATCAATACCTGCTTGATTCGCAGCGAGCACACCTTCAAAACTCGCAATACCATTATCAACGGTAATAATTAAGTTTGGCTGCCTTTTTTCTGCAAGTCCAATAATACCAGGCGTTAATCCGTAGCCAAATTGAAATCTATTCGGTACTAAAAACGAAACCTCTTTTGCACCCAGTACCCGGAGCGCTGATACTGCGAGTGCACTCGAAGTGGCACCATCGGCATCAAAATCACCAATGATTAAAATACGTTCTTGCTGACGCAAGGCCTTAACCAAACGCATACTCGCAGCCTCTATTCCAAGTAAATCCGTAAAAGGCAATAAATCTTGTAATTGCTTATCCAATTCCGTTTTTTGAGTCACGCCTCGAGCGGCATAAATACGTTGTAATATAGGAGAGAAATCAGCTAGTTCATCTGAAATATCAGGCACAGTACGGCGTTTAATTTTCATTTTTTTTGACTCCAGAGCCTTTTCCAAAAACTTTTAGGCTTTTGCTGCTCAAATTTGGCCTTTAATTTATCTAATTGATCGCCCATATATTCAGGAACAAAACACACACTATGTTTTGAAAAAATCATGTCATCGTGATACATACTAACCTGCTTAGACAGCAACTCACCCGCAGCACACCAAGCTTTATCGCCATAAATAATCAGTGGCTTATCTTCTCTTGCATGACAAGCACCTGCGCCCCAAAACCATACGCCATTTATTTTACTTTGAGAGCGACTTAGAAACATTTGTGCCTCGGTTAAAAAACGCAACCAAAAGGGTTCGGTTTCTAAGGCTTTTAACATGGGCCGCATACTCTGATTTAAGACCAGGTGTAACGGCTTGGTTTCAGGTAACGCCTCGGCATCGCATTGCAATAACCAAGTATAAGCATCATGATAATGTAAGCGCATGCCTGCTTCAGCAACAAATATTTGGAAAGCATCAAACGTTTCACGCGTCGCAGCATCAGCCTGCATCATCACCGCATCATTATGTGTTGCCTCCCAATATATCGGAGATAAAACCATCCAAACACCTGATAATTGATGATACTTTGCAAGCAACGCCGCAACAGGAAGCGTATGATTCGTATACCCAAAAGCTTTTAATAAACACACAACCGCATCATTGGATTCTGACGTGCTCGTAATCAAGTCCACTACGACTCCTATTTATGCTAAGATGATGCTAAATTACACCTTAAATTTACAGCATCATACAGATATGCAAATTCAATTAGAAGCACATGAAACACATACAATTCAAGCTTATAGTGATACTGAAATTAAAATTAACCATATTCTATATCACAGTAACTTAATTCTCAGTCGTCACACGCTGATTACCCCGTGGATAATACAAGAAACCTCTCAGACTTCAACGCAGCTTTTAGATTTAAACCCTGAGGTAATTATTTTAGGAACACACACACCTGATAAATTACGTCGATTAGAAAGCATTCAAACACTCATACAACAACTATGTGAAAAGCAAATTGGTGTTGAATGCATGACATTAGATGCTGCTTGTCGTACATTTAATATTTTACTCAGCGAGCACCGACAGGTGGTTGCTGGATTTATTTTTGATTTAACCTAAAAATTATCCAGAAACAAATTTATGCATTTTTTTAGCACTTTCAACGCCGGGTTGATCAAACGGATTAATATTCCAGATGACACTTTGTGTGAATATTTTATGCTCGTATAATGCAACCATCGCACCCACCGTAAACGGCGAATCATCATGCATATGTATATGGTTCAGTGGCATATTACCCTCAATACATGCATAAGGATTATGAGCATCTTGGATACCCTGCGTTAATACATGCAACTTACGTTTACACATTGTATTTATTAATGCTTTATCTTCGCTATCAACACTAATCAAGTCTGCCGTGACACGATGTGTGCCTTGACATAATAACTGATAATAACTGTGCTGGGCTTGATTACCCAACCCCCCCCATACAATAGGCCCTGTTGCATGTTGTACTTGATGGCCTTGTCTATCAACAGATTTTCCATTACTTTCCATATCTAATTGCTGGATAAGTGCTGTAAATTGCTCCAGTTTTCTCGCATAAGTTAATATCAATAAATTCTCAATATGCAAAAAATTATTATTCCAAATACCGATTAATCCCAAAATAACCGGCATATTCAATTGAAAATCTGTATTTAAAAAATGTTTATCCATTGCCTCTGCACCCGAGAGCATTTGCTTAAAGCTGTCATATCCTATTGCAATGGCTGTGATTAAATTAATGGCCGAACATAAAGAAAACCGCCCGCCAACCCAATCCCATATGGGTAATACTGTTTGTATTCCTAGTCCATACGCCTTATCTAATTTTGCAGTCACCGCGATAAAATGCTGTTCTATCGGATTATTTTCAAACCAAGCTTTAGCTCTTTTAGCATTATATAACGTTTCTTGGGTAGTAAATGATTTTGAAGCGATAATAAACAAGGTTGTTTCTGGTTTTATCTTCGGTAATATAGCTTCTAAACTATACGGATCAATATCTGAAACAAAATGATAATTTAAATCATCTGAGGCTTGTTTTTTTAACGCGTCCAAACAAAAGCGCGGTCCTAAGTCTGATCCACCTATACCAATATTGACAATATCTGTAATTGGCTTTCCAGAATAACCTAGCCATTCTTTTGCCCGAATTTGATCAGCAATTTGTTTAATTTGATTTCGCACTTTAATAACAAGCGGCATAATGTTTTGACCGTCAACATCAATAGCGCTGTTATCTGATGCACGAAGTGCTGTATGTAAGGCTGGTCGGCTTTCGGTGGTATTGATGATTTCACCTGTCATCAAAGCCTTTGTTTTTTCTCTTAATTGACAAGCATTTGCAAGTGAAATCAGCAAACTTAATGTTGTATCTGTCACTGTTTGATAGTTATAGTTCAGTGTTAAATGACATGCGGTCAGCATGAAGTTTTTTTCTTGCTGTTTTAAGGCTTTTCCTGGTGCTTGTGCATGCATTTCCAGTGCATGCCAACAACTTGATTTTGTTTTGTTTTCTACTTCTCTGTTTATATCTGTATCAATATCCATATTGACCGAATCCTGTTGGTTTTATAATTTCATGCGCGGACTCAAATAAGCAATGTATCGCTTAGCTCCTGCACCTAACAAGCGTACTTTAGATAACCATGTTTCGCTAGGCTCACAAAATAATAATTTAAAAAAGTTAGATATCACGAATTTAAATTCTGCCCCCATGCATCTTACTTGATTTAAGCGTTTGTGTTTACCTGAAATTATCTCACACTGTGCCTTAATCACTGCCTCAGAAGCCATGGGCTGCTTATTTTTAATGAATAAATTGAGCTCTTTCACAACTAACGCTGATAACGCGGACTGTGCGTAATCGCCTGAGGCGATTAAATCGGCATATGCCCTATCCGCTATTGACTGTAAATAAGCATTATCTTGTATTTTTTCAAGCACTGCTTCAATATTTGAAAAATCTTTTTCTAGTCCAATATAGTGTACATCGCGTTGACATACCCCACTGTAATCACCTACAAACATCACCATCGCTGTTTTTGTTGCCGCCGCCTCAAAAACACGTGGTGAAATGGCACTATAATAAAGATTACCTTCATAGGGTTTTAGTACCGCTTCAAATACTGCATCAAATGAAGCCCCCCGGTTTTTTCTTAAATATTGGCTAACTTTTTTCGATATTTTCCCATCAACATCCCAAATACTGGCACCACTTTCAGTACCCAACACCACTTTTGAGCGCATCAATAAATCAAACCACGCATCACCATATACCCGGTCTGACTCTTCGATACTGATATCAAATTGAAGCGGCATACCTGCGCCTCTTATGATAAATTCAGACGCAATTTTTGTCTTTTCTTGTGCAAGCTGACCTAAACGATAATCACATCGACGTGTACGGTACGATATATCCAGTGTTCGTGAGGCAATATCGGGCGCTTTAATCTCATGCATGGATGGATGGACATACCCCGTGAGTACATAAACTTTTTTAAGCCGCTCTAGACGCTTATCAGGATAGGCCTGACGCATCAGTTCCGGTTGTACCAATGTAAATAACACATCAAATCCCAGCGCATATAACAAGACCTGGGTATGGTTAACTTTTTGATACTCATCTTGCAAAAAAACAAATTTAGGGCCTGTATATTGCTTTATTTTTCGCTTTAAAGCCGATGATAAATAATAAGAACCATGCAGTTTAATTGAAAAATGTACAGCTATGCCATCAAATAAAGATAAATCAAGCTTATCCAATGTTTTAAAATTTAATGGATTCAGCACATGCCAATTAAAAGAGTCAGAAGACGCCGTCACAGCATGAATATGATCACGCACGGCACCTGCTTGATGTGTTGTATCGGCTAATAAAAGTATATTAGGCTTCACAGTCATCACTCTGTTTTTCTACGAAAAAAGTCCATAAAAAAAACAAACCCTTTGAGTATCTGTTTTAATGCTTGCTGAGGCAGTAATACCCCTCGAATGAACTGACGTATTCTAAAAGGTAAGCGTTGATAGGATAAAATCATTTTTCTTAAAACACGATTGTACAGCGTTTTACTCTGAGTATGCGCTTGAAATAAATCAGGTTGATAAGAGGAAGATATCGCTATTTTATCGCGTGCTGTAAATTCTTTCTGAATAATCGCATCTACTTTTTGAATGAATACTTGCTCACTATATTCAGGATTCAAGGCAATTTCTTGATATGTAATATCTGCCATATTTTGTAAAAACGCATCATCTTTGATACAAGCTAATACATCTGAAATATTGCTAAAATCTTTTTTTAAAGCAATATAATGACGACCAGGCATTAAAATACCAGAATATTCTCCTTCATAAAGCACTAACACTGTTTTTAAAGCAATCGCCTCAAAACAACGCGGTGAAATCTGATTCAGTTGATGTTTATTTTCTTGATGAATAAAATATTTTTCTTGAACATCCTCAAACGAAGCATTTGGATGGAGCAATTGATAAAAATCAACTTTCTTTTCTAGTTTACCGGTAAAATCCATCACACTTGCGCCACTCTCGACACCTAATGTCGTTTTGCAAGATGACAGAAAATCAATCCAGTGTTCACCATAGATTCTATCAGTTTCTCGAGCAGAAATATCTGTGTTTAAGCATTGCCGAGAAACGTGCTGATGCCATTTTTCAACAATCTGATATTTTTCATAACCCAATGCACCATACCAATAAGGCAGCTGTCTGCCACGATATCCAACATGCAGTGAGCGTTCAGCAATCGGGGGCTGATGTGTATATTCTGTCAAGCGCTTCGGTACATACCCTGTTAAATTATTATATTTCGTAAGCTTAGGTAATTTTTTAGAGGGATAAATAGCCTCAAACTCAGACTCAGGAAAGCACGTAAACAAAACATCCATTTTAAGATAAGCCAGCGTATCAACCATCGTATTAATTTGACGATATTCATCTTGAATAAAAATAACTTTAAGGCCCGTATAATCACGCAATTTTTTCTTGGCTGCATCCGTCAAATAACGCCGACTTAAAATAAACAATGAATAATGAACAATAATGACATCAAATTTATTTAAATCTAATTTGTTTGAAAAATCACCCAAATTAGAATATAACCAAATATGATGTTTTGAATAATTTTCAAACGCTTCAATATGATCGACGATTGTATTTGCACTCAAACCAACCGGCGGCTTATTACATAAAAATAAAATATTCAATGACATGCTTCATGCTATCCATTTAAAATATCAATAACTTTATTAGATGCATCGCCATCACCATATAGTGACGCTACGTAATGCTCTGGCACTTTATGGCTTATCTCTAATAAAGAAAATGGTGCATCTGGCGAACAAAGCTGATTCCAGCCAGACTCAACCAGTTCAACCCATTCCGTTTCATCGCGCAAAGTAATACAGGGCACACGATTAAAATACGCTTCTTTTTGAACCCCACCTGAATCAGTAATAATACAGGCTGCATGTTGCTCTAATGCAAGCATATCTAAAAAACCAATCGGCTCAAGCAACATGAGATTTGCGCTCAGTGCATCGAGTAAATGCAATTCGGTTAACGTATGACGCGTTCTTGGATGCAGTGGCAACACAAGGGTTTGCTGTTTTGCAAGTTCAAGCAACGCATCGACAATATGTTGCATGCGTTTCGGATTATCCGTATTCTCAGCACGATGTAACGTGATTAAACTATACTGCTTAGGTGATAGCTTTAAAGCATCAAGCAATGTGTCTCGGTTCGTATTTTGCTCGTTATAATAAAGCGTTGCATCATACATCACATCACCCACATGAATCACTTGCTTTTCATCTAAACCTTCTTTTAATAACTGCTGCTTTGCTGTTATGGTCGGTACAAATAACAAATCACTGATATGGTCCGTTGTAATACGATTAATTTCTTCTGGCATTTTACGATTAAACGAACGAACACCCGCTTCAACATGTGCAACGGGAATATGTAATTTGGCAGCCGCAAGTGCACCAGCAAGGGTTGAATTGGTATCACCATAGACAAGCACCCAGTCTGGTTTTTCTTTTAACAAAACCGTCTCAATATGCGCGAGCATTTCACCCGTTTGCTGACCATGTGTGCCTGAACCGATATTTAAGTGATAAGTCGGCTTAGGAATATCAAGCTCATCAAAAAATTGCGCTGACATATTTGCATCATAATGCTGTCCCGTATGAATAATCACTTCATCAATGCCCGCACGGAGCTTAATAGCACGTGAAACAACAGCCGCTTTTACAAACTGGGGGCGCGCACCAATAATAGTACAAATTTTTAAAGCCTTCATAACACAACAACCTCTCCATCACGCGCTTCGTAAATATCACCTGTATGTTCACAAATAGCACGAGAAAGACCAGCATCAGCATCTAGCACTTTAAAATCAAGTTGTTCGCCAAAACGACTCATCCAACCAATTTGACGCGCAGGCACACCTGCCATCAGTGCATACGGCTTTACATCGCGATTAATAACAGCACCCGCTGCAACAAAAGCATATTCTCCAACGGTTACACCACAAACGATGGTGCAATTCGCACCTAATGTCACACCTTTTTTAATGAGCGTATCGCGATACTCGTGCTTCCGTGTCACCGCAGAGCGAGGATTATAAACATTGGTAAACACCATGCTTGGGCCACAAAAGACATCATCCTCTAAAATAACGTTATCATACACAGACACATTGTTTTGTATTTTAACGTTATTTCCAATGCAAACACGATTGCCTATAAATACATTTTGGCCTAAACTACATCGCTCACCAATCACAGCCTTTGCACTGACATGCACCCAATGCCACACACGGGTCCCTGCACCTAACTGCGCACCACTATCAACAATCGCGGTCTTATGAATAACGGCTTCTGTCATTACAACTCCAAAGGCAAATGCACTGTTTTATCGTCCCGAGCAGAACGATAGGCTGCAACCAATAATTCTAAAGCTGACAGTCCTGAGCGACCATCTGTAATATCAGCAGGCTGACCATGCAAACAATCAATAACATTGGCATAATAAGGCACATGTCCAAAACCATAAACCGATTGGGTTTCGTAATTTTCAGCAAGAATGGCTTCATCTTCTGGCTGCTTTTCATCAAACTCCCAATGCTTAATCTGATTCACTGCAAGCCCTCCAATACGCACAGTCCCTTTTTCGCCTAAAATCGTAATGGACCCTTCATAATTTTTAGGATAAGTCAGCATCGTGACATTCACAGAGCCCATTGTGCCCTGTCGCCAACGAATATTTAAAACCCCTGTATCTTCTGCTTCGATTCTTCGTCCCAAAGTGCCCATCATCGCCTGCACCGACTCAACAGGACCCAGTAGCCACTGAATTAAATCAACATAATGACTGGCTTGATTCATGAATGCACCACCATCCCACTCCCATGAGCCTCTCCAACCGCCCTGGTCATAGTAGTCTTGTGGTCTCGTCCAAAAAACATTGACATTGGCCAAGTAAATCTTTCCAAACCGACCGGCCTCAATCGCACGTTTTAACGCTTGAATGGGTGGATTCAAACGATTTTGTTTGACCACAAATAACCGCACATCCGCTTTATCACACGCTTTAACCATTTCAAGCCCGTCTTTCCAACGGGTCGCCATTGGTTTTTCTGTCAATACATGTTTACCTGCCTCAGCGACTTGAACAGTCTGTCTTGGATGTAAACCACTAGGTGTACATAAAACAACCAAATCAATTTCAGATTTAGATTCAGTAAGCATTGTGTCAAGCGATGTATATGCAAGCGCTTGATGTGCTTTCGCAACACGTTGAGCCGCTTCTTCATCACGATCACAAACTGCCGTAAGGCTTAATTTATCTTGATGCTTTGTGATAGCATCCAAATGATTTTTAGCAATACGGCCACAACCAACCAATGCGATATTAATTTTTCTATCTAGAATCACCCACGGTGCTTTCGTTATCATCAATTTAGGCACTCACAATATTATCACAAGGATAGGCACGAAACCCTCCACGTGTATCAATAATTAATTTGGCATGACGCGCAATCAAATCATAATCAAAGGCTTGATGTGCTGTTGCAAGCAAGACACAATCATACTGCGAAATCATATCGGATGTCAGCGGCACACTGTGTAAATCAAAGTGATGTGCACGCATCGCAGGAAAAACAGGCACATGCGGATCACTATAAGCCACCTCAGCCCCTTTATCTCGAAGCAACTCTAAAAGCTCAATAGACGGAGACTCTCGCATATCATCTACATCACGTTTATAAGCAATACCCAACACTAAAATTTTACTGTTTTTTACTGCCTGCTCCCGCGCATTTAAAGCATCTGTTAACTTATGAATCACCCAGTGCGGCATTTTACTGTTTATTTCACCGGCAAGCTCAATAAAACGCGTGTGCATACCATATTCACGTGCTTTCCAGGTTAAATAAAAAGGGTCAATCGGAATACAATGTCCACCAATACCAGGCCCAGGATAATAAGGCACAAAACCAAAAGGCTTTGTCGCTGCAGCATCAATCACCTCATGAATATCAATATCCATTTTATCCGCAAGCACTTTCATTTCGTTCATCAAACCAATATTGACAGAACGATGAATATTTTCTAAAAGCTTCGTCATTTCAGCCACGCGTGTTGACGACACAGGCACCACTTTTTCAATCACCGAATGATATAAAGCAAGCCCTGCTTCAACACAGTTCGGTGTATCGCCTCCACATACTTTTGGAATACTCGCTGTTGAGAAATCAGTGTTACCTGGATCCTCTCGCTCAGGTGAATACACCAAAAATATATCTTTTCCAACTTCAAAACCCTTATGTTCAATCCGTGTTTTCAGCTCTTCGGTGGTTGTTCCAGGATAGGTCGTACTTTCAAGTGAAACAATTTGCCCCTGATGTAAATAAGGCAACAATGCATCTAGCGTCATTAAGATATAACTTAAATCAGGTTCTCGATACTTATTCAGTGGCGTTGGAACACATAAAATTAACGCATCTACCTCACTTGCAGATGAAAAATCATCTGTTGCATGAATACGACTTTGAACAGCCTGAATGGCATCCGATGCAATATGCTGAATATATGACTTGCCTGCATTAAGCAAAGCATTTTTAGAGGCATCAATATCAATACCAAGCACCCGATAACCCACGGATGCAAATCGAAGCATCAAGGGAAGCCCCACATATCCAAGACCGACAATACCAATCACTGCTTCTTGGTTGTTTAATTTTTCTATTAAATCTTGAGGCATAACTCATCCATTCCCTATTATTTTTATTCGTGATATTTGCTTCCTGAATACACTTAAATATTGATTGCTTCTTTCACCAATACTGTTTGTAAGGCATCAATCACCTGATCTTGATCTGTTTTTGTTAAATATGGGTGCATTGGCAAGCTCAGCACACGATGTGCTGCCGCTTCTGCATTTGGAAAACTTAAAGTCTCAGGATAAAGCGCTTTAAACACCGGCTGTTTATGCAGCGCTACAGGGTAGTGCACGGCTGTTGGAATATCTTGCGCTTTTAAAGCGGCTTGTACTTCGTCTCGCGCTGATACCTCAATTGTATACTGCGCAAATACACTGCTATTTTCTGCTTTAATTTCAGGTGTATTGGCAATATCTGATAATGCTTTTGTATAACGCGCAGCAACAGCTTGGCGCAGTGTGACTTCATCAGAAAATAAAGCCAATTTTTCAAGTAAAATCGCTGCCTGTATTGTATCTAAACGTCCATTCAATCCCAAACGAATATGTTCGTAACGGCGCGCTTGGCCATGTACACGAATCGACTGCATTCGCTCTGCCAAAGCTGCATCATTCGTAAAACAAGCACCCGCATCACCATAAGCACCTAACGGCTTTGAGGGGAAGAAACTCGTACACCCAATCGTTGTTAACCCACACGAACGCTTGCCCTGATAAGTGGCTCCAAAACTTTGGGCGCCATCTTCAATCACCGGAAGATGATGACGCAAAGCAATACGATTAATCGCATCATAGTCTGCACACTGACCATACATGCTCACTGGCATAATTGCCTTTGTTTTATCCGTAATAGCCGCTTCCAGTAAATTAGCATCTAAATTATAAGTCTTTCTGTCTATATCAACAAAAACAGGTTTAGCCCCTAAAAGTGCTATCACTTCAGCTGTTGCAAAAAAACTAAAGGGCGTTGTAATCACTTCATCGCCAGCTTCAACATCAAGCGCCATCAAAGCAATCAACAACGCATCTGTTCCACTCGATACACCAATAGCATGCTGAACCCCAGTAAATTCAGCCAAAGCTGCTTCAAGCTCTCGCACCTCAGGGCCCATAATATATGCCCCGTGCGCTAAAACCGTTTTGATACGCGCTAAAATATTTTCTTCAATATGCGATAACTGTGTTTTTAAATCAATAAACTGCATCATGTGTTCTCCTGCTTTAAATAAGCCTGTAGAGCTGGTAAATACCGCTGATGTTTTGCCATACATTGCTTAATTAAATCATCATTATTTTTTGTCCACTCAATGGTTTGATTCAAGCCATCAGGTAAATTTATTTGTGCTTCAAACCCTAATTCTCGCATTGACTTGGTTGGATCGCCATGGCGCTTTCCTGAACGGTCCCAAGGACGTGCCGGTTCTTCTCCAACTTGTGTTGTATTATGTGTTAATTCATTGATAATACTCGCAAGTTCACCAATCGAGGTTTCAACGCCTGAGGCAATATTATAGACCCCCCCTGCATCCCCTTTGAGTGCACATGCCATTAAACCACGTGCAACATCATCTACATGAATAAAATCACGCGTTGCGATACCGCCATTTTCAACAGGCAATGCTTCTTGATGTAACGCCTTAAAAATAAAAGTGGGCGTTACATTCCGCCAAACCGTATTTGCATTACCACGCCACTCACCCGCACCCAGTACCTCACCAGGACCATAAACATTTTGAAAACGTGCCTTCACAAATGGCATGTTATATCGCATAAAATAATAATTACCGTAAAACTCACCAAATATTTTTGACATTTGATACGGACTATCTAAATAAAGAGACACTTCCTCTTGTTCAACCGTTGCTTCTGCATGATCAAATGTTTTTTTCGCGATAGTACAACCTGCTGCAGCATAAACCACTTTTTTGAGTGATTTAAAGCGACTTAAACAATCAAATAATTTTAAGCTCGTTAATGTATTATTTTCATGATCTTTCAGTGGATCTTCAATAGAAGACTGATTGCCATGATAGGTTGCTAAGTGAAAAACATAATCTAAATCTTTCGGTAAATCATATAAAATAGCATCTTCTGTAATAGAGCCATGTACAAAATGCAAGGCGGAATCTTCTGGCACTTGCGAAATATCAGCTGATAATAAATTATCCACTACAATGACTTGTTTTGGATTATCCTGAAGTAAGGCTCGCGTTAGATTACTACCCACAAAGCCTGCACCACCTACAACCAATATTTTTTGTCCAGAAAAACCTGTCACTTCCGCCTCCACATCTTTATTACTATTTTTTAAGCAGATTCGCTTTCTTCAACACGCAAATGTGTAAATGTCTGCTCAATACCGTATTGAGCATAATACTCAATCGCAGCTTTCACCCCAGCTTCAAGTGGTGTACTCACAGACCAAGCAAAATCATTTTCTGTACGTGAAGGATCCAGTAAAATTGTAAAGGCATCGTCTGGATTACGTGGGCGCACCTCAACAGGCTTATCTAAGCTCATATCTAATGCTTTAAGTGTTGCATTAAATAATGCTTCAATCGATACATCACCACCAGAAGAAATATGATAGTAGCCTTGACCCGTACCTGTTACTGCTTTCTCAACACAATCAATTAAATCTTGAATGTAAACAAAGTCACGTCGCGTATCCATCACAAAACAAGGTTTTTCAGCCGTCAAACGATGATAAAAAGTAGGCAGTGGACCGCTAATATTACGTGGGCCATAAGCATTCGCTAAACGAAACGAAACAAAATTCACACCTGATAATTCAATATAATGCTCAGCAGCTGTTTTGCTAATCGCATAGCTACTGCCACGTGAATTAATATGGTGATCCAATGTAACAGGCTGCTCTTCTGGCTTTAATCCATAACAAAGTGCTGTTTGAAAATAAACAATGCGATTGCAATGAGCCGCTTTAGCCGCAGCAACAACATTGACCGTTCCAAGCACATTGGTTTTACAATCTTCAACCCAATTATCTGGATCTTTATATGAAGCCGCTGTATGAACCACAACGTCTGGTTTAAATTCTTGAAACAAATCCATCATTGCTTCTGTGTTTGCAATACTTTCTTCAACCAATGTTAAATTGGCATGGGACACCAAATTATCACGTCGACCTGTCTCAAAATTATCAATAGCAAGTACGGTATCACCTTTGGCTAATAACCTATCTGCTAAATGTGAGCCGACAAAACCTGCTCCCCCTGTAATCAATACGCGCATGACTAAACTCTCCTGTTTGTTATATGTTTCTAATTTTTATTCGCACACAGCAACCGAATTTTTTAATAAATGCCTATAGCTTGCTGCTTGATCATGAAACTGCTGTTGCCATACTTCATAGCACAAAAAACCCCATTGCTTTCGGCTAAATTGCTCGGATTTTTCAAAATCTGCCATAACATGTCGATAGTCAATAAAACCATTTTGACGCCGAACACCCGAACTTAATATATCCAAAAAATATGCTTTTGTGCCGCCTTGCATCCACTCCGTCAGCGGAACAGGAAAACCCATTTTATCCTTTCGACTCAGTACTTGCGAAGGTAAAATACGCGAAAAAGTCTGCTTAAGCAAATGCTTCATACGCCCATCTTTAAATTTAATATTCGCAGGAATCGTCGCCATAAATTCAATCAACGGATGATAAAGAAAAGGCACTCGTGCTTCAAGCCCATGCGCCATGCTCATGCGATCTTCTACATGTAAAAGACCTGGCAATAGGCATTTAAAATCAAAATGCGTCATGCTATCAAAATAAGACTCTGCCTTTTCAAACTTTGCAGCGCTAAATACATCTAAAAACTGATGATATACATATTCTTGCTCTAAAGCATTTAAATTGACTTCATCTGCTAAATCAGGTGCACGATTAACCAAAGAAAAATAACGTTTTTCAAGCGACTCAAATAAACCTTGACTCCAAAAACGTTTCAACAGGGGTCTATAAGCTTTGAGGACTTCTAAATTCGGAATAATTGATTCTGCCGTTACAACAAAACGACCTGTTTTGTAACTGCCTTCTATTGCGGCTTTAATACATTGTTCAAAATAAGCAATGACATACCGTGCATATCCTCCAAATATTTCATCACCGCCTTGGCCACCTAAAACAACCTTGACATGTTTTGCCGCCATTTCAGACACCATGTATTGCGGAAAAACACCAGGCCCTGCAACAGGAAAATCTAAGTGATACATCACACGCTGTAATGTCTGTTCAAAATCATTTGCTGTCATATCGCAAATATGTAATGTTGAATTTGATTGATTAGCAACATGTTTAGCATACGCGCTTTCATCATATTGCGCGCCTTCAAGAAAGCGTCCATGAAAAAAAGGCAAGGCTGACTTTTTCTCTTCTGACGCCAACAAGCCAATTAAACTCGAATCCACCCCTCCACTGACATAAGCGCCAACATTTACATCTGCCCGCAAATGTAACGCCACCGATTCAGACAGCAATTCTTCTAGACGATTTGAAAAATAAGCTTCTTCGCGAGAATAATCAATTTGATAATGCACATCCCAATAACGCCAAGTTTTCATGCCTTCTGGCATAATAAGCATCGCATGCGCAGGCTCGAGCTGGTGTACATGCTCAAATAATGTTTGCTCTCCCATGGGGTACTGAAACGTCACATACTCAACAAAAGCTTGTCGATTAGTTGTTAAAGCGGGTAAAAAAGGCAATAACGCTTTACTTTCTGATGCAAAATACAATACATCACTTTGTCTCGTATAATAAAAAGGCTTGATGCCAAAATGATCACGCGCACAAAATAATTTTTCACCATCCCAAAGTGCAAAAGCAAACATGCCTTTAAAATGCTTGACGCAATCAACGCCATACACGCGATAAGCAGCTAAAATAACTTCTGTATCTGAGTCTGTCTGAAAAGACCAATGCGGACGCAATGCTTCTTTAAGTTCAAGATAATTATAAATCTCGCCATTAAAAACAATCACATCACCTGTGGCTGCCTGCATCGGCTGATCAGCTTCTGCTGATAAATCCAAAATACTTAATCGACGATGTGCAAATCCAATATTTCGTGTATCGTTCGACCAAAGGCCATGCGCATCTGGACCTCGATGCGCAATCAAATCTCCCATGACTGAAAGTTTTTGATGAAGGCCTTCTATTTTTCTTTTTTTTGTATCAAATATACCCGCAATACCACACATACAATTTCAAAATCCATCTGTTTATTATTAATTTTTGATTAATACTGCTTAAATGGGTCTTTAATCACGAACATTGCATCACGCTCAGGACCTGTAGAAATTAATACAATCGGCACGCCAAGTAAACCTTCAATGCGTCGGACATAAGCCAATGCATTATCCGGTAAATCCGCTAGTGCAGTACAATTTTCTGTCGATTCAGACCAACCTGGCATGTCTTCATAAATAGGCACTAAATCTTCATAATCTTCTGCCGCCTGCGGTGGGTAGTCTAAAATATCGCCTGCTTTATTTTGATATTGGACTGCAATTTTAACGGTTTGCATGCCATCCAAAACATCTAGTTTTGTTAAACAAATGCCTGACAAACTATTTAACTCAATAGCACGTCGCAAAAGCACCGCATCAAACCAACCACAACGCCGAGGACGCCCCGTTACCGCACCAAACTCATGACCTCGACTCGCTAAACCTTGCCCAATATCATCTTGCAACTCTGTTGGAAAAGGCCCACCACCCACGCGTGTCGTATAGGCTTTTGTTACCCCTAAAATATAATCTATTTGCCGAGGGCCAATCCCTGAACCCGTGCTCACACCACCCGCACAAGTATTGGATGACGTCACAAATGGATAAGTACCATGGTCTATATCAAGAAACACACCTTGCGCGCCCTCAAACAACATGGAATCACCAGCACGTGCATGTTGCTGAACTTCACAAGCAACGTCACGCACCATCGGGGTTAATAAATCGACCCAAGCACTGGATGCTGTGAGAACATCTTCAAGCGCAATGGGTGCGGCATGATAGTACTCAGTTAATAAAAAATTATGATATTTCAAAAGTTTCGCAAGTTTTTCAGTAAAACGCTCCGGATGCAACAAATCACTAACACGAAGCCCACGTCGTGCAATTTTATCTTCATAGGTCGGACCAATACCTCGCCCTGTAGTACCAATGGCCTTACCCGCACTTTGTGCTTCACGCGCCTTATCTAAAGCAATATGAGAAGGCAAAATTAAAGCACATGCCGGACTCACAAAAAGTCGTGCACGCACATCAACGCCCTTGGTTTCAAGCTCGGTGACTTCTGACAGTAAAGCGTCTGGTGACAACACCACACCATTGCCAATATAACAACGCACACCCGCATGTAAAATACCAGATGGAATCAAGCGTAAAATCGTTTGTTCACCTTTTATTTTTAAGGTATGCCCTGCATTATGACCACCTTGATAACGCACCACCGCTTGCGCATGCTGCGTTAGCCAGTCAACCACTTTACCCTTTCCTTCATCACCCCAATGCGTCCCTAAAACAACAACGCGTTTACCCGCCATGTGTACTTACTCCACTTTTTTTACGTGTTAAACCTTGTTTGAAATAATCAAAAAAAGCACTGCTTTGATCAAGCACCAACATACTGCCTTTATCACTAAAACTGCCTTCATATGCACTTAGACTACGATAGAATTCAAAAAATGCCTGATTCTTATTAAAAGCTTCTGCGTAAATTTTTGCAGCATCAGCTTGCCCGAGTGCTTTAATTCGCTCACCATCACTACGCGCTTTTGCCAACGTAACCGTGACCTTTGCATCAGCATCCGCACGAATCGATTCAGCTTCTGCCTGACCATCAGCACGATGCTTATTTGCAATTTTCTGCATATCAGCACGCATCCGTTGATAAATCGCATTGCTCGTATTCGCAGGTAACTCAATGCCTTTAATACGCACATCAACAACATGAATCCCTAATTTGCTTGCACCTTTTTCAGCGCCCGCTCGCAGCACTTCCATCACATCATCACGGCCACCTGAAACAACATCTGAAATCGTGCGTTTACCAAATTGTGCTCTTAATGATGTATTGAGTTGCTGCTCAAGCAATGTTTCCGCTTTAAAGCGATTACCACTTGTTGTCTTAAAATAATGCGACAAATCTACAATACGCCATTTTACATAATAATCAACCAAAACATCTTTCTTTTCTTTGGTCACTATACGTGAAGACTTAATATCTAACGTTTGAATTCGTGTATCAAAAAGACGTGCTGTTTCAACAAAAGGAAGTTTTACATGCAGCCCTGGCTTTAATACTTTGATTTCATGTGTTTGTGCGTCTTGAACCAATCGACCGAGTCGAAGCAAAATACCTTTCTCACCCTGCGTCACGGTAAAAAAACAACCCAATAAAACCATCAATACAAAGAGAGCAACCCCCATCAATAAAATTTTTGTTGCCTTCATGACCGGCTCCTCCCTAAACGTTCTGTCGGCCTTGTGGTTTGCCGGCCATCTAAAACCCCCACACCTGTTGGGTTGTTCGCATTATTAGCTAGATTATTTTGGCTTAATACCAAAGGGTCTTCAGCTGCAACCGGGTGATTTGTATGAGCACCTGATAACTTATCTAATGGCAAATATAACAAATTACCTGCCTTTCCATCGACAACAATGGTATTGCTCCGACTTAATACACGCTGCATTGTTTCTAAATACAAACGCTCTCCCGTTACAGCAGGCGATCGCAAATATTCAGGCAATACCGCTAAAAACTCAGCAACAGAACCTTTTGCACGTAAAACCACTTGCTCGGCCGTCGCTTTTGATTCTGCCGTAATACGCTTCGCGTTTCCTTCAGCAATTGGAACCACACTGGCTTCATATGCTCGCGCTTGCTCTTTAAAACGCTTTTCATCCTCTTGTGCTTTAATGGCATCATCAAATGCATCTTGCACATTTTCAGGCGCTCTTGCAGGCTGCGGCGAAACGTTCACAACTTTAATGCCTGTTTTATAACTTTTTAAAATGGCAATTAAAGACTCCTGAACATTACTACCCCATAATTCACGACCTTCGGTAATGATTTCATCTAGTTTTGTTGTACCAATCACCTGTCGCAAAGCACTTGAAGTTGCTTGTTGTAAGCTCTCAATTGGATCTGAAACATTAAATAAATAAGCTTCTAAATCACCAATACGGTATTGAACCACCAAAGCAACCGACACCAAATTCTCATCACGCGTCAGCATTTGTGCGGTATAAGAATAATCAGAGACTCTATCAACATTGACTTTTATTTTTGATTCTATAATTCGAGGAATCCAATGCGGACCCGGGCCCACCGTTTTTACATAACGTCCAAAACGAAGTACAGCCGCTTCCTCAGCAGGATCAACAATAAAAATGCCCGACAAAGCCCATAAAATAACAGCCGCAATCATCAAAAAAACAATAAGAAAAGGCCCACCATTATCAGACTGCTCAGTATGATTGCCTGATGTACGATCAAAAGGTGATTTAGAACCGCCTGACTTTCCAGCATTTAAAAACATTTTTTTAAACTGACGGTGAAAGCGTTTCAACGCTTCATCTAAATCAGGTGGCTGATCTTTCGAACCCCATGGTGTTTTGCCTTTATCAGGCCCATCCCATCCCATAACCTACTCCCCAATGTTTCCATAAGAAAAGTAGGATTTTAGGGGGGTTCCTGAATAGACGCAAGTTTATTTAGGGGTTTTATCAGAACTAAGTGTTTTCAATGCTGATTCAGCTGTATAATTTCGCTCTGTTGATGGCTGACTTTCACGAAATAAACCAACATTCACCAATGCACTGTCTGAATAAGAAGCTTCAGGGTCTGTCGCATGCATCATGGCTTTATATTCACTCACACAAGGTAGCGTATACAGCCCCACACAAGATAATAACCACAACACACCTCGCTTAAATGATTTAAACCATGTGTAATTATCGGTAGCACTGTAGGTCAGCATTTCTTCTTTAAAAGCATCCAGAGACATCACCCGACGCATTTCCTGCAAACGATCTTCTGGCTTTTGTGTTTCGTCTTCGGCAATATCACGTAACTGCTTTAACCAAGCATGCTTTAAATCACGCGTTTCTTTATTTTCAAATAATTTAGAACGACCTGTGTAAGATGAGTCATATTTAGGTTTTAAATATTTTTCGAGTGCTGAAATTTCTTTAAGCATTGCATCCAAACGACGATAATCTTCTGCATGCAGAGCATCAAACACTTGTAACTCTGACACATCCATATCAACTGTTCGACTCAAATGATTCAAGGCTTTAATCCCTGTGTTTTCATACGTACATATTCCAAAACAACTTAATATCCATGTCAGGCAACGTCCAATCCCTGCCATCGAAAACCCTGGTGTACTGGCAAACATCTCTGTCTGAAATTGCTCATTCATGCGTGCTTGTACCGCTTCAATCTGTGAGCGAACAGTTGCCTCTTCATCGGCATCCTCAAGACAGGCTCGAAGCGCTTGAACATGGGCGCGTTTAGTTCTGTATGTCTCTTCATTTTCAAACAAATAAAATAAAAAATCATGGCTAATATCATCATAGCTTTGGCCCAAATAATTTTCTAAATCTGAAATATATTTGGAAATAGCCTCTAAACGACAAGAGCCTGAATCTTCTAAATCAAATATATCTAAATCATTAATCGGCTTTTTGTAAAGCAAATTAAACACTTTAGATTCAAATGCCTTTTTCCCAGACACTTGTGATGCTATGGCAGGCTTCAATGTCTTTCTCAATGCATCGGTATATAGTGCACCGGCATGTTCCAAATCAAATTGCTTGTCCTTTTGAATACGCACTAATTCGGCATTTAAGGCTCTATCAATACCTTCTGCTCGTGCCCTTGTTTCCCGTGCTTCAATCCAACGGCCCTCCGCTTTACGCTGCTTAAAAAAAGCAATATGGGATGGGCTATCTAACATACGTGTCACACGCTCGCTATACGACGCTTCGTTGACTCGTAATTTAAAATATTTTTCTGAAGATAAATCTAGCGGCTCAAGAAACTTCTTCATCGCATCATCAATCACATCTTCAAGCCATAAAGAAATTTTCCCCGGTGGTAAGGTCAGTGTTTGCTCTGCTTTATCTGCTGCACACAGTAGTTCTCGAATGATATTACGATTTAAATCATCTAAACCACCTTCTTTCATAATGCTTTTATACACAGCACTCAAGCAATCATTAACCGCACGATTTAATTCCTGAGGCACCGTATCGCCCCATATAACACTTCTAAATAAATTACTAAACACATCAGCAGTTAAGACAGGGTAGCGAATGAAAGCACTGTTTATATTAAAATGCTGCTCTAATTGTTGTACAGCTTCTGCAAATACTCTCGCTTTCTCCCTCGCTTCCTCTTGATGTTCTTCAAGTAATTCTGATTGACCAATCGCTTTTGGCACAACCTGTAAAACATTCATTGCAGAATAAGCCCAGCTATACAGGCTCCCATCTTGAGGCATATACGGCGCAATATGTGTTTGGTAGGCCGTCTGACCTGATTGGCTCGCATTCGCATACACGCCATAAGCATTCACTACATAAGGATGCATATTCATAAACGCTGAGCCCAATGCACTAAAGACATTAAGAGAATACTTTAAATACATAGGCTTATAGGCATTATCATTCAAACTCCGAGTTTCTTGGAAAAAATCGGTCCACCCTTTTAAGTAACCAGGAAGATGTTTTAAACTGAGAGGCGATGAATCATCTCCATTTTCATCGATACGATCACGAATAGACTGACTAACAGCATCGAGTCCTAATTGCTCTTCAACTCTATCGACCAATGGAACGGTCCGTGTCAATGCTTCAACTGTTGCATCTGTTTCAAAGGCTTTTATTGCAGCGGCAAGTTTTCTATTAATGCCTCCTGTAGGAGGATTATCAACGTCAACCTCTGCTGCACCCAATGCATGTAAATCAGCGATTAAAGTATCATTGAGTCTTATCGCTAAATCATGATTTCTTTCTATTTGTCTAAAGCGCACTTCAAGCTTATCTAAACATGCCTGATGCTCAGGTTTATGTGTATCAATCACAGGATAAGTTCTGGATGACAGCGGTAATTTAAGTGCTTGAAGCAATTGCTGACTCAATGCTAAATCAACCCTTTCAAGATGAGGCTGTAAAATTTGATACGCACGGGCCACTCGGCGACGCTCAACAAGAGAAGGGGCCGGATGGGTTAAATACGCCAAAGCCATTCGAAGCACGTCCTCGACGTCCTCTTTTTTACTTTCTTGCAGTGTCTTATGAGCACAAGCCATTTCGAGTCGTTTTTCTAAAAATGCATTGTCTTGAAATTCTCTGATATCACTTAAATCAACCACACCACCCAGTGTATCAATCAATTGACCATAATAAGCATCTAATTTCGTTATAAGTGGTGTTGTCAAACTTCCAAGCGCACTCGAAGAAACCACTTCCATCTTGTCAGACAAACCAGCCAACTGCACTAAACAATGATTTTTAAGCAAAATCACCAATTCTCGAATCGCGCGTTTAGATTCACTATTTAATTCTGTCGCTTTGGTTGAAATTTCAGACAACAGGGTCGATGCTTTTGAAGCAATCAATAAATAATAATAAACGTCTAGCGGACTACCTCTCAAGGCACCCAATGCATCACTTAATTCGGCAGACACTTTCTTTAAACGACCGAGGCCTGGTGTACCCATCTCAGTTTGCACAGCACGCTGAACACGATCAAATGTCGCCGTTTCCTCTGCATCACCGGCAACAAATTCCCTCAATTTTGCAAATATATTATTTGAGTCTGAGAAAAAATCTTGTAACCCTTCTGTATTCTCATCAAGCACCTGACCTAAAGCTGTGGTTAACTGTACCAACAACGAGTAATCAACCCCGCCTTTTCTAGCTGGCCTTAATTGGTCAAGTAACAAACCAGGTACATAAGCCGTGGCACTCGACTTTTCCATCATGTTTTTTGCTTTTTTAGATAGGTCTGCAAAAACTTTTGATGAAAAAAGTGTTTTTATCTTTTTAAATTCAGGTTCAAATGCCCCTAAAGTATCCGGTTCAATATGAGTAATCAGTTGGAAAGCTTGATAAAAAGGATCTACTGCTCGAGGTAGATTGCACGCCATTACAGGCCTTATCTGCGACACTGCAGCCCCTACCTGAGTGCTCTGAGCCCAACTAGACGCGCCGGCTGCATACGCTGAAGAAGCATTGTACATACCTGCAAAGGCCCCTCCTGCACGAGTGTTCTGAACCCAACTAGACGCGCCGGCTGCATACGCTGAAGAAGCATTGTACATACCTGCAAAGGCCCCTCCTGCACGAGTGTTCTGAACCCAACTGGACACACCTGATACACACGCTGGAGACGCATTGTACATACCTGCAACGGCCCCTCCTGCACGAGTGTTCTGAACCCAACTGGACACACCGGCTGCATACGCTGAAGAAGCATTATATGCGCTTTCAACCACCCCCCCTGCGCGAGTGCTCCAAAGCCAACTAGACAGACCTATTCCATCTGATTCTATTAATTTTAATCCCGTCTCAAAATAATATAAGGCATTGATTAACTGTTTGATTTGTAAGACTTGAAGTGAATCTGTTGCTTGTTCGACAAAGGGCTTGCCTGTTGTGTTGGGTCTACCTAGTGCTGCTCGAAAGTCAGCATCCGCTGTACAGCGATGCGCTGCTAATTTTTCTGATATCCCGCGCACAAGAGAAAAAATCGTATCTACATAAGCTTTTTTTGCACGCTCTCGTTCAGATAAAGGCTCATCGCCAGCATTTGCGTCCGTATTCGTATGTGTTGCTTCTCTCGCTATTTTGGGCGCTAAAAAAGCATCTTCTCCCGTGCGCTCGCAAAGCCCATCCAATAAAGCTTCTTTCAGCTCTTCTGCAAGGTCAGAAAATAAAACACCATCATTAACGAGTTCTAAAAAACCAGGTGCTGTGGGCTCTTCTTGTACTCTATCTAAACGTTCTACTGGCATAATAATACCTCTCAACAGCTCGTAAACACCCTCCCTTTAAGCCCTAAACGCACATCCTTCAGTGCTAAATAATTCGATTAAACATGATATCCCAAGTACCGTGACCTAAGCGTTGCCCTCTCGCCTCAAATTTAGTCAGCGGTCGTCTATCAGGTCTACTAATAATAGTACCACATTTAGATGCATTGATCAATAAATTATCACCGCTCAACACTTCTAGTATTTGATCTGCATAATTTTCCCAATCGGTTGCACAATGTAAAAAACCATTTGCACGTATTTTCTGTGCTAATTTATGCACAAAAGCCGCTTGAATCAAACGACGTTTATGATGACGTGCTTTCGGCCATGGATCAGGGAAAAATATTTGTACGCCAGCTAGTGCATTGGGTGCAATACACTGCTCAAACACTTGAACTGCATCATAAGGAGCAACACGTACGTTCGTTAAATTAGCATCATGTACATCTGCAACCAAACTACCAATCCCTGCTCGATGCACTTCAACACCAATAAAATTCAGATCAGGTTGTGCCTTTGCCATTTGAACCAATGATTGGCCCATACCAAATCCAATCTCAACAATTGTGTCAGCTGTACGTCCAAATATCTCTGTAAAACACCAATGCTTTTCTTGCATCGGTAATACATAATTTGGTAGCCACTGATCTAAAGCACGTGCCTGACGTGGGCTTAACCGCCCAGCACGCAAGGTAAAGCTTTTAATTGTCCGATGTGCTAAATTATTCATTTAATGACCAAAAGTAAATCATAATTGGCGTATTGTAGCCACTTGCTGTATGCTTGTCACTTATTTTTATCTTAGTTTGATATTTTTTTATTGCATCTTAAAGCATTATTTGATATAAAACGCGACTCACATTTGAATTAAACATTGCGGAGCAACAGCATGTCACGAATCTGCCAAATTACAGGCAAACGACCTACCACCGGAAACCGGGTATCTCATGCCAACAATAAAACAAAAAGACGTTTTATTCCAAACATCCAAAAACATCGTGTTTGGGTTGAAGAAGAAGCGCGCTTTATTACTTTGAAAATCAGCACAAAAGGCCTCCGCATTATCGATAAGCTAGGTATCCAAGCTGTACTCAAAAAGCTTCGTGCGAAAGGCGAAAAAATTTAATTTTAAACCTAATCAGTTAAAAAAAGAGGAATGCCACCATGGCCGCTGTGACAGTTAAAATAAAAATGGAATCAACCGCAGGAACGGGTTATTACAAAACCACGACTAAAAACCCACGTAATCACCCTGAAAAAATGGAACTTATGATGTACGATCCTGTGGTTCGTAAACATGTATTATTTAAAGAGAAAAAAGTGAAATAATTTAATTATTAAATTTTTAACTTTTGAATCCAAAAAAAAGCGCGTTTATCACGCGCTTTTTTGTTTGGAATTTTATAATGCTTACTCCCGATGATTTTCTATTTTTTCTTTATATTTAATCAATTGCCTATCTAACTTATCAACGAGTTCATCAATCGCTGTATACATATTTTCAGCCTCCGCACTGGCATGTAGTTCACTTTTAGGAACGAGTATCGTCGCTTCAGCCATTTGTCTTAACTTTTCCACATTAAAAGTAATATGAATAGCCGTAATTCTATCAAAATGCCTAGATAGCTTACCTAGCTTTTCTTCAGAAAATGCTTTTAATGCATCGGTTATCTCTACTTGATGCCCTGTGAATTCAATCTGCATACACCTACTCCTTAATTTAACACTTAAAAACAAAGCCTTTATTTATTAGTGTAATCGTTTTTTCCTGATTATCAATTAAACATACTTTTCAATTTGCAGTATTCAATCAAGCATGGTAAATTAATTAGCATGATAGAAACGCGAATTACCATTATGAACAAATTAGGCTTGCACGCTCGTGCTTCAGCCAAATTCGTGTCAACTGCTGGTCGCTTCCAAAGTCAAATAGATGTCACCAAAGACAAACAAAAAGTAAACGGGAAAAGTATCATGGGGATTATGATGCTTGCCGCAAGTAAAAATAGTGAACTGACTTTAAGCATTGATGGGCCAGACGAAGCACACATGACCGATGCTCTCGTGAATTTAGTCAATAATTTTTTTGGTGAGGCTGAGTAATCAACAACCTCTACCTGCTTTATTTTTCTTTTTAACCGCGCCACGTCGTTTTCCACGTGCTTTTTTCAAACCCACCAAAGTTTGAAACGGCCCAGATAATGCATACCCTAATGACGCAACAAACAGCATCACTGATGGTGCAGCCGCAATCGTTACAAACAATAAAACAATTAACAACACCTGAATAAACGGAACTTTCCCTTTTAGGTCAATTTTTTTAAAACTATAATATCGAATATTACTCACTTGTAATGCAGCGACTAACAAGAGAAAGCCTACTGCAATCCAGCCGGTTAATATATTTGCGCCATGTCCTGTATGACAAATCCAAACAAAAGAAGCAAGCACCGCTGCCGCAGCAGGACAAGCCAATCCCTGAAAATAACGTTTGTCTGCAGTTTCTAATTGTGTGTTAAATCGTGCAAGCCTTAAGGCCACAGAGGCGGTATAAATAAAAGCTGCGAGCCAGCCAAATTTACCCAGCGATTCAAGTGCCCAGCTATATAATAATACGGACGGCGCAACGCCAAAAGTCACCATATCAGACAAACTATCGTACTCAGCACCAAAATCAGTTTGCGTATTGGTCATACGCGCAATACGTCCATCTAAGGCATCCCATACCATCCCCACAAAAATAGCAATAACAGCTATATCATACTGCCCTTTCAATGATGCAATGATCGAGTAAAAAGCAGAAAATAAACTCGCTGTGGTAAATAAGTTAGGTAACAAATAAATGCCGCTATGCCTGTTTTTTTGCTTCACTGTGCATTCCAAATTAGAATATAATTTTCAAATACTATCACAATATCTGCTGATAAGGCCATTTAGGCCCTACGAAAAGCACGTCGTCCATGATAAAATAACGCGTTTGGTGCTATACTGACCATATTAAGCTTTTTTTAATTTTACCCTGTGATCACTATGACAAAAAAACGTAACCCCAAAATTGTGATTGAAGGGGTCACCCCAGAAGGCAAAGTATTTCGTCCAAGTGATTGGGCAGAACGCATGAGCGGTGCACTCGCAAGCTTTAAAAACAGCCGTATTCATTATTCACCGTTATTACAACCGAGTGTAAATCATGAAGGCTACAAGTGCGTCTTACTTGATCCTAAGTTAAAAGAATCTAGCCCTTAGATTTATCAATCCATTTTAGATTTTGCAAAAGCAAACCAACTGAAAATTTGTGATGAAGATGAGCCAGATTAATATTTACCCTGTTGCACCGCCTTTCGCAGCACTCATCAGCGAAAATAAGTGATTTAGTGCATAATCAATCACTTGGGTTGTATTATCAAAGTTTAAAGCAAAAATTCCAGCAGCAATAAAGGCTAAGCCTTTAGACCCTTCTTTCACACCCGGCTCGCTGGCATGGGCCAACAAAACAGAGCCACGAACAAACCAAAGTACGCCCGCTGTTTGAATCAATAATTTCACGGCCGCCGTTAAATTATCGTCATTATCTGATGAATAAGCTAAAATATTCCCACTGCCAAAGGCTGTGTTTGCGAGTGTACTGACGGCTGTTGGTAAAAAAATAAGCCCCATACCCATAATGCCATAAGCGACCGGTACAAACAGCTTTTCTTGCCCATGTGACTGTGCGCGTGCATCACCTATTTTTCGAAATTTTCCAAGTGCTATGAGCATAAAGCCAATGCCAATAATATATCCAAAACCAGATAAAAGTGATTGTATCGGCGCAAGTGATTTACTCAAATTTATAAAGATAGAGACTAAATCAGGCATAAAACCCCTATTTGCACTTGCAATTTGACGTTTTTAGACGCATATTTAGAACCTTTCTTATTCTTTATAAAGTTGCACTATTATGCAGGCTAACACCTTTACCTTGACCTTGGAAGAGGCATATATGCTAACTCCCGCAGTGAAGCATTTTGTTTTTACTCCTACAACACCGCTAGACTATGTACCCGGGCAGTTTATTACCATGCATATTCAGCGAGATGATAAAATTTTACGTCGAAGCTATAGCATTGCTAACCCACCCAATGCACGCCACCAACTAGAACTGGCTGCAGGCTTTGTGAAAGATGGACCAGGCACCCAATTGCTTTTTAATTTAAAACCTGGTGATACACTCGAAACAACGGGCCCTTTCGGACGTTTGACCCTTAAGCCAGAAGATCCAACACGATATGTTTTTATTGCGACCAGTACGGGCATTACGCCTTATCGCGCGATGCTACCCGCGCTCACCGAACGACTGAATGCAAATCCTAAGCTCCATGTCGTTATTTTACAAGGTGTACAAACCCAAGCAGATTTGCTCTATCATGACGAATTTTTAGCCTTTGCAAAACAACATCCACGTGTAACCTATCGTGCGCAATTAAGTCGTGAAAAACCAGAAGCACTTAAAACAAATGAGCACATAGGTTATGTGCAAAGCAGCTTCCCAGAGCTTGACTTAAATCCTGAAGAAGACATGGTTTACTTATGCGGAAATCCTGGTATGGTAGACGAGTCTTTTTCTGACCTAAAAGACCGTGGTTTCGCCATACAACGTATTGTGCGTGAAAAATATATCTCGCGATAATAACGCGTAGCAAAAGGAGCAACACCCGTGACATATCATGATGAATTATCTCAAACAATTGACCATTTATCTCATCCTGGAAAAGGTATTTTAGCTGCCGATGAAAGCAATAACACCATCGGAAAACGCTTTGATGCAATTGGTGTTGAAAATACCGAGAATAACCGCAGAGATTATCGCTTACTACTCGCTTCAACAGAAAATCTAGAACAATATATCAGCGGTGTTATTTTATTTGAAGAAACGTTTAATCACAAAAACGAAGCCGGTACTTCGGTGCCCGAGCTGTTTGCAGCCAAAAACATATTACCTGGCATTAAAGTTGACAAAGGCCTAATTAATTTACCTAACACTGAGGGCGAACAAATCACCCAAGGCCTTGATGGGCTTGAAGAACGGCTATTGCATTTTAAGAGCCAAGGCGCAAAATTTGCAAAATGGCGTAATGTCTTCAGTATTTCTGACTTTACACCCAGCCTTGTTGCCGTCAAAGCAGGCGCTGAAACACTCGCACGCTATGCCACCATTTGTCAAAATGTAGGCATTGTTCCGATTGTTGAGCCCGAAGTGCTCATCGATGGGAACCACACCATTGAACATGCGGCAGAAGCAAGCGAAGTGATTTTGCATGAAGTATTTAATGCTTTATTTTTACATCAAGTGGCACTGGAGTGCATGATATTAAAGCCCAGCATGATTACCTGTGGAAAAGAAAGTACGCCTTTTAGTACACCTCAGGACATTGCTGAGTACACCTTGAGTGTATTTAGAAACCAAGTACCGGCAGCTGTTCCGTCTATTAATTTCTTATCTGGCGGACAAACACCAGAGCAATCTATTATTAATCTCAACGCCATTAATAACTTTGGTGCGCAACCCTGGATGTTAAGCTTCTCTTACGGACGTGCCCTTCAAGAGCATTGCTTACAAGCGTGGGCAGGTAACGAAGCAAATATTTCAAACGCACAAACAGCTTTACTCAAAGCCGCTGAAGCAAATAGCTTAGCTGCCTGTGGTGAGTACAGCAAAAATAACTAGTATATCCTCAAACATGCTGCTAACTTCGTCTATCTAGACAAAGTTAGCAAACTGTGTCACAATACTCTTTTGTTTTTGGTTGTAACTAATTGCATGAAAAAAATTCTGATGCTTAATGGGCCTAATTTGAATCGCCTCGGGTTACGTGAGCCTGAACACTACGGCACACAAACACTAGAACAATTAGCCCTTTCGCTTGCTGCCAAAGCCGAACAGCATGATCTTATATTTGAATCACAGCAAAGCCATTCTGAATCAGACTTAATTAGAATAATTCATGAGGCGTATGATAACCAAGTGCATTATCTTATTTTTAATCCTGCAGCATTTACCCACACCAGCATTGCCCTACGTGATGCCCTACTTGCTGTTCAGCTGCCTTTTATTGAGGTACATATCAGCCATATATTTTCAAGAGAAACCTACCGTCATGCCTCTTATTTTTCAGATATAGCAGACGGGACCATCACGGGCTTTGGCACCTATGGCTATCACTTAGCCTTAGATGCCATTATTAATCAATTAAATATCCAATTAAATATCATTGAGTGAGACAATAAACTATGGACATTCGAAAAATTAAAAAGTTAATAGAATTACTGACTGAAACAGGTATTTCTGAAATTGAAATTAAAGAAGGGGAAGAATCCCTTCGCCTTACACGATATACAACAAACCCAAACCAAGTTCAAACCGTTACAGAGCATGTTGTTGCCGCACCAGCAGTACAACAAGTACCCGCTGCAACCTCCACAGAGCCTGCTGCAGCTAGCACTGCTTCAATCCCAAATGGACATAAAGTACATTCTCCTATGGTTGGCACCTATTATTCGGCTTCCTCTCCAGAAACCCCTCCCTTTGTAACCATAGGCCAAACCGTTGCCGTCGGTGATACTTTATGCATTGTTGAAGCCATGAAAATGTTTAACGAAATCGAAGCTGACAAAGCAGGTGTTGTTAAAGCGATTCTTTCATCTAACGGTGATCCGGTTGAATATGACCAACTACTTTTTGTCATCGAATAGGAGATCACATACATGTTAAGTAAAATAGTGATCGCCAATCGAGGCGAAATCGCACTACGTATTTTACGTGCCTGTAAAGAGCTAGGCGTGCAAACCGTTGCTGTACATTCGGATGTTGATAAAGATTTACTACACGTACGACTTGCAGATGAAACAGTCTGTATTGGACCTGCTGCATCCCCTAAGAGCTACTTAAATATTCCAGCCATTATTTCAGCTGCAGAAGTAACCGATGCCGTTGCCATTCACCCAGGCTATGGCTTTTTATCTGAAAACGCTGACTTTGCTGAAATTGTAGAACAAAGTGGTTTCCGTTTCATTGGCCCACGCGCTGAAACCATTCGCTTAATGGGAGATAAAGTATCTGCGATTCATGCCATGAAAGAAGCGGGTGTACCCTGTGTACCAGGATCAGACGGTCCGTTAGGCAGTGATGATGCGAAGAACTTAGCGCTCGGTCGTGATATTGGCTATCCTGTGATTATTAAAGCAGCAGGTGGTGGCGGTGGGCGCGGCATGCGCGTTGTACACAGTGAATCTAATTTATTAAATGCCATTGCATTAACCCAAAGTGAAGCCAAAGCTGCATTTAATAACCCTGTGGTATATATGGAAAAATTCTTAGAAAATCCACGCCATATCGAGTTTCAAGTCTTAGGTGATGGTAAAGGAGAAGCTATCCATTTAGGTGAGCGTGACTGCTCTATGCAGCGCCGCCATCAAAAAGTCATTGAAGAGGCGCCAGCCCCAGGCATTACACCTGAAATGCGTCACAGCATGGGTCAATGTGTTGTGAATGCCTGTCGTAAAATGCATTATCGTGGTGCAGGCACCTTCGAATTTTTATACCAAGACGGCTGTTTTTATTTTATCGAAATGAATACACGTATCCAAGTTGAGCATCCTGTAACCGAAAGCATTACAGGTGTTGATCTCATCAAAGAACAAATTCGGATGGCAAGTGATTTACCTCTGCATTTAAAGCAAGAAGAGATTACCTTTAATGGACATGCGGTTGAGTGCCGAATTAATGCAGAAGATGCCAAAACGTTTATGCCATCTCCTGGAAAAATAACGCACTTACATCAACCGGGTGGACCTGGCATTCGTTTTGATTCACATATTTATGGCAGCTATGTCGTACCTCCGCACTATGACTCAATGATAGGTAAATTAATCACACATGGTAAAACGCGCGATGAAGCGTTTGCACGCATGCGCAATGCACTGGACGAGATTATTATCGACGGGATTAAAACCAATCTTGACTTGCATCGAAAACTCGTCAATGACAAAGGTTTTATGGTGGGTGAAACCAATATTCATTATCTAGAAGCCTTGCTAAAAGAAGAGAATTAATATGTTCGAGCTCCACGTAAAGCCCTGTCATAGAGACCATGCAGAAGCCATTTCAGAGCATCTCGAGTCAAATGGCGCTTTGTCTGTGGTACTAGTGGACCAAGAAGATGATCCCATTCTTGAGCCAGGCCCGGGTGAAACCCCGCTTTGGCAGTATTCTATTGCGGAAGCACTCTATGCTAACGCAATAGATGCCGAAGCCGCTTGGCAAGCTTTATTGCTTGATTACCCAACGCTCACACACCATCTACAAGCCTTACCCGAACAAGATTGGGTGCGTGCCTGTTTAGATAATATAAAACCGCTTTTATTTGGAAAAAACGTATGGGTTTGTCCATCCAATCATACGCCACCTGAACCAAATGCAATTAATATCATGCTTGATCCTGGTCTTGCATTTGGCACCGGAACACATCCCACCACCTCACTCTGTTTAACTTGGCTTGATGCTGCTCATACAAGACTCAAAGATAAATTAGTCATTGATTATGGTTGTGGCTCCGGCATTTTAGCCCTTGCTGCTTTAAAGCTCGGTGCTCGCCATTTATATGCAGTAGATTTAGACGAGCAAGCGTTAATCGCAACGCAAAATAATGCTGAGAAAAATAATATCTCTCAAGATAAACTCTCACTTTCACAACCCGAAGCCTTAACAAAACCCGTTGATGTCTTACTGGCTAATATTTTATTAACCCCACTTTTGGCGCTTCAATCACGCTTTGATACACTCTTAAAACCAGGCGGCATACTCGTACTTTCTGGGATTTTAGCCACACAAGCTGAACAGCTGGTGACAAGCTATTCTGCATCTGATTCGAGTTGGACACATCAAGATACACAGTATGAAGATGAATGGGCTTTATTAGTCTTTCAAAAAAATTAGCCTCCTTCAGATACAGGCAGCTTTAAAGCAAGACTGCAAAAAGCCTTAGAAAATACCACAACGCTCTAATTGATAGCGCCGAGCCGCTCTGCAAGCTTTGTTAATCGGTTTGCTTCTTTATTATTATGCACAGCCATCCCAATGGCTTTTTTCTGGCCAATTAAGACCACCCTGCTTTTGCCGCGTGTAATACCTGTATACAATAAATTACGTGCCAATAACGTAAAATGCTGGGTTGCCAAGGGCATCACAACCACCGGAAACTCAGAGCCTTGTGATTTATGAATACTAATTGCGTAAGCCAAATTTACTTCATCTAACTCATTGATGCTATAGGTCTTTAAGCTATTATCAAACTTTATTTTTAACTCCCCTTCTTCTAAATCAATGCTTTCAATCAAGCCTATATCACCGTTAAACACATCTTTATCGTAATTATTACGCATTTGTATGACTTTATCGCCCGGGGCATACACTGAGCCAAACCGCTCAACTTTAGGGGTTGCATGACCATTGAGTTCAGCTTGCAATGCAATATTTAAACTTCTGGCCCCTAAACCACCTCGATTCATTGGGGTTAATACTTGAATATCCTGAATCGGATCATAACCATAGCGCTTGGATAAACGACGTGTCACCACTTCGATTAATTTAGCATGAATTTCTTCTGGGGTTTCTGTGTATAGCGTAAAAAAGTCACTTTGAGCTGAATCATACGATAGAGGCATGCGTCCTTCATTGACGCGATGCGCATTAATAATAATATGAGAATGCGCAGCTTGCCTAAAAATTTCAGTCAAGCGTACCGTTGCAATTTGATTTGATTGAATTAAATCAGATAAAACCGCCCCTGAACCAACGGATGGCAATTGATCAATATCTCCCACAAAAATTACAGCCGTATCTAAGGCAATGGCCTTTAATAAGTGATTAAGTAATACAATATCAATCATCGAAGCTTCATCAATAATCAGAACATCAAGTGGCAATAAATTATTTTGATTATGCTTAAATCCATAGGTTTTCATATCAAAATCAAGTAAGCGATGAATCGTTTTAGCTTCCAATCGCGTTGTTTCTGTCAAACGCTTGGCAGCGCGACCTGTCGGTGCACACAGGCCAATTCTTAATGCTTTTGCTTCAATAATACCAAGTAGGCTTTTTACAATGGTTGTTTTACCCACACCAGGGCCACCGGTCATGATAGCTAGTTTTGATTTCAAAACCACTTCTATGGCTTCACGCTGTGAATCTGATAATTCTAGCGCCGTTTGTTTTTCAACCCAAGGGATCACTTTATCTGAGTCAATGACGCCCCAGGGTGGTACCCCCTGATTGAGTCGCTTTAATTGCTCTGCGGCTTTTACTTCTGCAGTATATAACGAAATAGGATAAATACACGGCATGCCCTGAATGCTATCTTCAACGACAATTTCTTCTTTAATTTCTTCTGTCAAAGCATGGTCAATCACAGCTTCAGGAATATCGAGTAACTCGACGCTTGCCTTAATTAATTTCGTGCGCTCCGCTGCACAATGACCATTATCACAAAGCGATTGCAATACATGGGTCACTCCTGCTTGTGCGCGCATGAGCGAATCTTTTGCAATGCCTAATTTTTCAGCCAAATTATCAGCTGTTTTAAAGCCAATGCCGTGAATATCTCGTGCCAAACGATAGGGGTTTTCTTCAACGATTTGAACCGCTTTATCACCGTATGTTTTATAAATACGAACCGAACGCGCAGTACCCACGCCATGCCCATGTAAAAAAACCATAATACTGCGAATTGCTTTTTGTTCTGCCCAGGCAGAAAGCACTCTATCTTTTCTTTTTTGACCAATGCCTGCAAGGGTCAACAAGCGCTCCGGCGTTTCTTCAATCACATCAAATACAGACTCACCAAAAGCCCCGACTAGTTTTTTAGCAAAGTGTGGACCAATGCCTTTTACCATGCCTGAACCTAAGTATTTTTCAATGCCTTCGAGCGTGGTGGGTTGAACGGCCTTTAAATAATCCGCCTTAAATTGTAAGCCATGTTTTCTGTCATTAATCCATATGCCACGACATTCGATATACTCTCCCGCTGTAATCGATGGGGATGAACCTATCACCGTCACAACGTCCCGATGGCCCTTGACTTTGGTTCGTAGCACACAAAAGCCTGTGGCTTCGCTATGAAACGTCACACGCTCAACAGCTCCCTGTAATTGCTCCATAATATCTATTCTTAAATAGGATTATCGCTGTCAATAAAAGCATGTTCCACACCAAAATGCTGCGCCAAATGTTCACCTAGTGCTTTAATGCCATCTCTTTCTGTTGCATGATGTCCACATGCAAAATAATCTAACCCAAGCTCTTTGGCTTGATAATAAGTGCGCTCTGAAATTTCACCACTGATGTATGCATCCACACCTAATGCACTGGCTTGCTCAATTAAATCTTGAGCGGCACCCGTGCAAAAAGCAAGGTGCTGAATTGATTTTTTTCCACCCAAAACACACTGTGGTTCACGCTGATAAATGCTTTGAATTTTTGCTCTAAATGCATCAGCTGTTAATGCTTCAGATAAACGCCCAGTCCATAATAAATCAGGTGTACCGGAAACTGCATGGCTTTTAACATCTGATAATGCCAATCGTTTTGCCATACAAGCATTGTTACCCAGTTCAGGGTGGCAATCAATCGGTAAATGATACGCCAATAAGTTGATATTATGCTGCAACAAATCGCCAATACGTTGCCGTTTTATCCCGCATATTTCTGGCGCTTCCCCGCGCCAAAAATAGCCGTGATGTACTAAAAGTGCCGAAGCTTTATCTTGGCATGCTTGTTGAATCACAGCATGAGATGCCGTCACTGCAGTTCGAATCCGGGTGATTTCCATTTGCCCTTCAACTTGTAATCCATTAGGCGCATAATCTTTAAAATGATCTACTTTTAAATAATCCGCTAAATAATCTAAAAGTACCGTACGTGTCGTCATGCTTATTCCATTATATTATATTTTATTTACCTTCCTAAACAACGTTTGATATTCGCGCCTAACACTGAAAATTTTTCTTCTATCCGCTCATACCCTCTATCTACATGATAAACACGCTCAACCAATGTTTCACCTTCAGCAGCAAGTCCTGCTAATACAAGGCTTGCCGATGCACGTAAATCAGTTGCCATTACAGGTGCACCAGTTAAATACTCAACACCTTTAATCATTGCGGTATTGCCATTCAAACGGATTTTAGCCCCCATACGTTGTAATTCTTGCACATGCATAAAACGATTTTCAAAAATATTTTCAACCACCGAAGCTGACCCTTTAGCAACTGTATTTAATGCCATAAATTGTGCTTGCATATCGGTCGGAAAACCCGGATAAGGTGCTGTTGAAATATCAACTGACTCCGGACGCTCACCTTGCATATCCAACGTCACCCAGTCGTCTCCGATAGTAATTAATGCACCTGCCTCTTCAAATTTACACAGCATCGATAAAAAATTATCAGGACAAACCCGTTTAACTGTTACTTTACCACGGGTCATCGCTGCTGCTGTTAAATAAGTTCCCGCTTCGATTCTATCTGGCAATACGGTATAACTTCCACCGGTTAGTGCATCAACGCCTTCTACTTCAATTGCGTGTGTCCCAGCACCTGTAATTTTAGCGCCCATACTGATTAAAAAATTAGCTAAATCAACGACTTCAGGCTCTCTTGCTGCATTTTTAATTAGCTTTGTACCTTCAGCAAGCACTGCTGCCATTAAAATATTCTCTGTGCCTGTGACGGTCACTGTATCAAAAACTAATTTCTTGCCTTGTAGGCGCTTTTTCTTTGTTCGCGCTCGAATATAGCCACCCGATACATCAATATCAGCCCCCATGGATGTGAGTGCTTTTAAATGTAAATCAACGGGACGCGTACCAATGGCACATCCACCCGGCAAAGATACATCAACCCGTCCAAAACGAGCCAATAAAGGCCCTAAAACTAAGATAGATGCCCGCATCGTTTTTACTAAATCATAGGGCGCAACCAAATCACCTACTGTATTGGCATTCACTGAAACATGCATTTTCTCATCAACAACAAGATGTGCACCAAGCTGCCCTAATAACTCCATCATGGTCGTGACATCATTGAGATGAGGCACATTTGCAATGGTGACAGGCTCTGTCGCCAATAAAGTTGCCGCCATAATAGGCAAAGCTGCATTTTTAGCCCCTGATATTACAATGTCACCATGCAGTGGTTGACCGCCACGAATAACTAATTTATCCACGTTCTTTCTCCCACTCAGCTTCTGTCCAAGTTTTCATCGTCAGTGCATGTAAATCGCCCGATGTAATCACATCTTGTAATTGACTATAAACCCACTGCTGCCGCGCCACAGGACGCAGTCCATCAAAATGATTAGATACAATCGTTAATTCATAGTGATATCCATCGCCGAATACATGTACATAAGCCACCCCTGCTTCGGCAAGCAAACGCGCTTCAATTTCATCATGGCTAATCATTATTTAATTCCCCTAAAAACAAATCACTTATCCCGCAAAATTTTGCTAAATCAAGCATTGTATCCGACATGTTTTGCATCAATAAGCTGTTTTTTTTAAGTCGACATAAACGTTTTGCTTCAATAAATAAAGCAAGACCTGCCGTATCACACTGTAAAACTTGACTTAAATCAAACAAAAAAGACGATTTTGGATGCGCATGTAGCACCACTAAAAAACGTTTTAATTCGGCTGAAACTGTATCAAAAACTAAAGACTCAGCAGGAAAAAACCGAACGGGTTGATGCGCCATTATGCGGCCTCTTTTGAATAACTTTTTTCATGGCTTTTCGCTTCAAGCTCAGCAATTAACGTATTCATATCTGAGACCCTTAATATTTGCCCAAATTGCGTTTTAAAACTTTGCAAAAGACTAACGCCTTCTACACTAAAATCATAAATTTTCCATGAGCCTTTTTTTAACACCAAACTATAGCTCAATGGAATTTTTTGCCCGCTCGGGCGGATTATAACACTATTTACACGTGTAAAGCGCCCACTGGGTGCAGCACGTTCAGGTAAAAACATAATTTTTTCATTCGAATACTCTGCTAAAGGCGCTGAATACGTGCGTACCACCAAATCTGTAAACGCACTTGTAAAACGTGCTCTTTCTGTTTCTGACGCCCGAACCCATGCCGCGCGACCTAAAACCGAGCGCGCCATGCCCCTCACATCAATATGTGGCAATAAATATTCACGCACGGTTTGACGCACAATTTTAGGATTGGTTTTTAATTTTGCTTTGTTTTTATCCAATATTTCAACCATATTACCGGCTGTTGTTTCAAGCATCGGCACAGGCGAGACCGCAGACCATGCAGTGACTGTCATACTCAAACAAAGCATGCCGAACAACACACGTAATCCTTGCATATTTCTTCTCCGTCTAAACTTCAAGATGCTTTGACACTAAATAATAATTGGCCAATAATATTTTCTAAAATTACGGCTTCTTGCGTCTTTTCAATGAGATCGCCGCCACGTAAATATGGGTGCGCCGGATCGTCCTGAAAACCTGGCACAATACTAATATAATTTGAACCCAATAAAACCTCCGATAAAATAC
>JAAHTH010000030.1_pt1 | contig 128294 bp, 124 predicted proteins | sample 6116091 | NCBI WGS metagenome assembly JAAHTH01 (sample SAMN13939990, study PRJNA603662) | sponge metagenome | isolation source: marine sponge | host: Mycale hentscheli | place: New Zealand | collected 2006 | reverse complement strand
GCTCCTAGAAACTGGACTATCAATGACGGAGGGGCGCAGGACGGCGGAGCCGATGCAGCTAGGTGCATCGACTGAGATCCTCCGAATCCTTGAGGCGATTAAGAAATTTTGTTTTTATCGCTGTTTTCATCAGCTGATACCGATGCCGGCTCAGCCGTTTTGGCTTCTTCTGCTTTCTTCGCAGTAGCTGCTTCGGCTTGCTCACGCATCTTAGCTTCATGCGCCTCTTTTTCAGCAGCTTCCTTTGCGACAGCTTCTTTATCCAGAACAACCTTACCAAGCTGAACTTTCTTGCCTAGACGATCACAACTCTTAATTCGTGCCGCACGTCCCGTAAGGTTACGAAGATAAAAGATACGACTCTGGCGAACCTTGCCGTAGTTCACTACCTCGATCTTTGCAATCTTTTGTGAATGTAGTGGGTAAAGAATTTCCACACCAATCCCACCAGAAATTTTACGAACAGTTAGTGAGCGGCCAATTCCTGAACCTTGAACCTTAATCACCACGCCCTCAACGACCTGAATCCGCTCCTTGTTACCCTCGCGAATCTTCGCGTGAACTTTTACAGTATCGCCGGCACGAAACTCTGGCAGATCACTACGAATAAACTTTTTTTCCACCTTTTGTACCGCTTTTGAAGCATGCATGGCCTATCTCCTTAAACTAATCTTGAGCGCCTAATAACCTGTCCATTGCGATCGCCGCTGCAGCTCGCACAGAGAGGTGTAAGTACCCAGAATCTCTATCCGGTCGAATGGGCAAAAGGAGCGCGTCCGCACTCCGCAATAGACCCTCTTCCATACCCCAACCCGTCCCAAAAACCAAGAACTGAGCCCGAGTAGTTTCATTTATTTCGCTGCGCATAGCGCGGAATCCGAGCAATTTCACCCCAGGCACAGTCCGGGCCGAGGTCATCACTACTCTTGGGGCCTCATCCTCGATCGCTGTAATGTCAGAAACGGCCTCTTTTAACCAACTCACGACCTTTGTCTGGCCAAAGGCTTCCGAGCGATTCGGGTTATAGTCGAAGCCGCCACGGCTCTGCCAGTGGCCCATGATTCGATTAGCGACCCGCTGCTGCTCTTCCTCAGGATTAATTAGGTAATAACCCTTCAGCCCGTAGGTGCGGGCCGAGCGGGAAATATCGTGGATGTCGAGATTGGTAATCGCCGTTGTTATAGAGTCACCACGCTTATTGAGCATGGAATGGTGGAGTAGGCCGACGTAGATTGGGGCCATCGAGGAGGAGCGACTCATTTTTTTGGACTCCGTTGCCATGATTCGAGCTCCTAGGTATCCTCGCTGGCAAGCTCAGCGTACTTATCCTCGTCAGCACTGTGTTTATCCTCACTAACCACTCCAGAGTGCTTGTGATCGGAATTAGCAAATTGTAGTAGATCTGGACGCCGTTCAGCGGTGTATTTATGGGCCTGACGACTGCGCCAATCAGCGATCCTCTGGTGGTCGCCACTGAGTAGTACCTCTGGGACTGCCCGTCCTCGAAATTCCCGTGGCTGGGTATAGTGGGGATATTCGAGTCCTCGCTCTCGCCCGGTCGAAAAAGATTCCATTTGTAGAGAGCTTTCATTACCGAGCACCCCTGGAATCAGGCGAACAATACCATCGATAAAAGCTAGGGCCGCAGGTTCCCCTCCACTCAATATAAAGTCACCGAGGCTTAATTCATAATCTACACACTCGTCGATAAAGCGCGCATCTACACCTTCAAAACGTCCGCAAATTAGGATCAAATGACGATAGTGGCTCGCTCCATCGGCAGCCCGTGCTTCTGGAGTAGCGGCAAAATACTCAAAATGACTTTGATCCAGGCGAGTTCCGGTCGGGGAAAAAAAAAGCGTCGCTACTTCGTCGGGCCCATGGCTGACTAGCGCACCTTCGCGAGCCTCTTGCCAGGCTCGAAAAAGCACGTCCGGGCGAATGACCATGCCCGCACCGCCACCAAAGGGAGAATCGTCCACTTTTTGGCGCTTATCTTCGGCAAAATCTCGGATTTGATAGATAGCCTGCGAGCAGAGTTTACGACGAAAGGCGCGGCCGACCACCCCTTGCTCAAGCGAGGTGGCAAAATATTCCGGATACAGTGTGAGGATAGATAGATCCATGCATGGCAATGTAACTCTATGGCGCGATATCACAAAGGGAAAAGTGGAGTGGAAGAATTAGTTGCTTCCGGAGTTTTGATTGTACGCTGAAGCCTTACTCGACCGCAACCTCGATAATTTCGAGGACTGTGCGCTTCCGCAGCTTCGTAGAAGCCCCGTTTAAGATTGTTCGGATAGCACGCGCCGTCCGGCCCTGCTTTCCAATTACTTTACCCAGGTCTTCCTTTGCAACCTTCAGCTCAATCACAGTAGTTTGCTCGCCCTCAACCAGCTGCACCCGCACTTGGTTAGGCAGATCTACCAGTGCTTTTGAGACATACTCGATCAGGTTCTTTAGTTCATCAGCTTCCTTACCCATTGCATGCCCCCTTGGTCTGACCGCTGGTCTTGATTTTTTCAAGACGTAACAACAAAGTTTCGACTATATCCTGCTAGGCGCCGCGAGACCATTCCATGACACACAACGCTATATACCACTAGTTTGAACTGAATTTAAGAAGTTGTACAACCGTTTCTGTAGGTTGCGCACCTTTTTTTATCCACGCGTCATATTTCTCGCGGTCAACCTGACCTTTATCAGCTGGCCTTTCTGCGGCTGGATTGTAAAAGCCTAGTTTTTCCAATATCCTACCATCGCGACGCTTTGCTCCATCAATCGCAACCACATGGTAGTAGGGCTGCTTTTTCTTACCTTTTAGCGCCAAACGAATCTTTACCATACTAAATCTGGTCCTTTTACTCAGTTTACAGAAAACAAAAAAAAATTGAGGGGTATAAATAATGCGAAAACCGAGCATTGTCAAATGGTTACTGGAATAGTTTTTTCATCATCCCCGTTTTCATCATCTTACTCATCATTTTGTTGGTATCGTCATATTTTTTGATGAGTCGATTAACGTCAGAGACCTTTGTTCCCGAACCATGGGCGATGCGAGCCCGGCGCGAGCCATTAAGAATCTTATGGTTGCGCCGCTCTTTCGATGTCATTGAGCAAATGATCGCCTCTGCTTGCTTGAGCTCCGTTTCAGGGTCCATATTTTTCACTTGTTCAAGCGCTTGACCACCCCCAGGAAGCATTTTGATGATGGACTCCATAGAGCCAATCTTCTTCATCATGCGCATTTGCTTTAAGAAATCTTCGAGCGTGAAGCTCCCTTTTTTTACGCGAGCGATACTCTCCATTGCCTCGTCTTCGTCGATGACTTCTTGTGCTTTTTCGACGAGTGAAACGACGTCACCCATATCGAGAATACGATTGGCTAAGCGACTCGGGTGGAATGCTTCAATCTGTGTTGGGCCCTCGCCCACACCAACAAACGTAATCGGCAAACCAGTGAGGTATTTAATTGAAAGTGCAGCACCACCACGAGCATCACCATCAAGTTTTGTAAGCACTACTCCCGATAATTGAGTGCGATCATGGAATGCCTGAGCAACATTCACTGCATCTTGACCAGTCATAGAATCCGCTACAAAAATTGTCTGCTTCGGATTAATTGCTGACGTTATGTCTTCCACTTCCTGCATCAAGTCTTCGTCAATTGCCAAACGACCGGCAGTATCGATTAAGACAACTTCAATCACTTCTTTTTGTGCGTAATCCATCGCGGCTTCTGCAATTCCTGCAGGGCCAAGGCTTAAATCCGAATCAAAGCATTCGACGTCAACCTTTTTTGCCATTACTTGCAATTGCTGCTTGGCTGCCGGTCGACGGTTGTCGGCTGGAACTACCAACACGCGCTTCTTCATTTTATTCTTTAAGTAGCCTGCGATTTTTGCACATGTGGTTGTCTTACCGGAGCCTTGCAACCCAACGAGCATTACCGGGACTGGAGGAGTAAAACTTAAATTGATTGGGTCCTTTACTTCTTCTCCACCAAGGAATTCAACCAGAGCGTCGTGAACAATTTTAATAAATTGTTGGCCTGGGGATATGGACTGAATTAGCTCTTGACCGACAGCTCGTTCCTCTACCATCTTGAGAAACTCTTTCGTGACTTTGAAATGCACGTCCGCTTCTAGTAATGCCATGCGGATCTGCTTCATCGTATTTTTTAAATCGGCTTCGGTAACCTTTCCGGTGCGACCGAAGGTGCGGAGCGGTTTTAAGAGTTTCTCGGAGAGGTTTTCAAACATAAAAGCAATCTATAGTATTCTCGATGACTTGTTAAGATGGATGTCTAATGTCTGTACATTTTTTGGCCCGGGTGTTGGATTCCTATACAATTTATCTCATTGATAATTATTGCGAATATCTGACTACATAAGAGACAAAAGTATAGTATACTATTATTGTAAGGAAAATGGAGCTTCCAGGAATTAATTGGACGTCTGGCGAGGCAGTTGGAAGTACAGATTCGGGGGAGTTTGTTTTCATGTCTATGAAGCGTATGAAAAAGAGTCCACAAAGGATTAACTCGCGAGGCGCTGTTTGGCTATTCAGCTTTCTAATTGCCTTCTCACCTAGGGTCACAACTGCTTCACCTAATGAGTTCCGAGATGCAGAGGTGCACTTTGTCTCTGTAACTATGAGGCTGCAGGAATTAAAAGTTCAGTATGAACGTCTTAATAACGGTGACCCAAGACGCACAGAGATCAATAGGCAGTACACTGCCGCCTATGATGATTGGGAAAGAGCTCGATGGAAAATGAGCAAACTCGGCTGTACGCAATCCTGCGTGGAAAGCCTGGGCTCGTACAATCCAAGTTTCAAATACGCTACTCCAGCTGCGAATACGGACAGCTTTACGGACCGAGCTTCCACAGTTATGGCTGAAGAACAGGAGCGTAATTTCGCTGTGGCAAAAGGGAGTCTAGCGGCTCCAGATTCGGTGGAAGTGGGACATGAAAAAGACAATGGCGTTGAACGAATTGGCGACATGGAGTTTTCGAACAACTCACTTGGTAAAGCCGGTGAGTACATTATTACGGCTCGTAATATCGGCCGTTGCGGTAGTGATTCTGGGCAAAGCGGTTGTGCATCCGTTGCACGCAGTATGGATTCGATGTCGACGATTTCACAGGTTTCCGACTATACAGCCTACGCTGCAGTTGCCGGTGTGGTCGCACCAATAGCAATTTATTCTGGAAATCAAAAGGAGGACCAGGAAAAGGTTGCGAAGATCCAACAAGTGGCTGGCATTGCCAGTATTGGAGCGGGCGTTATGGATATTGGAATTGGAGTTAAAGCACGCTTCGTAGACGCGCGTAAACTAGACGGTGTTTCTGCCGAGGAAAAGGCGCGCTGTGATGCTGAGGAAGAAGCGATTGAGGCCGCTATTGCAAAGTATGCGAAAGATCATAGGGCATTTATGGCGAGCAATGGCGCAGCGTCAGCGCCAGATGAGAATGCTGTTCCAAAACGCACTCGCACTTGCGTACGCTTTTCAGCGAAAGCTGTAGGCAGTGCTGCAAACAAAGTTCGTGATGCTTCGAATTCCCATTTATTAGTGGGCGGAATTAAAACTCTCGGTGGTGTGGCCTCTTTATACCTTGCTGAACAAGCGAAAAAGCGTGCACAAAACCTCAGCGATTTAGAAGGTGCGGAAGATCAGCAACAACAGCAGTCATCGACTGCGGTTGGCCTATTGAGCCCTTCGGGTGTGAACAATAACGATATTGGTTTTGTGGAACCACCGCCGGCAACAGCGAGCTCGAGCGATTCTGAAGAAACGACTTTAGATACAAGGGCAAGTATACATCCAGAATCTGGAGGATCAATTGCACCCACAAAACGAAATATTGTGAGCCTACCCAAAAAGCGTGCTGACAGATCGTCTAGTCACCCTTCCGGCGCATCGCAGTCTGGCGGAATTCCAAGCTCTGGTGGTGAAACAGGCAGCATTGCTTCTGCTTTATTTGCCGATAGTGAGAGTATTGGTGGAGCTGATTCTGCCGTCAGTTTCGATGCTGGAGGTGGCGGTAGTGGATTTTTAAATGCTGGCGGAACTCCACTTGGTGACGATGACGGAGGCTTTGGCAAAATGATGGGGTCAATGGTGTCGGGTTTACTCGGCGACAAAAAGAAAGGTGGCACTGTCACGGCAGGCGCATCTCGCACACCTGGATCCTATAGAGGAGCTTCCCGCCTATCAGGAAAGCACGTCGCTTCAGACGCGAATATTTTTGAACGCGTAAGAAGCGCAATTGCTCGGCAAGTAGATGCTGGCAAGGTTGTAAACGAAGCAATCGATATAAATAAAATTTAATTTCTTAAAGCTTGGCTTCTTGGAGATTAAAGAGAGATGGAAAAAATGAGAATTGAAAAAACAAAAATTATAGCAGGAGCAACTTGTTTAATGTTTTCAATATTGGGCTTTAGCTCATCGATGGCATTTGCCAAAAATCTTGCCATGATGGCAAAAGAGCGCGGCGCGATAGCTTCGGCCACGTGTAAGCCTTGTGGAGAAATTGATATTAGTGCCCACGCTAGTCAGAATGCCGAGGATGCATTTCCTAGCGCTCAGGACAATACCGTCCCTAATAATGCTAGCCAAAGAGAAGAATTTAAAATTTACTTGGAAAATACTTATGTTCGTTGGCAGACGGGATGTTCATATGGTTCAGTAAATGGCACAAATCATGGCGAGGCTGTATTTCAATTGCAGCAAGATGCTGCCACATATGCCACTAAGTCGAGTGACATATCTAGCGCCAAAAATCAGAAGGAGTTAATGGGAGAATGTTCTGGTGGCGCCGATTTATCTTCACAGCTTTCACAATACACAAGTGATGCACAGACGTCTCCTATGATGTCAAATTACAAAATTATGACAGACAGATTAGCAGACCCAAGTAAAAATTTTCCTCCAGCAAGGCCATCTTGGAAACAGGCATACGATCTTCCCGAGCGAAAGAATTGTCAGCAAACCATGTTAAATTTTGTAATTGTCTTAGAGAGCGTAAACGTACAGAGCGCTCAAACCGCAAGCATGTTAAATCAATTTAATAAATTGTGCCAGGCCCGTCTACATCAGTTAGAGGAAGACGCTAAGAATGGCTCCAGCATCGATAAGGCTCTAAAGCTCGGTCAACTCGGGCAAATGGGTCTGGGTGCACTTAAAGCGATTCATGATATGAAGCCGCCTGACTCATCAGGAGTAGATCCAAATGGCTTTGGTCCAGATCCATTTGATTTTGATCCAACCGGTTCAGGTTCAAGGTTTGAATCGCAGGTACCAAGCGCTGCATTCGGCACTGAAGGAAGCATAACGAACGGAGCACAATCAGCATTCGTACCGGACACAAACTTAAATGGAGTTCAAACCGCAAGTTTAAGTCCTGGAATTGGAGACGGCGTAAGTCCCAGAAGTGAGAGTGCTAGTGGTGGATTCGGTTTGGCCAGTAGTCATAGCGCTCGCAGAGGCGGTAATGTCGGCACGTCCGTAGGAGGCAGCGGCGCAAGTCTAGGTGATAGTGATTCATCTGGTGCCTCTCGTGCGCCAGGATCCGAGGAAGAAGGCGAAACTGTAGCAGCTGATAATAATGTGTCGTCTGGCTTCAGTAGCAGCAGCGGCGGCGGCGGAATTGGCTCCATGCTTGGCCTCAGCACTGATCCTGATGGAGTAGATAGTTTAATGGCTGGATTCAAGAATCCATTTGAAGAAAAGAAAGCGGAAGAGCCAATTGATGGACCGCTAGCTTTTTCGGACCTAGACCCAGACAAACTACCCAGGCTAGCTTCTGCTTCTAAGAGCAAAGCAAAACTTCCGAAAGACAGTTTGTTCTTCCGTGTCCATCATCGCATTGGGATGCGGCGTGAACGAGGAGATGTGCGTTGATGAATAAAGTTCAATTAATGAATAGCTTGTTTTGTATGTCGCTGGCTTTTTTGCTTGCACTATTAAGCCCAGCAGAAGCCGTTGCCTATAATCGCATTGTTACTGTATCAACAGAAGATCAATACAATGACCACAAAAACCGGCAATCACAAATTCTAGAAAATTGTAAACGACGGGAAGGTTATCTAGCTCTTGCTAGTCAGCTAACACTGGTTTTGACTAACCACAATGGAAGTGAAAAGAAAAGAGAAGTAATCTCTGCTTGGCGTTGTGAGAAGTCCGCACAAGTAAAACGCGAAGAAGAACGCCGTAGAGAAGAAGGCCAGAGGACCAAAGAGTTTCGCATTGCTCGCGACCCCACTACGGAATGTGATCGCGCCATCCTATATGGTGAGCATGATGGCGAAGGCTGCCGTGAAGCGGAAGCTGCGGTTAAATCTGTTGCAGAACGCGGTGAAGCCGTACAAGCGCTCTCTGGACTAGGCGCTGCCGTCGTGCAGGCCACGACTGCTGTCCAAGCTTCAAACATCGATTCACAAGACGCTGCCTTTGACGTACAAGAGCAAGCTGTCATCGCCGGTATTATTGGCGCTGGCATTGATGTCGGTAATTCTGTATGGGGAGCTGCTCAACTTTCACGAGCGGAATCTGATGCTAATCGCGCAGCGAGTGGAATTAAATCTGCGCAAGCCACCTATATAGACGCCGAAAACGCGGCCGTATCTGATAACCGCGGCTATGCTCAACGTTTAGAAAAGGGTGGTTCACTCCAACAGGTCGAAACACAAATTCACGGCGACTATGACAAGCGCATCGCAGCGATTCAAACGAAGAGGCATTCTCAACTAGAAATCCTGCACTCAACGGGCGATCCATCTGGTCAGCTCGCTCTTACAGTTAGCTCAATGGATTCAGAGATCGCATCCCTAAAAGCTGACCGTGACAAAGAAATCCAAGCGGCTCACAAAGCCTTTGCCAGCGGTATTAATGGGTCCGGTATCGAAGAAACTGTTCGTAACAATTTTGGTACCTTCGATAACTTCCGCAAGAATGCCTCAAAAGGTATCAGAGAATCGAATGCGATTGCCGAGCAAGCGGCCGCAGCCAGTATGAACGCAAAATTTCGCGCCGTAACCGGCGGTATTGCGCTGGCTACACAAGTTGGACAATTACAGGCGATTCGTCGAGCACGAGCTAATCTGCAAGGCATTGAGCCAGAAGCGCCTCCGGCCCCTGTGATTAGGATGAGTGGAAATCCAGTTACACCAACGATTCCAGATATTCCGCCGAGTACTCCACGGGAAAGTGAAATCAGTGACTTCGCACTCGAACCACTTGGAGACGGTGTCGATCCAGCTCGAGTCGAAGGTACACTAGGTGGCGGTGCAAAGTTTGCTAAAGGTAAATTCAAGCCACGCAAAACACAGGTGTCTGGCACTTACGGTGGGGGAATCACTGATGGTAACGGTTCTGGCGCCAGTCGAACTCCGCCATCAAAACGCTCATCTGGACCACGGAGTGTGGACTACGCTGGCGGTGGCGCTGGTTTACCTAGCGGCGCTGGATCGATTGCCGGTCCAGCTAGTGATACAGATTTCCAAAATGTGATTCGTTCGCTACTTGGTAAGGAAAAAGAGGACAACGCGGAGGGTGGTGCGAAATTTGATTACTACCGTAAGGTTGCCTCTTCTCGAGGCAAAGGTGGCGATAACAAAGAAAATAGCGACCCACGCTCTATCTTTGAGCGAGTGAAAATAAAGTATAACGATGTCGTTTTACGTGGGGTGATTTAAATAAAGACGCATTACATACATTATCTCCAATAAGCTTGGACTTTTTCTGCGAGGCACGTAATGATTGAGTGATGAATTCGCAGAACTTTCGCGCCAGCAGTCCAGCCTTTCCGCGCTTTCAGATTGATCCCTTTTTGATTTTATTTTTTTGTTTATTGGGCTCGATACTTTTTCCTATTACGATTGATGCTGCAGGATTGCAATGGCCAGCTGCAGATTCTCCAAAGAATTGGCTCGTCGATCCAAACACCTTTCACCTCAGTGCAGACCTAAGCTCCACGTCGACCACTTCAAATTACGGAGATGATGGAGGAGAAGTTGTTCCCGCAGGGCTAAAGTCCACTTCCATGTTTAATATGCGTCTGCATGGTGGCGTGCCTTTCGCTGATTCGCTTTCACTCTTCGGACAAATTGATATCCGTAACATCGATAATGATATCGTATCTCCCGCCAGCCAGTCGGACAATGCACGGTCTGGTTTGGGTGATGCATTCGTAGCTCTTCGTTGGTCCTTTGTGAATGCTCGTCGTTTGGGTGGCCGCTTCTCTACAGCAGAAAGGATTGATGCCGGCCCGATGCGTTTGCTCCTCGAGTCCGGACTCGTACTCCCCTTGTATAATAGCTCTGGGATCGACAAACCAAACATTGGTGATCATTCAAGGGATATCCATAATATGCTTCGCTATGGCTGGTGGGTCACCGATGATTTTGCCGCTTCCGCAGGCGTAGGACTTATCTTGCGCAATGAAGATTATTCTTCCCTGGTCCCCTATAAGTTGCGCATGGACTATTATTTCAACGAAGATAATCAGTTCCGTATTTGGGGCGAAATATTGGGTCAGGTTGCTACGGAGTCTGGCGGTGGGGTAAGTTCCACACTCCCTGGCGCTTCAAGTCTGATTGGCTCCTCTCAAGCAACAGTTCATAAACTAGGATTAGGTGGAGCCCTCCATCCAGGTAAGGCTTGGGAGTTGGCACTTGCTATACACGGCACCTATGCCGGTAAGAATGCGGCTAAAGCTTCGAGTTTTGCACTGAGCCTTGCATACCGACCACTACAGGAGGCGACTACCGCCTATTATAATCCTCGAGATGACCTGCCAGTTGGTGGGCTGGCCCGAGATCTCGAATTTGATAGTTATGATATACGCGCTCCCGTAATGGAAGTCTCCCGACGTGGAAACTTCTTAAAGATTGGTTATGGCGTAAAGGACGGTCTGCAGATGGGCGACCGATTCCATATATTTGAAAGAGGCGGCCTGCAAAAGCTCAGTAGGCCTAAGCGTGAACAGTATATTGGAATGGCAGAAGTAGTTGGCCTCCGCAAAACCGGCGCCTTTCTTCGCTTTCGTCGTATGCATCGCGATAACAAGCAATTACGCCCAGGAATGGAGGCCAGACGCGTCGTCTACAAAGACTCCAAAGTGTTCCCACGTGTGGATCGATAGACGGCTCAATCCACACACTACCTAACCTAGAGGGGATAACAGGTAGACATAAGTGACTTCTCTCCTATGCTCCCCTTGCATAGGCCTTGCCGCGCGATTACCCTATTAGTATGAAGGCAAAAAAAATAGTGTTTTTATGGGGGATTGCTGTCATTGCTTTGGCTGCTTTCATTGGAGTCCAGCCTGCGGAAGCAAAGATATTTTCCAACCAATTTATCGAGTTTCAACTGCCTGAAAAATGGAAATGCGAACTCGATGGCTCGGAATGGGTTTGTCAAAGTATGGAGGAACAAAAGAAGCGGGACGCGATTATTGTTCTCGCTGCAAAGATTAAAAAAGCCGGGATGGATGAACTTCCCATTTACAGGCGGCATTTGGAAAAAAAGCAAGTTTACCGTGCACCAAACGGGCAACGAGTTGTGTCCGAGCCACGCTATGTAAAGGAAGTATTAATCAATTCTAAGAAGTGGATTGACTCTCTACACCTGCAGTCTAAGATCCCAGATTTTTTTACTCGCTACCTTGCTACTGTGGAAGCCGATATTGGTGTGCTCGTAACATTTTCAGTACGTAAGGATAAGTTTACTGAATATGCGGCTGATGTCGATGCACTCGTGAAATCACTACGTGCTTTCCGTAAGCCAGGTGCGCTCAATAAGACTATGGCCGATTTAGAGCCAGAAGGTATTGATGATACAGTTCTTGAGCCTACTCTTGCACTTGGAACATGCCCTCCAGGACAGAAGATGAGTAAGAAGACTGGCCTTTGCGTCAAACCGAAGTCTCGCACAGAGGATAGTGGGGAAGACCTCTTCTTTATCCTCGTCCTGCTCGCAATAGGTGTGGCGGGCTTTATCATCTGGAAGAAGAAGCAGGGCTAAGAGCTAAATGGACGCTTTCAACGGATGGAGAGCGCAGGTTTGGATCGCAGTCATGATGGGGCTTTTGATTGCAGACATCACAGATGCAGCGCTCTCTCGCTTAAATCCACGGCAACAACTTTTAATCTCCCGCTATATTGAAGAGGCAGCAGCGAAACATCATTTGGAGCCGGCACTATTACGCGCAATTATTCGTGTGGAATCGGCTTACAATTATGAGGCCGTTTCCAGAGTTGGTGCCAGGGGACTGATGCAAATCATGCCACATACAGCACGAGCCCTTGGCGCAGAAAAGGCATTGGACTCAAGCAAACCAAAACATAATATTCTCGCCGGTGCACGCCTGATTCGAAAGTTAATCAATAGGTATCAAGGAAAGATTAAGCTTGCTCTTGCTGCTTATAACGCTGGACCGACAGCGGTTGCAAAATATGGCGGCATCCCTCCCTATAAGGAAACGAAAAACTACGTAAAAAAAGTTTTACGCTACCTAGCCAGGGAGCGTAGCGCACAGCTTAATCGCTTGTATCGATAACAATAGCGGCAACCTTAATCAGTGCCGTCTATGGTGAGGTGCGCCGCCGGAAGACCCGTCACGGTCATTGCGGTCGCTTCGGTCTCTGCCGCCACCACGTCCACCACGTCCACCACGATCTCCACCGCCGCGCCCACTGCGATCACCACGTCCACCACGATCTCCACCGCCGCCGCGTCCGCCGCCACGAAACTCCCGTGGTGGTGGCGGTTCATAGCCCTCTGGCGGATCGAGTAGTACTTTGCGAGAAAGGCGAACTTTACCTGCTCGATCGATATCAAGAACCTTCACTTCGACCTCGTCGCCTTCCTTTAAGTAATCTTCTACTTTTTGCACGCGCTCATAAGCAATTTCAGAAATATGCAGTAAGCCCTCTGTGCTTGGAGTGATCGCCACGAAGGCGCCGAAGTCCACAACACGAACAACCTTACCGTTATAGACTTTGTCGATTTCCACTTCTTCCACGATCGACTCAATCATTTGCTGTGCCTTGCGAGCATTTTCAGTATTTAAGGAAGCGATATTGACTGTGCCGTCATCATTGATATCGACCTTAACGTTACATTCTTCAATGATAGAGCGAATTACCTTACCGCCTGTACCAATAACCGCGGCGATCTTATCTTGCGCTACTTTCATAGAATAAACACGCGGAGCGAATTCAGAAATATCTTCGCGACTCTTATCGAGAGTTTTCATCATTTCACCAAGAATGTGTAGACGCCCCTCTTTTGCTTGCGTAAGCGCCCTTTCAAGAATTTCGCGCGTCACACCAGCGATCTTAATATCCATTTGAATTGCAGTTACGCCGTCAGCTGTACCCGCGACTTTAAAGTCCATATCACCCAAATGATCTTCGTCGCCGAGAATATCGGAAAGAATTTCCGTCGTGTCGCCTTCTTGGATCAGACCCATTGCAATGCCCGCAACGGGTTTCTTGATGGGAACACCGGCGTCCATCATTGCCAAACAACCGGAACAAACAGAACCCATGGAAGAGGACCCATTAGACTCCAAAGTCTCTGCCACGATTCGAATCGTGTATGGGAAGTCTTCTACTGTGGGGGCCACCATTTGTAGAGCACGCTCGGCCAAAGTTCCGTGACCAATTTCCCGACGCCCGGGTGGGCGAAGTGGGCCCGTCTCGCCTACAGAGAATGGGGGGAAGTTATAGTGAAGCATGAATTTTTTCGAATTTGGAGTCGTGCGAGGTAGGCGTATGTTGTCTACTGCCTGTTCGTCTTCTTTCGTACCAAGAGTTACGACACTAAGAACTTGCGTCTCCCCTCGAGTGAAAAGACCAGAACCGTGGGTTCTTGGCAGGATACCTGCTTCACATTCAATTGGACGGATTTTGCCCATGTCTCGGCCGTCTAAACGCTTCTTATCCTTGATTACCATGTCGCGCATTACGCGATATTTTGCTTCGTCAAATGCACGAGTCACAACGCCTGGGAGTTCTCTGTCTTCGTTATCTTCTGGGACAAACTTCTCAACAACTTCCTCTTTTACCTTACCAAGAGCAGTATAACGCTCGAGTTTCTCGCGAATAGCAAAGGCTGAATTTAAACCGCTCAAGGAAAAATCTAGCACTTGTTTCTCGATTTCTGCACTTGTCTTCTGCACTTCAAATTCACGAGTTGGCCGACCAATTTTTTCTGCCATCTCTTTTTGCAATTTAATCGTTGGTTGAATTTTTTCAAACGCCCACATAATCCCTTCTAGGACTACGTCTTCTGGAAGCTCGTGCGCTTCTCCTTCCACCATCACAACTGCTTCGGAAGATGCCGCAACTAAAAGCTCTAGATCAGAGTCTTTCATTTGCTCAAGCGATGGGTTCGCTACGTATTCGCCGTTTATGCGACCTACGCGCACTTCGCCAATTGGCCCATTGAATGGGATATCGGAAATCGTGAGAGCTGCAGAAGCACCTATTGCTGCCGCAATATCTGGATCATTTTCCTCGTCCACAGAAAGTACCGTTGCATGAATATGCGTGTCGTACATATAGCCTTCCGGGAAGAGGGGACGGATCGGACGGTCAATTAGTCGTGCCGATAGAATCGCGCCTGCACTTGGGCGCGCCTCCCGCTTAAAGAAACCGCCTGGGAATTTACCAGCAGCGTAGTACTTTTCAATGTAGTCTACAGTCAGTGGGAAAAAGCCTTGGCCAGGCCGTACCGATTTTGCCGAAGTTGCCGTTACGAGCACCATTGTATTGCCATAATGAACGACCACAGACCCATCGGCTTGTTTTGCCATTCGGCCAGTTTCGATCTTCAGCGGCCTACCGCCGAATTCGCATTCCATAATTGTTTTGTTATTAAGACTCATAATTTATCCTTAAACTACTTATACAGATCAAAAAACTATTAAAAACCATTTATTACGTAGACAAAGAAAAGAAACTACTTACGCAGACCAAGTGACCCAATGAGTGTTGTGTAGCGCTCAGAGTCCCTACTACGAAGGTAGTTAAGGAGTGCGCGGCGCTTAGAAACTAGTTTAAGTAGACCGCGACGACCGTGGTTGTCTTTTTTGTGTTGTCTGAAATGTTCTGTGAGATGAGTGATTCGAGTTGTTAGAAGTGCTACTTGTACCTCTGGAGATCCTGTATCTCTTGGGCCGCGAGCATATTTTTCTTTAACTGTTGATTTTGTTTCCAACATAGATTTATTTCCAAATTCCTCTACTTATTACCTTTTTATATTCGAAAGGACATACCACGGAGTGGAGATCAATTCAATTATTTTGAGCTCGGTAGTCCATCAATATAGCGGCGCATATGCTCGCGAAGCTTTTCGATAACTCGGGCCTCAATCTGGCGGGCTCGTTCTCGAGAAATCCCAAAGATATTGGCTACCTCCTGGAGGGTCTGCGGATCTTCGGCGAGTAGGCGTTCCATCAAGACCGCTCGCTCCTTCTCATTGAGGCCTTCCATGAACTCCTCTATCTGGTCCTGGAGCACGGCCTTCATCTGTTTTAGGGCAAGCTCTTCATCCACAGGCGTTGCATCGTCGGCAAGGAAATCCTTTGGTGTGGCGCTAGAATCCCCGTCGGAGCCAAGCGGCCGATCGATGGAAAACTCGCCTCCCTCAGAAGAGAGTCGGTGGCTCATTTCGACGACTTCCTTTTCCTTGACGTTGAGTGTATCTGCGAGCATCTTTGGTCCAGCCTTAATTCCTTGGGCCTCGAGCCGCTGCTTTTCTCGCACAAGATTATAGAAAAGCTTCTTCTGAGCCTGAGTGGTACCGACTTTCACAAGCCGGAAATTATCGAGGAGGAATTTCAAAATATAGGAACGGATCCACCAGGATGCGTAATAGGAAAGGCGAGTACCCTTGTAGGGGTCATAATTTTTTACGGCTTTGAGGAGCCCCACGTTTCCCTCTTGAATGAGATCGAGGACATTTTGATAGGAATTGCGATATTCCATGGCGATTTTAACGACCAGGCGAAGGTTTGCCGTGACCAGTTGACGGGCTAGCTCCACATTACCGGTCTCTTTAAATTTTTTAGCGATCTCCGTCTGCTCTTCCGGGTCGATCAATGGGTGGGCCTGTAGTTCACGGATATATCGCTCCAGGGGATCTGCCGGTCGATATGGGGCCGGTGGTGCGGAGCGCTTTTGGGGCGCAGTAGGAAGCGATTTATCCTGATCTCCCGTCGCCTCGCTGACATCGATAGTTTCAGAGCGCTTGGAGACATTGGCTTCTCCAGGCGTCTCCCCCGCTCCCTCCTTCGGGAGGACTTCAGCTTCAACAATAATTTCAGGGTCTTTGGGTTTCTTACTCATGCTTTCGGCCTGGGAGCGTAGTTCTATCATACTTTCTGCTGTACAACTTGCATTTGCTTTGCGAAAAGCCCTACAATCTGAAGCAGAAGTTCAAGTTTGAGGAGGACAATGGTTTCAAGTATTGCCAGCCCATTAACAGGCGTAATTGAAGAAACAGATGTAATCATTGACTTTGGTCAGTACGAAGGTCACTCGGTTGAGGAAATTCGTAAGATCGATCCAACGTTTATCGATCAATTGGTCAAAGAGAAGGAATCACAAAACCTCGCGATTCGTCGCCATCGGGACAAAAATTTCCGACTATACATGAACCCACTCACAGGCCATCCTGTTTAGAGTTCACTGACAGCGGAATCAGTAGCGCTCAGCTTCGTTTGACCCTCGTCTAGTATCGCCGTTGGCCCGCTTAAGTCGGCTTCATTATTTTTATTAAATACGACGCTGAGTGTGCCACCGGACATTTCAATATCGAACTGAGTTATGCTCGGGTCTTTGTTGAGGCGTCTTGCCACGGTCGCAACGGCAACAGCCCCGGAACCACAAGATTTTGTTGGACCTGACCCAAGTTCCCAGACGAGCACGCTCGTTTCAGCATAGTTTTGTTTACCGCCGTCGCGTTTTGTGTGTACGAATTCGACATTAGCTCGTAAAGACTGCGATAGCCTTGGCCCCCACTCTCGTAAGCGAAAGTCATCCGGGATGCACCACTCTCCTTTTCCATTTCCACAAAAAACTACAGAATGCGGATTACCTACCTTCACTTTATGCACGGGAATATCTTGATCTGCGATGGGCACGATATCGAAGGATTCATACCTTGGTGGGCCGAAGTTAATCGAGAATTGAGCCTCTTTATCCAATCGAGTGGCAGAATAATCAGCACCAGAAATTTTCATTGGAATTGATTTTCCTGCCTTGGGTAATGCTGGAAACCAGTTACGTTTTTCTGCAAAATACAAAATCGCGCGCGCGCCATTACCGCACATTTCGGAGTTGGACCCATCTTTGTTCCATACGAGAAAATCAACGGGCCAATGGGAAAAGACCTCTAACAATTGATCGGCTTCAATTTGCTTAGAATTCTTTCCGGATAAAAGCTGCTTAACCTTTTTAATCTTTTCTGTTTTATCTTCACCTAGTCGATAAGCATCGACGATTAAAATGGTGTTGCCCGCACCCTCGCAGAGTGCATACGGAATCACAGTTGGTGCAGAATTCTTTTCCATACGTATCCCATTTTGGATCATAAATCAGGTTACTTATTGGGCAATTGGCGAGGCCGGCAGGGCTCGAACCTGCGACCTGCTGCTTAGAAGGCAGCTGCTCTATCCAGCTGAGCTACGACCCCAATCCCGCAACATTCTCCTTTATAGCAATAGATTGGTTATGGCAATAGACCAATCGAGGTGGTGCCCATTGCTGCATGTGCTGCTGCTAGTCGGGCAACCGGTACGCGATAGGGGCTGCAGCTCACATAATCAAGCCCCACTGTATGGCAGAAATGCACCGACTTTGCTTCTCCGCCATGCTCACCACAAATGCCAAGCTTCATATCTGGCTTCACTTGCTTAGCTTTTTGGGTGGCGATCTTCATTAGCTCACCAACGCCATCCATATCTACCGATACAAACGGATCTTCCGAATAGAGTCCGCGGTCTAAGTAGTTACCCAAAAAGGAGCCAGCATCATCGCGGGATAAGCCGTAGGTTGTTTGCGTGAGGTCATTTGTGCCAAAGCTAAAGAAGTCTGCCTTGCCCTGGTCATCATGAGCGATCTGATCTGCGGTCAGAGCAGCTCGTGGCAACTCAATCATAGTACCAATTGAATATGGTAGCTCTATACCCTGCTCTTCAAAAACCTGTTGGATCTCATCTGCGCAATATGCCCGTATATAAGCGAGTTCTTTCCAAGCACCTACTAGCGGAACCATAATCTCAGGCTCAATCTTTTGGCTCTCTTCCTTCTTTAAGCGACAAGCAGCTTCCATGATTGCACGCACTTGCATGCGGTAAATTTCTGGAAAGGAAATGCCAAGACGACATCCTCGGTGGCCAAGCATTGGATTAAACTCATGGAGCAATTCTTTTCGACGACGTAAGCTTGCCTCGTCAATGCCCATTTCTGCTGCTAAGCGCTTCACCTCTTCCAGCTCATGAGGCAAGAATTCATGTAGAGGTGGGTCCAACAAGCGAATCGTAACCGGTTTTCCTTGCATTACTTTAAAGATTCCATGGAAATCGCCTCGTTGCATCGGCAGGATATTGGCTAGCGCTTCCTTTCTAGTGTGCCCGTCTTCGGCGAGAATCATTTTCCGCACTTCACCAATACGATCTTCTTCAAAGAACATATGCTCTGTGCGACAAAGACCAATGCCCTCCGCGCCAAAATCCAGCGCTACTTGCGAGTCTTTCGGCGAGTCCGCATTGCAACGAACTTTTAGCTTGCGGAACTCATCTACCCAACTCATAAACGTATGGAAGGAGCCCTTAAGTTCGGGAAAAATTGTCGGTACTTCACCAAGCATAACTCTGCCTGTTGTGCCGTCTAGAGTGAGCAAGTCACCCTCTTTAAACTCACGACCACCGACCATCATTGATTTGTTGGCGTAGGAAATATGTAGCTCTGAACAACCGGCTACGCAGGACTTACCCATGCCACGTGCAACAACAGCAGCATGGGATGTCATGCCACCACGAGCGGTGAGAATTCCGCGGGCCACATTCATACCGTGGATATCTTCGGGAGACGTTTCAATTCGAACTAGAATAACAGCTTCGTCTTTTTCGCGAACCCAATCTTCCGCTGTATCCGGATCAAAAACGACCTTGCCGCTCACTGCGCCTGGAGAAGCAGGTAAGCCCCGAGTGAGCAAATCGATTTTTGCATTTGGGTCTAGGCGAGGGTGTAATAAATTATCGAGCTGCCCTGGTGTTACCCTCTGAATGGCAGCCCTCTTATCGATTAATCCTTCATTCACCATGTCAACCGCAATGGTAACGGCAGCCGCAGCAGTCCGCTTTCCACTACGAGTTTGTAGAAGAAAGAGCTTACCGTTCTGAATTGTAAACTCAATATCTTGCATATCTCCGTAATGCTTTTCTAGTTTCTTATAAGTCAATACGAGATCGGCATAAGCGTCGGACATTGCCTCGCTTAGAGTCTTCTTCTCTTTATTAGAATCGTTGAAAGACTCTTCATTAATAGGGTGAGGTGTCCGAATTCCCGAAACGACATCCTCCCCTTGCGCATTAATCAAGAATTCGCCAAAGAACTTATTGTCCCCAGTGGAGGGGTCACGCGTAAAGGCAACACCTGTAGCACAGTTATTCCCCATATTGCCATAGACCATGGCTTGTACGTTCACCGCTGTTCCATAGTCTTGTGGAATATTATTGATACTCCGGTAAGTAATCGCACGGGGATTCATCCAGGATTGGAAGACGGCAGAAATGGCTCCCCATAATTGCTCATGTGGATTTTCCGGGAATATCTTTCCTGTATGTTCCTGTAAAACTAATTTAAAACGTTTCACTAATAACTTTAATTGATCGGCGGTTAGTTCTGTGTCTTCTTCGACTTTCGCATCGGCTTTCATTTCTTCGAGCTCGGATTCGAAAAATGAGGTGCTTACGCCCAATACGACATTGGAATACATCATCACAAAACGACGATAAGAATCGTAGGCAAAGCGAGCGTCGCCCGATGCCTTAATTAAGCCTTCCACTGTTTGATCGTTTAGGCCAAGGTTTAAAACGGTATCCATCATGCCAGGCATAGATACTGGGGCGCCGGAGCGAACAGAGACGAGCAATGGGTTTTCTGAATTCCCAAACGTGCACCCCAAATTTTTGAGGCTCGAGTTCATTTGTTCGATCGCTTTAGCGACGTCGGTTTTCAAATTAGCAGGATATTTTTTTTCATTTTTATAAAAATAGGAGCAGACATTTGTGGAAATAGTAAATCCTGGCGGTACGGGTAAACCAATTTTTGTCATTTCTGCGAGGTTTGCGCCTTTGCTACCTAAAAGGATCTTCTGAGATGCGTCGCCATCGGCGTGCCCATCACCAAAGAAAAGTACATTTTGATTTGTCATTTTTTATTATTCCCAGTTCTCGAGACCACTCTCGACGTAATCCATTACTTTATTCACCGCTACCCGGTCCTGTTTCATAGTGTCGCGGTGACGAATAGTAACTGCTTTATCTTCCAAACTCTCATAGTCGAGAGTAATGCAATAAGGAGTTCCAATCTCCTCTTGACGTCGATAGCGCTTGCCGATGCTGCCAGCAACGTCAAAATCGGTACGGAATTTTTTGCGCAGGTCCTGGTACAAATTCTGTGCAGGCTCGAGAAGCTCAGGCTTTTTCATGAGCGGGAATACTGCCGCTTTATATGGAGCCATCTTCGGGTGGAGCTGCATTACCACTCGCTCATCATTAAAGCGATAGGCATCGGCTAACACAGTTAATATAGACCGATCACAACCCACGGCAGTTTCAATCACATGCGGAATGAATTTATTTTTTTCTTCGTCCACATAGTGCAAATTTTTTCCCGAAAACTCTTGGTGATTTTTGAGATCAAAGTCTGTTCGGTCATGGATGCCTTCTAGCTCCTTCCAGCCGAAGGGGAATTGGTATTGCACGTCGAAGGCTTTTGCACAGTAGTGCGCCAGCTCTGATTCCCCATGCTGATGCCAGCGCAATTTTTCTTTCCGTAGGCCAATGGACTCATGCCAAGCCATACGAGAAGATTTCCACTCTTCGAAAAACGTATCGTTTTCGCTCGGTTTAATAAAGAATTGCATTTCCATCTGCTCGAATTCGCGCGTGCGAAAAATAAAGTTCCCCGGTGTGATTTCGTTACGGAATGATTTACCAATCTGTGCAATTCCAAAAGGCAATTTACGACGACAAGTCTGTTGCACATTAATAAAATTAACAAAAATTCCTTGCGCAGTTTCTGGCCTAAAATAAACGAGATTCGCTTCATCTTCGATCGCCGACATATGCGACTTGAACATCATGTTGAATAAGCGAGGCTCTGTGAGAGTTCCTTTTGATCCACAGTTAGGACAGTTCATTCCTTTCAGGAGCTCTGTCATCTCTTCAATTGTCGGGATATTACCTGTTTCTTTTTCGATCTTGGCCACCGGGCCTAAATGATCTGCTCGAAAGCGTGCCTTACATTGCTTACAATCCACGAGCGGATCATTAAAGCTGTCAATATGACCGGAAGCTTTCCAAACTCTTGGATGCATAAGAATAGCGGCGTCGATGCCTTCGATATCTTCCCGGTCGTAGACCATGGCTTTCCACCAAGCTTCCTTAAGCGCTTTTTTCACCTCTATACCGAGGGGGCCGTAGTCCCAACAAGAATTGAGGCCACCGTAGATTTCACTCGATGGGAAAACGAAGCCGCGGCGTTTGCAGAGCGCAACTAGGGTTTGTAGGTCAGGCAGATCTTTTAGTGGCTTAGTGGCTATTTGTGGTTTATCAGCTATTTCAGACATGCGAAGGTTCTAGCACCGCGCAAGCCTTCTCAGCAACTGGATTTTCCTTAAGATATCAACTGTATAAGGTTTATGGCGTATAGTGTTGGTTGGTGATGTGTAGCATTAATTGTTAGGGTCTTCGACTCGAGTTTTTACCGTGTCTTGCCAAAGCCCCTCAAGGTCGTAGAAGTCACGCACATGCTCTTGGAAGACATGCACCATTATATCGCCCAGATCGATCAATCCCCATCGGCCACCCTGCACGCCCTCTTCTCGTAGCGGCTTGTGACCAAGCTTCTTTAATGACTGAATGACATGCTCACAGATGGTTTGCACTTGTGGCATGGAGGCACCGCTTGCAATGATGAAATATTCCGCAACTGTGGTTGTCTTAGTGAGGTCTAAGATCACGACATTCATTGCTTTTTTCTCCAAGCAAAGATTGGAGCAATATTCTGCCAACTCCAAGGATTCCATATCCCTATGCCCTTCAATAGGACTGGCTTTGATGACTTTCACTTTTACTGTTGCGGTGCTCATATTTGTGACTATTTAGCATAGAGATTCGTCGAGTTCAAAATTCGATCCCGAAAATCTTTCGCGACTGCTGGCGGCAGCATCGTCATTGGCACGATGCTTCTAGCCAAATGTTCCCGAATTTCTGTTGAACTCATTGCTAAGGGCTCGATGACGAGGTGAGTATCTGAAGGGTCTGCTAGAGTGACTGGGTAGTTTGGGCGATTGGCAACGATGATTTGAGCAAAGTCGCGCAGGCGCTCAGGCTCCTTCCAGCAATCAATGGAGGCGTACGTATCCGATCCGACCAGGAGATAGAGATTTTCCCGTTTTGCTCCCTGACGAGCGGCTTCAGCTAGGGTGTCGACCATAAAGGATTCTCTTCCTCGTTCGATTTCCTCTGTCCAAATTTGCATCCCATTGGTAGCAGTTAGTTCCAGCCAGCTCATGCGTGCTTCCGCATCCGCAATAACGCCTGCCTTTCCTGGGCTTTGGGCGCAGGGGAGGAGTAAGACTTGCTCGATTTCTGGAATCTCTCGGCGGCAAGCTTCAACAATTCGCAAGTGACCAATATGGACCGGATCAAAGGATCCGCCGTAAAGTAGGGTAATTTTGGAAAAGTCTGGGTTACGCGTACGCATCGAACCCATCCGATGACTTTACGAATTCTCGTCTTAATTTTACGTACTCGTAGAGGTTTGCAAGCACGTCATTCACCCCTTGGTTGGTCGCGACGGACATCTCTAGCAATTGAATTTTATTTTCCTTACAGTGCAGGCAAAATTCAGCCAGTGAACTCGGATCTTGCATAGAATCCATTTTATTCAGTACGACGAGCTCCGGTCGCTTTGCCAAGCTCTCATCATAAGCGGCTAGTTCCTTGCGAACGGTCTGGTAGTTTTTTAGGCAAGCCTCACCCGCTAAAGCGTCGACGATATGAAGTAGAATTCGGCTCCGCTCTAAATGTTTTAAGAAGCGAATGCCTAGGCCAGAGCCTTTATGCGCACCCTCAATGAGTCCTGGAACGTCTGCCAGCACGAAACTTTCACCTACACCCACTTTCACGACACCAAGGTTAGGCGTGAGAGTGGTGAATGGATAGTCAGCGATTTTAGGTTTTGCAGCAGAGACGCAAGCAATAAAGGAGGATTTACCAACATTCGGCAATCCAATGATTGCCACGTCAGCTAGAAGCTTAAGTTCTAGTTTTAGAGAGGCTGTTTCACCGGGCAACCCGTCTTGGGCAAATCGCGGCGCTTGTTGACGAGCGGACTTGAAATGCATGTTGCCTTTGCCCCCCTGGCCGCCCTTACAAACTGCATAGTCTTGGGTCTCTTGAGAGTCCATATCCCTCAGGATCATGCCTGAATTCACGTCGCGAATAGTCGTACCCAGGGGAACGCGCAGAACAATATCCTTGCCGGAGCGGCCGGTCTTCTGTGAGCCTGCTCCCGGCCGTCCATTCTCCGCCAAAAATTTTTGCTTGTATCTGAAGTCCATCAGAGTAGAAAGATTAGGGTCGGCTTTGATGATTACGGAGCCACCGCGACCACCTTCTCCGCCATCCGGCCCACCAAATTCAACAAACTTTTCCCTGCGGAATGAGACTGCGCCCGAGCCGCCATGGCCGCCGGCTACTTCGATTTGTGCTTCGTCTATAAATCGCATTGTTCAAATCGCATTGCTCGCCAGCAATTTTAAAAACGCTGAAACGGGACTAGTTAAACCGCGTGAATAGCTGGGAAAACAGACACCTTCTTGCGCTTGCGGTCTTTCCACTCAAACCTAACTACACCGTCAGTAGTAGCAAAAATCGTATAGTCCTTGCCCAAGCCTACGCCATCACCAGGGTGGAACTTAGTTCCAACTTGACGAATGATAACATTTCCGGCCTTTACGAATTCTCCTCCGAATCGCTTAATCCCGCGCATCTTCGGGTTACTATCGCGACCGTTCTTTGTACTACCGCCGGCTTTTTTCGTTGCCATGACCTATACCTCTTAACGTCTTGCTTTTTACTTCTTCGAAACCTTCTTCTTAGCGGCCGGTTCCTTAGCAGTCTTTTTCTTAGTAGCCACTTTCTTCTTAGCTGTAGCCTTTTTCTTGGACGCTGCTTTCTTCCTGGCTGCAGCCTTCTTAGCTGTAGTCTTTTTCTTTTTTGTTGTCTTTGCTTTCTTCGCAGTTGGTTTCGGAGCAGCTGCTATCTTAGCTCGCTTGGCCTTTGACTTCTCTGCTTTTACCGCTTTCTTTTCAGCAGACTCCTCTGCTTTCAACTCATTGATCAACGCAAAACCAACACGCCTCAACACTTCTTCTTTTTCTTTTGCAGAAAGAGAGTCCGCAGAAGAACCGTCATTCACTTCAGTGATCAACATACGAGTGTGAAGGGCGCGGAAGCCGACGTTCCGCTTGAACTGCTTACGGCGCTTGTGGCGAAGGATCTCAATCTTCGGACCTTTTTCTACTGCAACAACCTCTGCCTTTACAGTGGCGCCAGATACAAGTGGTTGGCCAAGTTTGATTTTGGCTCCGGCACCAACCGCCATCACCTCAAACTTCTTTTCAGCGCGAAGATCCAACAACTCATCATAGTCAAATTGGACAGTGTCACCCTTTTGCACTCTATACTGTTTTCCGCCGTTGGCGATTACTGCATACATTATGAAACGCCTCTAAAAAATAACAGATCTCAGGACGGCCCAATCTACTGACTAAAGAGCTCGGTGTCAAGGAGAAGGTCAGTATCGTCGAGGTGAAAAGGTCAGTGCCAAAATGAGGGTTAGTGAGATTCTATGAATCTCGGGATTGCTTTGTGCAGAAGCGTGGAAAATTGCTGGATTACTCGGTTAGCCACATCCTGGATATCCGCGTGGTCTAGCGGTTCTCCACTAATGCCTGCTGCCAGATTGGTCACACAGGAGATTCCGGTGACTCGAACGCCTAGGTGGTGAGCCGCAATTGCCTCCGGAACGGTGCTCATTCCAATCGCATCACCACCCCAAATTCGGAACATCTTAATTTCTGCTGGTGTTTCGTAGGTTGGCCCACGAACACCGACGTAGACACCAGAACGTATTGAAATTTTTTCTGATTTAGCAATTTCTCGGAGAATGTCACAATACTTTCGGCAATAGATATCAGACATATCTGGAAATCGCGGTCCAAACTCGCCCGGCTCTTTGCCTATGAGTGGGTTGTCCCCCATGAAATTGATGTGATCCTCAATCATCATCAGCTCGCCAGGCTGGAAGCTCTCATTAATGCCACCAGCCGCGTTGGTAAGCACAATATTTTGCACCCCAAGAGCGCAAATCACACGAGTGGGCAGAACCACGGAATTCATGGAGTGTCCCTCATAGAAATGCCAGCGGCCCTGGAGAGCCAGAACGGGCACTTTGTCGATATATCCAAAAACCATCTGACCGCTATGGCCAGCTACTGTGGTTGCGTGAAAGTGCGGAATCTCCTCGTAGGGAATTACTGTCTGGTCTTTCATATGGTCTACGAAAGTGCCAAGGCCAGAGCCTAAGACCAGGCCCGTTTTGGGTCGGGTTGGAAGCTTCTTTTGGAGAAAGGCGGTAGTCTCATTAATTTGCTGTGTAATTTGTCCTGCTTGTTCCATTCTAATACCCTAAACGATTCGTTCTCGAACTAATTTGGGCGCTGATTTTTTCTGTGGGCTGACTACGATTACCTCTTGGAGCTGCTCCAACGCAGACCGAGCCACTGTTTCAGAGTTTGCGTAGATTTTTACGATATCCTCCCCCTTTTGCAGGTGATCCCCAATAAACCGCTCAAATTCAAGGCCCACACTGTGATCTATCGAATCAGATGCAGCTTTTCGACCGCCACCCAGGTCCACCACAACCATGCCGATCGCTTGGGCATCCATAGCCCGAATATATCCGGCCTTCTTTGCCTTCAAAGTTTTTTTTACTTTTGCTACGGGAAGTCCTGAGTCCAGTGCCACTGTGTCGCCCCCTTGTAGGGACACCATCTCTAAAAATTTTGAGTACGGCCGGCCGGAGAGCAGCATTTCTTCTAGCTCTTTTTTGGCATCCTTTGGCTTGAGCCTTTTACCCATTTGTCTACGACCTAAAATAAGCATTTCCACCGCTAAACTCATGGTGCAATCATATAGACGTTTATCGATTGCCGGATCTTGCGGACCTCGGCGTAGAAACTCCACACATTCATTGATTTCGTTTGCGTTGCCTACGGCACGGCCCAAAGGTTGACTCATATCCGTTAGCACGGCGACTACATGGCGGCCAGCATGCTTGCCAGTACTCACCATAGCTTTTGCGAGGGCCTTTGCTTCCTTAACGGTTTTCATAAAGGCACCAGAACCAAACTTTACGTCTAAAACGAGGCCATCAATATCTTCCGCAAGCTTCTTGGACATAATAGAGGAGACGATTAACGGAATGGCCGGAACCGTACCTGAAACATCCCGCAGTCCGTAGAGCTTTTTGTCTGCCGGGCAAAGGCCTTTGCCTTGGCTAATCAGTGCAGCACCAATCGTACCCAATAGCTCTTTAAAGCGAGGCTCACCGAGCTCCGCTTGGAATCCAGGGATAGCCTCTAACTTATCGATTGTTCCGCCTGTGTGTCCAAGGCCTCGGCCGGCAATCATTGGAACGGCAATATCAAAACAAGCGAGTAGTGGAACTAGAATAATGCTTGTTTTATCTCCAATTCCACCCGTGGAATGCTTATCAATTTTGGGCTTATCGATATCTCGAAGATTTAGGACAGATCCAGAATGTAACATTACATCCGTCATTGCTGCAGTCTCAGCTGTCGACATGCCCTGAAAATAAATAGCCATTAACATTGCTGACATTTGGTAATCGGGAATAGTTCCATTGGTATATTCGGTGATAAACCAGGAAATCTCTTCAGCGCTTAGTTTTTCACCGTCACGCTTGCGAGTAGTTAACTCTACAGGGTTAAAGCTCATAGCATCCTCATTTCCTGCCAAAAACTTTGACCGATGGGGAGCTTGGCTGAGCTCCCCAAGGCGTCCAAAATAGTTTGCCCAATATCGGCGAAAGAAGTTCTAGTTCCAAGAGCCTTACCACCACTATTTTCGGTTACTTTCGTATAGGCAATGATCGGTACGTATTCACGGGTATGATCTGAACCTGGTGCGGTTGGGTCATTGCCGTGGTCGGCGGACAAAATCAACAAGTCATCCTCACGCATCATTGATTTGATAAACGACCTCAGCTCTGCATCAAACCACTCTAGTTCTTTGGCATAGCCCCTCGGATTGCGTCGATGGCCGTAGAGCATATCGAAATCGACAAAATTAGCAAACAGCAAGCCGGTAAAATTTCGTTCCGCTTCTTTTTTGGCAACATTAAAAATTTCTTGATTGGAACTTGCTTTTAGCTCCTTTGAGAATCCGGTATAGCCATAAATGCTAGCTACTTTTCCAATCGAGATGGACTCGAACTTGTCTACTAACAAATGATCCAGAGCTGTTTTAGCTGGTAGTTCAATGCTGTAGTCTTTGCGATTTCCCGTGCGCTTAAAAGCCTTTGCGTTAGCGCCAAGAAATGGCCGTGCAATCACTCGGCTCACATTAATTTCATTGCATTGCTTGCGTGCATTCTTGCAAAGAGAGTAGAGACGATCTAGACCAAACGTCTCTTCATGGCAGGCGATTTGAAAAACGGAATCAGCGGAAGTGTATACAATTGGTTTTTCAGAAGCTAAATGCTTCTCACCAAGTTCTTCAATGATCACCGTTCCAGAAGCGGCTTTATTACCCAGGACCCCAGGCAAGCTATTTTCGGCGACAAAGCAATCAATAAACTCTTTCGGGAACCCTTGGGGATAAGTGGGGAAGGGGACGCTGACTTCAATGCCCATAAATTCCCAATGCCCGGTAGTTGTGTCTTTACCCTTTGATTTCTCTGCTGCTTTTCCATAGGCAGCAATCGTTGAGCTCGGCTTCGCTACGCCTTTTATCTCAGTCAGGTGCCCGAGTCCCATCTTCTCTAGCGTTGGCAGGTTTAATCCGCCCACGGTCTTTGCAATGTGCTTAAGCGTGTTTACGTCTCCATCGCCATATTCAGCCGCGTCGGGCATGGCACCAACTCCTACAGAATCGAGCACGAAGAAGAATACGCGTTTGGCTTTCACCTAATAGTCTCCTGTTGAACTAGGCTTACTTTGTGTTAAGCCAGGTGCGTCTTGGACAATCGCTACTGAATCCGACGTTCCGATGCGATTCGCGCCCGCTTCAATCATCTTTATCGCAGTCGCGCGATCGCGAATGCCGCCACTGGCTTTCACTCCCTTATTAGGGCCCGCAATTAGGCGCATGATATTTATGGCTCGTAGGCTGGCGCCTCCAGTTGCAGAAAACCCCGTGCTTGTTTTAATAAAATCAGCTCCGGCGACAAGAGCAATCGCGGATGCGCAGGCTAATTCAGCATCGGATAGAGCGGCCGATTCGAGGATCGATTTGACCAAGATTTTTACTCCAGATTCGACTGTACTGGCTTTACAAACCGTTGAGACGGAGGCAAAGACTTCTGCGTATTTACCGTCTTTTAATGCGCCGTAAGGAATAACCATATCCACTTCGCCAGAGCCAGCCTCGATCGCAACCCGCGTCTCTTGTGCCATTGATTCAGGACTTGCATAGCCCAGAGGGAATCCGGTGACGGTAATCGTGAGGACGGGTGAACCTTTCAGTAATTCTACACATTCTACCACTCTATTGGGTGGGACACAGATCGCCTTAAAGTTGAACTCTCGGGCCTCGGCACAGAGTTTTTCATAGCTGGCGCTCACCGCTTCAGGTTTGAGCAAGGTGTGGTCGATTTGACTCGCCAGCCAGGTGGTTACTATTTTGTTTTCCGTAGGAGGCACTGGCAACCAGGAAGGTTCGTCGTGCCTGGGACGCAGGCGGTCGAGAAGCCCCAGGCACCACTTTTGAAGCGCCGGGTTTAGATTGCTGCATGCGAACAGTTTCTTTGCCTCTACTGCGATGGCATTACGTTCATCGTTTGAAATGTGCTCCCACATAATCGCCATACGCCATAGATAGCATGAAAAATTGGGACGAGTGCCTAATTCTCGAGTTCAACTCTTATAACCGTACAAGAACTAGGCAAATGCAACTAAACTTTTCGATTCGATCTTCAAATTCCCGTTTAATTTTTTGATTCTATTAGCATACGAGCGACATATAGCTTGCAGTATTACGAGTGGCACATGACTTGCCGCATGAAGAGCAATAGAACTAGGAGAAAAGACATACGTATTAAGATCGTAGCTTTATCTGCAGGTGAGGGTAGTGGGCTAGGACCTAAGGACGACATCGAGGATATAAATCTATGAGTAAAATAATTGCTATAGCTGTTGCGTTAATATTCACTGTCGCTTGCTCGGATGAATCGTATAAATCGTATCACTCGTATGAAATTGAAGTTAAATTTGCACAAGATCAAGATAGAGACGACCCACTCATTCCTGTCGACTTGCAGGGAAATATCCTCAAAAGTAAAAGCCAACCCAGCTCATCACATACTTGGGAGTGGACATGCCAAGGATCTCTCGATCCAGGGCAGTTATGCCTATTATTTGCATATTCAAATTCAAGATGACGCTCCTAATGCAAATGGAAGAGTTTCAGAAGTCTTCTCCTTTTATTCCATTGTTGGAGATCAAAACACTCCTCTTGTTCCAATCGACTTAGAAAACAATGACGAGTGGCAATCTGAAAAAACTTGGAGATGGGATTGCCTATGGGAGGAATGCTTCGTTAGAGTGAAAATTCTAGAAAAGGAAGAGCACGCGGACCCAGACAATCCGAATTACGTCTTTCCAGAAGATTACCCTTATGAGCCCATCGAAGAACGCAAATCTGAAACAATCATTGTCCAGGACATGGACGAGAATGGTAATCATACATTCCCAAATTCCCCTGGGACTTATTACATTTACTTGCAAGTGTCTGACGGAAATGGAAACGAATCTGACGTTATCTCTAGATACGCAAAAATCGGGGGAACCTTTAGATCTAAATGGGAAACAACTAGCTCTAATGACACTATACACCTTCCTCTGGGGAAAGGAAGTAACAGCGGTGGAACTGGAGCTCAGATGCAATACGACTTTAAGCTCAATTGTGAATATGATAAAAATAAGACAGACGCAGACCAAACTTTGCCTTGGAAAGAAGTCACTTCTTGGAATGACCGACGCGAGATACCCCCAAAAGTTGTGGGTCAGAGCCTAGGCAACTCCCTCTTGGTTGGATGAACTGTAAAAGTTTATCAATATCTTGGTAGCCTCTTATTGACATCCACTTTTTCTCACACTCTTGCATCAACTTAAAGGCCATCACTTCTGCTGCAGTGACACTGCTATGAACTCTCCGTACCGAACACTGTCATGAATTCGTGATAATTTTGAAATGGCTTTTTGTTTTATGAGCTTCCAAAGCTCAAATTCGTCATCTGGTTTCAAATCCTGTTCTAGGTTTGGAAAATCTACAGTCAAAGCTTCCATGCCTTGCTGATAGAGATATGTATGAACTTCATCTTCTGAGAAATTAATGGCCATTATTCTGTTTTCTCATTCACTTTTTTCTGTACCAGCTTTATATTCGTATCACTTACGCCATATTTCTTTGCAAGTGCTGACCATTTGGACAGGCTGGATTTTGTGGCCTCAATAATCTCTTCGGCGCGGTCTTTTTTGATTTTGGCTTCATCTGCCAGCTTTAACAGGTGGCTTGTATTCGGGTTTCGACCTTCACCCATAACCATCGTGCTTTGTTCACCGCGTGGGCCAGATGAGAATGTGAGGTCGTAGGCTGGTGAGAGTTTCCATCCGCCTTGGCTGTCCATCAGATAGCTAAAATTCTTTGAATGATCATCACGGTTATGTGCCAGCACGTTAAATACGGCTAGTTGATAGAGTTTTTCAACTTCACGCACATCACGGGTCAACATGCCCGTTAGTGCGATTAAATCTTCGTAATCAAGAGATGGTGTACGGAAATCTGAATGTAATAACCCGCATGCTGTGTGCATGTGATATCGTTTGTCGCCATCGCGGTCAAAACGTTTAATGGCAAAATAACCTGCACCGCTTTGCGCTGGGAAGAGATGAATGTCAGGCATGGTAATGCCAGCCTCTTTTGCCATTAGAGCGTAAACATATTCAACTGCGCCAGCATCAATACCGTCTTGACTGTTCGGGAATTTGACCATCCATGGCGTATAGTCTTCGGGCAAATCATGAACGCTGTGAATGATATGATTCCGTTTGTCGTTTACACCAATCAGCGCTTTTGGCCGTGCGCCTGCAGAAGACCCATTGAGAGAAATTAGTTCTTCCAATACATCATCAGATGCGCCTTCCATAACCTCTTGTGCCTGCGAGGCAAGTTTATCGAGGTTGATTTCATCTTGCGTATCTTCTGCACTGTGATCTGGCTCAAATACAAGCGCGCCAAGACCGTTTGATCCAACATGCGCTAGGCGATCAAGGGGCGTGATGTCAGAAGGAAGTATTCCTTGTGATCTAATAAAGCGATCAAAAAGCAGTCGCCCCCAACCATCGGGAAGACTATCGTTAAACACACCCGGCAAACCTTCAAATAGGTCATTCTCAAAGCGCTGAACGCCTGATTGTAATGGTAATCGCAGTGGTGATATTTCAATGCCACGTTCAATAAAGCTGCTATCATATTCAAAATAGATGTGGCGATCACGCATGGCTAATCGACCAACTGGATTAACGCCATCACCGAAATTGATACCAACTTTGATTTCGGATGCAGATAAGTAGTTTTTCATTTGCGTGTTCCTCGTTGACGGGTGGTTGAACTATCTGCTTCCAACACGTCATCTATGGATGAAAATAGCGTGTCTTTAATTTGTGTGGCTTTTAGGATGTCTTCCAATCCACCCAGCACCATTTGGATCTTTAAGAATGACTCTAGAGATATTGAGCCTTTCTGCTCAAACTTACGCAACGTTGGCAAAGGGACACCAGAGCGTTCGGCAAGACCTTCCTGCGTTAATTCTATCTGCAATCGACGCGCACGCGCATGCTCTGCAAGCTTTTTCTGTGCTTTGGCTGGTGTTATAAGTGATACCATTTTATTAGTAAACCTTTATTTATTGACTATTAGTAATATTATAGTATTAGTATTGTTAAGAATCAAGCTTAGCTTTATCCTTAAGCTTTGGATAAAAAATGTTCGCGAACATAATTGTTGCGGACAAGGCGAACAAAATCTCTTAGTCTTTTATATAAGATCACAGGAATTGACCTCTCAAGCCACGGAAACCCGTGGCTTTTTGCTTTTCCCTTCCCTGATATGCAAAAAGGTACTTCCGGCGATCTTTCCCTATGCGGCGGGCTTAGGCGCAGTGTTTATTTAGTCACACCTTAAAAATTTGGGTCCGCAGTCCGCACCTAAAAATACTTATTAACCCAGCAGAAAACCTCGCTTTCGAGGTTTTTATTTTAGTGCGTACCCAAAATATGGGGTGCGTACTCGAATTCTGCTGACTTGAAAACCAAAGGAAGATGTTTTGTGGATAGTCGTTCCCTCTCAGTTTTGTCGCTGTGCGCTGGCGTTGGCGGACTCGACCTCGGCATTAGAATGGCGCAGCCAAATGCTCGAACAGTCTGTTTTGTCGAGATCGAAGCATTTGCGTGCGAAATCTTGGCAACGCGCATGGAAGACAAAACCATGGATGAAGCGCCTATTTGGACGGATTTACGCACTTTCGATGGCAAGCCATGGCGCGTGGCCTCGTGGATTGCATTACTGCGGGTTATCCGTGCCAGCCCTTTAGCGTCGCGGGAAAACAAAAAGGGAAAGACGACCCAAGACATCTCTGGCCAGATGTGTTTCGCGTGGTTCAAGAAATCTCTCCAAGACTCTGTTTCTTTGAAAACGTACCCGGACATTTACGACTGGGGTTTGAGCAAGTCCACGATGACTTATCCAGCTTGGGTTGCTGCGTTAAGGCAAGCCTGTTCTCAGCGGCGGAAGTCGGTGCATCTCATAAACGGGAGCGATTGTTCATTTTGGCGTACCGTGAAAGCGAAAGAGCCGATGGGTGGTTGTCTCACTTACAAGAAATTCAAAGAACGATTGGGTGCGGGCATGCCATTGAGCCTTCGGGATCAGGTGAAGCATATGTGGCCGACAGTGAGAGTGTCTTCAGCGAACGGCCAGAGAGCAGGAAGAACGCGCCTCAGCAATCTAAGAGAGCAGATCAACTGGCCAACACCGATAGCGTCGGAACAGAAATATCGCCTGAAAGGCAATTCGCAGCAGAGCAAAGGCCTGACATCGACGGTAATCCAATCGCACCATTCCCGCCCGGGTCAAATGGAGATTGGGACGAAATCTCAGCCAGTCTTAAACCCGCAATTTGTCGAATGGCTGATGGGCTGGCCAATCGGGTGGACAGAATTCGAGCCTGTGGAAACGGTGTCGTCCCATTGGCTGCCGCTTATGCGTGGATCACTCTTACAACTACAAGAAATGGAGAATAACTTTCATGACAGACAATCAAAAACCTGAGCTTAAAGGAGTCTACTTAAAATTCTTTGGTCTGGGAAGATGGTGTAGTTAGCGCGCTTACGCACTATTATCCGTGTTCGTAATATAGAGATTTTTTTTGCCCTTGATCGTCCAGACCGATCAGACACGAATGTAATCTATAAATAATTTTCGCATCAGCTAGAAGCAGGTTAGGACTAATAAAAAGCATTTACAGTGGAGCGGTCGCTTTTTACATCAATTGGGTGGCAAGCTCCGAGAGCCTAGAGCGTTCACCCTTTTCGAGCGATACGTGACCCGCTATTGGCTCGCTCTTAAAACATTCCAACACATAAGCAAGACCATTACTCACGGAGTCCAGATAAGGGCTATCGATTTGTAATGTATCACCTGTGATTACAATCTTCGTATTGTCCCCTGCCCGAGTAATGATTGTTTTCATTTCATGGGGCGAAAGATTCTGAGCCTCATCTACAATCATGAACTGCTGTGGAATCGAGCGACCACGGATATAAGTGAGTGGCTCGATATTTAATAAGCCCTGCTCCATCAATTCTTGGCATCCGCGCCCCACACCTCCTCGACGATGGGATTTTGCCACACTAGAAGCACCAAAGAGAAAGTCAATATTATCGAAGATTGGCTGCATATACGGATGCAGTTTTTCCTCGATCGTTCCGGGGAGGTAACCAAGGTCCTTACCCATTGGCATCACAGGGCGAGAAACGAGCAGTCTAGAGTAAATTCCATCGTCAACAGTTTTTGATAAGCCGGCTGCAAGCGCTAAAAGCGTCTTACCCGTGCCGGCTGTGCCCACCAAGCTCACCAATTTAATCTCATCATTTAGTAACAAATCGATAGCGAACGTTTGTTCCGCATTTCGAGGATAAATTCCCCACAAACCGTCCACTGGTTTATAGACTGGAACAATACAGCTCTGATTATAATCAAAGCGCCCAATTGCTGTGTGAGAAGAACTAGCTTCGTCTTTCAAAAAAACAAATTGGTTAGGCTTCAATCGATGCTCAATCTCTACACGTTTTTGTGTGAATAATTTATCAATTACTTCACCCGGAACCTCCATAGTGGTTGTTCCTGTATATAAGGCTTCGGACTCAGGAACGTCCCCATCAAATTTCGTTGGCTTATAGTCTTCCGCTTCAATGCCAAACGCATCGGCTTTAATTCGAAGATTAATATCTTTTGAGATAAATGTAATTTCTGAACTAGGGTCTTCATCTTGCAGACTTTTCGCTAGAGCGATCATTTGGTTGTCTGCGTACCCTTCATCAAGACCTTTAAATACTTCCGACTCCGCCATCGACACTCGGAGCACTCCACCAGTGTCGAGCTTTACTCCTTCGTGCAGCGAGCCCATATCTCGCAGTTCATCCATCAACCTAGAAAAGGTGCGAGCATTTCGGCCGTTTTCATTCATTGCACGTTTAAAGCGATCTATCTCCTCGATCACCACAAGTGGAATGATAACTTCGTGATTGCGAAATTTAAAAACAGAACGCGGGTCGAACAATACGACGTTAGTATCAATGACAAATTTTTTGTTTGTTCCCAAGGTAGATTAACCTCACATGCCCATTGCTTGCTGTCGTTTTAAAGTTTCCATCACATAAGACTGGATGGCCTCCTTGTCCTCTATCGAAAGATTAACAAATTTGAGGGCAAAGCCGGGAGGGTTTTTAGGAATTTTACCTATAACTAGTGCAGTGGTTTGAATTTGTTTTGTTATCGCGCCAGGCATTAAAGTAAGCTCTAATTGATCGTTCAGGCTGACATCCAAATTGGCGGTTTCCAATAAAACACCTCCAGCACTGATATTCACACATTTCGCGTGAAATACTTGGCCGTTCAAACTGATTTGAGCATCGGTCATGTAGGTCGCCCGTGGGTGACGTCGTCTAATCAAAATCTTTTGTCGTTCAACCCCGTTCTCAACCACAGTTTCTATGGAATACTTCGCGTTGAACTCATACTGTTGCTCAATTTTATTGAAACGATCACTTCCGACCTTAGCAATTTTGTCGTCCTTGCTGAGGCTTCCGCCTTGAAGCATGCCTACGACCTCTTGGAACGTAAACGGTCCGGACAAGCGGCCGGAACTTTCTTGTTTAACATACCAAGTTGGGTCGGAAGAAATTTCGATGGCCATGTCATCGGAATCTTCTTCGGTCGCCTTTTCACCCGAATTTACCATTTCGGTGCTCATAGCCGTCGGAGCAGTTGGCACTGCTGGGGTAGGCGCTGCTGGGGAAGGCGCTGCTGGGGAAGGTGCTGCTTCCGGACTCGCCGGTAGAGGCGCACTAGAAGCCTCAGCTACCTGGGCGCTTACTGGTGGTGCAGGTGGAGCATCCAATCCCTCCTCTTCTTTTAAAGCGGACAAGCCTAAGATGGAGAAAGCCATCGTTTGTTCTTCCCGAGGAATATAATCCACCCCGTCTCCGAGACTTTGGTCCTGAGCTAAGCTTTCCGTGACCAGCGGGGCAGGTGGTGTCGGCGGTGATGTTACTCCTATCGATAGAGCTTCTTCGGTCGGCACTGTTCCTGGCGCTGCAATGTCTGGCACTGGATCTGGTGCCACAGCTTCGGGCACTGCTCCTGGCGTTGCAATGTCTGGCACTGGATCTGGTGCCGCAGCTTCGGACATTGCTCCTGGCACTGCACTCGGTGTTGCATCTGGAACCGCCGTCTCTTTAGGCGTACTGAAATCCGGGGCTTCCCTTGGAAGAGGGGGCAACGCTTGGCTAAGAATTTCTACAGCTTTTACTTGGCGCCATTCCAGCTCGCCTTCGAAAAATACCCAGGAGGCAGGGCTCAGGGTACCTTGGCGCACCATTTCTGTGGTAGCCGAGAGTGTGAATGGTCCTTCCTGCAAACTTCTTCCAGCGCCCAATCGATAAACGGTGATAAGAGGCTTTTCACGCTCCAATTGCGGCTTTTCCTGAAAGAGGCTGGCGATCATACCGATGTCCGAGACTGTAGCCCATTTTTCTTTGGACTCAAGATAAACGGCATCGCCACATTCACAGCGCCTATTCTTGAGCCATTGAAGCACTTCCATTTCGGAATGTGCTACATAGTCTCCTGTCTTCGTTCGTATAAGTAGTCTCTGTCCCAACGTAGTCTAATTCCAGTTATGCTTTTGCCATTGGTCTGCGCACTTCTTTTTCAGCAAATTCTTGGATGCGCCTTTGATCGTCCTGTCCTAAATAAGTGAACTTCAAACAATAACCAGTTGGCTCTGTCCTATAAACCTGTGTAACTTCCGCAACACAATTAAACGGTACGGGCACACCCGCTGCCGAGAAATGTAGCTTCAGTCGATCTCCACGCTTATGTACCGGGTTTGGCACTGCCACAAACGCACCTCCTTCGGAAAGCGTGGTTGCTGTGCCAATAATTAGCTGTTGATCATCGTGCAAAATTACTTCGCTATCATAAGGTACACGTGGAAACGCTCGTTGTATGAACACAGTTCTCATATCTACGTCATGGAAGGTTTCCTTCTCGCTAAGTTGCTCAAGTATATCGCGGCTATACTCAGCTACGTCTCGGGCCTGCTCCCAGTCGTGCATGCCTGGTTTCCAAATGAAGTCGGCGTGGTCAATCCTCTGCTCCTGAAGCAAGTGAACCACTTCAAGGAATCTATAGGGCCCGTATTTTGCTTTATCCCGATAGACAAACCAAATCTGCTCGTTAGAAATTCCAAGCTCCTGATTGAAGGCGAGCTTGTCATACTTCTTCAAATCGAGTGGATCTGTCGGCACAGACTTTGCTGTGTCGGATGGTTTTGAAGTCGCGGCTTTTGAGTCAGTCATGGCCTCAAGCGCGGAATCGCTGGCAGACAGCTCAACCTCTTCAGGCGGCGTAGTCGGTGCTGGATAGTCTGTGATGAAATGCAATGCTAGCATCTGCCACTGCCCCTGATCTGGAAGCCAAAGATAATCCGTAAGGGCTAATTTGCTCTGCTGCATCTGGTCACGAATATCTGATTCGGAAAAAGGACCGAGAGTTTGATTGGTGTGCGATACATAGAACTCACTCTTCACCACGATGACCTCCTTGTCTCTCCCTGAAATTCTACCGCCTTGCAGCTCAAGAGGCAAGCAAGCAGAGCTGGGAACGGTAGGAGACTTCTTGGAATTGCTAAAGATTCGTATAATGCCTAGCAAAAGTTTCGCTGTTCCGCGTAGCAACTTTGACACTTTTGGTGATGGGATGGAGCTTGCCCGCGAGCCCCTTACATAAAATCGTCAATTTTTCAAAAAAGTTGCGGAAATTTTTCCAATTTTGAAATATGCTCCGGTACATTATGGCAGTACCAAAGAAGAAAACATCGCAGTCTCGCCGTGACAAACGCCGTCATTCCAATCGTTGGACGCTTTCCGCTGTAAACACAGTGAGTTGCTCCAATTGTGGAGCGCCGGTAAGGCAGCATCGCGTTTGTGAAAGCTGCGGTCACTACTCTGGCCGTTCCGTAGCTCACGCAAGGAACCAGGACGTTTAATTTCAATTAGTTAGAGAGTATTAGGAAGGATGAGCATTGTACCCACAGTCTATGTGGACGCAATGGGGGGCGACAACGCTCCGGAGGTTAACGTCGAAGGTGCGGTAGCGGCACTTTCAGAGACTGCTGCGCGCATCGTACTAGTTGGAGATCAAGACCAAATTCTACCGATTCTTAAAATCGAAGGAAAAAAGGCCAAAAAAGAGAAGGAACTCGATCGCATCTGTGTTGAACATACTTCCGAGTATATTCGCATGGACGACCACCCTTTGACTGCGGCTCGTAATAAAAAGCAAGCCTCCTTAAACGTTGCTATGAAAATGGCTGCCGCCGATCCGAACTCTGCCTTTCTTTCAGCTGGGAACTCTGGAGCTATTTTGGCGTCTGGAGTGATGCATATGAAACGAATTCCAGGTGTCGAGAGACCGGCCATTGCAGCTACTCTGCCGACAATACGCTCCTTTTTCTTACTTGTAGATGCGGGTGCCAATACACAATGTAGAGCCTCACAATTGGCTCAGTTTGCCCTGCTTGGCTCTCAGTACTATCAGTTCACCTATGAGGGCACGAAAGGTAAGATTGGTGTGCTGTCAAATGGTGAGGAAGACTCGAAGGGCACGGAACTTACCCGGGAAACGGTTGAGATTCTGAATCGCATTAATAGTGCTGGACTACTCAAGAAAGGTGCCTTTGTTGGCAATGTGGAAGGTAAAGAGGTCTTTCAAGGTGGTGTCGATGTGGTTGTCTGCGATGGGTTTACAGGAAATATCTTACTCAAAGGGCTGGAGGGTTTAGCCTCAGCGGTGGTTGATATTATGAAGCTGGAGATTAAAAAGGATTTATTTGCGAGTTTTGGGATGTTATTCGCTATGGGTGCAGTTAAGCGTGTGAAGGATCGGGTGGACTATGCAGAGGTTGGCGGGGCCCCTCTTTTGGGGGTGAATGGTCACGCCTTCATTGCCCACGGTGGATCGACCGGTAAGGCGATCAAAAGCGCGATTCGAGTGGCTGCAAAGGCAGCCAAAAGTGATTTACCCAAGGCATTGTTCTCGATAATTGAAGAGACTAAGCCCTATATAACTCCGCAGGCAAATAGGGCTTCTGGCGATGGAAAAGGAAAGCAGTAAGGAAAATAGTAAGGAAAATAGTAAGGAAAATAGTAGGGAAAACAATCATGTATAATACAAAAATTCTTGGGACTGGTTCTGCTTTTCCCGAACAAGAATTGAGCAATCACGAGTTAGAGAAGGTGGTTGACACTTCCGATGAGTGGATTCGGGAGCGGACAGGAATTCTAACGCGGAGAAAGGTTTCCGAAGGGGAGGAGAATTCCGATCTTGGCGCGGCGGCCTCCAAGAAAGCGCTAGAAATGGCTGGTTTATCGGCAGAGGATGTCGGGCTTATTCTTTACTGCACAAACACCCCAGACAAAATTCTTCCTGCAACTGCTTGCATAATGCAACCAAAGATCGGGGCAAAGAATGCAGTTGCTTTTGACTTGAACGCAGCTTGCGCTGGTTGGGTGCTTGGGCTATCCGTTGCAGATCAGTTTATCCGCACAGGAGCTTATAAAAATATTTTAGTTATTGGTGCGGAAGCCCTATCTCGATTTATAAACTGGAACGATCGCAATACATGCGTTCTGTTCGGCGATGGGGCAGGAGCAACTGTAATTAGTCGTGCAGAAAAAAATGAAGAAAGTCGTATCTACTCAACGAAAATGTTATCCGATGGGAATTATGAAAGCATCCTGGATATTCGTTTCGGCGGGTCTCGATTCCCCGTGACTGAAGAGCGTTTAGGGCAACCAGGTCAATACATTGCAATGAATGGTCGGGAAGTTTTTAAATTTGCAGTCCGAGCTTTAGTCGATCGTTGCTGCGAAGTATTGAAAGAGAGCGACTATATGGTGGATGACATTACGTGGTTTGTTCCACACCAAGCCAATATTCGCATTATTGAAGCCATCAATAAAAAGCTAGAGATACCGATGGAGAAAACTTTCCTTAATGTACACAAATACGGTAATACTAGCGCAGCGACTTGCCCGACGGTATTTGACGAAGCTGTTCGCGAAGGCCGGGTACAGCGCGGTGACTTAGTTTTATTTGCAACATTCGGTGGTGGATTAACGTCGGCAGCCTCATTGATACGATTCTAGGAGTTTATGATGACAGTAAATACTCAATGGGAACTTGAAGGGAAAACAGCGATTGTTACAGGAGCCTCTCGCGGAATCGGGCGAGCGGTTGCTTTGCGACTAGCTCGGGAAGGAGCTTGGGTTTTACTAAATTGTGCTAGCAATACGGCTAAAGCCGAGGAAGTATTAAAAGAGATCGAGGGCATGAAGGCAGAAGGCATTGCACCAGCTTCCGCCGGAGGCGCGGTTCGTGCGTTTTCCGTGGCCAATGAAGCGCTGGTAAATGATGCAGTTCAATCCGTTCTAGCAGACCAAGGTAAAGTCGATATTTTGGTCAACAACGCAGGGATTACTCGCGATAACCTCATGCTTCGACATTCCGCAGAAGATTGGGACACAGTCTTAGAAACAAACCTTAAAGGCACCTTCCTTATGACGAAAGCAGTTACAAAGGCGATGATGAAGGCTCGAGCTGGATCTATCGTCAATATGAGTTCGGTCGTTGCTCAAATGGGTAACTCGGGTCAAGGCTCCTACTGTGCTTCAAAAGCTGGAATTATTGGTTTTTCAAAATCAGCTGCCCGTGAATTGGGCTCCAGGGGTGTGCGTGTAAACGTCATAGCACCCGGCTTTATCGAGACGGACATGACCAATCAATTGCCTGAAGATGCAAGGAAAGCGATGGCGGATAATATCGCTTTGAGAAGGTTTGGGTCTGTCGAGGATATAGCCGAAGCCACTTTATGGCTTGCATCATTAAGATCTGCTTATGTGACCGGTCAAGTTATTGGCATCAACGGCGGCCTCTATATGTAAAGTTTTAGTTTGCAGCTCTAAAAAGAGGTGTTAAGAAGTCTAGTCTTAGGACCAGTTAAGGTGTTCAATAATAGTAGGATAGGTATCTATGGATATTCAAGATCGAGTGAAAAACATCATTTGTGACCAGCTTGCGGTTGAAACAGAAAAAGTAACAGGAACTGCATCTTTTATTGACGATTTGGGTGCGGACAGTCTCGACATTGTTGAGCTCGTAATGACAATGGAAGAGGAGTTTGAACTCGATATTCCGGATGAAGACGCCGAAAAAATGAAGACTGTTGGCGACGTCGTCATGTACATCAAAGAAAAAAAGAACGCTAGCTAAAAAGCTAACGTAACCAAGCACGAGGCGAGCAAACTATGAGCCTTGCTAATTGGCCAAATCAACAGCGACGGGTGATGGTCACCGGAATGGGTGCTATCACTCCTTTGGGTCTTAACATTGACGAGACGTGGGAGAACCTTCTTGCCGGCAGATCTGGTGCGGCTGGTATTACTCTTTTCGACCCTTCGGACTTTTCAGTTCGCTTTGCTTGTGAAGTGAAAGGCTTTGATTCCAGTAAATATATTTCTCCCAAAGAGCAAAAGAAGATGGGACGCTTTATCCTCCTAGGCATTGAGGCAACGATGCAAGCTTGGGAAGACGCGGGATTTAAAGGTCGAACTGATGAAACCGGTCTAGAGCCTACAAGAGTTGGCGTTTATGTTAGCTCCGGAATGGGTGGCTTACCGACCATTGAAAAGGCTGTTGACTTAGTTCTGAAGAAGGGGCCTCAGCGAATATCTCCTTTTTTCATTCCAGCAGTGATTCCCAACCTTACTAGTGGACACCTTTCCATTATGCTAAACGTGCAAGGGCATAATGCTTGTATCGCTTCGGCTTGTGCGACTGGCACTCATAGTATTGGTGAGTCTGCGATGCTGATCTCTCGCGGTGATGCTGATGTAATGATTGCCGGTGGATGTGAAGCGGCTATTGGCTGGACCGGTGTTGGTGGCTTTGCTTCAATGAAAGCATTGAGTGTGCGCAATGATGAACCAGAAAAAGCTTCCCGACCGTTTGATAAGGATCGTGATGGCTTTGTGATCGGCGAAGGTGCTGGAGTTTTAATTCTCGAAGATTATGAGCATGCTAAAAAACGTGGAGCGCGCATCTATGGTGAGGTTGCAGGTTACGCGACAAACTCGGACGCGAACCATATGACTGCCCCTTGTGCAGACGGAAGAGGCGCCCGCGATTGTATGAGGCTTGCTCTGTCTCATGGAAAGATTGATCCAGACTCAGTTGACTATATTAATGCACATGGCACTTCCACACCAATGGGAGATATTGCTGAGTCCTTGGCGGTTGAGCAACTATTTGGCGCACACGCAAAAGAACTTATCATGGCGTCCACTAAATCTATGACTGGGCATTTGCTTGGTGGAGCTGGTGGACTGGAATCCTGTGTCTCGTTGAAGGTAATGGAAACCAGTGATATTCCACCGACCATTAATCTCGATAACCAAGATGAACAATGCCGCTTGAACTACGCTGCAAACGAAGCGATCCGGAAAGATTGTTCGGTGGTAATGAATAATAGCTTCGGCTTCGGTGGCACGAACGCTAGTTTAGTTTTTTCAAAAGTCTAATTGCGGACTTGAGTCTGTAAAACCAATAGGAGATTTCCATGGCGAATATCGCGATCGGATCGGATCACGCAGGGCGTGTACTGAAAGACTTTCTTCATAATAATGTGAAAGGTCATGTATTTGAAAATTTTGGGACCGAGGGTTCTGAGTCTGTGGACTACCCTGACTTTGCAGAAAAGGTTTGCTTAGCTGTTCGGGAAGGAAAAGCGGATCTAGGTATTCTCATCTGTGGAACTGGAATTGGAATGAGCCTTGCGGCCAACAAATACAAAGGAATTCGGGCGGCTCACGTTGAGTCGATCTTTACCGCGCGCATGGCGAAAGAGCACAATGACGCGAACGTTCTTTGTATCGGTGAACGTGTTACCGGTTCTGAAAATGCTCTTTTAATGGTTCGAACCTGGTTAGATTCTAATCTTGGTGGAGATGGCGATGAGGGGGTTAAATCTCGCCACAAGCGAAGAATTGGTAAGATCCACGCGTTGGAGGAAAAATAATGTTTCACTATTTAGCGCCTAGCTTCTTACAGGAACAAGATCCAGAAGCTTTTTCTGTGCTTACTCAAGAATTAGATCGTCAGGAAACTGGACTCGAGTTAATTGCTTCAGAAAATTATGCCTCTGCAGCTGTAATGGCGGCAATGGGTTCTGTCCTAACGAATAAATATGCGGAAGGATATCCAGGTAAGCGTTATTACGGTGGTTGTCAGTATGTGGATATCGGCGAAAATTTAGCCAAGGACCGGCTAAGAAAACTCTATAATTGCGGCAATGATTCCGAAACTCCATATATGGCTAATGTGCAAGCCCATAGCGGAGCCTCAGCAAATATGGGAGTATACCTCGCCTTCCTAGAGCCGGGAGACAAAATTCTCGGGTTAGACTTAAGCCATGGTGGCCACTTAACTCATGGATCTTCAGTGAACTTTTCGGGCAAGCTCTATGAGGCGCACCACTATCAGGTGAATCAAGAAACAGAAAAACTCGATTATGATGCAATTCATGAGCGGGCAAAATCCTTAAGGCCAAAGATGATCATTGGTGGCGCTAGTGCATATGCCTACCAGTGGGACTTCGAATGTCTTGGAGCTATCGCAAAGGACGTGGGTGCGTGCCTCTTAGTAGATATGGCTCATATTGCAGGCCTTGTGGCGGCTGGACTACACCCATCTCCAATTCCTCACGCAGACTTTGTTACTAGCACTACACATAAGACTTTGCGCGGACCTCGCGGTGGAGTCATTTTAGCAAAAATGGAACATGAAAAGAAAATTAACTCTGTCATATTCCCAGGCTTGCAAGGCGGACCATTAATGCACACAATCTTGGCTAAAGCCGCCGCCTTTGGTGAGGCGCTTCGCCCTGAGTTTAAAGACTACCAAGCGCAAACTATTAAGAATGCGCAAGCACTATCCACTGAACTTTCCAAAGATGGACTTCGCCTGGTTTCAGGAGGAACGGAAAACCACCTGGTTTTGTTAGATGTTGGCGCCAAGGGCCTAACGGGGAAGGAAGTAGAAAAGGCATTGGACTCAGTTCATATTACAGTCAATAAAAACACTATTCCTTTTGAGACTCGCTCTCCATTTGTAACAAGTGGAATCCGTATCGGCTCACCGGCAGTTACCACTCGCGGAATGAAAGAGCCAGAGATGCAGCAAATTGCAAGCTGGATTAACCAAGCTTGCAACCATTTAGAGAGCAAAGAAGGCAAAAATCGTGAAATAGACGATGCGCTCAAGGCTGAAATTTCTCAGAGCGTGAACCAGTTATGCGAAAAATTTCCAATTTATAAATAACTTGTTTTCATAGGTAGACATATGCGTAGGCGAAAGTCGCGTGAAGCGGCAATGCAAATTTTGTATAGTATTGATGGGACGAAAATTCCCGAATCCATCGATGATGGGTTTGTGGGCCATCTTCTCAACTTCTTTTATGAGTCATTTATGCAGAGGTCCGCGACGGACGAGAGCTTCTTATTTGTCCTGATTAAGGGCACGTTAGAGCATTATTCTGAGTTCAACCACTTAATTGCCAAGCAGAGTGAGCATTGGAAGCTAGAACGAATGGCTGTAGTCGACCGAAATATTCTGCGTTTGGCCTTATTTGAACTCACTTCTTTGAATGATGTGCCTAGTTCAGTATCTATCAATGAGGCCGTGGAAATTGCTAAGCGATATGGGACGGATGAATCTGGAGCCTTTATTAATGGAATCCTCGATCAAATTTGGAAGTCTTTACCAAAGAACCCAGATAAAGTACGACAATAATTGCTCCTTAGCTCCTTACACGCTACAATCAAGACATGGCTCGCTTGGATCGAAAAAGCTTAGAATCTCTAAAGCTGAAGCTGGATAATTCCAAGCATCGCTGGCTTTTTGCGGCCTTTAAACGCACGAACGGATCCGAAGCGGGAGAAACAATGGAAGGGCCACTAGGCTATTTTGATTGGCGATTGCATGGCCAAGTTTCTCGCCTCGTGCGATCCAAAGTATTGAAAGAGGGAAGCATAACGATGATTCCATCTCAGCGTCACTTAGGGGAATCGAATTTACTTATTTACACTTCAAAGAATGATGAATTCAATGATCAAGATGTTGAGTCGATCATTGAGTCGCTAGAAAAATTACAAGTTGATGAAGTTTGCTTTGTGGATGCGACTTGGCCTGAGGATATTGCGAAGAACATTAAGTCCTCGCTAAACAATAAGAGCATATCGTATGCCTCGTTGGAGGATGGTGTTTGAGTAGCAATAGTGAGTCGCTTGAGTTTAGCATTCAGCTCTTGGAGTGTATAATGAGCGAACCCCAGATAATGAGTGGATCCCAGAGTCAGAGGTTGGCTCAGTTTAATACTCTGGATGCTATAGTGACCGATTCATTGTCCACTGATTCATTATCCACCGTTACTCGTACCGAGAGTAACTTCGATGTATTTGCACCAGACGCAATTGCCGAGTCGTCGAAACCCCATGTAGTGGGTTCGCGGAAGCTAAGTAAGACAGGCTCAAAACACCTGGAAAAGAACGAGAGACTCATTAAGGCATTAGAGGAACTGCGCTCCAAGATGAATGAAAAGGGACTACGCAATGGCAAAGTCATCCGCAGATCCAAGCATAACGGAAACTAGCACTAATTTACCTACCTACACGGATCGACTTCCTAGCTTATTGGAAGCTTTAGAAGAGACGGCACGACGGATGCAAAACCTTCCGGAGATTGCCTCCTATCTTCCAAACTGGGAGCCTCTATATGACTTTACTCATTCCTTAAAGGGGTTGGCAAAAATCATCGAGTGTTCTGAAGCCCAGCAAAAGACAATTATCGAGCTGTCAAATTGCTTTGGGAAAATAGCCATTGGTTCGCACGCTATTCGCAATGGCCCTGCGGCAGCCGAAGTCTTACTTAAAATTCGAACTGGCTTAGAGGGTGACCAAGATATTGAGGCTGAGTTAGAAAAACTGTTGGGTGTTTGCGAGATTGAATTTGAGCATGAAGATAGAATGAAGGAAATTCCTCACCCGATTTCTAATCTGACTGATTTTGCCTCTAAACGTGCCTATGAAATTAAAAAATTTGGACTATCGAGCAAAGCATATTCGGAAATAATCTACTTGGAAGAGTTTTCGAACTGGCATCACAAATTGGAAACCGCTGTTCGTGGAAATCATAAGGATCGTCGTGGATTGCTGGTTGCTTGCTTGCCTCAATTTGAGAACACACGAGAGAAAGATATGATTTGTGCTTGGGCTTGGGTTTCTCCGGGGCGCCCGGGTGATGAGTCCGTTTTTCAACGCACGGCTGCCGCTATCCCAGAAGCATTCGCGTCAAATGTAACTGACTAAAATAGATTGATTTATTCTTGTCTTCACGTCAAAAATTGACCTGCAAATTCCAACAGATAGCGTTATAAAAGTGGCATAGGTCAAAAATTTTATAGAGGTAACATGAAGGTCGGAATTCCAAAGGAAAGCCAAGCTAGAGAAACGCGAGTGGCAATTAGCCTACAGGCAATCAAGAAACTGAAAAAGAAGGGATTCTCTATACTTGTTGAGTCTGGCGCTGCAATTTCCGCTAGCCTTTCTGACGCCGACCTTACAGCGGCAGGCGTTGAGACCTGTAGTCGAGAAGATGCATTTGCTTGCGATATAGTTTTCAAAATTCATCCTCCGACCACAGATGAAATTAAACTCTTAAAGCCGCACACTCTATACATGTCTTTGCTGAACTCATATTTAGCGCCAGAAACTACGTGTGCCATGGCCGAAATGAATGTTTCAGCAGTAGCATTAGAATTAATTCCAAGAACTTCTCGCGCACAATCAATGGATGTGCTCTCTTCACAAGCTAATATTGCGGGCTATCGAGCGGTAGTAGAAGCAGCTCTTCACTACCAAAAATTTGTGCCGATGATGATGACTTCAGCAGGTATGGCAAAGCCGGCCAAGTTGGCTGTGCTTGGTGTGGGTGTAGCCGGACTGCAAGCTATCGCTACGGCTCGACGTCTGGGTGCAAACGTAGAAGCTTATGATGTTCGCCCGGAAGTGGTAGAGCAAATTGAATCATTGGGCGCAAAAGTAATCCAAATTGATATTGATGAGAGTGGCTCCGGTGAAGGTGGCTATGCAAAAGAACTTTCTGCTGAAGCCAAAAAGAAGCAACAAGATCAATTGCAAGAGAAACTTAAGGGATTTGATATAGTTGTTACTACCGCAAATATTCCAGGGAGGAAAGCCCCAGAGTTAGTCTTAGGTGAAACGGTGAAAGCCATGCGCACTGGGTCTGTAATTGTTGATATGGCCACAGCCAATGGTGGCAATTGTCCTCTAAGTGAGGTAGATCAAGTTATTCAAAAGTATGGAGTAACAATTGTGGGACATACTAATTACCCCGCCCTTGTAGCGAGTGACTCCAGTACATTCTTTTCAAATAATTTAGTGAATTTACTTGAGTTATTCATCGACATGGATGATTCCAGCTTGAAAATTAAATTTGATTTTGAAGACGATATTGTTGACGCTGCACTGGCGGCGCATAAAGGTGAAATCCGTTTTCAACCTAAGTAAGGAGACTGTGTAGGGATGTCTGACACAATGATGGGAATATATGTTTTCGTGTTTTCCTGCTTCGTGGGTTATCACGTAGTTTGGGGAGTTACCCCGGCTCTACACACTCCACTAATGGCTGTGACGAACGCTATTTCAGCAATTGTGATCGTTGGAGCAATCCTTGTTTCTGGGGCATTTGGTGATGGTTTTAATTGGCCTGAAGTGATTGGCTTCTTTGCCGTTTTTCTTGCATCAATAAATATCTTTGGTGGATTCATTGTTACGAACCGAATTTTAGCCATGTTTAAGAAGAAATAGCGAGACGAAGAGATGTTGCAATTAAGCCAAGATGGTTATGCTTTTGTCTATTTGATCGCTACGATTTTTTTTATCTTTGGGTTGAAGGGACTTGCTTCACCAAAGACTGCCTTACGAGGAAATAATTTTGCAATGCTCGGCATGGGACTGGCAATCGTAGCCACTCTCGTCAATCCAGCCGTAACAAGCTACACCTGGATCATAGCTGGTATTGTTGGCGGTGCGATAATTGGCACTACTGTTGCTTTACGTATTCAAATGACTTCGATGCCGGAATTAGTGGCTGCGCTTCACTCCTTCGTCGGACTGTCAGCGGTTTTAGTTGCAATCGGAACTTATATGATGGAAGTCGATGGGCTCTCTCATAAGGTATTTGATGCAGTCTTTGGAACAGAAATTTCTTTAGGTGCGGCAATTGGTGCAATCACATTTACTGGATCGATTATTGCCTTTGGTAAGTTGAAAGGCTCTCTGAGCTCTAGTCCGGTCATTTTCCCTGGACAACATATCCTTAACTTAGTTTTACTACTTGTCACGATTGGCCTTTGTGCGAAGTTTTCAATCGATCCAGATATGTCGGCCCTGATTACTCTAACCGTGATCGCTTTTGTATTTGGGGTTCTAATTGTGATTCCAATCGGTAGTGCAGATATGCCGGTAGTGGTTTCGATGCTCAACTCCTACTCTGGTTGGGCAGCTTCGGCGACAGGTTTCACTCTCGGTAATAATCTGTTGATCGCGACAGGCGCGCTTGTTGGGTCTTCGGGCGCAATCCTCTCCTACATTATGTGTAAGGCAATGAACCGCTCGTTCATATCTGTTATTCTTGGTGGATTTGGTGGCAAAGCAGAGGAGGCCTCTGGAGATAAGGAGCGTAAGCCAGTTAAGTCGGCAGCGGCAGAAGACGCTGCCTTCTTAATGGAGAACGCGAGTAAGGTGATCGTGGTTCCTGGATATGGAATGGCAGTGGCCCAAGCCCAGCATGCCCTGCGCGAGCTCTACGATATTTTGCTTGCCCGCGACATTGAAATGAAATTTGCTATTCATCCAGTTGCAGGTCGGATGCCCGGACATATGAATGTGTTGCTCGCGGAAGCCGATATTCCCTATGAGTGTGTAGAAGAACTTGAAGAAGTGAATGGAGATTTTTCTACTGCAGACGTTGTGCTAGTTGTTGGCGCCAATGATATTGTCAATCCAGCAGCGAAGACAGATAAGTCGAGCCCTCTTTTCGGCATGCCTATTCTCGATGCCTATCGATCACGACAAGTCTATATCTTGAAGCGCTCTATGGGTTCTGGTTATTCCGGTGTGGACAACGATCTCTTCTACTATGACAACGCATCTCTAATTTTTGGGGACGCAAAAGAGACTTGCTCAAAAATTGTGAATGCACTGAATGAGAGTTAACTGCCCTTGAATTTTGACGTAATGCACGAAAAGTGATTCCTTCTCACTATTCTCTTAAGATTTCCTCAAGTGTTGCGCCCCTTTTTTTGGGAAATTTTCTCTGTAATCAAGCGCTGTAATTTGAAGCGGCAGGTACCGCAGTCCGTACAGGCTTTCGAGCGTACACGTACCTCTTCGAAGTCATGAGTGCCAGATTTGACAACCTCTTCGACTTCATCCTCGGTTACAGCCTTGCAGATGCAAACATACACACTTCTAGTGTACTGAAATTGAGAATCATTGTCAACCTCAGCATTGAGAGATATGGCAATACCACGGCAGCCTCAATCCCCTTAGCTCTAGACGAGGCAAAGGAGATGGGGCTTGTTCCACCCAAGGCTACGTTACTATTCTTGGCTTTTGGTGCTGGCTTTACCTGGGGTGGCTTGGCCTATAAATCGCCGACATAAACGGAACCGCTCTTCAGCTACGCCAACAAACCCACCTCATCAAGGAGGACTAGGACTCCAATTGGCGCACCTAGCTGCATCGGCTCCGGCCTCTGGCCCTGCGTCGTCCACAGTCCAGCCTCTGCTTTCGAGTTCGGTCTTCGCTTTAGCGCCGCAGTCGTTATACTTGGCTGGCACCTCGCCGAGATCGGGAGTGATAAGGTTTTTATTAGAGGTGTCGACAATTTGCATAAGCGAGCATTCCCAGTCATAATCGCCTCCAACTGGAATGCCCTAAAGATACTTAGAAAAACTAAGAGCACCCTTAATATAAGATTATTTTAGTCATATAAAAATGTCAATAAGAAGATTGATTGGTAATCACACCATAGACTTGAGCTCCCATTAGTCGTCCGCCCAAAGTAGGGCAGGAAAGAATAAGATAGAAAGGAGAAGGCTTAATTTCCACCTTTATGCATTTGCTCAGCTAGGTAATTTTCTTTGCCCACTTCTTTGATCATATGTAGCTGGGACTCGAGCCAATCGATATGCTCTTCTTCAGACACGAGGATATGCTCAAGCATTTCACGGGAAACGTGATCCTCCATATCGAAACAAACTTTGATTGCTGCCTTCAAATCTGGAATTGCCTTATACTCAAAGTCTAAATCGGACTTCAGAATCTCTGGGACATTTTGACCGATCGACATTGCATGCAGCTTTTGCACATTGGGAATACCCTCCAAGAACAAAATTCGGTCGATTAATTTTTGAGCATGCTTCATTTCATCAATCGACTCATGATAAATCTTGTCGCCTAGGTTCTTATAACCCCAATCTTGACACATACGAGCGTGGAGGAAGTATTGGTTAATGGCGGTGAGCTCGTTAGTAAGAATTTTATTCAGCTCATCAATTATCGCTTTACTACTCTTCATAAAGTTCCTCCTAGTAGATTCCCCTCAAAGACTTCTCTTGCAGAGCAGAACAAAAATTTAAAGTTTTTTGTTGGCGTCTTTCGTCGGCAAGTGGAAGTGTAGACCATAAGAGGCTCAAAAACAAATTACTTCAATTCCAACCAATTTTGCCCTGTGCCAATTTCAACAGTGAGTGGGACATCGATCTTTGGAAACGATCTGAGTGCGCCCACACCCTCCATTGAATTCTTCACCACGCCCATCACCATATCAATCTCATTTTTTGGTACTTCTAATATTAGTTCATCGTGGACTTGTAAGAGAATCTTTGACTTTAATTTTTTTTGCACCAGAGCAGAATTTAAATTATTCATTGCCACTTTAATTAGATCAGCCGCCGTACCTTGAATCGGCGTATTGATAGCCATTCGCTCGGCCATATTGCGAACGATTTTGTTCTTGGCATTGATTCCATCGATAATTCTTCGTCGACCATAAAGTGTTTCTGCAAAGCCTTTTCCACGGGCTTGCTCTGCTAGTCCACCCAAAAATTTTTTAATTGTCGGATATTGTCTGAAATAATTTTCAATAATTTCTGCCGCTTCTTTGCGGGTGATTCCTAGGTCTTCAGCCAGTGAAAATGCTGTCTTGCCATATAACAATCCGAAGTTTACAGCCTTCGCTTGTCGACGCAACTCCGGCGTTACGTCCTCTTCAGAAATTTCAAAAATTTTCGACGCTGTTAGCGTATGAATATCGTCTCCGTTCTTAAAAGCCGTTTGAAGAGCGGTGTCTCCAGATAGGGCAGCCAAAATGCGCAACTCAATTTGCGAATAATCTGCGCCTAGCAATATGGTTCCTTGTTTTGCAACAAAAGCTTCTCGAATTTTTTTCCCCATCTCTGTCCGAATTGGGATATTTTGCAAATTCGGATCTGAAGATGATAAACGCCCCGTTGCAGCGACAGTCTGATTAAAGCTCGTATGCACTCGATCCGAACCATTCGTAAGCTCTGGAATTACATCGACATAGGTGCTCTTAAGTTTTGAAATTTCACGATATTCAAGAATAACAGCCGGAAGCTCGTGTTGAATGGCTAGCTTAGAAAGTACTTCTGAGTTTGTTGAAAAGCCCGTCTTTGTTTTTTTGAACGCCGGCAATCCAAGGTCTTCAAACAATATTTTTTGTAGTTGCTTTGGGCTCGCCAAATTAAATTCACTCCCTGCAAGCTTAAAAGCTTGTCTCTGCAGGCGATTCAATTCTCTTTCGAATTCTTTCGACATGCCCTTCAAAAGTGGCTTATCGATTGCTATACCGATATACTCCATATCGGCTAGCACAGTCAGCAGTGGCATCTCGATTTCGTAATAAATTTTTTTGAGCTTGGCTTCTTTTTCAATCTCTGGATGTAGCTTTTTATAGAGGCGCCAAGTGACCCAAGCGTCTTCAGCAGCATAGTTTGTTGCCAGCTCTAGCTCGACCTCCGCAAATGTGATTTGCTCTTTACCTTTGCCGCAGACATCCTCATATTTAATTGTTTCATGGTTAAAATATTTCGATGCCATCGCATCTAAGCCATGGCGCGAGCTTGGGTCTAAGACATAGGAGGCAACCATCGTATCAAAGGCAATCTGATCCGAACTCAATTCAAGTCCTGTTCGCCGCAAAATATTCAAATCATATTTGATATTCTGACCAACGACTTGCCGTTTCTTTAAAAAACCACTAAGTTCCTTTAGAGCTGTTGCCACGTTTATTTGCTCCTCAAAAACAGTGTGTGCAACAGGCACATAATAGGCTTCCGACTCACCTCCACAGAGTGAAAAGCCAATCAGCGAAGCGTGGTGCGATAACCCCGTTGTCTCTGTATCGAGGGCAACCACCTTTGCTTTATCTAATTTCCTAAAGGCTAGCTTTAATTCCTTTACATCGGTGATTGCAACATACTTTGCAGTTCTCGCGTCCGTAGTCAAGGTAGCACCAGAGGGAAGGGACGTGTTTTTTGTCCATTGCATCAAACTCTTGCCAAGGCTCTGGAACTCCAATTTTTCCAGTAACGCATATAGCTTTGTGCCGTATACCGGGTTGCACTCAAGTGCGCCCCAGGCAAACTCAATTCCCACGTTGCGTTCAACCGTGGCCAGGTCTCGGGAAAGAAAGGCTGAGTCTTTGAAGCTCTCTAGATTCTCACGCTGCTTATTCTTCTTAAGCATATTAATATTCTCGTAAACACCTTCAATCGTCTCAAATTTCTCGAGCAGCCCCACAGCTGACTTTGGGCCGATTCCTTTCACTCCCGGAATATTGTCTGAAGAATCACCAACAAGCCCCAAGTAGTCTGCGATTTGATCTGGTCGAACACCCATCTTGGCTATGACACCCTTTTCATCGATTTTTTTATTTTTCATCGTGTCGAGCATCCAGATGTGGTTGTTCACAAGTTGCATCAGATCCTTGTCGCTCGAGATAATACAGACGTCATGCTTTTTATCGAGTGAGAATTCTGCGAGTGCGGCAATGATATCGTCCGCTTCAAACCCCTTTTTCTCAAAGTGAGGCAATCCCAGGGCTTCAACGAAATTTTTAATATAAGGCATCTGCGGAATGAGGTCGTCCGGCATTTCGGTGCGATTAGCTTTATACTCTGGGAATTTTTTTTTTCGAAAGGAGGGATATTTTGTGTCATAGACGATTGCGATGTGACTTGGAGAAAGGTCCTCCAGCACCTTTACGATCATATTAGCAAAGCCAAAGATCGCATTGGTGGGGAGGCCTTCTTTATTGCTCAAATGCTTGACAGCATAATAAGCACGGAAGATAAATGAGCTCGCGTCGACTACACAAAGTAAAGGCTTGCGCTTAATTTCCATAATGTACGGAAACTAATATAAAGCGCGCCTAAGAACTAGTTCTTTCCTGCCTCAAACAGACGTGGCCTGTTATGAGGCAAAATGCCCTCAGTTGTGACATCGGTTTGACTCGCTGTTTCGGTGTTATCCGTTGTTGTATTGTCCGTTGCAGTCTGTGTATGTGCTTGTGGTGCCTCGTGCCAACCTATATTCACTGGTATTTCTTCCTGTACAACCGGTGTTGACCCGAAAAAAAGCGATAATAGCTTTTGGTATGCATTTTTGGGTTCATACATACCGAGCTCCCACTCAGAGATTGTCTGTTGACGACATCCCAAAGCTTCCGCTAATTCAGCCTGTGTAAGACTACGTGTCTTACGAGACTGACGGATTGTTTCTGCGTTCCATGGTCCTGACTTTGCATTGCTCATCGACTAGCGCCCCTTCCTTGAAGCTACATTGACCGTTAATTATTAATTTCCAACTCCAAAACCTGTGTATCGGCCATAGTATCCCCCAAGCGTTTCTGACTCTCCACGCTTTTCATAAGATACATTTCCGTTGCGAGCACCGGAAGACCAATAACAAACCATAGTATCCATCCCCAAATCGGAATCAGCAAGAACAATACGATTAACGCGACGGGTGAATTGCGAATAATTGAATCGCGAAAATTTGCTGGTTTCTCCGACTCCGTGTTGGTGACATAAATACCTACTACTTTTTTACCGATACTTTGCCCATTTCGCAGACCATCGCAAATTAATACATACAAAAAGGCTGCTAGAGGCCCAGCTGGGTATGTAACCGATGCAAGGAAAATTGCGATGACAAGGTCAATTGCTTTGCCCACTAAGCGGTTGACAAAGAGTGGGCTCCCCAAAGCTTGCCGCATTCCTTTGCGTATTTTTGACAGATCTATATCATCTTGCACGAATTCACGTTCCTTATTCGTTTGGCCTAATTCGTTTAGCTGTAAAAGTTTAGCCTATTCATCCTACACGGTGTTTAACGTAAAGTGATAAGGGTATTTTAGCCCAAAGGGGGTGGGGCTTGTCCAGTGCCGCGATAAAAAAAATACTCGTCAAGAAGATCCACCAGCACATGAATGGCAGTGATATGGGTCTCTTGAATTCGAGGGGAAGTCACTCCAAGCCCCGCATTCAGGTGAACATCAGCCATGCGGCCAAGCTTTCCACCATCTTTCCCTGTTAGCGCCACTACGGTAATACCCATTGCCTTTGCTGACTCCGCTGCTCTCAAGATGTTTGGTGAATTTCCAGAGGTAGATATAGTGAAAAGTAGGTCGCCAGATGCTCCAATACCTTCTACCTGGCGTGAAAATACTTGGTCATAGCCATAGTCATTTCCCACGGCGGTCAATACGGACGTGTCCGTTGTGAGTGCAATTGCGGGCAGTGCTCGCCGCTCTTTCATAAGGCGACCGACCATTTCACCAGCAAAGTGCTGTGAATCGGAAGCCGATCCACCATTGCCGCAAATCAAAATCCTGTTTCCGGCCTTTATAACCCCCCCCATTTTTCGGGCGACTTCGACGATGCTTTCCTCGTTCTTCTCAAAGAAGCCTCTTTTTACTCGGTTCGATTCTTCGAGGGCGTTTTGGATTGAACTCTTGGGATTACTCATGGAATATCCTCATAAATTTGCAGGCGCTGCAAAAAAGTTTGCCTATCACTTTAGTATCGTTTTACACTGGGGAATATAGTATAGTTTTGCTTTTAAAGGGAAATTTTTCCTGCATTATTGAAAGAGGAAAAGGAACAATGAGTAATTCAGACTTTGTCCTTAAAGCCAATGACAGCTCTTTCGGTGACGATGTTCTTAAGCACGAAGGGCCAGTTATCGTCAAATTCTGGGCGGAGTGGTGTGGGCCATGCAGAGCCTTAGCTCCAATTATAAGTGAGCTAGCTCAGGAGTATCATGGTCGGGTAAAGGTTGTGGAAGTAAATGTGGACGAAAGTCCCGGAACTCCGCAACAACATAATGTGCGAGGTATTCCGACATTAATTGCTTTCAGAAATGGTGAAGTGGTGAACCAGCTAGTGGGCAATCAACCACGTGAAACCATTAAGGAAGCATTCGATGATATTTGCGGCTAGATGTTGTGGCGAATAGCGGTACGTTTTTACGATTTGGCTAATTCCCAAGGAAGGGGAGGAGACGATGGAATTCTTTCAAGAGCTACTTGTTCAGTATCAGCTTGGTGGCGTTTTCATGCATCCGATTCTTGTGTCAGGTCTAATTGGCCTGGCTATCGCTGCAGAACGGTTCGTTAAGCTCGCGCAGGCTGGGGTCGATGGTCCAAGCTTCATGTTTGAAATTCAAAAACATGTGCTGGCCAATGATGTGGACGGAGCGATTCGCATCTGCAATGGTGCTGGGTCTGCGATGCTTCCTCGAGTGATTAAAGCCGGTCTACAGCGAGCCTCCCGCGATGAACAGCAAATCCAGAATGCGGTTGACGCTGCATCACTGGAAGTAATTCCAAAATTAGAAAGACGTCTTCACTACATGGCCTTGATTGCAAACCTTGCAACACTACTTGGTCTATTAGGAACAATTTCTGGTCTTATCCACTCCTTTGCGGCGGTAGCCAACGCGGAGGCGGCTGAACGGCAGGAAATTCTTGCTGCTGGTATTTCTGAGGCTCTTAACTGTACGGCATTTGGTCTTATCGTAGCTATTTCAACAATGATTTTTCATTCTTTCCTTAGCGGGAAGGCCTCGATCCTAGTAGAGGAAATTGATGAATTTGGCGTGAAATTAATCGACCTACTATCTGCACGTCACTATAAGCACTCAACGGAAGACGTGCTTTAATATAAGGTGCGCTCAGGGAGTACTGCATGCTTCGCCGTCCATCGAGTCAACGTCGCACCAGAACTAAAGAAGACATTGAGCTTCTTCTTGTCCCAATTCTCGATACTTTTGTAACGTTGATTGCTTTCCTGCTGGCAGCAACATCGTTACTCTCAGTTACTTTGATTGATACACCGGTGCCAGTGGTTTCTGCAACCCCCCCAGAAATTAAGCAGAAACCACTATCTTTAACCATAAAGATCGAACTCGATCGATTTGTGCTATCGAGCCCATTTAACCGCATTCGCAAACAGAATATTGACCGAGTTGGTGATGATCAAGACTTTGTGAAGTTGCATGATGCATTGCTCGCTATTAAGGGTAAATATCCGTACGAAAAGCAAATCGTGCTGATGCCAAGCCCGACTATGGAGTATGAGGATATCGTTAAAGTAATGGACGCTTCCCGTAGAATCGAAGAAGGCGATCCCTCTTTATATGTAAAAGAAGCAGTCAAAGATGAATTTGGGGAAGAGATTCGTGATAAAAGTGGAAGTGTCGTCCAAGAGGATCGCATAGTAACGGACCTTTTTCCTGAAGTCGTATTTGGCAATATACTAGGTGGGGCATAGGAAGTGGCTCGAGTAATACGTAGAAGAAAAAGTAGGCACACCTTAAAGAAGCAGTTTAGCTTGCAGCTAACTTCACTTATGGATGCTCTTATGATTATCGTAGTCTTTCTTTTGAAGGCCTATGGTATCTCCGCAATGGGCGTTGTTCACACAGATAGCTTACAACTTCCGACTTCAACTGCTCCGGAAGCAGTGGGCGAAGGATTAGTTGTCATCGTGGCAAAAGACAAAATATATGTGGACGCTGAGCCAGTACTTGAATTTTTAATAGACTATGACCAGGATGGGAATGTCACTGAAGGTGGCTCAAAGTTTCAACTGCCCGGTTCGGAAATCGGGTCTGCACTTAGCATACTTCCAGTATTTGATGCTTTAAAAAAGAAGCGAGACGATTTTGAAATCTTAGCTTCTCGAACGGACAAGCCAGAAGCGGCCATGAAAAAATGGTCTGGGGATATTATCATTCAAGCCGATAAAGAAGTGCCATACGAACTCTTGCGGAAAATAATGTATACAGCCGGCCTTGTTGGCTTTAATCGATTCCGGCTGACAGTTGAAAAAATGGTTGAATAAATAAATGGTCGAATAAAAAAGCTTCTAATTGCCATTCTTCTGAGTCGGAGCCGTCGCAGTTTTCTTGCCTTTTGTAGCTTTGTCTTTTTGATCCGGGTACTCAAGTACAAGTTGGCCTACGAAATCGTGATAGTTTCCTTCTCTATCAAAAGTCTTTACTGGCAAACGACCATCAACCATTAGCAAACGACGGGATTTTTCTTTCTCAAAGTAAAGGTCAACCGGGTCCACTAAGGCACGAATGAAGATAGAGGTCGGGTTCATTCGAAGACGAGTGCGAACTTTGCCTTGAAACTCCTTATCCTCTTCCTTGAACACACGGAAGCCAACCGTTTCGGTGCGGCTTGGAACAATCAAGCGAACTTTAATCGTCTCTCCAGCAAGAATTTTATCAAAATGACGATGGATATAGCGAGTAAGCTGCTCTGGGGTAATCATATTATCTTCCCAGCCCTCGTCATCTTTATCGTGCTTATCGTTTTTGGCGCGCTTTTCTTTCATTTCAAAAAGAACTTTCTCACCATCACGCTTAGCCATGGTATCGCGATTGATCTGCTTCTGCTTGCGCTGAAAAAGCTTCAATGTGTCGTTTGGAGAATATTCAACGACTTCATCAAGGGCAGTTTTACCGTCCATCGAAAAATACTTTGATTTCGCAACGAGCTCACCGCTCGCTTTTTTGGTGACATGCTTTTCAAATTTAAACACGACTTTGGAGAAATTACTTTTACGATCATAAATTTTACCGGTTAGATGTATGAGTGTTTGCTCCTTCGCAGCTTCCGTAGAAAATGGAAGCAGTAGCTTAAAAGCGAGTGCGAATAAAAATAAAGGACGAGTGGTAATCACGTTGCCTCCCTCAGAAAAGTTGAAGTTCAGCCAACTGAGTTCTACTGAATTTATTGATGTTTTTCCAGTCAAAATTAGTTTCACCAGAGCTATACAGTGATTTTAATGGCTTCATTGAATAATGCATTCGTTCCTGTTATAAAATGGCACTTGATTCGGCGGAGGAGAGTTGTGAATCTTCGGTCAAAATTAGAATTAAGTTCAATCTTAAGTCCTGTGGATTGGCTAGTTTTTTCTGTCGTGCTTTTGGTAACCGTCGGTCTCGTGATCTGGGGCAATATCCGTGATTCAAAATCAGATAAATCTCCAGAGGCAGGAATTCTCGATTACATGCTGATGGGCAGACGCTTAACATTGCCTCTATTCATTGGGACTTTAGTTGCCACTTGGTACGGCGGAATTTTTGGTGTTACGCAAATTGCGTTTGAGGATGGAGTTTATAATTTCGTTACCCAGGGTGCTTTTTGGTATGTGACTTATATTATTTTTGCTCTCTTTTTGGTTAATAGAATTCGTAATTACCAAGCGGTCACTCTTCCGGATTTAGTGACTAAGATGGTGGGGGATCGATCAGGAAAAATATCGGCAGTTTTTAACGTTTTCAATGTTATCCCAATCACCTACGCTATTAGTGTCGGATTACTGATTCAAGCCTTATTTGGAATTAGCTTAGAATTTTCCGTAATATTGGGTGTCAGCCTGGCGCTAGGTTACTCCTTTTTTGGAGGCTTTCGCGCCGTTGTTTTGTCCGACTTGGTTCAATTTTTTGTGATGTGTTTCGCAGTTTTTTTTGTACTCGCCTTTTCACTCTATGAATTTGGCGGATGGACTTATCTGAAGGCAAAGCTACCATCTACTCATTTTGAGCCTTTGGGGAAGCATTCATTAGCCACGACATTAGTTTGGGGGTTTATCGCGCTTTCGACCTTAGTGGACCCGAATTTTTACCAGCGCTGTTTTGCTGCGAACTCTACACGGACGGCAAAGACTGGTATTTTATTGAGCACGGTAGTTTGGTTTGGCTTTGATATTTGCACCACCCTTGGAGGAATGTATGCACGAGCTGCGATTCCTGAGGCTGAATCCGGTACAGCCTATTTGACCTATGCAGTTCAAATATTACCGAACGGATTGCGCGGCTTTATGATCGCTGGACTCCTGGCAACCATTCTGTCTACCCTGGACTCTTACCTGTTCGTTGCTAGCACAACTCTTACCCACGATCTTGGACCAAAGGCTTGGCGTGAGTCTATTTGGGCCCATCGTTTGGGAATCTTATTCATTGGCGCAGTAGCTATTGTGATGAGCTTTGCTTTCGAAGGAGATATTCGAGACATCTGGAAGACTCTAGGGTCGTATTCAGCAGCTTGCTTACTCTTTCCGTTGCTCTTTGCCTACTGGCGCCCGAATCAAGTTGGCGACAGACAATTCTTGCCGGCGACGTTATTGGGGGCAGCAACCATGACGTATTGGCGATTGGCGGACAAAACAAACTGGTCTCCAATTTGGGCTGGTTTAGATGATTTTTATGTAGGACTGATCGTTACTAGTAGCGTCCTAACTAGTGGCATCCTAGTCGGGTTTAGCCAAAAACCATTCCGAAAAGCCACCTAAGCACGCTCCACTCAAATACCAAATTGAGTAGTACATCTAGAACAGCGCCCGGTGCAACAATTCGCGCCGACCACAATAGCCCTTTGTTAAGTAGTTTGTTATCAGATTTAGTTGCTTCTTTTATTGCCTTTTCACCCAAAATCCAACCGAAGAATAGGGCGATCAGTAGACCACCAATCGGTAGGAAATAGGAACTAGTTAATTTGTCGAAGAGGTCAAAGAATGTCAGGCCATTTTTTGAAAGTAAAGTTCCAGCAAACATTTTGAATTGGGGGCTGTTTAGTAGGTTTGTCGAGAAAACTGACAGTAGCCCCAAAAGGTAGATCACAACCCCAACAATGAGGGCACTTTTCTTGCGGTCTACATTGTGACTCTCAGTCCAGTAGGCAACCATAGTTTCTAAAATCGATACCGCAGAAGTTAATGCCGCAAAAGAAACGAGCAAAAAGAATGCAACCGAAATAATATAGCCGCCGGCCATTTGTGAGAATAGTGTCGGTAACGTTACCAAGATCAGCCCTGGACCTGCACCTGGTGCCATATTGAATGAATAGACAATCGAAAAAATTACAATTCCAGCTACGAGGGCAATCGCTGTATCTATGAAGGCGACTGCTATAACGATTTTTGGTAGACTCTCTTTCTTCTTAAGGTAGGAGCCGTATGTGATCAAAGCGCCCATGCCTAAGCTTAACGTAAAGAAGGAGTGGCCGACGGCTTCTAAAATTCCAGCAGCTTTTAGCTTCGATGTATCCGGTGAAAACAGGAAGCTCATCGCCTGACCAAAACCTGGCAAGAACATAACTCGAACTAATAGGAGAGCTAAAAGCGCTAGCAATGCCGGCATCAGGATTTTATTCCAACGCTCTAAACCATCCTTTACACCACCGAGTACGATAGCAACCGTAAGAGACATGAATACGGTGTGCCAAAATAATTGTCGTGGCCAATTTGTAAATAAGCTCGTAAGCGTGCCTTTGATTTCATTGGCGCTCTTACCACCAAATTCATTAATGATTGAACGAAATTCAAAATCAAGAATCCAGCCACCGACTACGGAGTAAAAAGATAAAATCAAAAACGCGGAAGCTAAGCCAAGCCAACCAGGAACCCGCCAGTAGGTTCCCGTCTTGTGCGTTAGTTCAAATGCCTCAACCGCGTTTCGTCGTGCCTTTTGACCGATATACACTTCAGCGAGCAATATTGGCAAACCAACAACGGCAACACAGGCTAAGTATATCAGGACAAAAGCACCACCGCCGTTTTCTCCCGTGATATACGGAAATTTCCAAATATTACCTAGACCAATTGCGGAACCAGCGGCAGCTAAGATAAACGCAATCCGTCCACTCCAATGGGCACGTGTGCTTTGATTCATAATTCTCTCAAGTTCGTCACGTCTGAGCTCTAATGATTTATTTAATGATCGCAGACTTAATATAGTCGAGCTTAGCAAAGTCTTTCTTCAAGTAAGTATTTCCTTGCGCCTGAATTTTTCCTTGAGAGGGGCCGCTTCCCATGGGGGCACCCTCGCCGTAACCGCTATATAGCTTCATCACAATGTCCATTCCCTTTGTGACCTCTCCAAAGGAAGCAAATCCCATTCCGTCCAAACGAGAATTGTCGTTTAGGTTCAAAAAGAGTTGAGTTGTTCGAGTATTTGGACCAGCAGTAGCAAAAGTCAAAGTACCCTTCCTATTAGAGCCTTTAACTGGGTCGTCTATAATTTTTTTTTGCTTCCATTTTTTTGAAACTGATGGATCTCCATGAATACCGAACTGGGCCACGAATCCAGAGACCACGCGGAAGAAGGCAATCTCTTCAAAGAAGCCTTTTTTGACCAGGGTATAAAACCGGTCGACACCTTTTGGAGCTGACTTACGGTTAATTTCAATATTGATTTTTCCTTTTGTTGTATTAAGTTCCACAACAAATTTTTCCGGTGCTTTCATATCGCTACTAGAGTTATTCATCGAGGCCTCCGGTTTATCTGGCGCAGGAGAGCCCTTACCTTTCTTTGCCGCATCCGTACACGCTGCCCCAAAGAATAGACCAATAACTGCAAAGCATGGCACCCAAAAATTACTAGTCCTCGAAGCCACACCCAAAAGTCGGCTGGTTAACTGCATAAAACTACTCCCTTTTATTCAACAAGTTTTCCCCTACCTAACCTCTCCATCTAACCCCCTATTTGGTCCAAAAACAAGGATAATTGCAAACGGCAGAGAATTTGCTAATAATAACCGGGCATGGATAGCCGTACGTAGTTGGATCCGTGCGTGGTTGCATAGTTCTGAAGGAGCCTCGTATATGCCTCGATTTCAAGTTAAAACTTATTTTATTGCCCCAGCCTGTCTCATTCTATTAAGCCTAGTAGGCCTCGCCGTTGTGCCCGTGCTTTCTTCGCCAATTAAAATCAGTCGCGCTGCAACAGGGAAATTCCCACCAAACCCAGTTGTAAAGAGCGCTCTATTAGAAACAGAAAAAAATTCTATTAAGGTCTTCAAAAAGACTGCTCCGCTCGTTGTATACGTAGATAACTTGCAGCAACGTCGAAATTTTTTCTCCATGGACGAAACAGAGATAAAGACTGGAGCGGGCTCTGGGTTTGTCTGGGATGAGCACGGTCATATCGTTACAAATTTTCATGTCGTACATGGGGCCGCAAGGATTACAGTGACGGTGAAAGGTGGAAAAGCCTATGAGGCGAAGGTTATAGGAGCAGAACCACGCAAAGATATAGCGGTACTGCGAATTAAGGGCAAGCTCCCCGAACTCAAAAACACCTTTAACAAGAGACTTACGGATTCACAAACTCTGTTAGTAGGGCAGAAGACCCTAGCCATTGGTAATCCATTTGGACTAGATCTGTCATTAACCATCGGAGTGATATCCGCACTAGGCCGGAGCGTCCCATCGATCGGAGGAGTTACAATTCGCGATATGATTCAAACCGACGCGTCGATTAACCCAGGAAACTCCGGCGGGCCTTTATTAGACAGTCGAGGCTATTTGATTGGTATGAATACAGCGATTTTTTCCCGTACCGGAGCTTCGGCGGGAATTGGGTTTGCCGTTCCGGCTAACACGATCAATCGTGTTGTCACAGAAATCATTCGCACTGGTAAAGTGCAGCAGCCTGGGCTAGGCTTCCAACGAATCCCCGACCATGTGGCGCGAGCCTATTTCGGTGTGGAAGGCGTAATCATTCGCTCAGTCTTGCGAGGAACTCCTGCGGCGAAGGCTGGCCTAAAAGGGTTAACAATAGTCAATCGTGAAACCATTCTAGGTGATGTGATCATCGGCATTGATGACAAGGAAGTAAAAAACTATGATGACCTGTATAATGCCCTGGAAGGCAAAAATGTGGGCGATGAAGTAAGTGTTCATTATGTGCGTAAAGGAAAACGCAAGAAAACCATCTTGAAGCTATATGATCTCAGCAAAAATGCGAAATTTTAGGGAGCAAGCCTGGAATATCAAGAGTCTTGGAAAGGCTGTCGAACAAGGATAGCCCCTTCAGCTAGCGGCTTTCTCCATTTGGGAAACCTACTATCTGCCTTGCATACTTGGGTCATTGCCCGTGCACACTCAGGCTCAATTCTATTACGCATTGATGACTTAGATGTGGATCGCTGCAAAGACGAGTTCATTGAAGGCATAATCGAACAGCTTCAAGCCCTAGGGATTGATTGGGACTTTGGCCCAAGCTCTCTTTCGGAACATAAATCGAATTATTCGCAACCAAACCATTTCACCTATTATCTCAATGAATTGCAACGAAAGCTTGGACCGGAAGAGAAGGTTTTTGCCTGCGAGTGCAGTCGGAAGCAGTTGGGTAAATTTGAGGGCAATGCATACTCAGGAACTTGCAGAGATAAAGGCATTCCATTAACAGACTCTGATGTTTCTTGGCGAATGCTTATTGAGGAGAATTCAAAAATAATTGTGAGCGATTTTTTACTCGGAGAGCGAGAATACGACCTTAGAGAGATATGCGGTGATTATATCGTCCGTCGGCGCGATCAGATTCCAGCGTATCACTTAGTTTCCTTGTTAGAAGATACTCGAAATCAAATAGACCTTGTGATTCGCGGCGAAGACTTGTTGGAATCCACAGCAACCCAGTTAGACTTAGCCAAAAGGCTAAATTTGGAACAATTCGGAAAGGCTAGGTTTCTCCAACACTCTTTGCTTAGTGATGAAAAAGGGCAAAAATTAAGCAAATCTCGAGGTAGCTTTGCCTTGTTAGCAAAGGATTTAGCGGAAGACAGCACGAGAAAAAGGGTTTTTACTGAGTATTTAAAGTGGGCGGGCCTCAAGATGAGAGCTCAATCTAAAAACCAACCGAAGGCTCAACCTGAGACAGCAAACGAAATTCTTGAATTATTTCTTGAGATATAGAAGTTCACCATATTTTACTTGGAAACAGACGAGGAACTTCTTGCATGTACTTTTGGTACTCATCTCCGAATTTCTCAATCAAAAAGTATTCTTCCAATTTAATTTTAGATATGAGCGTTAAGAGCATCAGAGTAGTCGTGACAAAGGAAATATAGGAATAGAACGAAATAGACCAACCAAAGCTCATAATGGTCCCGAACAAGTAGACAGGGTTTCGTACTATCGAGAATGGCCAGCGACGAACCAGTGTTGATTTATTGCGCTGTTTGGCTCTGACTTCAAAATTCTTTCCCATAGCTGAGATGGAAGCGAGAAAAAGTGTGGTTCCAAGAGAGACTAAAATTAAGCCTAGTGATTTATACCAAGTAAAAGGCTGTAGAGAAACATCGTAAAACCTGTGCTCAAAATATGGCCCTGATAATATAAAGAAAATTAGAACAAGCTGTACGGTTAGGATTAAGGACGCTTTGTTTTCTGTAGACATGTTTAGAATGTGCCAACTTCTCGATTCTTTGTCTATATCATTTTTTGTAGAGGAGGCTATTTCTGTTTAAAGATGACGTGTCTCAACTTCACTTTAGGCTCGGGCTTGTAGTTTTTTTGAGAAATAAAGGAAAGAAGATTGGGAATACTTGCAATTCGACTTCGTTTTCCGGTGAATAGCACGCACTCTTGGCAGCGATTAATGATCGGATTGAGTAAGCGGGCTGTACTTCGCATATGTCCTGAGCCGAGGCGGGTTTCTACAAAAAATTTAGCCCTCATGTCTGCCAATGCACGAATCCTCTCTTCTCCTAACTCGAGAGAGTGCATTATATTGTCCACGACATAGTCGGATTCGACTGTCTTTACATCCATATCATATAGGTAGTACAAATAGACGTTCCCACCGAAATAAATAGATCGAGGCTCTTCTTCCCTCATTCGGAACCAAGCCATGGCGTCTCCGGCGAAATGTTCCCGGATCATTAACGATGGATTATCGAGTTGCCAAATTTTGTTAAGATAAGTGGAATAGGAATTGGAACTAAAAAAGGTAACGATGGATAGAATGCCAAATGCCATAAATGGCAATAATCGATGAAGAGGATCTAAATACTGCCGTAGAGAAATTGCTACGAAAAAAATTGCAATCGGAAAAAATACACCTAGCAATCGCCAATTCAGGACCGGTGTATGGAACTGCCAAAAATAAAGAAAACTCACTAGCAGTGGTAAAACTAGAATGAACTCTTTTTTTCTGTTGGGATTTAAGTGCAAAAATAATAGCGGCAAAGATGGCAACAGAAATAGCAGATCTAGAGCAAAGTGCCCATATTCACTTAGTGTTAACTTGCCAGGGCTTGAAATAAATGAAGTAAAAAGTAACTGGTCTGTCGGGGAAAGGAGCTTGTAGTCCCCAAAAGGAAATAAAGGTGTCCCCACATGGATTAGATTTCGTGCGACGATAGGAGCTAGTCCGGTCAGTCCACCGAGGATCAAGAGAGAAATTGGAATAAAAAATGAGCGCTCTAGCTTTTTTTGATGAACTACAATGAGAGCAAGGGAAAATAGAAAAGTAATTACAAAGTGAGATAGCTTCGAAGCTAAGATTGCACCAGCAAAAGCACCAGCAAAAAATAGATAAAATCGTTTTTGATTATTCAAGTAGCTATGCAGAAACAAGAAGCACGCTAAAGAAAACGCCATTACACCCCAATCGTTCTTTGCTAAGGAAATTGTTTCATTGAATGGAAGGCAGCAAAGTAACAATACTACGCACCATAGATAATAGCCTCGATGTATGCTAAAGATTCGCTCAGAAAATTTCTGCAATAAGGAAATAGTGACTATTCCTCCGGCACAAAAGTGAAGAATTTGAAATAACAACTGGTGTTCGATTAAACCCATTCCTCTTTTTGCTGGAAGGATGTGCATTGCAAACAAATAAAAAGACTCCCAGAGTCCAGCTAAAAATAAGAGAGGGTTGCTTGGGTCAAAATAAACCTTTCCGCTTAGATACCAGAGCAACGGTGCACGCATGTGATAGTACAAAGGATCAGGGTGACGGGTTGGGAAGAGAATAAAAAAACCGAAAACTACCAAAAGAAGTGCCAAAGCTATTTGGTTCCAATTAAATTCTTTTAACAAGCCCTGGCTTGGCTTTGACATTAGAGATGGACAGAGCCAGTCTGCAAGGAACGCAAGAAAGATGGCAACGACATAAAATAACCACACTGAGGTAGAGCCAATGAATCCAACGAGTCCCAATACGGTGGTGAAGCTAGAAAAGAATAAAGCTCCAGTCAGTATTCGTAGGTCTAAAGAGTGCTCTTTAAAGCGAGTGAGCAAAATAGAGCCAGCCGCTTCGGAAAAAACTAAGATGGTAAGAACTGCTGCAATAACCGGTATATATCCATAAATAGGGAATAGTACGTCTGGATCTAACCCGCCTGACCAAAAACTCCAAATCATGAGCAGTAAGAGTATCGATGAAAAAACACGAGGAAAGGTTGATACCAGGTTTCTATTTAGTTGATTACGATTTGATAAAAACATTCAATGTTTTTTCCTGACTCGATCTATGGTCCTACTCAATGATATGCATTGTGGACAAGCTTTCAAGATTATCCTCAGAAAGAATACGCCCTTTGAATATTTTTCGGTTAGGCTTTTCGTCCACGACTATGGAACCTAGGGGAGTTTCTTTACGATTTCCATCGTCGATGGCAATTGCCGTCACAGTATAGTTACCTGGTTCCAATTGTACTTCGATTCCACCGATCCACTTTGGCAGCAAGTTCCAGGAGCGGATATCTGCTGATTCCGAGGAGTCGACGATTTTCTTACCTGTAGCCCATATGGCTGAAGCCACTAGCATTTTAATGAATTTGCCTCCATCAACCTTGTTGTAGGTGTAGATTGCAGGAACAAGTGCCGCAAGATATTTTAGACCAACGCGGAGGCCAGTTTTAAATGCAACGGCGGTTGCACGGCGCTCGACATTAAATCTAGCGATATCGTTTAGTGGCATGAGAAGGCCAACTGGAACCACTGTGTTCGCATTAGTTGCTGCATTGGTGAAGCGTAATTCAAATTGGTATTTGATTGGGTCTTTTGGGATCTCTGGAAGGTAAAACTCAAAGCCAATTACAGAATCTACAGTATCGGTTAAATATGGTTGTGCTTGGCCTTTTCTAGAGCCAGCAGAGTCAACTGCTGAACCAACAACCGCTGCAGCGACGACGGTCAGACCAAATTCTGGAGCCAGGTAGAGGATAGTATGAGTGGATAATTCTTCCACAGCTTGTCGGAGTTTCGGTTCCTTAATATTTTTGAATAGGGTACTGAGCCCGATGACAAAGCGCTTTTCTTTTCGCGGCGAAATAGCGCCGAACTCAAGAATATAATGGATCGATCGTTTTGAGGAGCGCAGTTTCTTGTGGCTATTTTTAATGAGAGCTATTGTGTGCTCATAATGTGCGGTTTTTGTAATAAATCGATCGCGAACAGCTTGCATTCCAAGGCTGGAAAATCGCTTGTAGTTATCGATGTAATTGGCGCTTTTTTGATTGAAAGAAGGGTAGGCACTATAAGCTTTTATGAGAATATTTTCCGCATCCTTATAGAGCACACTTGCGATATTTTTATCACGGGAACTGCCAATTATGCGATGGATATAGGCCGCGACAACTTTATTGAGAAGGTCATCTTTGAAATACGGTTTGCCACGATTACTATTTCGAACGGTTTGCAGGAACGCATTCCAATCTAAAAGCTCAGATCGCGCCTTGCCAAGAAAATCAACTTGAGTTTGGCGATTTAGTGTGCGGGCTGCAATGGTCTTGGCCGGGAAAATAATATTATCGCCATCTTTCACCTCTCTCATGGACCAGGCAGGGATGGTCTCGGTTTGCGAGAGAAATAGAAAATTTAATGCAATATAATAATGCATCATTGAAATCTCATAATCCATTCCGACATAAGATGCGGCATTGTCATTAATCAAACCTGTCGCAACTTGTTCTCGAATCGATTTTGTATATAAACGCCGTGCTAGTCGTTTAGCGCGGAAAAAATATTCGTTCGATTTTTCTAGAGAACCGCTGTAGTGAGCAATCGCACCAAGCTCTAGTAGGGTAAGGAGGTGGCTCTTGGATTCTTTAATGATTGCGGGGTTTAGAGTCTCCGTTTCAGCGGCTTGAAACTCCCCACGTAGGAAATGGTCCCGTGCTTTATCTCTTAGTCCAGACGGACTAGTAGCACATGCATTTAAAAAGCATAAGGCTAGTACAGGGCCACAAAATTTGCTCCAAGGGTTCACACATTACCAAGGTTACCAGCCAGAGCTAGATTGACTAGAAATTTTATTGATCTTAGCCCGAGTACGCACCAGTTCCACGCCAAGCTCCAGATCCGTGAGCCGAAAGTTCACGGAGTATGTTTTAAGCGTCTTTCCGTCACGAGTCTTTGGTTGCATGTTGACTGTACCGAAAAGCAGCGCATCTGCACCAGCCTGATGGCCAATTCGCTTCGCTTCCGCAGGGGCTAGCATACCATCATTTTGGTAAGTAATTTCCTTTAGTAGCGACTTACGAGCTCTAGCATCAATCAACGTGAAGACTTCACTATCAGAAATTTTCTCCAGTAGAGCTTCTTCTAGATCATCTGCTGGAAAATAAGCTTCTGAAGTGTTGTTTTTTACACTAGCAACGAACAGTTTCAAGTCCTTATTGCCGCGCTTACGTAGGAATCGCTTAAATCGCTTGTGGCGTTCGATCTTCGATAAGGTTTCATCTACGACGCGAATTGTATCGCCATCGACCCATTCGTCTGTTATCGACATTGCCACTTTATCGGCTTTCTTTTCATCTACGCGTTGAGCTTTAAAGCCGCCACACGCAGTGAGAATGAGCGAAAGCGCAAGCACTAGCGTTAGTCTATAATGAGCTGTCAATTTAGGATGCCCTTTCCTTTCCACGAGCTGCAGCTTCGGCAGCCGCTTGTTTACGCTTGTCTAGACTATACTTCTCTACCTTCATAATCAATCCTGCTCGAGAGATACCAAGCTCTTTTGCTAGTCGAGATTTATTCCAGTTCGTGCGCTTTAAACCTTCTTTGATCATTGTCTTCTCTAACTCTTCGAGAGCATCCTTTAGTCGACCAGCTACGCGTACGCCTTGAACTTTCGTATGCTCACCGTATTCCTTAATTCGAGGAGAAAGAAGATCTAAAGAAATCCGAGATTCTGTATCAGACAGAACAATTAGGCGTTCCATCTCGTTTTCAAGTTCTCGAATATTACCTGGCCATGTATAATCAAACACTTTTTCTAAAGCACGCTTCGCTAGTCCCTTCTGAGAAATACCTTTCTCTTTACAGCCACGCTCTAGGAAGTGCTCCACCAATAGTGGGATATCTTCCTTACGGTCTCGTAGAGGCGGAACAGTCACGTTGATTACGTTAATCCGGTAGTATAAATCCTCTCGGAAGGCTTTTTCTTCTACCATTGAGCGGAGGTCCTTATTGGTAGCTGTAACTACTCGTACGTCTACCTTCTTTGGTCCAGTTGAACCAACTGGAAGAATCGTACCTTCTTGTAATACGCGAAGAAGCTTTACTTGCATTGATGAGCTCATATCACCGATTTCATCAAGGAAGATCGTGCCCTTGTCTGCAGCTTCGAAAAGACCTTTTTTATCCTTTACTGCACCCGTAAATGCGCCACGAACGTGACCGAATAGTTCTGAGTCGAGAAGGTTCTCGTTGAAGGCAGAGCAGTTGATACTCATTAGAGCATATTCTTTACGGATTGAATTGAAATGAATTGCTTTGGCGATTAGTTCTTTTCCAGTACCATTCTCGCCATTAATCATCACTGTAGAGTCAGAGTTGCGAATTTTATCTAATAGTAGATAGAGATTTTGCATTGGCTTAGATTTACCAATCATGGCGTCGTAGCGGTAACGCACACCAAGCTCTTTGTTGAGCTCATTAATTTTATCATCCCGCATAGAAATTTCGTTGTGAAATGTTTCGATCTCTTGTCCAACTAGCTCTACTAGTTCTCTTAAGTAAACTACGGAGTGATCTTCCACTGTGTGGAGGCGATCGATCGCGTTTTTGGTATCATCAGGATCCAGCCCCAGTTTCATGGCAGCAGCTTGTAGGTCCTTACGATCTTTGGAAGTTAGTTCAGAAGAAAGGTGTGGCCAGGCGATTACGGCGCCACTGAATTCCCTATCGATTTTCATACGAGCAATGATGGCTTGAGTATGCGGTAGCGGCCCGTCCACTACAAGGACAGAGTCGTCTGAACTCCTAAGTTCGGTTCCTGCTTGAGCAGCGAAGTTGTCTAAGAACTCATGACCTCCTTCTGATTGTAGAATCAGCTGGCAAAGAAGATTCTTGCTGTGTGGCTCCTCATCTTTACCGTGATTTCGAATCTCACCTTGTGCATCCGTCATCAGAATTCCAGTGTTGAACCAAGAGCTTAGAATTTCTTCTAGCTTGCGAATGACATGAATATGCTTAATTTCATCCCAGTTGATCATGAATACGTCCTTACCTTCCTTGTCTAATGTTTCGACAAATTGGCGAGAAACTTGACGGATATTTCTTAGTCAACTTGATTTGTATGGACATGTGTAGGGGCTCAGCCGTAGAGGCTAATTGCAGATCGCTTTACCTGGATGATGGCCGGCGGAGGCAGGGCAGGGATGCCGTCTAAGTTAATACGGCTTAATGCATCTGGAGAGCTGCATTGCAGGCGGAAGGTCTTACCCGTGAGTGAAATGGATGGGCTCAAGTCTTTTTCGCGCATCCAAAGTTTAGGGAGTTCGGTGAACACTTCATTTACAGTAAGTTCAGGGATCATGAGAGCGTGGAATTTCCCATCTGAGAGCGAGCCTTTTTCATTCAAGATCATTCCTCCGGGACCAAACTGCCCGTTGGCAATAAAGAGATTAAAGATTTCTTCGTTTTTAGCCATTAGTCGTGTGCCTACTCGTAAAGTTATCTGCGGGGGATCGTAAGAGAGTAGAGATTTTGCAGCTGCAGCCACATAGGCCAGGCCACTATGCAGAGCTGCCGCATTCCCTCCCAGTCTGTCATATATGAAGCTAGAAATGCCAAAGGTGGCAAGGTTCACAAAATACTGTGGAGTCGGAGCATTCTGTGGAGCCGAAGCGTTTTTTGGAGCTGAGGCGTTTGTTTGTGAATTACATTTTGACCCAACAAACTCCACTTTGCCTAGATCAATCTCTCGAAAGGTTCTACGCATAATCAGGTTGACACAGGCTTCTAGGCGTTCCTGGTTGCTCATAAAGCGAGCTTCCGGGCAGTTGGAGTTAAATATACTTTGTCTGGTTCCGCTCGCACAAAGCAAACCTAAACGAGGTCGTTCAGCTTTGTCATATTGCATGAGTTTATTGGCGATACGATTTATGGTCCGATCATCTCCAGCGACTAAAATTGATTTATAGGACTCTTGTATAATCGTTTCGATGAACTCTTCGACGAATTTTTCAGGACTGCAAAAGTAAACAGGAGAATCACTGATTAGACGAAAGAGCTTCTCTTTAAAGAAAGGCCAGCGATGCTGTGCGTTGCCATGGTCTGCAGCTGGATCAACAATGCAAGCAAATTCGTTATTTCTTTTTCCCACGTTGAACCGTCTTTAAGCGAAGTGTGAGCTTTTGTAGCGAATCCGATAAACCAACATAGGATTTGCGCCACTTCTTAAGAGAAGCTTGGTTCTGTTTCAACTTTGCTGCTTGCTCTTTCTTCTGCTTTCGCAAAATAATCAACTCCTGTGATACGTCCTTTAGGTCGCCTGCTGCTCCGCTTCGGTTGTCAGACCATTGCCTGGATCGACCAGAGATCTTCTCTAAACTCTCTTCTGAAATCTCTATACTTTCTTTTAGCGCGGCCTTTGCAGCTTGCAAAGCACCCAGCTTTTTCTTAGCAGTTACGATATCCTTTCGAATAAGCAATAATTCTTTGCGGTCTTTTTCCAATGCTTTCAGAAATTCATCTCTGGCAGTGCCCGCTTCTTTTAGGCGACCCTTATATTCGCTGATCAATTGATTACTGCGTTTTTGCACACTCATTTTTTTATGAATTTCTTTTTGAATCGTAATGACGTTCGAACGGGCATCGTCGACCGATTTTTCCAACCTACTAGTACGCTCTTGTGCTAGCTCCATACTTCTTTTCGTGACTTCGATATTTTTTTCGATTTCCGCTAAGATGACCATGTTATTTTTTCGCGTTTTCGCCTCCGCGCTAGGCGCTATGGTGATAGCTGTGGCGATCACTAATGAAATTGTAGTAATTAAGGACTTCACGATTTTATCCCCTCAATCTGGCTTATTCCCCAATGAAATCATCGGTAGGAGGGGCAAACTACTTTTGTAAAATTTTCTGATAATACCTCATATACCCGGCAGCGGCCCAAGGTTGCTCGCCGGAGAATTTATTTTGGATCATAAACTTCCGGTCTATCAGGTACGTTTCTGGGTAGCGGGCAGTTCCATACTGCAATGCTGTCTCTGATTTGGGGTCAATTACGAGGGTAAATTCGTCTTTGATCGCATTTAATTTTGGATACCGTTTAAAGAAGCGTTCGATCAATTTTTCGTTCTTATCGATTGAGACAGCTACGATTTTCAGTCCCTGGGATTTATAGCGTTTGGCCACTTTCAGGAGTTCGGGCATTTCCTTAATACACGGCAGGCACCAAGTCGCCCAAAAATTTAGAATCATGGCCTGACCTCTCAGACTCGATAGTGTGAACTTCTCACCTGGTCTGCCGTATACGGAAAGTGTAAAATCCAAGGCCGGCTGCCCTATTCCTTTGGTGGCACTCACCGCGGAGACAGGACTGGGGCGGTTATCCGGGGACCACTGATTTTCCGCAAAATAATAAAGTCCTACGGCCCCTAGGAGTAGCGGCAAAGTTCTCAATATGATTATGAAAAATTTTTTCATGACTATGGAAATAGGTTTTAAACTGCTGTTATCATATGAGTTTTACGGTGTAAAGCGTCCTGAAAAATTGCTTTCAATTGTTGACTCTCTGCGGGAAGGCGGGGGATAATAATTAGAATAGGGGGCAGGCATGATATATCCAATGGTGATGTAATTGGTGTGGTTCTGACTACGTGTAGGGTGAAACAGTGCGATGCATGCGTTAAATAAAAATACTGCGGCGGCCGACGGGCTAACTAAAGAGGGATCGAAGCGTGGTCTTACCTTAGTTGGTGGTAGGCCGAATATGCCAAAACGCAGTAACCAGATGGTGAAGGAACAAGGTGGGGCGCCAAAAACTTTCCGTGCCTTGTTCAATGATCATCGCGTAGCGCTCTTCGATTTCTTATTCTTAATTCTCGGTGACGATGCAATTGCTCAAGAGAAGTTTAAGGCTCTCTATCGAAGGGGTGCATGTCGCTTTGAGAAGGAGAACTATAGTCGCTTTGCCAAGATCTGGTTATTTCAGCTGGCACAAGAGGTGCTGAACGAGCAGTTCGATGAATGGCGCCGCAATCACGTTCGCCGCGATTCGCCGATGAAGTTCCTTCCGGTAGACCACAGATTAGTCTTAATTCTGCGTGAGCGCTGTAATTTCTCGAAAGAAGAGATTTCTCGCATTATGCAGATTTCATCTGGTGCAGTAGAGAAGCGATTGATGGCAGGGCGTGAGCGCTTTGGCCGCGTTCACCTCGGCTGGGCCACGGGGAACCCATTCTCCTTTGGAGAAGAGGGGAAGCAGGATTCACTTCAGAAGCGGATTCTTGTGCAGCGAGCACTAGATAATGAGTATGTGGAATTCGACAGTTATTGTGAAGAGATGGTAGAGTATCGGATAGGGCTGGAGCACATTCACCAGCACTTGCGGTCTATGCCGACACATGCGTGTCCGAAGGTAGAAGAGGGTTGGGGCACAAAGCCGAGCTCATGGAGAGATTCAGCCTTGTTTCGCTCTCCAACCCCAATCCCATGGCATGCAAAATTGATCTTAGAGTCATTCGCTTTTTGTATTGTAGGCGCGTTGACGGTGTTCTTTTTGCCTTCGATTCTAGCCTATTACGAAGGTTCAGAGGCAAAGCTTGTGAAAGCGCAGGCCGTGTTGCCAATTGGTAATTTGGCAAAGAAAGCTGTGCCGGATTCATCAGTTGAGCGTAAATTGGCATTGATCGACGCGAATTCAATTCGCGCGAAGTTTGAAGAGGCAGACGAATTTTCTGAGATGGAATTTCCAAGTGGTCACCACTACCGGCGTGGATCTGCACCACCGGCGCCTTCGCGTAAGGAAGCATCTATCTACCGGCTAATCGTACAGAGTGAGAGTCCAAGTCAGATCGTGTCGAAGATTCAATCCCTGCTTTCGAAGAATGAAGTGAAGGAACGGGACCGCTCTGGAGCGCATATGCCCGGTGGCGTGTACTTTGATGGCATTACGACCGAGGGCAATTATGTAAAGCTTGCGGAGCAATTACGTGAGTTGGGTCCGACGCGTACCTATCTGAACCAGCGTCGTAAGCGTAAGGCTTGGGAACGCGCCCGCGTAATTATTTGGGTACAGCAAATCTGAACTTACAGTGTTCCGCGTGCCTCCGTTGGCCAAATCTGATCGAGGAATTTATCGAAGGCTGGAATGTCGATTGCGTAAGCACGCACTGTGCGCGTATCTTCCGTGCGACCCTTATTTAGCTTTTCCGTGCCTTGAATGAATTGCGTTACATGGTCATTGATTCGTTTCACATTATCGTAGGCAGCCTGCTGGATAGCTTGTGCGCCAGCGGGAGCAGTCGTTCCTTGCGTAATAGAAGCCTGCAACTCGGAAATTACATTTGTAAGGGTTCCGTTAGCAATTGTCTCCGGTTTGATCGAAGGGTTCAAAGCAAGGCTTTCACGAATGGTTTCACCAGCTTTACCTGGAATATCTTTGATGGGTGTATTTAGGTCGGTACCAGTTTTAGCTGCTTCAAATTCAATTTGCTTGATGAAGTCGCGGTTCTGGTCAATCGCTGTCTTATCTAAATCATTGCGAAAAATTGCAGGGCGTTTACCATTCCCTACCTGCAGAATGCCTTGTGGGTTGCGAGCTTTTCGAGCAGTCTTTAAAAAAGCTTGGGCTTGTCCACGAACTCGCTCAAACCCGGAGGCTACTTCCGCAGCCAGATCTTTCTCAAAGTCAGCGGGAACCAATATCGTTTCGCCAGCTTCATTTTTTCCTCCGACAAAATCAGCTACAAATCTAGAGCTTGCATTTGCATCATTGCTCTCTGTATCGCCGTCCTCTGTGGCAAGAGTGCGGATATTCGTGTCGGCTTTGCGTGCTCGCGCAAAAAAACGATCTTCCGGTCGGCGGAAATTATTAAAGAAAGCCTGGTAGTCCTTTACGAAGTCTGGATCTAATTCTTCTAACTTGTCTTTTTCACTTTCTATGTCTTCAAAATCGGCCAAATTAAAACGGAAATTATCACGATCTTCGGTAGGAAAAATAGGGAGCTTGTCTTTATCCATCACTTCCCAAGTACCTTTGCCAGAGAACCATTTTTCATAACGAGTTTCACCGGTGGAATTAGGGTCGTCAGAGCCTTCCGAGGCAGATTGCCACTCGTAATCGCCGATTTTAGAATTCATATTATTTAGAGCAGATGCCGTACGCAGAAATCCATCACGAATCTCGAGGCCCACCATATAATGCATCATCGAATCGAGGACATCATTGCTATCACAGGCTTGCTTGTCGCCAGCCATACATTTGCGTACTTTGTCTTGGCGGCTCTTGGACATTGATTTTTTCGTGCTCTCTTTATAGTGGCGGAAATATACCTGAGTCGCGGCCATTACCTCTGAAGCTGTTTGGAAGGCGCAGCGCTGGCCACAATTAATAAGGTATTGCTTAGGGTCGATTTCTTCTTTTTCGCTGACCTTGATCTTCACATCACTATCAATTTCCACCGCGTCGATCTTTGGACCGAATTTTGGTAACGAGTGGGCGGCCGTACTGAATAAAATCGCAATAAGGAACGAACCTAAAACGAGGCGCACGCAATGGAGCTTGGCGATCGCTTGCTTCCCAGAGATTATCTTCCTAACAGTTGTTGCTTTCCTAATAACTAGCATCATAACTTAAGTATAATGCTAGTTTTATACCAGAAGTACCCTTTTAAGTATTTGAAATCACATATTGCATTACGGATCGTTATCGATGAACACTCGTTTTTTGTCGAACTTTTAGACAGTGTTGAATGTTTGATCAAATTTAAATCGTCGACATCATGAGACTTCTTTAGGCAAGGATGATAAGGGTCAAGCTATATGCAGATTTTGCGTAATATTGAGGACTTAGAAAAGGCTCCTCGAAATGCCGTCGTTACGATTGGTAATTTCGATGGTGTGCATTTAGGGCATCGCTCAATCTTTGATACCTTAAAAGCGCATAAAGCAAAACTTAGGGGCGAGACCGTTGCCCTCACATTTAAGCCACATCCGCAAATGGCTCTGCGTCCGGAAAAAGCACTTGAGCTAATCAATACCTATGAGGAAAAGTTAGAGATTCTCGCCAGTCTTGATATCGATATGATTATTGAGCAGCCCTTTTCCCGCGAGTTTTCCAATTTGTCCGCCGATGATTTTGTCGTGGAAATTTTGCAAAAACGACTGCGAGCAAGCATTGTTTTGCTCGGCTACGACTTTGCGTTTGGTAAAGGGCGCATGGGGAATGCGGACCTTGTACGAAAGATCCTTAAGCCTCAAGGGGTGATTATTGAGGAAGTCACGCCTCTAGAGCTAGACGCGCTTGCTGTCTCTTCTTCACGAATTCGTCATGCGCTCTCGCAAGGGGATATTACGGAGGCGAATGCTTGTTTAGGGAGACAATTTTTCCTTGGCGGCATTGTTTCCCAAGGAGAAGGTCGTGGCAAAAAGCTCGGTATTCCGACTGCAAATATTCAAATTGATCCGCGAATCGTTCCTCGCATTGGAGTTTATGTGACTCAATTAGAGATCGGGGGTGAGTCGTATGATTCCGTGACGAATATTGGTTTACGTCCAACATTTACGAGGCAAACGGCTCCACAACTAACGATTGAAACCCACCTTTATGATTATAGTGAGGGAGATTTCTACGGTCGAGAAGTGCGGCTGTATTTTCTAGAGTTTATTCGAGGTGAGGAGAGGTTTGCTTCGTCGGATGAGCTTAAGTCCCAGATAGCAAAGGATATTTTGGTAGCTCGCCAAAGACTTAAGCTGATGCTGAATGACTTAAGCGAGTGCTGATTCGTCAAGGGCCAACTCAGGGTCAAGCTCCTCCGTAGAGGTGTCCCAAGAACACACGCGGTAAGCGTTGTTACGCTTAAGTAATTCTCGGATAAGGCGAGTCTGTAAATCATGTCCAGCCTTGTGTAATTCCACCCTACCAACTAATGGATGCCCGCAAAGGGCGAAATCGCCCAGAGCATCCAAGACTTTATGACGAACGAACTCATCCTCATAGCGAAGGCCATCAGGATTCATCACAGAATCTCCGTCTAAGACAACTGTGTTTTCTAAAGAGCCTCCGAGCGCTAAGCCCATGGCTTGCATGCGTTCCACATCACTTAGAAAGCCAAAGGTTCGCGAACGGGAGATTTCCTCAAAGAAGTCTGTGCTTTTCGTGAACTTGAATTTCTGCTTGCCAATCGCAGGGTGGTCGAAATTAATTGTATAGTGCAGTGTAAATTCCTTAGCAGGCGAAATGCGCGCTAGCTTATCTCCATCGCGAATCTCGACAGGTTTTTCCACGATAATAAAGCGCTTTGGACTATTCAGTTCTTTCACACCTGCTTTTAAAATTTCTTCAGCGAATATGGCGCTAGAGCCATCTAAAACAGGAAGCTCTTCTGCAGAAATATAGCAATCCACATTATCTACGCCCAAGGCATAGAGAGCCGACATAAGGTGCTCAACTGTGGTCACGCGAGTCGTACCGTTACCAAGTGAAGTCGCACGCGTCGTACTCGTTACGTTATACACGTGTGCTTCAATAATATTTTGCTCGTCGATATCGGTGCGGATAAATCGCACTCCGGAATTTGCTTTGGCGGAACGCAATTCTAGATGTACGCGTTTGCCAGTATGTAAACCGATTCCTTTAAATCGGACTACTTTACGTATTGTCTTTTGTAGTCCCATGCACATCCTAACGTCCACTTCGCAAAACCCATGCCAGCAAAAAACAGCAATGTGTATCTAGCCCAAAAATTTATTCGAGTTAGATTTCAATTAGATAGACTCTACCTCTAGTGATAAGGGAAATTTTCCGAACGTGCAATATGGCAAATGTGAAACGTTCACCCGCTGTACTGTACACTTTTTGATACAGCTATTTGGTTAAGCGTTTCACTTGGTGGAGTATCTCCTTATAGTTTGTTCCTGGGTAGATAGCACCGCAAGGCACCTCCTGCTTTGCGCCTGTGGCCGAACGGAGGTTCGATGGATCACCCTGAAGTGTGCGAAGGGCGTAGAAGGCAAATGCTTGCGCCTCCAGGCATTGCGGACCAATCCCTAGCTCTTCTACCGATCGTATTTTGGTCTTTGGTAAAGCTGCTCTAAAAGACTCTAATATTACAGGGTTATTTGCACCCCCTCCTGCAAATAAAATTTCTTTAAGCGGGGCTTTTTTCTTCAAGACAAAACGTTTGTAGGCATCTACCGAGGTGCGCACCGTAAGTGCTGTCATCGTTGCTACAATATCATTTGCCGAATAACGACCGCGCCTACCACGAGACCAGAAATGCCGCGCAAGTGCTGGACTAAAGAGCTCACGCCCCGTGCTTTTCGGGATGCCTCGCCTCAAGTAGCTACGCACCGGTGTATAACTCATCCATTCCTTGAGTAGCGTCTCCTGCACCGTCCCTTTTTTCGCAATCGCGCCATTACGATCAAATTTTTGCTTACCTCTCGTCAAGTCTTCGACCACCACATCCAAAAGACAGCTCGCTGGCCCCGTGTCCAGGGCAAAGGAGAAATTTTTTGAACCAAAATAAGTAAAATTCGAAATACCTCCGAGATTGTGAATTGCTTTGCCTTTCGGATCTTTGCCGAGGATTCGATGATGGTATAGAGGCAAAAAGGGCGCACCCTCTCCACCATGGACCATATCTGCTGTGCGGAAATTGGCAACAACGGTGCGGCCCGTGCGAGCGGCAATTACATTCGGATTACCAAGTTGCCATGTAACACCCTTCTCTGGCGCATGCCAGACCGTCTGTCCGTGGGAACCAATCGCAATGATTTCTTTTGAGGTACATTTGCGTTTACGGAGGGCTTCAGTCATGCAGAGCTTCGCCACTTTGGCGAAGAACTCCCCAACGGCAAGATTCAGCTCCCCAAGCTCCGTTAGTTCAACCCGTGGCACCTCCACGAGACGCAATAGTCTTTCCTTCAGTTTTTTTGGGTAGGGTCTATGCACATGTACAAGCGTTTTATCTCGTCTTGCCGTGAAAGACGCCAAAACAGCGTCGACCCCGTCCATGCTCGTCCCACTCATTAGGCCAATGGCACATCGCCTTTTCGGCATCCGCTACTCACTTTCTCACCTAAGTATCCCTAAAAAATGACACTTTTTCTAGCCTTTGCGGCAAATCAACCGCGGTTCGCATAGCCGGAGGCCCAGATTTTTGGTAAGACCGGCCTAGATAGGTTCGGTAGTAAATTCATAAATTCAGTAGTAAATTCACGACGGAGCATAGCCCATGGCGCAACAACAAGACCTAATCCCGGTGGACCATATTCTGGGAGCCCTTCAACGCATTCAAGACCCGCAAACAAAGCAAGATATTGTCTCACTCGGTTGGGTTGGTGAGATTCAGTCGCGTTTCGGGAACATCACGTTTACCGCATACCTGCCGGAAGATAGAAATGTGCCGGAGGAGGAATATCGCTCTGCGATCATTGGTGCGGTTAAATCATTACCTGGTGTAAAGGCTGTAATGCCAAATATCACACGCAAGGAAAAGCCACAGACAAATAAAGCGCAGGTGAACCCCTCGCAGATTCGACATATTGTTGTCGTGGGCTCGGGTAAGGGCGGTGTCGGTAAGTCGACCTCTTCAGTGAATTTGGCGCTGGCGCTGGCAAAGAAGGGTAAGCGTGTCGGGCTACTCGATGCTGATATCTATGGTCCGTCTGTGCCTACTATGTTGGCCGCCGGTCATAACGGAGAAATTGGCGCCCCAGACTCTGTGCGTATGCGCGAGGGAAACTTACTTATGCCGTTTGAAATGTTTGGCATGAAAGTTATGTCAGTCGCAATGTTAATTGAAAAAAATCAGCCAACAGTTTGGCGTGCACCGATCGCTACGAAAATGATTAATCAATTCCTATCTGGTGTCGATTGGGGCACGCTCGATTATTTGATCGTCGACTTGCCACCGGGTACGGGTGATATCCAGTTAACCATTTCCCAGCAGACGAGTATTGCAGGCGCTATAATCGTAACGACTCCACAAAAGGTGGCGCTTAATATTGCTGAAAAAGGGCTGCTAATGTTCCAACATGTGGGTGTGCCTGTGCTTGGCATTATTGAAACTATGTCTGGATTTGGTTGTGATGCCTGTGGTGCGACGACAAATATTTTTGGTGAGGGTGGCGCGAAAGGGCTATCGGAGAAATCAGGCACGAAGCTGCTTGCGCAAGTGCCACTAGATGTGGCCCTAGTTCGAGCTGGTGATGATGGAGATCCAATTGTTTCTGCCGCACCGGAGTCTGCTTCGGCAAAAGCATATTTTGCTGCCGCCGATGTGCTGGAAGACGTGTTAGAAGTACAAGGTGGCATGGATTCCGAGATTGCGCCGATTGCGGTGGAAGGTATTCCACATGACCCCCAGAATGGGGGCAAACATTCGCTAGCGATCTATTGGTCCGACGGTAAGAAGTATGTTTACGGCTGTCGTGAGCTTCGTTTCGCATGTCCATGCGCCTCTTGTGTGGATGAGTTTACCGGCAAGCGCACCCTGAAATGGGAAGATGTTGTGGAAGATGTGTATATCGATAAAGCGCTTCCAGTCGGACGCTACGGTGTGAATCTAGTTTGGTCCGATAACCATTCAACAGGCATCTATACATACGAATATTTACGCACCCAAGAAGCACGCATCACTGAAGAGCGCCCGGATGTTTCGGCCGATCAGATGCCGCCGCCGCAAAAACCTAATAGGGATAATGATGAACTCTCAGTTATCAGATGAAGAAAAGACACGCAGAGAGAAGTTGATGCAGCTTCGAGAGAAGGGCATCAATCCCTATCGGAATGGCCTTAAACCGTCGCATACGGCACAGGTAATCCGTGATGAGTGGAATGATAAGTCGCGGGAAGAGTTGGAAAAAATCGATGATAAAGTGTCGATCGGTGGCCGCGTCATGGCATTTCGTCATTTTGGCAAAGCTACGTTTGTTACGTTGAAAGATCGCACTGGCAGCATACAAGCCTATGTGGCACGAGATAAAGTTGGACAGGACGTGTTCAAGGTATTTAAAACTTTTGATGTGGGCGATATACTCTATATGGAGGGCGGCCTCTTTCGCACGAAGACGGATGAGCTGACGGTTAGTGCGGAAAAGGTAGAGCTGCTCACTAAGAGTTTGCGCCCACTACCAGAAAAATTTCATGGTCTAACGGATGTGGAACAAAAGTACCGCATGCGCTATGTGGACCTCATTATGAATGAGGACTCCCGCAAGGTTTTCGAAACCCGTTCGAAGGTGACGCAATATATTCGTAATTTCTTTTATAAACGCGATTATCTCGAAGTTGAAACGCCGATGATGCATCCAATTGCTGGGGGTGCTGCGGCTCGGCCGTTTAAAACCCATCATAATACGCTTGATATGGAGTTGTTTCTAAGAGTTGCGCCAGAACTTTACCTCAAGCGTTTAGTTGTTGGTGGCATTGAGCGCGTTTTTGAAATTAATCGAAATTTTCGTAATGAAGGTATCTCGATTCGCCATAATCCAGAATTTACTATGCTTGAATTTTATGAGGCCTATGCAACCTATGAAGAGCTCATGGATCTGACGGAGGAATTGTTCCGTGGGGTTGCCAAAGAAGTTGTGGGCTTGACGAAGATCACCTATGAAGAAGCGGAGATCGATTTTAAAAAGCCGTTTGAGCGAATTTCCATGGCTGCGGCGATTGCTAAATATGGCAACCTCGATAAAGCACTTGTCACGGAAGAAGCTTTATCGACGGCCGATGGCGTGCGCAGAGCTTTATATGCCTGCGGCGTACAGGGTTTAGACTCGAAAATGTCCCGTGGACATATGCTCGAACTTCTTTTCGAGGAGCAGGCAGAGAAGTCTTTAATCGATCCGACTTTCATCATTGATTATCCGAAGGAGATCTCCTTCCTTTCCCGTGCCAATGATGAGGATCCGTCGCGTGTGGATCGCTTTGAACTCTTTGTTTATGGACGCGAAATCGCTAATGGTTTTTCCGAGCTCAATGATCCAATCGATCAGAAAGAGCGCTTCGAAGTGCAAGCAGCTGCCAAAGCCGCCGGTGATGAAGAGGCTTGCGATGTGGATGAGGATTATGTGCGTGCCTTGGAATACGGTATGCCGCCAACCGCGGGTGAGGGAATCGGAATTGATCGTCTTGTGATGTTGCTTACGAATCAGAGCTCAATCCGTGACGTGATATTATTCCCGCATATGCGCCCGGAGGCTTAGTTTCTTGTCGTTGAACCCGACTCTGTTATGATGTCCTAGATGAAACCTGTAGTCTCAGTGCTTGCGCGCCGCTTCCTGACCGCTCGAAAGCATAATTCATTTCTATCCTTTATTTCGAGCATCTCGCTTTTTGGTGTAGCTGTTGGTGTAGCGGCTTTGCTTGTTGTGATGGCCGTGATGGAAGGTTTTGAGACAAAATTACGTTCACTCATTACGGGTACGCGTTCGCATATTACGCTCTACTCGACGAAGAATATTATTCTCAATCGACACCAGATGATGGAGCGGCTTCAGGAAAAGTTTGACGAACAAGTTGACTCCGTCTCCTCATTCGTTTTTTCGGAAGTAATGCTTGCACACAAGGGTAGAGTAGTTGGATCCGTGCTGGAGGGGGTTGAGGCCGCAGGAATTGCACGCACTACGGATATCATCAGACAAATTTCTAAAGGTGAAATACCTAAAGCGGGTATTTTTGAAGAAGGTGATGATGACCAGAAAATGGCTACTATTGTACTGGGGTCTGTTGTCGCTGAGGAGCTAGCAGCAGGGATTGGTTCCGTTATCTCAGTTATCTCACCCTATTTTGATAAAGGAACTATGCGGCCGCGGTCTCAGCACTTTCGCGTTTCTGGTATTTTATCGACGGGGATGTATGAATACGACTCCAAATATTCACTGGTTGAAGCGGGGGAGGCACGAAGGTTCTTTCGGTTGCCGAAGAAGTCAGCTTCTGCCTTGCGAATTAAGACAAATGATGTCAGACGCTCCTTCGAATTGGTTCGTCGCTTAAACCGGGACCCAGATTTTGGGTTTCCCTACGTGGCGCGCGACTGGACGGAGTTAAACCGTAATCTGCTCTACGCAATTAAATTACAAAAAATCGTTATTTTTATTGTTCTTATTTCTATCATTATTGTCGCGGCTTTCAATATCATGAGTACACTTGTAATTATGATGGATGAAAAGAAAAAAGACATGTCGATTCTTAAGTCAATGGGGCTAGCACCTAACGACTCTGCGAAAGTTTTTGTCATTATTGGCTCTCTCATAGGCGGGGCGGGCGCTGTCTTTGGCGTGGCGCTAGGAATTGCAATCTGTCAGGTTATCGCTAATACGAAATTGATTGAGTTACCGGCGGATATTTATTTTATTTCGTATCTACCGATTGACATGCAGTTTTCGACGCTTGTAATCGTAATGCTTTCCGCCTTTTCGGTTTCTTTACTAGCAACGCTTTACCCATCTTGGCGAGTTCGAGTAGAATCGCCGATAGAAGGGTTGCGCTATGAGTGAAGGACTCGTTATGAATGACGTGTTTTTAAGCTGCAAAGGCGTGGAAAAAACATTCGTTAAAAATGGTCGTAAGACGGAAGTCTTACGTGGCATTAATATGGAGCTGAAGCAGGGCGAAATGTGCGCAATCCTCGGCCAGTCGGGCGTGGGGAAGTCAACTTTGCTCCATGTGTTAGGCACACTGGAGCCTGCTACAGGTGGTAAATTAATTTATAACGGTGAAGACGTACGCAGCTATTCAGCAGCCCGGTTGGCAAGATTTCGCAATGAATCATTAGGTTTTATTTTTCAATTTCATTATTTACTTCAAGAGTTTACTGCATTGGAAAACGTTTTAATGCCGGCCCTAGTTTCAGGCGAACCGAAGGAGCGTTATGAGACGATGGCTAAGGACTTACTTGATGAGGTTGATCTTGCTCATCGAATGGATCACCGCCCCGGGGAGCTCTCTGGAGGCGAACAGCAGCGCGTGGCTGTGGCTCGAGCATTAATCATGAATCCCAAGCTTGTTTTGGCCGACGAGCCGATGGGAAATTTAGACTCGGAAAACGCTAGTCGCGTGAAAAAAATCCTCATAGATCTTAACGAGTCGCGTGGTGTTACATTAGCGCTTGTTACACATGATCATGAAGTCGCCGATGACTTCCCTCGTAAAATTGTAATGCGGGACGGCCGGATTGTTTCGAAATAACTCGACGCATTAATCTCCCTTTTGAATTGACTTCTCCTTCCTGCATGGGTACGAAAATACGGCCTTTTTTCTAGGTTTGCCGGCGGATAGGGTCGGAGGGAGAGCAGAGCAGAAATTTGCGGAATGCAAGCACCAGAAGAGTTCAAGAACAGCTAGACGTGCATGTTAGGCGTGCATCTGTCGGGCATGCATTTATTAATTCTGCATTTGCGTCAAAACTCTTAGCCGTCTTCGCCATTTTTTTGGTTTTTCTTTTTAGTTTAGTGAGTTTTGGGCCGGAAGCCTTTGCGGCGGTGATCGAACGTATTCGAGTTGAAGGCAACCGTAAAATTGAAAACCAAGCGATCCTAGAGAAAATTTCTTCAAAAACTGGTCAGCCGCTCTCTAAAAAAGCAGTTAAGCAAGACATTAAAGACCTGCATAGTTTGGGATATTTTGATTCTATCTCTGTAGATTTCACGAAAAGCACTCTGCGTTATACGGTCAAAGAGCGTCCATTGATCGCACGCATTCTTTTCACAGGAAACGACGAAATTGATACAGAAGATTTGAAAGACGTTCTCTCGATTAAAGCGTATAGTTTGTATGACGAGAATCTGGTTCGTGAGTCTGTTCGAAAGCTAACAAAATTTTATGAGGATAAGGGTTATTACCTCGCTAAGGTGACGCATGAAGTACGTAAAGACCCAAAGGCAAAAGACTCTGTTGATCTATCATTTAAGATTAAAGAATTTGATAAGGTTCGCGTAAAACGAATTACTTTTTTGGGTAATTCAGTTTTCTCGGATTCGCAATTAAAACGCCTCCTACGCGGGACATCTGAGTATAGCTTCTTTTCTTGGCTTTCTAACGGCGGTAATTTCAAAGAGCTTGATTTCAAGACCGATATGCAGCTTCTGCAATATTGGTATTTGAATGAAGGTTATGTTCGATTTCGCCATGATCCACCAATCGTAACGGTCTCCGAAGACAAACGTTGGGTTTATATTACGATTCGTGTCTATGAAGGTGATAAGTACTTCATGGGTGACATCGATTTCGGTGGCGACTTACTCTTTCCAAAAGAAGAGTTGAGTTCGATGTTACAGTTGAAGGTCGGCGATTCCTTTGTAATCCTTAAACGGAATCAAGACGTCATTGCTCTGACGGAAAAATATCAAGATCTAGGCTATGCTAACGTCAACGTCATTCCACAAATGGAAATTGATGACGAGCAAAAAATTGTAGATACAACCTATGAATTTCAGAAGGGTTCCCTTGTTCATTACAATCGCATTACGGTTAAGGGTAATACTAAGACACGGGATAAAGTTATTCGTCGTGAATTACGTATTAAGGAAGGCGAGCTCTATAGCGGTATAGGCATGCGGATCTCAAAAGAGAACGTAGAGCGCCTCGGTTTCTTTGAGCCAAGCTCAGTAGAGTTTGTGACAAATGCAGTAGCGGGCCGTCCGGACTTAATGGATGTGGAAATCAGTTTGAAGGAACGTCCGACTGGTCAGTTCCAGCTTGGTGCTGGTTATGGTACGGCGTCTAAGTTCTTTTTCACTACGCAAGTAGCAGAAACTAACTTCCGAGGCATGGGCCAGGATTTGCGTCTCACGGGTCAGTTTTCTGCCGATAAACGCACGCGCTCCTTTACGTTAGGCTTCACCGATCCGTATGCTTTTGATACGAGATGGTCTGCCGGTGGGGACATCTTCTGGACGTCGACGCCATATCCAGGACGATTCCAGCAATACAGAAAAGGCTTTGAGTTGCGTGTGGGCTATCCGATCTGGGATTATACGCGGCTATTCTTCGCGTACAAGTTACAAGAATTTCACCACGAGGAAATTAGAGACCTATTCTTTAAAAAAGACTCTGTGGTAAATCATGAGAACGGTGTTTCTTCTTCAGTCACGTCAACGCTTCTGACTGATCGTCGAAATAACCGCATGGAGCCAAGTGCAGGTTGGTATTTCTCCCGTAAGCTGGAATTCGCAGGCCTTGGTGGCAACCGTAGGTTTTTGCGCGCGATTGTGGATTTCCGTTATTACTATAGCCTGATTGGTGACCTTGTCCTGCGAACTAAAGTCGAGGCTGGAAATATCTTTGACTATGATGGTGAAGGTGTGCAGTCGGCGGAGCGTTTCTTCTTAGGCGGTCCAAACTCTTTGAAAGGCTATCGAGCATTCTCCGTTGGTCCGGAGCGGTCGACGCCAGACCCAGATGATAATGTTCTTGTAACGGAAGTGCATGGGGGTTTGAATAAAATTCTCTATATTCTTGAGTTCGAGTATCCAATTGTTAAAGAAGTAGGACTTAAACTTGTGGCCTTCTATGATGTAGGTGAGGCATTTATCGACGGTAAAGTCGATCATTTCCGTTTACACCAAAGTTATGGCTTGGGCGTGCGCTGGTTCTCTCCATTCGGCCCACTACGCTTTGAGTGGGGCTATCCAATCAGCCCAGCAGGTGGTGTGAGAGATTCTAACTTTGAATTCATGATCGGTCCTCCGTTCTAGAGGGTTAGTTGATCTATAAGGGCTAGAAATCTAATTCAAGCCCGCCATACCATTTTTTGATTTTAGTGTTGAAGAACTGCCCGCGTAAATCATTTCCAGTCATATAGTTAATCGAGAATCGAATTAATGGTGCCTCCATTTCTGAAGTGAGCGCAAGGCCTGTTCCATAGTTTGTTGTTGTCCCTTCCTGTCCTCCGGAATGGCGAAAGTCCACACCAAAATATGGGCGAAAGAGTCCAAACTGAATTGGCGTAATTGCATAGAACCCAACTTGCATACCAAAATCGTTTAAATCATCGGGAGTCGTATTCGTGAGATAGCGCAAAGCAAGATAAGGTCGAGCCCAGCCCCATTGTTTGGCTACACGAAGCAAAATATATTCGCGGCTATAACGGATAGCTGTTGGGATGTCGGGAGCGCCGTCGCTTAAGTGGGCTGAGATATGCGTGTAACGTAATTGAAAGAACCAGCTATTTCGTGCAGCCTCAATATAAGCCCCGAAGAGCCCGTCGCTCGATTGTAGGGGAAAACGCAAGCCTTCTTTACGCATTGTAAAATAGGCGTTGCCCTCGAGGCCGACATGCAAAATTATATCGTGTCCCAATAGGTTTCCTTTCCAACCATAGACAGAACGATGGCCACCGACATCGGCTTCAATTTCGGAGCGATTTGTCTTTCGGAGGCTAATTTTTAAGTCCCGCATATCGACAGGGATTGAGGGAAACGGGCGCCCAGGGGGCAACCATCTAGAGCCCAGCGGTTGATCTGGGTCAGCAGGAAATCCTTTGGGGTATGGGGAGAAGAAACCTGCACCAGTCAGTAGACTATTGGCCTCGTCGATAGAGTTGCTCAGTGACTGCGATCCGCCTTCCTTTGCAACGACCGGGATAGTCCAGCAATATAGCGTGAAAGTAGTTACGAGCAACACAGCATGCAATTTGCTCATTTTTCCTCCATAGACTATAGTGAGTCGGCGTATTGTAATGCGAAGAGGATTATTTACCAAGGGAAAGGATTTAAATTTTGAAGCATTTGGCCTTAATTTCGATTTATTTATTAGTAGTTTTTCTGTCTGTCCTTAGTGTGGACAGCTATGCTCGAGCGAACTTCAAGGTCGCCGTTTTCAACATGCAAGAAGCGATTCAAACGGTTAAGGAAGGAAAGCGCGCCCGTGATACATTGAAAAAGAAGTGGGAAAAGACGCAAAAGAGCTTGAAGGCGAAGGAAGCCAAAATTCAAAAAGCCATGGAAGAGTTCAAAAAGCAATCGTTAGTGATGGATGAGAAGGCTCGCCATAAGAAAGAAATGGACATTCGTACACAAATGGCACAACTTCAGCAAGAAGGAATGAAGGCACAACGCGAGTTCCAGAAGCAGGATCAAAATTTATCACGACCAATTCTAGACCGCCTACGAAAGATTGTTGCAACAGTTTCTGAAAAGCGCGGTTACGCAATGGTGTTGGATTCGAATGAGAATTCTGTCCTGTATTTCAAGAAAGCAAATGAAATTACAAAAGAAGTAATCAAGGCTTATGACAGTCGTTCAAAGTGATGTTGCGCTGGGTGAAATTGCCAGTTACATCAATCTCTCAGATGAAGGGTTAGCCAAGGTTGACAAACATTCGACCTTAGCTATTCGTGGTTACGCTAATTTAGAAGAAGCAGAGCCGAATGAGATTGTCTTTGTCTCTTCCCAAAAATATGCGGTTAGGGCATCAGAGACGAAAGCTAAAGTGATAGTTTACTCTTCGCAGCTTGCCGAAAATCTGGACTTCAATCAGTTGAACGACAAGGTCCTCTTAGAAGTGCCCGACGCAAAATTGTCCTTTGCACAAATTTCGAAATTCTTTGCTCAAGAGAATTGGAGTGAACCCGGAGTTCACGCTACGGCAAATGTAGACCCTTCGGTGAAGCTAGGTCGCAATGTTGTGATCGGTCCAAATGTTTATATTGGTGCTGATAGTAAAATTGGCAATGGAGTGGTTATTCAAGCGAATACGGTGGTCGGTCGCAATGTTTCGATTGGTACGGATACCATTATTTTCCCAAATGTAACGATCTACGACAATTCTGAATTGGGCAATAGCTGTCGCGTACATTCCGGTGTGGTGTTAGGTGCAGATGGTTTTGGCTATGCCCAGGATAGATCAAAAGCTGGGGTTGAGCATTGCAAGCTTTTTCATGTGGGCAAATTGATTATTGGAAATGAGATAGAGATTGGCGCTTGTACATCGATAGACCGCGGCACAATTGGAGATACAACAATTGGCGACGGCACTAAGATTGATAATCAAGTGCAAATTGGACACAATTGTAAGATCGGTAGATCAGTCTTAATTTGCGGCAATACTGGGCTTTCTGGTTCAGTAACGGTAGAAGATTATTGTGTTCTAGCGGGTATGTCCGGAGCTAGCGACCAAGCTGTTATTGAAACAGGCACCATTGTTACGGGCTTTACCGTTGTTGAGGGGCGCACACGCTCTGGGATTTACAAAGGATGTCCTGCAAGGGATCTTCGTGAATTTCACCGCATCCAAGGGTCCTTGAAGTTTATTCCAGAACTAGTTAAAGAGTTTCGACGAGCTAGACGCAAAGAAAAGAAAGAAAATTCTTCGGAGTAGATATTATGAGTACTGACCATTCGATTGAAAAATACGGGCCCTTTGATAAGAGTGTGGTACTTTCTTATATTCCACACCGAGACCCGTTTTTGTTTGTCGATGAAATCATTGAAATTGTTCCAGGCAGAGATACCGAAGGGAAGATAGCTCCAATTGGCACTACCGTTCTTGGCCGTCGGCAGTTTAAGGATACGGAGCCTTTCTTCGAGGGGCATTTCCCTGGGTTTCCGATAGTGCCGGGAGTGGTTATAACGGAGTCAGTAGGTCAAGTTGGAGCTTTTTCCTTTTATCCTTTTCTTGAGCACAAGCAGTTACAGCAGCCAAATGGTGATTTACTTAAATTAGTGGGAGGGAACTACGTGCGTTTCCGTGCACCGGTATTTCCGAATGACACCATAGAAACCAGAACCACCCTCGTGAAAGGTAAGCGTGGCATTTGGGTTTTTGACTGTAGTGCCTCGGTAGATGGCAAAACAGTTGTAGAATGTGAGCTTATTGCAAATTACAATTTAAACTGGAAGATCTAATTAGATTGGAAGATCTAACTCTTTCCCAAGGAGGCAATATGGCGAATATTCATCCCACAGCAACAATCGAAAGTGGTGCTGAACTAGGAGAAGGTGTAGAAATTGGATCGAATGTTATCGTGCGCTCTCGAGTTAAAGTGGGGAATAATGTAACGGTATCGGCGGGAGTGATTCTGGAAGGGAATACAACCATTGGATCAGGCTGTTCGATTGGTTATTATTCCGTTATCGGTGGGCCACCGCAAGACCTAAAGTATAAGGGTGAAGACACTAGGCTTGTGATTGGTGAGAACACGGTCATTCGTGAATACGTGACAATGAATGCAGGTACGATTCAAGCGGACGGGATTACAAAAATTGGTTCTAATTGTTTGTTTATGGCCTATTGCCATGTTGGGCATGATTGTGAAGTTCGTGATTCTGTAATTATTGCGAACTCGACAAACTTAGCTGGCCACGTAATTCTGGAAGATTTTGTTACAATCACAGGTGCTGTAGGAGTCTCGCAATTCGTACGTGTTGGAAAGCATGCTTATATTGGTGGGCACTCAGCAATTGATCGTAGTGTGGCTCCATATTGCACTGGCTATGGTAATCGTCTAAATATTAAGGGTGTCAATCTGATTGGATTAAAGCGCCGCGGTTATTCCGCAGATCAAATTCGCGCGATCAATGATGCGCACAGAATTTTCTTCGATAGTAGCAAAGAAAAGGCTCAAGCCATTAAAGAAATCGATGAGCTTTATCCAGACCAGCCAGACGTTCGTTATTTCATCGAGTTTATTCGAAACTGCAAGAACGGGATTGCTCAGTGAGGACAATGCATGCCTGTGTAGTTGGAGTTGGCCGCTTAGGTGGATTCCATGCGCAGAAATACCAAGCATTAAAAGAAGAAGGGGTTGAATTAGTCGCTCTGGTGGATCCTCGGGTTGAAGCTACGGAGAAAGCTTTTCCAGGGGTTAAAGTATTTGCAAATATAAAGACGCATTTGGCGGCCGAAGAGAGTGGAGAGATACCTCGAGTTGATTTAGTTTCGATTGCAACACCAACAGAGAATCATGTAGAGGTCGGCTTAGAGTTTTTAGGTACAAACCGTTCGATTCTAATCGAAAAGCCGATGGCGCAGACGGTGGAGCAATGTCGTAAGCTCCTTTCAATTGCAGAACGCAATAAACAAGTTATTGCTGTCGGACACGTGCAGCGACACTTGGTTCATGATGCCTTTGCTGAACTCTCTCGACCACGATTTATTGAATGTCACCGCTTGGCACCATTCACCAACCGATCAACGGACATTGACGTTATATTAGATTTGATGATTCATGATATTGACCTGATGATTGCGCTCGTGAAGTCGCCACTGAAATCTGTATACGCCGCAGGTTTCCCTGTTCTCACGGATAAAGTCGATATTGCGAACGCACGTTTTGAATTTGAAGATGGATGTATAGCAAATTTAACCGTATCTCGCATTACCGCAGCTCCGACGAGAAAATTTCGTGTCTTTACAGAAGACGCCTATTTCTCCATGGACCTAGCCAAGGGTGAATTCGCGCATCATCGCAAAGTGTCGGACTCTGTTGAACTAGAAGAAGCAATTGATTCCAAAATTGAATTCTTTGAGAATAAGGACCCGCTGCTGGTAGAAGTTCGCGACTTCGTGAATGCAGTTAGAGAAAAGCGTCCTCCACTGGTTAGTGGCCAGGATGGAATGCTGGCGCAAGACTTCGCCGAACAAGTTTTACAAGAAATCAACCAGCGAATTCAAAGCAAAAGAGGCTAAGATGAAAGTCTTGGTAGTCGCCGGTGAAGCAAGTGCTGATCTTCATGCAGCACACGTATTAGAGCGGCTAAAACTTCAAACTGAGCTCAATCTTATTGGAATCGGTGGAAAGTATTTGCGTGAATTGGGTATGAAGCCAATTGCTAACGCAGAGGAAATGGCTGTAGTTGGTTTGACAGAAGTAATATATAGAATTCCTCGAAGCTTGCAGCTAATCAATCAGCTTGAGGCTTTGGCGGCGGAAGAGCGGCCGAACGTTGCAATGCTACTCGACTTGCCTGACTTTAATTTACGACTGGCACCACGGATTAAAAAATTAGGTATTCCGGTAGTTTACTATGTATCGCCTCAGGTGTGGGCATGGCGATCGAGTAGAGCTAAACATATTGCTGAGTACGTTGATCACTTGCTTTGTATTTTACCGTTTGAAAAGCCTTGGTATGAAGAGCATGCCCCAAAGAATCTACGGATTTCCTATGTTGGGCATCCAGCTGTGGAGGAAATTTCAGAAAAGCCTTATGAAGCGCAAGCCAATCATGTTGTTTTATTGCCGGGATCCCGTCGGAAAGAATTGCGCAATCTATTGCCACCTATGATCGATGCGGCCGCGAAACTTTTGGCGCGTATGCCGGAGCTGCGATTCTCGCTTCCACTAGCGTCGTCACTGTGCGAAGACAAAGAAATTCAGGAGTTTCTTGATGTCTCTGGCCCCATGGTTGTTGCGGTCCAGAAACTTGGCGACCGTTTAGAGATTACGGATCAACCCAGTACAGAAGTGTTGCGCTCAGCCCGAGTCGCAATCGTGGCGTCAGGTACGGCAACCTTGGAGACAGCTCTTATCGGGGTCCCGATGGTTGTTGTTTATAAAATTTCCCCAGTATCCGCATTTATTTTTCGCAATTTTATGGGCTATACGGGACCGATTGCCATGGCAAATATTTTGCACGTTGGCCTCGGTTCAGCGGAACGACTAGTCCCGGAACTATTGCAACAGGAAGTAAACGCAGAACGTATTACTGGTGAAGTGTTGAAGCTCCTTTTAAGCCAAGAGCATTGGAATCGGCAAGCAGATCGATTAGCAACCACTCGTTCGATTTTGTCGTCTGGTGTGCCTAAGAGTCCAAGTGAATCCGTTGTGCAGGCCCTGCTGGAGTTCCGATGATTGAGGCGATTTTGAGTCGAGCTTTCTTTACTGGAATTGGCATTCGTGCGAGGCTTTATAATGCAAAGCTTTTGCCGCATATTAATTTTTCGCTTCCAGTGGTCTCGGTGGGAAACATTTCCCTGGGTGGGACCGGAAAGACGCCGCTAGTATCCTTTTTATTAAGTGAATTTATTTCTCGGGGTATGAATCCAATTCTTTTGAGCCGTGGTTATGGTCGGAAAAGCCAAAATTTGGAAATAATCCCGCCAAAATTTGAGATTCCTAGTGCGGATCGCATTGGTGATGAGCCGTTATTATTAAAGCGACGTTGTCCTGAGTCCACCTTATTGGTGCATGCAAACCGTGCGGCTATGGCCAAAAAAAATTGGGACAAACTGCGAGGCGATGTAATTGTCATGGACGATGCTTTTCAGCATTGGCAGGCGGTTCGTGATATTGATGTTGTTACGGTTGATATTAGTCGCAAACCAAGCACAGCCCTGCTTCCGGTTGGTCGAATGCGAGAGCCATTGAGTTCGTTACAGCGAGCGGATGCTATTGTTTTTACCAGATTTGATGAAGTAGATTTGGAAGTCGCGCAAAAACGTTGCGAGTATTATCTGTCCTATATCAACGGTAGCCCGAGAAATACGGCTTGGCGTAAGTCGATTACCCAGAAGACTGCAGCATTTCTTGCCAAGTATAGATTGAATGGATATTTTTCAGACGATGGGACTGAAGTCCTTTCATCTAAAATAGCGAAAGCAAATTTTATAGGCATTGCCGGCGTGGGTAATCCGGCTTCGGTGAGAAGATTAATTGACCTGCAAGGATTAAATCTGCTGAATTGGCAGATTCTTCAGGATCATAAACAGCTGGACTTGGAGACGATACGGAGCTTGCGAGAACTAAAACGGAAACACGCTGCAAGCTCTCCTCAATTCATTACTACGGAAAAAGATGCTTTTCGTTGGGAAAGGAGCTGGCCTGCAGATCTTGGATCACTTTGGCATATTCGAGTCGACCATGAGTTTTTACCAAGCTTTAATGAACAAACACTACCGATAGAGTGGCAACTAAGGTTTCCTCAAATCGATTTTCCCTCCAGTGTTTCGTCCTGGTTGATGGAGCATATCTAATGAAGTATTCGGTGCAATATTTAATGCGATATCTGATGAGATATTTGGTGCATCCAATTTTGATCCTAATGGGAATTTTTGAAAAGATTCACTTTAGAATTTTCCGTGGGGCGGAAGGGAAGCTTTCTGGTAAAATTTTCTATTGGTTTGGCTTTCGTCGGTCAGTCATGGAGAAAAATTTAAGTAGGGCTTTTCCTAGTTTATCTCGTGAGGAACTAGAATCGCTCGTAAATCAAAATTACCAGCATTTTTCTCAGCTCTTATTTGAGTTTATTCGTTCATTCTCTGTGATGGGATTTCGCAACTTTTTGGAGCGAGAGGTTCGGTGTGAGGGGGAGCAGCATTTACGGGAGGCACTTTCTGAGGGCAGGGGTGCTTTTGTGATGACGGCACATTTGGGTAATTGGGAAGTCCTGCCAGCACATGGCACTCATGTGCTAGGCGTCCCAGTCACTATGGTGACGAAGACACTAAAGCCATCTTGGCTTCATGACATTGTGGAAAGCACTAGATTGAGACTTGGAACTCGTATGGCCTTTGAACCCAAAACGATGAAGATCGTGATGAAAGCTTTGAAGAATAAAGAAGTGGTGGGCTTTGCGATTGATCAATTTGCCGGCGCCCCAGTAGGGGCACGAGTACCTTTTTTTGGCACTCCAGTGGGTTCCCACACGGCGCTTGCTACTTTGGCATTACGAACTGGTTCCCCTGTGGTGCCTGGCTTAGCTATACGAAATCCAGATGGCGGTTTTACTGTACGTTTTGAGCCTAAAATCCAGACGATTCGAGTTACGGAAGCTAGCCCAGGTTACGCTTCCGCACGAGCAGAAGAAGTGATTCGCAACACGGCGGCGTATACTGCGTGGGTCGAAGAGCGTGTGCGAAAAAATCCGGAACAGTGGCTTTGGATTCATCGTCGTTGGAAGGGTGATCTTTCTCCGCTACCCAGTAAAGTGCTGGGGGAAATGCTAAAGTAGGCTTATTATTTAGGTATCATGCATGAGCGGTTGTTGGTGAACCTATCAGAGTTATTGAAACTCTTCTTATCTCCTTTACTGCTAATTCTATTTTCGGGCTGCGCACTTTTTAGTACTGGTGTCGACACTGTTAAGATGGAGGACTCCATAGGAATTTCGGAGGAGATGGATGCTGAGTACTCTATTTCGGATTCTGTAGAAGAGTCGAAGGCTACTAGAGATGCGAAAGAAGTAAAAACCAAAAAAGCAAAAACCAAAGAAGCAAAAACAAAGGCTTCTCCTCCAGTCTCCAAAGTGATGAGCCGCGAAGAAATGACTCGTGCAGCAAACCCAAAGGGGAAGTCAAAGCTCATTACTCGAAGAAAAGGGAGGGGACCATTTTATCCAGGCGAACACCATAAATTTTCTTTGACCTATTTTGGAGTAGAAGCAGGTACTCTCGATCTTTACGTTCGACCCTACAAATACATAAAGGGGCGCAAGGTCTATCATATTCATGGACACGGAAAATCTACTTCAGTATTTTCATTATTTTATCGAGTCAACGATACCGGTGATTCGTTTATGGACTATCAGGGACTTTTCTCTCATAAATTTCATATGAAATTAGATGAGACCTTTCAACAGCATGAAATTATCGAACTTTACGACCAAGAAGAACGCAAGGTTCATTACTATCAACGGATGATTCATACACGTAAAGGCTTTAAACTGAAGCAATTCATCAAAGATACTTATGAATATACTCAGGATGCTATCACCGCAGCCTTCTATTTACGTACTTTGGATTTAGAGGTTGGCGAGGAATATACTTACCCAATTGTTTCCAATGGTAAGTCGTGGACTATAAAATCAAGAGTTGTACGCAAAGAAAAAATTAAGACAGATATGGGAGAATTCGAGGCTTTCTTGGTGAAGCCGGAAACGCACTTTGAAGGTATTTTACAAAAAAAAGGCGATATCTTCTTTTGGATTTCTAATGACAAGCATAAGGCATTTCTAAAAATTGATGCAAAAGTAAAAATTGGCTCTGTTATTGCCTACTTAAAGGAGCTAAACTACGGGACGCCGGAATAACATAAGGTGGGTCAATGACAGCTGCACCAAAGAAAATTCTCATTATTCAAACCGCGTTTCTCGGTGATTTAATTTTGCTATCTTCTCTTTTTCGCTTGCTTCGAGCGCGCTTCCCAGAAGCAGAATTATTTGCGGTAATGAACCCAATTGGTACGGAACTCTATGAACACAACCCATGGGGTGTTAAATTAGTCATTTTTGACAAGCGTGGAACGGACAAAGGGCCAATTGGATTATGGAAATTATCCCGCGAGCTGAGGCAGTTTCAGGCAGATTGGTGCATTTGCTTACATCGCTACTCTCGAAGCTCTCTGTTAGCCTTATTATCTGGTGCACGAGAGGTTTATGGATTTAAAGAAGCTCCATTCTCCCTATTCTTTTCTGGCGCCGTTGATCGCAATGCATCCGTATTTGAGGCAGAAAAGAATCTATCCGTAGTCCAGGCAGCGTTGTCGCGCAACGAGATGGACCCGATTCAGGTCAATCGATCCGGTCTTTATCCGGAACTTTTAGTGCAGGAAGAGGACGTTGCTGAGGCATTGGAAGTGTTACCGAATTTTCACAACACCTCCTACGTAGTTATTTCGCCTAGTTCAGCATGGACAACTAAGCGCTGGCCTGCGGAGCGGTTTGCAAATGTAGCACGCCAACTCTATGAACAAGGGCAGAACGTTTTACTTGTGGGTGGTCAAAGTGAAGAAGATGAGTTGGTGAACCAGGAGCTATCCAAACTGCTCGCAATCGAAATTAAGGTCAGTGGCGATCGAGATAACTGGCTTAAAAATATGATTGGTAAGACGAGTATCGGGAGCCTGCGAGCCTTGATTTCTAATGCAAAGCTTGTGCTTTGTAACGATTCCGCGCCGATGCACTTAGCTACCGCCTATGATCGACCCTGTATCGCAATATTTGGCCCTACGACGAAAGAACTTGGATTTTTTCCCCTAGCCAAGTCTGCTGAAACGACGATACTAGAGCGCAGATTGGATTGCCGACCATGTGGGCTGCATGGTCATAAGAATTGTCCTAAGAGTCATTTCCGCTGTATGTTAGAAGTAGATGTTGCGAATGTGATACGAACAGTGGAATCCACTTTATGTCCGTAAACCCAGAAACTATCTCCAATCTCATCGATCGATTGCCGCGAGAGCTTTCTGTGCTCATGGTTGTCATATCAGACGCATGGGGAGGTTTGGAACAAACAGCTTTAAACGATGCTAAGCTTTTGCAGGCTAGCGGAATTGATGTTCTGCTTTTGGCTCGATCCGATTCGCCAGTCTATAAGCACTGCCGAAAAGAAGCGGATGGCATTAGATTGGTGGAACATAATACGCCTTTGAGGCGCGTTCTTGATTTTCGGCTCTTTCGAACGATTCGCCGGATAGTTAACGAGCGTAATGTGACAATTGTGCATTTGCATCAGAGTTCGCTATTGCAAACGGTGGTGCCGGCCTTAACGGGATTGTCCAAAGTGTCTCTAGTTCTTTCGCGGCATATTTTAAATGATCACTCCAAGCGTGATCCTTATCATAGTCTAATTTATCGTCGAGTAGATTATATATTGATGCTGTCTCAGGCAATGCGGAGAAATGTGGCGACAACTTTTCCGGTAAAAGAAAAGAAGCTACGGATTGTAAATTTAGGCATTAATTTAAAGGCCTTTCAGCCTGAGATCACTGATAAGACCATAATGCGCAAGGAGTGGCAGATTAGTGAGAAATCTTTCCTCATTGGAGTTGTTGGGCGTTTAGACCCGGCCAAGCGTCAGGACCTAGTCGTCAAGGCGATTGCGCAGCTGAAGGAAAAAATTGCACACCTACACCTTGTGGTGGTGGGAGCCGAGAGTCCTGGTCTAAACGGCACTTACATCAGCTCGCTCCAAGAGACTGTTCGCGAACTTGATCTTTCTGAAAATGTATCGATTGTGGGAGCGGAGACTAGAATCCCAGAAGTAATGGCGAGCCTCAATCTTTTCATTATGCCGAGTAAGGAAGAAGCTTTTGGCTTAGTCGCGCTGGAGGCGATGGCCATGGGGGTGCCTACGCTTCTTTCCAAGGCCGGGTCGGCAGCAGAATTGGCCAGAGGAGGGCGGGCAGAGCTTTTTAGGCCCGGAGATGCTTTTGATTTATCCCGTAAAATTAGAAATTTATATAGAAATACCGAGTACCGGACTAAAATGGCGGGGAAAGCGTTGGCCTATGTTCACTCTAACTTTTCAGTGGAGCAAAGGCTTTTTAACACCCTTGATATCTACGCGCGCTGTTCTCGTCGGCGCCATGCTTAGCTTTTGCATTTCGCTCAGTTATATGATCTAACCCCTCCTATCCTGTATGAAAGGGGATCCGAATGACGGTATGACACCTACTATGAGTACAAACACAGAAGATGCAAAAAATGTAAATGCGAACAAGTGGCTCGAAGAATTCGAGACAATTGATGTTGAAGAGGCAAATCGCTTGGATGAAGAGGAGGCCAAGAATACTCGCTCCGCAATGGGAGGGGAGGATTTCGAAGCGATGCTGGATGGCACTACAGCAACAGTCGACCTCCAAGAAGGTTCTGTTGTGGAAGGAAAAATTGTCGCGATTAGCGATGATTTCGTAACTGTTGATATCGGTTACAAGAGTGAAGGTTACGTCGCAGCCAGTGAATTTCGTAGTCTAGAAGGGGGGATCTCCGCGCAAGTCGGCGATGATGTTTCGGTCTACCTTGAAAGAGTAGAAAATGAAGACGGTCATATGCAACTCTCCAAAGACAAGGCGGAGATTGTTAAGGCTTGGGATTCCATTGCAGCAGCCTGCGAAGCCGACGAAGTTATTTCCGGCGTGGTTGTGGCGAAAGTCAAAGGCGGACTATCCGTTGATATCGGCGTGAAGGCATTCTTGCCTGGGTCACAAATCGATATTCGACCAGTTCGCAACCTCGACAAGTTCATTGGAAAAAGGCTTAATTTCAAAATCATCAAGTTCAATAAGAGAAGGGGCAATATCGTTCTATCTCGTAAGGCGTTGCTTCTGAAGGAGCGGGAAAAGCTTCGTGAGGAAACGCTTGAGCAATTGCAAGAAGGTCAAGTGGTGCAAGGTCTTGTGAAGAACATCACAGACTATGGCGCTTTCATTGATCTAGGCGGTATGGACGGACTTCTCCATATAACGGATATGAGCTGGGGACGTATTAAGCATCCGTCAGAGTTGTTTGGTGTGGGCGATGAAGTCACGGTTAAAATTCTTAAGTACGATCGCGAGAAGGAACGTGTCTCTCTGGGCTTGAAGCAAGTTCAAGAGAACCCCTGGGAGAGAGTACCTGAGGTGTATCACGTTGGTGATAAGGTCAAAGGTAAGACAGTTTCCATTAAGGATTATGGTGCGTTCGTTGAGGTTGAAGACGGCGTAGAAGGTCTCATTCACGTAAGTGAAATGAGCTGGACAAACCGCGTGAAGCACCCATCTAAGGTACTAAATGTGGGTGATGAAGTTGAGTGTCAAGTGCTCGACATCGATACGAAAAGCCGTCGTATCTCTCTCGGTTTAAAGCAGCTAGAAGCTAACCCTTGGGATGTTCTTGAGCAGAAGTTCCCAATCGGATCTACGGTTGAAGGCGAAGTTAAGAACGTAACAGACTTCGGTGTGTTCGTTGACATCGGTGAAGGTATCGATGGCTTGATCCATGTAAGCGATATTTCTTGGACTAAGAAAGTTACGCATCCCTCAGAGGCTTTTGAAAAGGGCAAGAAGGTACAAGCAGTTGTACTTTCTATCGACAAAGAGACAGAGAAATTTTCTCTCGGTGTGAAGCAGCTTGAACGCGATCCATGGGAAAATATCAAGGATCGTTATAAAATCGGTCAAGCCCTATCTGGAAAAGTATCGAAGCTCTCTGATTACGGTGCATTCGTCGAAGTCGAAGAAGGACTAGAAGGTCTGGTTCATATCTCTGAGATTTCGAATCAGAACGTAGGGCGTGTTTCCGATGAGCTTAAGGTTGGTGATACAGTGAACGTGGCGATCATGTCGATCGACCCACGGGAGCGTAAAATTTCGCTTTCTATTAAGGCATTTGCAGAAGCAGAGGAGCGGGCGGACATTGAAACGTATGTTGGCGACAAGGAGAAAAAAGGGAACACTCTTGGTGACCTCCTTGGCGACAAGCTCAAGGGTATGCAAGACTCAGCAGATGAAGGAACAAAAAAATAGTTTCTTTGTGGAGAGAGTAGTTAGTTCCTTAATTCTGCCAAGGAAGGCCGGTTAGCTCATGCACAAAAAGCGACTTAAGATTGATTTGAATTGCTATAGCTCTATCGAACTATTGCTAGGTGAGATAGAGAAGGTTGCGGATAGTTCAATGAAACTTGAAGTTCTCCTTGTTGGCGGCGCACCCTATAGTATTCATAAAATCACTTACCCTAGTCGCAAACGGACCATTGCTCAAACGATACTGCAAATTATCCAGCCCGATGAGCGGATCCAAGTTCGATATGAATAGCCCACGCTATTTGATTACTGGAGGGACCTCCGGGTCAGGGAAGAGTTTGCTTGCAGCTTTCGGTAATTCTGCCCGAGGAATCGGACGCGGTGATAGATTTGATATAACGGATGCTGGCATTCGCAGTCGCATTGCGGAACTGAGCCTTGAGTTTGAGGTTTTCGTTAACCATGCATGCTCCAACAAGCCGTTTTCACAGGTAGAATTACTGGAAGAAGTATTTTCCAAATGGAAAAAAGTGAACCACCAAGGCTATATTGTTAGTACCGGCTCCTATAGTACCTACTCTCTAAAGCCTCATATTCGTCTATATACTGCCGCAAAACTAGCGCTTGATACGTATAGCCGACAGTGTTCGAAGTGGTGCGAGAATCATCCTGGCACCTTCCGTGTATCGATTATTCGACCCGGAATTTTAGATTCTGAGAGATCTAGAGCTAAACCTAGCTGGCCTGGATATGGAGTTGATATGCAAGATTACGCGAAGCTGATTCAGTTTCTGACGACTCAGCCTACGCAATTATTGGTACCTGATCTGGTGCTTTCTAGCAGAGACGTGGCTCCCTAGTGAATTTTTCTTGATCAACGCATCAGCTTGGCTTCTGAGTAAACATTTTAATATCGCTAAAGTTGTCAAAAGCCTTCGCGTACGCTGTAGCATAGCTTGTAATGTCTTTTGCGCACTTCGATTCACATTCAACAAAGAGCTTTTCTCGATCAAACCAAGACTCATAGAGCTTAGTAAAAATAGAATCCGATGTGATTTCAGGGAGTGAACGAGACTTTAAATCAAAGAGATGTTTGTGTTCGTTCCAATAGCTTTCTTTCCAACGAATCTGTTTATTGGGTCTTAACTTACTTTTTCGCACACCAAATGGATGCGACACCCAAGAGCAGGGATAAAAAAATCCCTCTGCATCAATATACATTGGGCGATTGCCGGCCATGCATAGTGGAAGAACTTCCGCGTCCTTATAGTTTTTTTTGGCTTGTGCATAAAATTTTCGAAAGGTCTCATCTAGCCCACTAGCTTGCCGTTCCGAATTTAGCCGAAATGAATATTTTCTGTGGCGCTCGATTGGAGATACAAGTTTAGAGTATTCCGGTTCTAGAGGGTCAAATCCTAATTCGGAATCGATATAGTTTTCGTACATTGAACCAAACAGCATTGATAAGTTAATGTTGAAATAGTCAGCTCCATTTTCTTTTGCAATTCGGCCGATATGGACGAGTCGATCTTGGTTAAAGCGAAATACAATCGTAGACCAAGAGATTTGCACTGGAAATGGACGAAGAGTTTGAATTCCAAGAAGGATTGAATCAAAGTCAGAGTATTTACGATAAAGTTGATTGGATTCATTATCCCAACCATCTACGCTAAAAAAAATTTGGTCATTATGATTTAAGGCTTCTCCCAGTTCTTGCCAAAAGCTTTGGTTCTTATGTGAGCCATTGGTTATAATGCATAAGGTTATTTTCGGGTGGGATTTTTTAATGTATTGAACAATTTCAAGGAATTGTGAATTGTAGATAGGGTCGCCCTGTCCACCACAAAAGAGCATTCGCTTTACATTCTGTTGTAAAAAATCTGCTGGAAAATTTTTTTGAATAAACTCCAGTGGCAACTCGGTTACTTTATACATCCCACGTTTTTCGGTGCGTGGGCAGCGAGGGCAGGCAAGACGGCATTTACTACTTATCTCAAGATGCCAATTGAAAAATGGAAACTGCAGTTTATTATTTACCATATTATTCATTATCTAAATCTAGCTGACGATACTCAAGTTTACTGGACTAAACCCAGTCCCGCTCACAGTCACTTTAGTCCCAGCTTCTAATGTGACGGCTGCAGTTGCTGCTCCAGCCAATACAATAGAATCTGCCGGCAAAGATTTTCCACGAGCAGATAGCATAGATACCAATGCCTCCAATGAATCTAATGGGTGCCCCAGGATTGCAGAGCTTGAGCCCTCTTGCATGACCTTATCATCAAACGTCATTTGCAACTGAATGTTGTCTAAAGCCAAACTAGCTATATTTGAAATTGCTTCACCCAGCACAAATCCAGTGGAAGAGCAATTGTCAGCTAGGACGTCTGGTAGACGGAAATCAAAATTCCTATAGCGTGAATCGATGATCTCTAGAGCCAAACTAGCCCAAGAGCAGGCTCCTAATAATTTTTCTCGACCAACGTTACCCTTCAGCTCTGATTTAATATGGAAGGCAATCTCTGGTTCGATTCGTGGGTGTATTTTATTTTTGAGGGAATAGTTTGCATTGCTTTCCACCTTCATAGCATCTGTCAGAACGCCCATAATCGGGTCACTAACACCCATCTGTTCCATCTTAGCCTTAGACGTAAGCCCCATTTTATAGCCGACGATCTGTTCACCACGATCACAGCGCAAACGAATCAGTCTGTCTTGGATATCGTAGGAGGAAGGAATATCTAAGTCAGGAATAGTCTTTGTGATTCGTTTCATCGCGGTTCCATTTTGCTCCGCTAAGTTCAATGCTTCTGACCAAGCTTTAATATCTGTATCACTAAGCGCCATTCTTATTCTCCGTACGTAAATTCAACGTCGCCAAGATCGGCGATTTCTACCCTACAATTTTGACCAATTTCAATCGGAACTACCGGCCCATAAGCGCCGGATAAAATCACATCGCCCGCAGCTAACTCGACTCCAAGTTCGCCCATTTTATTCGCTAGCCACGTCACAGCGTTTAATGGGTTGTCCATGCAAGATTTGCCAGTTCCTTCAGATTTCATTTCGCCATCGACCCAAAGCCGCATTTTTCCGAATACTAGGTCTGTCTCTGCAAGTGGGCTTTGCTTCGCACCCAGCACAAAAAAAGCTGAAGAAGCATTATCCGCAATGGTGTCTTGAATTTTGATTTTCCAATCTACAATTCTAGAGTCGATAACTTCAATGCAAGGAGACACATAATCTGTTGCTTCCACCACATCCTCTGGATATATCCCAGGTCCCTGAAGGGAAGACTTCAATACGAAGGCCACTTCACCCTCAACTTTGCCTTGGATGAGAGAGCCTTTTTGTAATTGGCCTCGATTCGCCACTTGCATATCCGAAAGCAGATAGCCAAAATCCGGCTGATCTACACCGAGTTGCTTCTGTACGGCAAAAGCAGTTAATCCGATTTTCTTACCCACGAGTTTAGCGCCATCATGTATTTTTCGTTCCATCACAAGCTTTGAAACGGCATAGGCATCTTCAATGCTCATGTTCGGCTCAAGGTCTGATAGCGGTGCGATGGGGGCTGCGCTTTGTCGTGCTACCCATAAACGGTCTGCAAACTTAGTTATTTGATTCGTATCCATACCTCTTTTATACGCGGGTGATGGGGTTAATGCAAAGCCTCTCAAAAAATGTGATGAGCTTAAGAATGTGCTGAGCTTAAAAAATATATTGGCCGTCGACGAAGAAATCGACTAGACTCCCGAAAATGAGCGACGAGAAGTTTGAGCCCGAATCTTTCGAGCCTGAATATAAAGAACTGAACTATAATTCCTATCTTAAAATTCCTGAGCTTCTGAGTTTGCAACAGGAGCTTTCTGAGCCCAAACACCATGATGAAATGTTCTTTATCGTGATCCACCAAGCGATGGAGCTTTGGTTTAAGGAACTTTTGCATGAAACGAGCCTCCTCATTGATGCACTCAAAGATGGTGTTGTTTCCAGAGCTCTCAAAGTATTGAAACGAAATATTGCAATAATGGAGCTTTGCCAAAAGCAGATCAACCTGCTGCATACGTTAACACCAGTTGAGTTCGCTGGCTTTCGTGATCGACTGCGACCGGCAAGTGGTTTCCAATCAATACAATTTCGCCAGTTCGAGTTTACCTATGGCTTGCGAGATAATTTCTTTTTGAAGTTCTTTTCAGAAAATTCAGAAATGCTCGAATCACTATCCATCATATGCGAGCAGCCAAGTGTCTACGACGTTTTCATAAAGAGCCTAAAAGAGGCCGGGTATCCTGTTCCTAATTCCGCTCTGCGCTCAACATATACTGAGATTTATGAAGCAAACTCTGGACTGGAGAGCGCGATTAAAGCAATTTATGAGAGTCCAGAAGACAATTACCACTGGGTGCTACTCTTTGAAGCGATGCTAGATTTTGATGAGCGAGTTGCTCTTTGGCGGTTTACTCACTTGCTAATGGTGGAAAGAACGATAGGAAAAAAACGAGGCACAGGTGGGAGTTCGGGCCAAAAATTCTTAGAGAGTCGACTGCATTATCGTTTCTTCCCAGAGCTTTGGAATGTTCGTGCTCAAATTGGGTCCGACTATTAGGGAAGCATATGCGTTTTGATATATTTTTCTCAATTTGCCAAACCGATGTCGATGACTTCATGCCCGATGAACGAACGATGTTTCAAAATTTTTTTGAACAACTGCACCTTGCGGATAATCTAGGCTTTGGCACTGCGTGGCTTGCAGAAACTCATCTATCTTGCGAGTTGCAGAAAGGGCATAAATTTCCTGTAATCCCACATTTCAAGGGTGAAATTGGATTGAATACAGACATTTTACAAATGGGACATAAAATTTTTGGAATCACCAAGAATTTGCACATCGGTTCGGCAATTCGCAATATTCTTTGCAACGGTGGTCCAATGGCCCATGCGGAAGCTGTGCGAACATTTCTAACCATTCATGGGCAGAACCCAGAGGAAAAAAGATTGCTTGATTTGGGCTTTGCCTCTGGTCGTTTTGAATTCTCCAATCGCCCCTATGGAATCATTCCGCGCAATAAAGTGGAAGAAGCTGCTTGGCCAGTAATGAAGGGAAAAATATTTCTAGAAACGGTGGAAATATTTCTGAAATTATTACGAGGCGATATTATCTCCTCGGATGATACGCAAAATCTTAATTTAACTAAAGAGGATTTTCGAACAGAAGATGATTGGCAACGAGTGTTGGACGCGCATGGATCCAGCGTTAAATCAATTCCAGTAGAAAAGCGTTGGATTTTTGAACGTACGCAAATTATTCCAAAAGAAACAAACTTAGAGTTATTACGTCTAACTATTGGCTCCCATGATCCTGTAAGCCAAAATTACGCCAATACAATTCTCCCTTGCGGTGTCTTTAATCTATCCATTACGCCATCAGCACAGATTGAAAAAACGCATGAGCGAATGAAGGAGAGCTATCACAAAGATGGTGGGGAGTGGACTCAGCAGCATATGCCACGGACCGTTTTGATTTTTCCGAATGACGATGCGAATGCGACTGAAGAGGAGAAGAATGCTCGAGCTGAAAAAACGGCGCAGGCAGCTGTTACAAATTACTGGAAAGCAATGGCAGGAACAATTGATCAAGAAAAAGTTGATAATGCGGTCGAGAATGCACTGGCGGGCAGTCCAAGTAAAATTATTCAGCAATTAAGGAACGACTTTCACCCAGATGAGCGACTCATGCTTTGGTTTGATTTCAATAACCATAATAATGATGAAGTGATGCGTGGTATGCGAATATTTATGGATCAAGTTGCGCCTGAGTTTTGTAAAGGATAAGAAAATGGAGAAAATATTAAACTTTATTGATGGTAAATTTGTAGAACCTCAGTCCGGTGAATATTTGGATAACTATAATCCTGCCACCGGCGAAGTTTACTCTAAAGTTGCAAAATCTAATGCAACCGATGTAGATATGGCAGTAGCTGCCGCAAAGACTGCGTTCCCACAATGGTCTGCCGTAACGACAGAAGAGCGTAGTCAGTATTTGATGCGAATTGCTGACGTATTAGAAAAAAGTCTAAAAGAATTTGCACTTGCTGAATCGATAGACCAAGGAAAAACGGTAAAGCTTGCGCTCGATTTTGAAATTCCAAGAGCGGTAAAGAATCTTCGGTTTTTTGCCACTGCTGTCCTTCACCATGAGGAACGATCTACAGAAATAGATGGGGTTGCTGTAAACTATACAGTTCGAAACCCAATGGGAGTGGCAGCTCTTATCTCGCCATGGAATCTTCCCTTGTATTTGCTTACATGGAAAATCGCTCCTGCATTAGCAACCGGAAATACTGCTGTTTGTAAGCCATCGGAAATGACTCCAATGACAGCTTTTCTATTGGGTAGGGTTTTACAGGAGGCGGAACTACCAAATGGTGTGTGTAATATAGTTCAAGGTTTGGGTTCGGAAGCTGGTGATGCACTTACCAAACATGACGATGTGAAATTGATTTCTTTTACGGGCGGGACAGCCACAGCAGGGGCAATCATGCAAAATGCAGCCCCAACTTTCAAGAAACTCAGTTTGGAGCTTGGTGGGAAGAACGCTTCTGTCGTGTTTGCTGACGCAGATTTGCAAGAATGCCTAAATACAAGTCTAAGAGCAGGTTTTCAAAATCAGGGTGAAATTTGCACTTGCTCTTCGAGAGTTTTCGTAGAGCATTCGATTTATGATGAATTTTGTGAAAAATATGCGGCGGCCGTTTCAAAACTAACCGTGGGTGACCCGAGTCGAAGGAGTACTTTCATGGGGCCGCTAGTAAGCAAGGAGCATAAAGAAAAGATGCTTTCTTATATTGATATCGCTAGGTCGGACGGTGGTGAAATTCTTTCTGGTGGTCAAGCAGCTAGCCTAGATACTCCGTTTTCCGACGGCTATTTTATTGAACCAACTGTCATTAAGGGCCTCGACCCTAAGTCTAAAGTTATGCAGGAGGAGATTTTTGGTCCGATTGTCTGCATCGCACCTTTCCACTCCGAATCCGAAGCTATAGAATTAGCAAACGAAGTAAAGTACGGTCTAGCGGCGACCATTTGGTCAGAAAACATAAAACGCTGTCACCGCATCGCTAAAGCTCTAGATGCAGGAACTGTTTGGATAAACACTTGGATGTTGCGAGATTTGCGCCTGCCCTTTGGTGGGATGAAGGCTTCTGGGATTGGGCGTGAAGGTGGAAAAGACTCGATCGATTTTTTCACTGAGGTTAAAAATATTTGCGTAAAGCTATAGGAGAATTCCATGCGTGAAGAACGAGTCAATGCAGATGCAGCCGCTGAACCAGTCGGCTCCTATCCTCACGGGCGAATATACGGCGACTTGTTTTTTCTTTCTGGGGTAGGTCCGAGGGAGCCGGGCACGAAGGAAATACCAGGAGTGACTCTTGATGAGGATGGCAAGATTCTAGATTATGATATTGAAGTGCAGACAAGAGCCGTTGTTAAGAATATTGAGGCTGTTTTGAGCACTGCGGGAGGTTCGCTGAAGGATGTGCTTGATATTCAAGTCTTTCTTACGAATATGAAGTCTGATTTTAAAAAATTTAATCAAGTCTATGGAGAGTATTTTAAAGAGATTGGCCCGACTAGAACGACGATTGAAGTCGGCGCTCTCCCTACTCCGATTGCAGTGGAGTTTAAGGTAATTGCGAGGTCACCCAAGCGTGTCCAAGATAATTGATATTAGCCCGGAGATCCGAGCAGATATTGCAGTTTGGCCTGGTGATACGCCTTATTCCCGTACTATCAACTTGGATTACAAAAATGGCGACAATTTAGTGCTTTCGGAAATTAAAGGAACGCTTCACCTTGGTGCTCATACGGATGCTCCTAATCATTATGATCCCAACGGCGTAGGGATGTCCGAACGAGCATTGGATTACTATTATGGCTATTGCCAAGTGGTTTCCGTAGAGATTGAACGAGGCAAGCGCATTTATCCAGAAGATATCCACATTGATTCGATTAGCTCGGAACGGATATTATTTTGTACAAACTCTTATCCTGATCCCTACGAGTTCAATGAGGATTTTAATTCGTTATCACCAGAAGTTATCCATGTATTAGCGAGTAAAGGCGTAAAGCTTGTTGGGATAGATACCCCTTCAGTCGATCCTTTTGATTCAAAAGTATTGGAAAGCCATAACGCCATTGGTAAAAATAACATGGCGATACTAGAAGGAGTTTTACTAAAGGACGTAAAGCCTGGAATATACACATTGGCAGCTATCCCACTAAAATTGCAAAATGCGGACGCATCCCCTGTGCGGGCGATACTGATAGAACGATAGGCTAGTTGTTGCGTGACATCGAATGCTTGACCACCGCTTCAAGAACTACCTTGTGTTCATCACACCCAATGATACGATCTACTTCTTCAATATCTACTGCAGGGGATTGAGCTAGCACGCGTTTTTTAACTTCTTCAATCCGCTTGAAGCTTTCATTGATACGCTTTTCAGAAATTCGTTCTTCTTTTAAATGCTTTCGAGCAATGTCGATGGCCTTCTTTGCTTGCTTCATATCTCGGTAAGTCAGAATATCGCAACCAGCGTTAATTGCTAAAGCAACTACATCTTCTTCATTGAAATTCTGAGTGATGGCTTCCATTTGCATATCGTCCGCAATCACAATACGACTAAAGCGAAGGTCCTTACGCAAATGTTGTGAAACTGTAGTGAATGAAAGCGATGCAGGATAAATGGCATCAATTTTTGGATTTAAGATATGAGCCATCATGAGTATATCTACTTTGGCTCGAATAGCTCGAGAAAATGGTTTTATTTCTCGTTTTTCTAATTCGCCCCAAGTTTTATCGACAATCGGCAATGATTTGTGAGAATCTACGGTCGTGTCGCTATGACCTGGGAAATGCTTCACACTCGCTACCATGCCGTTCTTTATAAAGCCGCGAACAATTCCACTCGATATTTTAGAAACAATTTCTTCATTTGTGCCAAAGGCACGTTGACCAATGATGGGGTTGTTTGGTCTTGTGTGAATATCGCATAATGGCCAAAAATTTAAATTGATCCCAACGGCTGTTAATTCTTTTGCCACAACGTTGGCCACATCAAATGCTAGTTTTGGAGAATCTATTTCTCCCAATAACGCTGCTTCTGGAAAATGTGTGAATGGCTTACCAAGAGTCTGAGCAGCTCCGCCTTCCTGGTCAACGGCTAAAAACATAGGGAGGTTCGAAGACTCCTGCATTATGTTTTGTAACGCAGATGTAAACTTTGCGATAAGCACAGGAGTTTCATAATTGTGTTTGTAAAAAATTACGCCACCAGGTTGGTATTCTCGAACAAACTCATCCACACCTTGGACAAGCTTTGTTCCTGGTATTCCTAACATGAACATTTGTGACAGCTTACGTTCTAGATTGTTAGTTTCGGACATTCAGCTAACCCTTTTAGCGGATTCTAAGCTCCCTTATCTTATTTTGCAGCCCTTTACGAGATATGCCAAGGTGACGAGCTGTTTTCGTGATATTTTCCTCAAAAATTTGCAACGCGTCTTGAATTAACACCCGTTCATATTCACGAGTCTTTTCCTTCACAAGCTCTCGGAAGCTAGCCTCAGGGGGGGGGATGTTCATTTGATTCCTTGGCCTTGAGGCCATTCGAATTTTTGCAGTATTCTCCTTTGCAACATCGTTCTTTGTAATATCTTCTTTTACAATGTCTGAAGACAACACTGAATAATTCGCAGGTGTGTGCAGCACTAATCTTTCAATCATGTTTTCTAGTTGCGGCAAATTTCCTCGCCATTCCAATTGTGATAGTTCTTCAATTGCCTCGTCCGAGAGGTCAACTAATTTACCACCCAAGCGATCACAAGCACTTTGATGGAGAAAATGAATAAGGTCAGGAATATCTTCTCTGCGTTCTCTTAGTGCTGGGATCTGCAAGTGGATAACCGATAGCTTAAAATATAATTCTTCACGAAATGTTCCATTTCGCACTAGGGGTTCAAGTATTTTCGAAGAGCCGGCAACTATACGAACATTAGCGTCATAGGCATTTGAGCTGTCCATGCGTTCTGCAGATCCTGAGCATAAATAATCGTAGAGTCGAGTCTGCGTTTCTAAATTTAAATCCTGAATTTCATCGATGAACAAAACACCATTATCTGCTTGCTCGATTCGCCCAAGCTTTTTTGATTCACCAAAAAGTTCTGGATTATGTTTCGTAGCAGGAATCGCGGAGCAGTTCATTCGAATGTAAGCCATGCGTGAGCGATTTGAGTAGCGATGGATATCGTCCATTAATAATTCACGACCGGTTCCCGGCTCTCCCACAAGCAGTATCGAACTTGGGTTCTGAATGGCTTGTATTGAAGCCTTACGCAACACCTGAATCTGTTTTGATTCCCCGGAAAAAATTGGCGAAAATTCTATATCTTCGGTAGGCAGATTGATACAAGCCGATGTACAAGGATTGTTCTCTTCGTTATGAATTAACTCCAATCGACGAAGTCGATTCGTGCCTATAGCCTTTTCCATTACCGCACAAATTTCGGACTGCTCGAATGGCTTTGTTACATAATCAAACGCTCCAGTCTTGATTGCATCTACGGCTGTGTTTACAGTTCCAAATGCTGTAATCATAATAACTGGCATCTTCGGACGTAATTCATGTACACGATTTAAGAATTCCATCCCATCCATTTCCGGCATGAATAAATCCGTAATTACTGCATCGAACTCTTTATTCTGCACAACCTGTAAGGCATCTAATGAGGAAGTAAAGCCATCTACTGCAAATCCGCGCTTTTCAAGAATAGTACGCAAGACAATTACAATATTTTTCTCATCGTCCAACACCAACACTCGACCTCTAGCTCTAGATTCTAGCTTCATTGGACCGTCACTCCTTTCAATTGGACTGTCATCCCTTTCATCAAGCCATCACTCATTTCTTTTTCTAGTCTAGATGGAAATCTCAGCACAGCAGTTGTACCTCTATTTTTATCGCTATTAATCTCCATTCTGCCACCATGAGCTTCCGCAATCCGTTGACAAATCGGCAACCCAAGGCCAGTTCCATTCTTTGAGGATGTAAAGAATGGAATAAAAACTTTGTCCAAGTACTCTTTCTTAATACCGATTCCATTATCTTGAACTGTTATCGTAAACAAACTAACTTGGCTATTATTCTCTGCTTCTAGAGTTACATGCAGTTTAGGTGAACCGTCTTTTGAATTATTTTTGGCCCATGCCTCTCGAAGCGCCTCTCGAGCATTATCCAATAAATTGCTAATTACCTGCGATATAAGATCCGGCTGACAAAAGGCTGGAGGTAATTCTTCCGCTAAGTGAAGTTCTAATTCTATTTCTAAATCCCTATTGCGTTGTCGATTAAATCGACGAATTGCACTTTCAATTACCACACGTAAATCTGTAAACCTTGATTCGCCTTTAAATGGCTTCGAATAGTTTAGGAACTGAGTAACTACCCCATCCAAGCGATCTACTTCCTCAATGATGATATCTACCATTGACTCAGGAGGATCGTCACGATGAGTCTTCATCACTTGGGCTGCGCCCTTAATCGCGCCTAGTGGATTGCGAATCTCGTGTGCTAAACCAGCGGACATTTCACCTAAAACTGCAAGTCGATCTTTCTCGCGTAATTGAGAATAGACATCTAAATCATTAATTGCTTGCGCACTCTTGCGAAAGAACGGCTCTAGTAGTGGCAGAATCCCCCATGAACTTCTCCAAGGACCGGGAGGGCCTTTTGGTGCTAACGTACAAAATCCAAGCACGCGCCTCTCGTGGATAAATGGGAGTGCTAGGCTTGAGTCCAAGCGTTGTAGAGACTCAAGTGTCAGATGAACGGCAACTGATCGGGCTGCGCCAGTTACATAATCGGAAGCTGCTTCCATTTCAGAAACTAGAACTGGCTTCCAATCTCTACTGCGTTGCCAATGCTGAACCAGTGGATAGGCAAGAGATAAAGTCTGTGGCAATGTGTGCTCCACAGTAGCGTCGTAAAATTTTACAAATTGTTTGCCTTCTTCATCTAGCAAATACAAAGACACTATGCGCGTGTATAGAGAGCGGCGTAAATAATCCTTCGTCACTGAAACGATAGATTTCCGATCAAAGACGGTTGCTAGCTCCTGAACTGCTTTGGAGGCAGAAATCTCTAGCCGTTTAGCTTCCTTAAAGAATACTCTTTCATAAGCAGTAACGAGTAGCTTTCGAAAAGGAGCTATGGACATAGTTGCAATATATGCTGCTAAGAATGTATTTAGTACAAAGAGAACTGGGTCATCTCGAACCCATACTGTTGTAATTAAGAAGACAAGCATGACTGCGACCGCAGCTCCATTGTCAGCCAAAGCCGCACCGACTAAGCGCCGTAAGCTTGCATACTCTTGCTGAAGTACGATGTCCTTTAGGAAGAACATGTAAACGGCCAGTAAAAAATTTCCTATGGATGGAATAACTTCTCCAAGAATGGAGACTCTGTTCTGGCTACAGATTACTGTCAAGATTGTACCGCCAAGATAGATACCCATGTTCCGGCGGCGCAAGGCAGAAATAAAATCCTTTCTACGCAGCTTTGATAGAGAAGCATTACGCGGATTCACCATACCTAAAGCTTCACTGAGGTAGAGATACAGCACCGCAAAGATGATTAGTCCTGGAGAGAAGTAGGAAGCGTCACGAATCCAAGTATGGCGATCCAGCCCAAAAGTAACTAGAGGGATCAAAAGCAAAGCAAGTAAAAAACTAATTCGCGTCAGCCATTGGAAAAACGCACCTTGCGGTCGCAAGAGCGACTTCATAAAGTACATCGATGTCGGTGCCAGTAGCAAGTTGGCTATAATATGGATACTTTCGAAAGCACGTAACCCTAAAACCTCTGAAATAAAGAACGAAAGCGCCCACACTGAAATATTGAATGCCAACGCTGAGTAAGCCAGGTGCAGCTTGTGGCCCAGCCCATGCGCCAGGACCAAAACGGATAAGCTTAGACACACTGATCCGACGATCAGGGCAGATTCGAATAGTAGGTTAATGGGCGCAATCTCCATAGGCGTGCACTATAGCTCAAGCTAGAGACGAATACTTCCGAAAACCTAGTCGATGAAGCGCAAATACTATAAAATTCTGTTACGGCAAGGCATTGAAAGTACAGCATTTTTTATTGTTGCTCTTTGGTTAGTTTTCGCTGGGCTGGAGAGCATTCGCTCGTCACACTTGCCGGTAAATGATGTCGACGTGCGTGTCCTAGCAGGTGTTGAGGAACAGGGTAATGGGTTGACGAAGGAAAAAAAATTTAGCCGCATCCGGAGCCAGGTAATTGACCTTGGCTGTCTAGGAAAATTTCCTGAAAGCATACCGGTTCGAGGTGACTCTGTTCGATTACGGTTCCAAGATTGTGAGCAAAACGGACATGTTGTCGAGAAGATCGAGTGGAGCAGTGAAGAAAGAAATTCTCAAGAACTTCTCACCCTAATAAACCCGGGGCGCCATTCGGTTTCTACTGAGTTCTTTCGCATTGGAGTTAGCACAAAAAAATCAGTCATAGTATTTTGGCGAACCAATGAGGGCACACGAAACAGTCATATTGTACGACTCACTAGAAACTAGATTCTGAGAAATTAACTAGAAACGAAAAAGATAGTTTAGACGAAGCGACTGTTGAGTTTGAATATCGCTATGGTCTGATTTTGTTGATTCGAACTCACATGACCATTCACGGGAAAGCTGTTTATGTACGTTCATCACAATGGTTTTGTGTTGAATGCCATAGGAGAATGTCGACTCAACGTCTACTAGTGGGACTCTACGGCGCGCTTTGAGTTCTACTTTATCGAGAGCTTTTTGGTTATAGTTTGCGCTAGTGGTGACTAGTGGGTTCTCAACAGTTACATTCGCTTGGCGTTTCAATGCATTCATTCGAGATCGAAAACGCAGTTTCTTTGGTTCTTTTGGAGTAGGCAATAAAGCATCTGGTTTGTAGGAGCTATAAGCAGGGTGAAGAAGTTTCTCCCGCTCTCTACGCTCATGTTCCTCTCTATGGATAGCAATGTCGTTTCTTGTTCGTACATCTGTAATGGCTGGGTCTTGCTCCTCTTGGCCACCAAAGATATTGCTACCGCCAAGAAGACCCTTGAGTTTCCGCATAATCCTTAATGGGAGTGAAGTAAAATCTGCACGATGAATGGCACGCTTAGTTTGGTGGTGAGTTTCCTGCTTAGACCACGCGCGTAGTCGAGCATCCCAAATTCCTCGAACTTGTTCACTGTATTCTTTCGTCACAGTCTGAAATGGATTATCCAAAGAATGGTCATAGCGAAGTACTCGTTCGTGCTGTTCATCCACGTATACCGGCTCATGCATGCTATCGTAGATAATCTTCAATTCACTGCGAAGGTCATAAAATTTATTCTCACCATATAGTTCTAATGGAGTGCTCAGGCGCCTTGTCAGCAGGCGGCGTCCAGTAGTAGTTCGTTCATGGTCGTTATCTGGGTTATGATTTGGGTGATAGTATTGCGAGCGAATCAGCTCCCACTCAAAATCATTTGGTTGTTGTGGATGAGCATTCTCAAGAGCGACTAAAGCAAAAAAACTGAATGTCATCATTATTACAAAGCGATTCACTTTTTCCTCCAGACAAGCATAGTCAGAAAAGCTGCAAATTTAAGGCCAATTGCCTAGGCTAGCCTTTTCAATAAATGTAGTAATTCTAATATGTTAAAAATTAAATAATGCATTATATTAAAAATAACAAATTTAATAAGTATATTTTCTTAGACACTAGTCAATGTTATATCCATAGCTGTTATAGTGAAGCGTCGAATTAGGCTAATGAGACTGTCAAAGGACGCCCGCGGACCAAAACGCCAGGTACGTAATGGACCCAGAAATTAAAGGGATGGTGAAATTATCGTCTATGTTTAGGGGCAGAAGCTCTGCAATTGCCCCCGATACCCCACCAATCATAGCCAATAGGACCTGCCGGCCTTCCCCCAATCCCGTGCTGAAGAGGTAGATCCAAGTGACCGTCATACATGCAACAAACCCTCCCAGAGTCCCTTGTAGGGACTTATTTGGAAAGAGCTTGTCTTTGCCAAAGAGAACTCCGAAAAAGGAGGAAGACGGATCACCAAAAATCAAATGAAGGATAGCTAACAATGCAATATGTTTAGGGAAAATTAAAATTGCGACTAAACAGGAGCCGACATAGAACGGCACACCAGAGGCCTGCTTTACTTCGCTTTGGCGCATGATCGGGCCGAGAATCTTCACGACGTTGCGATTGAAGCCAAGAAGATTTCGTCGAGCATACTCCACTGACATCACCATACTCAGCATAATCCCAAGCATCGCCGCCATAAACTCTGTTGGTTGGCCAAGCAACCAGAATGGATAAAGAATTAATAACCCGGTGAATATGTGGAAGCCTTTGCGAGCAAGGTGGAGGTCGCTTCTCCGGTGTAGTTTTGTAACGTTCATTTTCTCTAGCTTGCTCTTCTCTTTCGGAGATTACAACCGGAATACCAATGATAAATCGAAGGAATCATTGACTTTCTATGTTGTAATAAGAAATAATTTTACTTAGGGATGACGATGCTCTTTCACAACATGAGGTGGTGAGTGGAAAATCTGACAGCAAGGAATACGCAACGGTTGGCAGAGCTGAAAGCTAGTGATGGCGACCAAGATCGAGCGCCAAAAATTTGGGCTGTGGGTGGTGGAAAAGGTGGGGTCGGGAAGACTTTGCTTGCGGCAAATGTAGCGATCACTTTAGCACGCACTGGTGCTAGAGTTATTGTTTTAGACTTGGATCTTGGTGGCGCGAATATGCACACCGCACTTGGTGTGGACAGTAGTGGCTTGCCAAGTTTCACAGATTATTTTGAACGCAAAATCGTGTCGATGCAGGAACTTGCACGACCAGCGTGTGTAAACAATTTACAAATAATTAGTGGCGCGCAAGACTCCATCAGTATCGCAAATATTTCGCATGTGCAAAAACAAAAATTACTTTCTAAAATTCGAACATTAAGCTGTGATTATGTCGTTTTGGATTTAGGCGCCGGAACTACATTCAATACACTAGATTTTTTTCTTTCAGCGGACGTAGGAATTCTTACGGTCTTGCCGGAATCTACCAGCGTCGAGAATACCTATCGATTTATCAAGTCAGCTTTTTATCGCAAGCTAAAGCATGTCGAACGAGCTTTCGATGTGCACAATATGGTGGATCGCCTAATGGAGCGTAAAGCCAAGCTGAATATTGCTACTCCTGCCGATCTGCTTCGCCAATTGGAGCGAGAGCACCCAATGCTGGGATCTAGGGTGCGATCGGCGATTCAAAATTTTGATTTGAAATTTGTTTTGAATCAAATAAGAACGCAGGCCGATGTGGATGTTGGTTATGGCATTCGTAATGTCTGTCGCAAGTACTTTGGGTTAAGTATCGATTATCTCGGACACCTCGAATATGATTCGGCTGTATGGCAATCTGTTCGACGGAAGCGCCCACTGGCCTTAGAGTTTCCTGCCTCACCCATTATGCCAAAGGTCCAAGGTATCGTCGGAACTCTTCTTAAAGAAGAGGTGGATTGTATTCAGCAAGCGAATCCTATTAAGCAACAAGGCAGGACAGTACAATTATGATTGATATGGTCGAAGAGCGGACTCGGACGTATTACGAAATTTTAGATATCCCTATGAATTCGACACCAGAGGCAATACAAGAGGCTTATGTTCGAGCGAAGAATGCGTATTCTCCAACTTCGCTAGCCTCATATAGTTTATTCAGCCCGGAAGAATCAAAGCAAATCATGGAAGAGATCGAAGGAGCATATTCTACTCTATCCGATGCCCAACGACGCAAGCTATATGACCGAGAGCATGGACTCATGGTCATCAGAACGGATACAAACCCTAGAGTTGAGTCGAAATCCATACGAATCGAAGGGGGAGAAGAAGTTGCTGAGATCGGCTTTGTAGATGAGCGAGATAATCTCGATAACCCCAACGGGCTAGATAATTTCGACGAGCTAGATAGCCCCGGTAGTCTCGGTAGCCTCGATAACCAATTGCTGGATTCGACGGGTCGGACAGGAGCTATAAATCACTTCGCGCTTCATGGGCACTATATTCAGACCAAGAAGTCAGAGAATTTGCCAAATTTCAAAGAAATTATTGAAGAAGTAGAGAAAATCGATGGACCTCTATTAAAGGAGTTGAGAGAGCTAAAAAGTATCACCATGGATGAAATCATGGAGTTTACGAAACTATCTCGTAAACACATAGATTCTCTCGAAAGAGATGACCTGGAAAAACTACCAGCACCAGTGTATGTAAGGGGCTTTGTAATCCAATACGCGAAAGCTCTGCGCCTAGATACAAAAATCGTCGCTACGGGATATATGCGCAACTTTCAATATTTGCGCGAATCTCATGGAATGTGATGACTGAAAATGATCTATGGCAGGAATGGACCTCAGCAGAAGATCATTCCCGCCTGGACGCATGTGTGGTTATGCACTTCCCAGAACTCACTCGATCAAAGGTTCAGAAATTAATCGAACGAGGCAAAATCCTTTTAAACAAAAGCAAGAGCAAAGCTAGTCACCGAGTTCACGCCGGAGATTTAGTCTCGATTCAGATTGAAGCAGAGCCAGTCAATATCGGCATCATGCCTGAAGATATTCCTTTAGATATTGTGTATGAAGATGATGAACTGGTGATTGTGAATAAGCCTCCAGGAATGGTGGTGCATCCAGCACAAGGAAATTGGAGCGGTACATTGGTGAATGGACTCATGCATCGTTATGGTGAGAATAACCTAAGTACTGGAGTGCGCGTCGTAAATGTGTACCAGGATATTCGTCCAGGGATAGTCCATAGAATTGACAAAAATACTAGTGGCCTTCTGGTTGTCGCAAAGAACGATGGAGCTCAAGTTGAACTTGGGAAACAATTCCATGACCATTCAATACATCGTTGCTACCAAGGAATTTGCTGGGGCGTGCTCCCCGAGAAGGGCGAGTGGCGTGGAAATATCGGACGCGATCCAGGCAATCGTCAAAGAATGGCTATTCAGGAGAAAGGAAAATCAGCAATAACTCGCTTTCGTCGAATTGAGTCTTTTAAGATCGCTACCTTGTTTGAAGCGGAGTTAGAAACCGGACGTACGCACCAAATTCGAGTTCACTTTAGCCACAATGGGTTCCCACTGGTCGGTGATGGCATGTACTTAAACGCGACTCGTCCAGCTCGAAAGAACAAAGAGGCTGCTATGCGCATTATGTGCAGAGAAAACTTGGAGTTTGCCCGCAGGCTAGACGAGATGGCCAATATTGAAAGCCGGCAGATGCTACATGCTAAAGAGCTTGGCTTCACTCATCCACTTTCCCAGGAAAGGGTTAAATTTGACTCAAACTTGCCTCCGGATTTTGAGTCGGTTTTAGCTGACTTTCGCGCTTTTTCCGTTCAGTATAGATCCTGACTATATAGGCCTTGACTATGATCACTTCTGAATTGCTAGCAAAGATCCCAAATATTCGACACGGATTCCTCACGCGGAAAACGGATAGTGTTGTTCGAGATGACTGGGAATCCCGAGTTTCGATGGCTAAGCAGGTGCATGGTACAAAGTTACTGTGGGCGAGTGAGCGAGAATTAAAAAAAACGGAAGCCGATGCCCTAGCGACAAGTGAATTAGAGCTTCCGATTGCCGTTCAAACTGCTGACTGTGCTCCAGTGCTATTTGTCCCTCTGGATTCGAGTGGGAGCGCAAAAGCTGTACTTCTAGTTCATGCCGGCTGGCGAGGGACAGCGAGACATATTGTGGAGCGGGCTGTAGAAGAGTTTGTTCAAAAAGTTCAGGGAGTGAAATCGTTAGTTGCGGTCATTGGCCCTTGTATTTCCAAGGAGGCCTTTGAAGTTGGGCAGGATGTGATGGACGCCTTTCCACACGTAAAACCGAATTCGAAAGGTATAGTAAATGGTCGGGAAAAATTCTATTTTGATTTAGAAGCAGAAAATTTTCGGCAACTAGAAGCGGTATCGAAGAGATTGAGTCTTAACATCGCTGTGGATCGTTTACAGCTCTGCACTCATAGCGATCCGGAGGCCTTTCCCTCCTATCGTCGAGACGGGGCTACCGGTGAGCGGATAATTTCATTTATTGAACTCTCAAAATAGACCGGACTCGAGATAGACCGGGGCCGAGAAGAGTGGTAAATATTGATTATAGCCTCCGAACGGGAGATGTGATGGCACGAAAGAAAACATTCGAAATCGTTGCAACGGTCTTAGGCTTTATTGGCTTTGGCCTTTCATGGAAATTATTGCAGATTCATATGGACCTCAAGTCCGGTCAATCCTCCATGCAGAGCAGTTGCTTAATTGGTGAAACTGTTTCTTGTGAGGAGGTAGCACTTTCTGCATTTTCTCAGCTTGGTCCAGTTCCCTTAGCCGCGGCAGCAATGGGCTTTTACGCCGCTTTAATCATTCTTCTGCTTTGGAGAATTGTGTTCGAGCCAGGAAAAAAGGAAATCGGACAAATCGTATTTAACCTTTCCACTGCTGGATTGGTAATGGTTGTCGTTATGGCATCCATCTCTACCTTTGTGTTGGCAAAATTTTGTGCTTGGTGTGCTTGCCTTTGGGCGATAAATGTTTTGCTTTGGCCTGTTAGCTTTAAGATTGCGGGTTACGGGTTTGGTTCGTTCTTAACTGGGAATTTAAATTCCTTTTCGGCGGAGAAGAGAGAGATGAGTCAGGGATCAGTTTATTCTTGGATGGGTATTGCGGCGGCAGTGTTTGGATTGGTTACGCTACTAGGTACGTCGGTCGAAGTAAATGCCGTTGAAAAGATGAATCGGGGCGGCGTTGACCGGGCATTGCGCAAGTATAATGGTGCAAAACCAATTTCCATCGATCCAGAAATACTAGCAGATGGCGCTAACGTGAAGGGCTCGTCAGCGAACAAAGCAATTATCAGCATTGTCAAATTTTCTGATTTCCAGTGCCCTGCATGTAAAGCAGCAGCTCAATCATTGAAACCGTTCTTTTTACGGAACAAAGATAAGGTACGCTTTGTTTACCGAAATTACCCCTTAGATAGCAAATGTAATTCAGGCGGAGGCTCTCATTCGATGGCCTGTGATGCTGCTTATGCTTCGATTTGTGCGGGAAAAGAAAAGAAATTTTTTGAGATGCATGATCTTTTGTTTGATGACTATCGGGAGTTGACAGCTACTTATCTTAAGGATGCGGCAAAAATGATCGGCTTAGATGAAGCTAAATTTGAAGCCTGCCTAAAAGATCCAGAAACGAAGAAACAGGTTGAGAAAGAGGTAGCATGGGGCCAATCCATTGAGCTGCGTGCGACTCCTACCTTCATTGTAAATGGCCGAAAAATCGAAGGAGGCTTTACTCCTATGCAGTGGGAGCATTTGCTTAGAGGATTTGAAAAACAGCGAGCTAGAGCTAAATAATCCATGAGCCCGGTCTCCCCAAAGCTAATTGATAGTCATGCGCATTTAGATTATGAGTATGATGATTCGGTAGATGAGCTTATTGAAAAAGCTGCCCTTGCAGGTGTTTCTCATATCATAACAATTGCAGCCGAGCCCGCGTCGCTAAAGCGAGTTCGCAAGCTTTGTGATAACCACAAGAATTTATTTCATACTTCAGGTATTCATCCCCATGAGGCGAAAGATTGGACGGAAGAGCTTTTTTCGGAAGTAAAGGATCTGAGTCAGTCACCAAAGTGTGTTGCGATTGGTGAGCTTGGACTTGATTATTACTATGATCATTCGGATCGAGACTCTCAACTGGTTTGCTTTCGGGAGCAATTAGACTTTTCCGTGGAAGTAGGAAAGCCAGTAATCGTGCATACTCGGGATGCAGAGGAAGATACGGAAGAAGAACTAACTCGGCATGCCTCTGATTGGCGTAAGCAACATGGGATGGAAAAGCCTCCAGGGGTAATTCACTGTTTTATAGCCTCAGAGAAGTTTGCCGAATTTGCTCTAAAAGAAGGCTATTTTATATCATTCTCGGGGATTATTACTTTCAAGAATGCGGAAGATGTGCGTAACGTTGTTCGTATGGTTCCAATGGACCGTTTGTTGGTCGAAACTGATTCTCCATATTTGGCTCCAGTTCCTCACCGAGGTGAGCAGAATCAGCCTGCCTATGTGCTCTCTGTTGCTAAGAAAATCGCTGAACTGAAAGAGCAGCCTCTCAATGCAGTTGCTAAAATCACTCGCGCCAATACTATCCGTTTATTCTCTCTCCCTCTGGCATGATAGTTGCTCTACCTATAGCTAATATTAGGCCCAGGCCATATAGCTAAAGTGTTAATGGTACTTAGGGGTATTTAGAGTTACAGATGCTGCTTAGTTGGTTTGCAGTTGTTTAAATTTTGAGCAGAGTAAACAAGATAAGGCCTGAAAAGCGTACCAGGCTTTAGGATAGGTAGGTACAGAGCTATGCGTGAGCCATTGAATACAAGCATTTTTTATCGAGGACTTTCATATACGCTAATTTTTCTACTTACTTTCCCGGCGTTTGCTAGCTCGATTAAGTTTCGGCTAAAAGAAAGGACTATGGTTCGTCAGGAGAAGGACGGTGTTTTGAAAAAAATCCAAGTACTTCCACAAGGTACGGTGGTTGAGATTCCGGAAGAACTAGTTCCGAAAGAATTCCATGGGGAGAAAAGAGATGAAATGGCCTTGTTACGCTGGCTCCGCACTGCCGGTGGCGGCAACGAATCCAGTCGATTCCAGCACGTGGATGGGAAAATTAAGCGTGACTACTTCGCACCTATTCGAGTTGTATCTGCTCCACATGACAAGTCAATGGAGGGTCGAGTAGGCGAAGTTGCAATTCGATATTTGGCGCGAAAGGGTGGACTTGAGTTAGTTGTAGCAGAGCCAGCTCCATTTATAGCAGTTGCTGCTGATATGAAAGCAGCTAGAAAATATTTTAAACAATACAACAACAAAATTACTGCCCTAGAGGAAAAGTTAAAAGCTAGTCGAAGATCAAGACTAGAACAAATTGGTGATGTTAGAAATTTTGTTTGTACGCAACTAAGGAAATCAGACGCTTTGACCACACTAGAAAACGATTTGAGTCTAATATTAGCGAAGGTGAAAGCTGAGCACAAACGACGGGTCGAAGAGTCCTTTGGTTCCACTGCCAATGTAATGATCAATGTTGAGCGGACCTGTAACATCGACGAATTCAAGGATAAAATGATTTCTGCTTCCAGGTTGAATTTAGTACCACCGGAGCTTATGTTCCCGATGATGCATGCAGAATCGAGTGGTTCATGTGATGCCGTAAACTATGAGCAGAATGGCACGGTCTCTGTAGGCTTATTCCAGATTAATAGCGACTCTTCAAAATATAGCTATTGTGGCACTTCCTACCCTAATCGCTTTAAAGATCCGAAATGTTTGGAGAATTCAGAGACTAATATCAATGAGGCCCTTCGAATCATTCGCTCGAAGTATAAGGTAGTAAACGAACAAGATCCTCCGGTACTCAAAGCCTGGGATCTTATGTCGGAGCGAGAGCGCGATTATTGGCGTAAGGCTGTAGCGGCCTATAACGGCGGACAGGGGTATGTCTATCAAGCCTATAACGATATCATGTCCTTCAATAAAAAATATGGAACGGATCTTGACGCAGATGATTGGCGTAATCGTAGGCTCTTTTTCTTTCGAAGGGGCCTGGAAGCAAATGGTGCGAAATATTTTAATAATCCCTTTAAGTATAGGCGTAGTCTGGCTAACGCTATTTCAAATGTAACTCATACAGAGGTTATACTCGGTGTAGAGCCTCTAACGTCGAGCGCATACCAAGGGCCAGGCTTAATCGAACGCTGGACAGGATACTTATCTACTACTTCTCATTATTTGGCTGGGAATTAAAACTAGAGACTAATTAGGTGATGATTTCTGCCGAAATGAAAGATAAATCGTTCGAATCATGGCTCCAGCTGTGATGAAAGAGCCAACGTAAATGGCTAATGGTCCGACGTAGGGTATTACTGAAGCCAGTTCAAGAATGAATACTCCATAGCACATCCGTAAGGGTGGCATTACGACAGAGCGACGCGGTGGAAGGAAATGCCCTAAAATATTGGCCATCATTACGTAGCCAATAAAGAGGTAGATCACAAAATAGATGGCAACATACAAGGGAATAAAGATCAAACCGACTAAAGAAATGATCAAAATTGCAAGTCCCGGAACGAAAATTAAAACGCTACCAAAAGCCCAAAAGCCAGATTTCAAAGGGTTTTTCTGGGCTGTAGACTCTGCTATTTGCATCATATTCGGCATAATTACATACAAAAGAGCGCCAAATAGGCATAGCAAGACGGCAGTGACAATTCTCTTGAGGAAAGCCGCTCCTTCGGAACTTGCCGTTGATATTATCGGGCTAACGGCAGTAATCCAGGACGGTAAATGCTCTGGCAGTTCAAAATAAACCTGTTCTGTTACTTTAGCACCGTCCTTTTGAACTAGTTTACCGCCTACTACAACTAGAGACTCTTCTACTTCAGATCCATCCTGGAGAATCACGCTTCCGCCGATGATGACTAGATCCTTTGCTTTACCGTAGAAGTTGACGTCGCCAGAAACAACAACGAGGGAATCATACTCTTCGTGCTCTTGTATATCTATCGAAGTCCATAATACGACCGTATCCTTTTTTTTCCCGTCCTTTTCCATTTTGCGGCTGAACGCCGTAAATGTTCCTTTCGTTCCTTGCTTTGCGCTGGTATTGCCAGACTGTTGCGCCAGGGCTTGCGCTTGTGTACTTAGGGGAGTAAACAAAAATGAGCTTAGTAGAGTTAACAGAGTAATTTGATGAATAAGCATATTGGTATTTTGCCACGTTTTACTCCTCACTGCAGGGACTTTGCGCTAGGATCAGATGCATGAAGAAAGCGAGTCTGCTCAAAAAAACGAGTCCACTGCTAGTCATATTTTTTATCGTTTTTTTTGACCTTTTGTCCTTCGGAATTGTAATTCCTATCCTTCCTTATTACTCCGAGAGCTTTGGAGCAGATGCATTTATTTGGTCATTCGTAATGGCAATTTACTCAATTATGCAGTTTTTGTTTTCTCCATTTTGGGGGTCACTCTCTGATCGACATGGTCGCAGGCCTATTCTATTGCTATCTTTGTTTTGTGGTGCGCTCAGCATGGTTGCATTGGGTTATGCAAATTCGATTCTATGGATCTTTATCTGTCGAATGGCAGCTGGAATTTTCGCCGCAAATATTTCTACCGCTACGGCATATATTGCTGATTCCACAACAGAAGAGAACCGAGCAAAAGGTATGGGCATTATCGGTGCAGGCTTTGGCCTTGGCTTCCTCTTTGGTCCAGTCATTGGGGGATTATTTGTTGAACAAGGTTTTCACATTCCAGTCTTTATCGCTGCCGGCCTTGGAGTTTTAAACTCGATTTTAGGTTTTTTCATTCTACCGGAGCCATTGAAGGATTTAGAAAAGAGAAAAGCGAATCGCCGTCGGTTTGAATGGTCATTGGTGCAAAGAACACTCAGCGCCTCTAAGACCGCCGTGCCTGTTGTTTTATTCTTTATCTCGACCTTTGCCTTTGCCCAACTGGAAGTTTCATTTGGTTATTTTGTGATGGATCGCTTTTCTTACAGTGCTAAAGAAGCGGCATATTTGCTAGCACTTATGGGCTTTGTAATGGTGCTTATCCAGGGTGGGGCAATTGGACGACTATCAAAACGATATGGAGAAAGAAAACTAGCCATAGTCGGTTTCTTAATGATGGCCGTTGCATTGATTGGTGCTGGCTTTACCGCTTCTGTCACTCTCTTTACGATCAATTTAGTTTTTATTGGAATTGCCAATGCCTTAATTAATCCTTCTCTTTCCAGCATAATGTCGAAAGCAGCTCCGAAAGAGCAAATTGGTGGAATGATGGGCATATACCAAAGCGCTAGTTCATTGGGTAGAATCATCGGTCCGCCAATCGCTGGATATATTTATGTGCGACTAGGGATGGCATCACCTCTTTATCTATCCAGTACAATAATGGCAATTGCTGGCGCAACGGCTATCTTCTGCCTTGCCCCCTCGAAGAAAGCCGACCTTTCCACGCAAAAAAATTAGGAAAGGTAACTCTGCGACTACAGTTCTGCAAATTTTAATTTTTCCATTTGTTTCTTATGGTAGGAGAATCGAGCATAATTCAATCCATGCTCTCTACAATAATTAGCATCCGATCCTGAATGCGACCTTGCGCGAACTACATGCTGTCGATATTCTGCCGGGCTAACTTCTTTGTTTTCCATATTTACACTCCATGCGTTAGTTTGGCGCGGAGTCTACTTAAAATTCTTTGGTCTGGGAAGATGGTGTAGTTAGCGCGCTTACCCCTTGGGCATCGGCTCGATGAGTTGGAAGAGGAAGATCGTCGTCGCTCACGGTAGCTACTCCTTCCGTGGGTGATGAAAGCCCCGGCCGCTGGCAGGCGGCCGGGGCTTCATTGTGGGAGAGTTTGTCGGGATCAGAAGCGGAAGCCCACCTCTACATTGTGACTGGAGAGGCTGATTTTGACGCCGTTGAAATCGCCTTTATTTGTTCCGAAGTAGCGATAACCCAGACGGATCTCGGCTGCATCGAATACCGGATATGCGACACCAAGCATCAGTTGATAGGCGACCATCGTATCACTGGCATCGTCGCCCTCAGATGAATACTCGGCGTCACCGACGAGCCACGACTGGGTTTCCTCCTCGCCGGTCGCAAAGGCGAACCCGGCGCCGGCCCCTACATACGGCCGGAGTTGCGAGACTTCCGTTGCCCAAATCCTGTTCGCCATGACGGTCCACATCGAGATACTTCCATCGTATCGTAGGGAAGCGGAGCCGACGTTGAAAGTGAGTTTGTCGAAGTTGGCGGAACGGCGGCCGAGTTCGATCTCGCCACGGAGTCCAACGTCATCGCCGTAGCCGAGCGCGGCCAGAAAACCCACCCCGGTATCATACGAGAGATCTGATTTTGCGGTGCGGCCGAGGTCCCCGAAAGTGAGTTCCGAGTCTTCCGGCATCATGTACAGTCCCGCGAGCGAGATATAGAGTTTATCCCATTCCCATTTCTTCATATCGTCAGCGCTCGCCTGGGCCGAAAAAACCAGGACAGCCATTAAGGCCGCTAATATAGTTCTGGTTCGCATCGTGATCTCTGGCTCTCCACGGTTAAGGGTGGGAGACCCGGCCTAAGCCGAGTCCACGGAGACTTGCAAAATAGAGGATATATTAAATGTTGACGCTTGTCTAGTGTCGTGAGATGAGCATGACGGAAACGATGAAATGGATTCTTCGGCTTTGGCCGCTAAGGTGGCGGCACTGGAGGAACGCATGAACACCAAGCAAGCAGAATACAAGACCGGTATCGCGCTCTTGGCCGAAAGAATCGCTCAGTGCAACAAGGAAAATAGCGCTGGCTCGTCGGTGTTGTCGCCGTTGCCGCGATATTCATTGTTGCCTCCGTGGGTCTTTTGATCCGTTGGCCAGCGTGATCTTGCGGGAACAAATGGATTTGATATGCTGTCCGTTATCATGGAGACGCCCGTGAAGGACAAATCGCAGAACCCGGACTTCGAGGGTGCGACCCCAGAGGCGCTCGGTGCGGCGCTTATGCAGACCCC